>Ga0157372_10005658_pt1 | contig 13294 bp, 6 predicted proteins | sample C55metaG_FD_115307 | JGI IMG/M metagenome (GOLD analysis project Ga0157372, IMG submission 115307) | Corn rhizosphere microbial communities from Kellogg Biological Station, Michigan, USA - C5-5 metaG | ecosystem: Host-associated > Plants > Roots > Rhizosphere > Soil | place: USA: Michigan... | reverse complement strand
TTGAGAACATTGATTGGCCGGATTGGACGCAGATTCGCTCGGTTCTTGGCCCCGGGCAGGCCAACGACATGGAGATAGGTGAGATTCCACGGGCTAGGTTTGCGGAGATTACTAACGAAGCTTGGCGAGTCTATGTCGCGGGCCGCGTCATATATCGCGATGTTTTCAGCTCCAGACTTCGCGAAACCCAAATGTGCCGTAGGTTCATGATCAATGCCGAGGGGGGGTACCAACTTGCCCTCCTTGGCATTCATAACTGCGCTGACGACGACTGCGCCTGAGGCCCTAGCCGCCCCAGCCCCCAAAAACCCTGCAATTCCGGCGAGACAGATTATTACTGTCAAGCCCCAGACAATCGCCCCCTATAAATTGAGAACATAGAAGATACAGGCACAAGATATGCCTGTGAATCAAAGCCATTGACTCTTGGCGCCTTCGCGCGTTGGTATAGAACGAGAGTAGAACAAATGGCTGAATTCGCATTCGCCCGGCAGGCGCGCCTGGAAACTTTGCGGCGGCAGATTGCCGGTGCGGCAAGCTTCTCCGTGCGCCCCGAAGAAACGGCGCCCCTCGGCATCTCCGAAGTGGATGCCTGCCTGAATGGCGGCCTTGTCCGCGGTGCCTTGCATGAGATCGCGGCCGCTGATCATCGCAGCACCCCCGCCGCCCTCGGATTCCTGCTGGCGCTGGCCGGGGCAAAGTCGAGAAGCGAAAAGCGATTGCTTTCTTATCCTCCCCCGCTTGCGGGGGAGGTGGCTCGCCGCGCAGCGGCGAGTCGGAAGGGGGAGCGCATCAATCCCCCCTCCGCCTCGCTGCACTTCGTTTGCTTGGCACCTCCCCCGCAAGCGGGGGAGGATAACTTGCGTGCACGCTCTCGTTTCCAGGCAAACATCCTCTGGCCCTTCACGAAAACCGCGCCGGCGTTCGGGCTGCCGTATGCGCCGGGACTGAGATTCTTCGGCTTCGATCCGGCGCGCATCGTGTTCGTGCGGTGCATCAACGCGCGGGAATGTTTGTGGGCGATGGAAGAAGGTCTGCGGCTGGGCGGCATCGCCGCCGTGATCGGCGCGCGCGTCAAAGCGATGGACCTCACCGCCAGCAGAAGGCTGCAGCTTGCCGCCGAGCAGGCCAACACGCCGGTGTTCCTCCTGCGCAACTACAATGACTTCGCGTCGAGCGCTGCGGTGACGCGCTGGCGTATCACGCACGCACCGTCGGCACGCGACAAATTCGGTTTCTATAAAAACGCCCGCTTCCGCGTCGCGCTGGAATACGCGCGGGGCGGAAAGACGGGCGAATGGATAATGGACTGGGATCATGACGCGCTATGCTTGCGTCTATCTTCCGCGCTGGGCGATCGAGCGGCAGGCGAAAACCGCGCCGCCTGATGCGGGCGTGCCGTTCGCGCTGGTGATGATGACGACCGGCGGCTGGCATCTGGCCGCGGTAAGCCCGCATGCAGCTGCGCTCGGCCTGAATGCGGGCGAGTTGATGGCCGATGCGCGCGCGCGCGTGCCCTCGTTGCAAACAAGACCGGCGCAGCCCGAAAAGGACCGCGCGGCGCTCACAAAGCTGGCACGCTGGTGCACGCGGTTTTCGCCGTATGTGGCGCCGTGGCCGGAGGCGGATGAGCGCGCCGGTTCCAGCGGGCTCACGCTGGACATCACCGCCTGCGATCATCTGTTCGGCGGCGAAGCGAGCATGCTGCATGCGGTAATCGCCAACCTTTCGCGGCTCGGCTTCACAGCGCGTGGTGCCATCGCGGGCAGCATCGGCGCCGCGCATGCGCTTGCGAAACACAGCGGTCAAGCCGAAACCATCGTACCGGACGATAAACTCGCCGACGCCATTTCGCCGCTGCCGGTTTCCGCACTTCGCATCCCGGATAAGACCGCCGTCACCCTGAAACACCTGGGGCTGAAGACCATCGCCCATCTGCTGCCACTGCCGCGCGCACCACTGGCGCAACGCTTCGGCAAGCTGCTGAACGATCGGCTCGATCAGGCGCTGGGCCGCGCTGGCGAATCCTTCACGCCGCTGCTGCCGCATGCGCCGTACCGCGCCCGCGCGGTACTGGCCGAACCGATCTCCGCGCAGGAACACATCCTGAAGCTGACGAATAAGCTAGCGGCCGATCTGGCGCCCGCGCTGGAGCGCGACGGCAAGGGCGCGCGCGCGTTACATCTCACCCTGTTTCGCGTGGACGGCGAAACGGCCGAGCTTTCCATCCGGCTGGCGCGGCCGTCGCGCGATGCCAATCACATCGTCAAGCTGTTCGCGCTGAAGCTGGACGCACTGGCGGAAGACTTCGATGCCGGCTTCGGCTTCGAGGCCGCGCAGCTGGATGTGACGGAGGCCGATCGCATGCAGCCGCAGCAGGCCGCCATCGCCGCCGATCCGCAGCGCGACTTGGACGAAAAGCTTTCGCTCTTGATCGATCATCTGGGCAGCCGCCTGGGACTGGAGAATGTGCTGCGCGCACACCCTCACAACACCCATATTCCCGAACGCGCTTTCGTAATGAAGCCCGCAGCGCAACCATCCGCATGGGATGAAGGAGATGCTCCCATGCGGCCGCTGCTGATGCTGCCCTGCGCGGAACCGGCAGAGGTTACGGCCATGGTGCCGGAAGGGCCACCGCGGCGGTTTCGCTGGCGCGGCGTCCAGTACGAAGTCGCAAGTGCCGAAGGTCCGGAACGCATCCGCCCGGAATGGTGGCGCGAGCGCGAGAGCCGCGTGCGTGATTACTACACGGTGGAAGACGAAGACGGGCGCCGCTTCTGGCTCTATCGCGATGGCGCTTATGGCGAAGGCGCGCGCTGGTTCGTGCATGGAGTCTATGCATGAGCGAATATGCCGAGCTCGCTGTCACCACGAATTTCTCCTTCCTGCGCGGCGCGAGTCACGCCGAGGAATTGATGGAGCGCGCGGCGGAGCTTGGCCTCACCGGCATCGGCGTGGCCGATCGCAATTCCTTTGCCGGCGTGGTGAGGGCGCATATCTCGGCCAAGGATTTGGTCCTCAAATTTTTCGTCGGCGTGCGCCTCGTCACCTGCGATGGTTTCGAAACACTCGCCTATCCCATGGATCGGGCGGCATACGGGCGGCTCTGCCGTTTGCTCACCCGCGGCAAGCGCACGGTGAAGAAAGGCGACTGCGACATCTGCTTCGAAGACATTCTGGAATTTTCCGAGGGCCAGATCTTCATCGTCCTGCCGCCGCCGCAGTTAAAGCCGCGCGATTCTTATCCTCCCCCGTTTACGGGGGAGGTGCTGAGCTTGAGCGAAGCGAGAGCGAAGCGGAGGGGGGGCGTGCCGCCAGTGCCCCCTCCGTCTCCCTCACTTCGTTCGTTCGACACCTCCCCCGTAAACGGGGGAGGAAAGACGACAGCATCCAGTTTCGTAGAAAAGCTCCGCTGTCTCCGCGAGGCCGCGTCGGGGCGGGTGTATTTTGGTTCAACGGCACTGTACGAGAACCGTGCCGCGAAGCGGCTGGCGGAACTGGCGGCCTTCGCAGGCGAGATGCGCGTGCCGCTCGTCGCCACCAACGACGTGCATTATCACACACCCGGGCGACAACAGCTGCAGGACGTGCTCACCTGCATTCGCGAGAAATGCACCATCGATGAAGCCGGCAAGCGGCTGGCGCAGAATGCCGAGCGTCACCTGAAATCGCCGGAGGAAATGGCGCGGCTGTTTGCGAAATATCCAGACGCCATTGCCCGCACGATGGAAATCGCCGGCCGGCTCAACTTCTCGCTGGACGAACTGAAATACGAATATCCCGATGAGGCCATCGGTGGCGGCCCACCACAGGAAACGCTGGCGCGACTGGCCTGGGAAGGCGCAGCCAGGCACTATCCCAATGGCATACCAGAGAAGGTGCGCAAGCTCATCGCGCACGAACTCGCGCTGATCGATGAACTGCACTATGCGCCGTACTTTCTCACCGTTTGGGATATCGTGGAGTGGGCACGCAGCCAGAGCATCCTCTGCCAGGGCCGCGGCTCTGCTGCCAATTCCGCCGTCTGCTACATGCTCGGCATCACCGCCGTCGATCCCATGCAGATGGATTTGCTGTTCGAGCGTTTCGTCTCGACCGAGCGCAATGAGCCGCCGGACATCGACGTCGATTTCGAGCATGAGCGCCGCGAGGAAGTGATCCAGCACCTTTACGAGAAATATGGCCGCGACCGCGCCGGCATCGCCGCCACCGTCATCTCCTATCGCAGCAAGAGCGCCATTCGCGATGTCGGCAAGGCGCTCGGCCTCTCCGAGGACATGGTGGGACTGCTCTCCGGCAATCTCTTCAGCTGGGGCCGCAGCATGGAAGATGTGCGCGTGGCGGAAGTGGGCCTCGATGCGTCCGATCCACGGCTCGCCATGGCGCTCAATTTGGCACGCGACCTCTACGGCTTCCCGCGACACCTCTCGCAGCATGTCGGCGGCTTCGTCATCACCCGCGGGCCGCTGGAAGAACTGGTGCCGATCGGCAATGCCGCGATGAAGGACCGCACCTTCATTGAATGGGACAAGGACGATATCGACGCGCTCGGCATTCTGAAAATAGACGTGCTGGCGCTTGGCATGCTGACGGCCATCGCCAAATCCTTCGCGCTGCTGAAACAGCATTACGATTTGCCGCTGGAACTGGCGACTGTGCCGCGCGAGGACAAGGCGGTTTACGACATGCTATGCGAAGCCGATTCCATCGGCGTGTTCCAGGTGGAGTCGCGCGCGCAGATGTCGATGCTGCCGCGGCTCAAACCCCGCGAGTTCTTCGATCTGGTGATCGAAGTGGCGATCGTGCGCCCCGGCCCCATCCAGGGCGATATGGTGCATCCCTATTTGCGCCGTCGCGAAGGCCTGGAAAACGTCAGCTTTCCGACCAAGGAACTGGAAGAGGCGCTGAAGCCCACGCTCGGCGTGCCCCTGTTCCAGGAACAGGCGATGAAGATCGCCATCGTGGCGGCGGGTTTTACGCCTGCGGAAGCCGACAAGCTCCGCCGCGCCATGGCGACGTTCAAGCGCAGCGGAACCATTCCGAAATTCCGCGAGAAATTCATAAATGGCATGATTGCGCGCGGCTACGAGCGCGAATTCGCCGAGCGCTGCTTCCACCAGATCGAAGGCTTCGCAGACTACGGCTTCCCCATGAGCCATGCGGCGAGCTTCGCGCAGCTGGTGTACGTTTCCGCCTGGATCAAGCGGCATTATCCGGATGTGTTCTGCGCCGCGATGCTGAATGCGCAGCCTATGGGCTTCTACGGGCCGGCGCAGCTGGTGCGTGATGCCGCGATGCACGGCGTGGAAATCCGTGAACCCGATGTGAATGTCAGCGACTGGGATTACACACTGGAGAAGAGCGAGGGCGAGAGATGCGCTGTTCGCATCGGCTTTCGGCAGATCAAGGGTTTTCACGAAGACGATTGCAAAGCGCTGGTGGCGGCCCGCGCGCGCGGCTTCGATGGCGTGCGGCACCTGGCGCTTGCTGCCAATCTTCCCAGCGAGGCCTTGTCGCGGCTGGCGGAAGCCGATGCCTTCCGCTCGCTGGGACTAGACCGGCGCGAGGCCTTGTGGTGCGTGAAAGGGCTGGATGGCGGCGCCGAGGATTCGCGCATCGCCATTCCCGAACTGCCGATCTTCAGGGATGCCGATGCGGAAAGCTTGCGCCGCGAGGAAGAAGTCCGCCTGCCTCCGCTGCGCCTCGGGGAGCACATCGTGCAGGATTACATCAGCCTGCAGATGTCGCTGAAGGCGCATCCGCTGTTGCTATTGCGGGAACGAATGAACGCGCGCGGTGTGACGCCGAACGGCAAAATTCTGGATACGCCGGATGGAGCGCGGATCACGGTGGCTGGCCTCGTGTTGGTGCGGCAGCGGCCGGGCACCGCCAGCGGGGTCATTTTCGTGACATTGGAAGACGAGGCAAACATTGCCAATATCATCGTCTGGCCGAAAGTGTTCGAAACCTACCGCCGCACCCTGCTCGCCTCGCGCCTGCTGATGGTCACCGGTAAGCTGCAGAAGCAGGGCATCGTCGCGCATGTGGTCGCTGACAAGCTGGTCGATCTCACAAGCGAGCTGTCACTGCTTTCCGCCAGCCACGGCGACCAATGTGAGGCGCTGGCCCGCGCCGATCAGGTGAAGCACGATGGCCGGGGCTCCTGGCGGCCTGCCCCGCACCGCCACCCGCGCAATGCAGAAGTCATTCCCAAAGCCCGCGACTTCCGCTGAGTGTGCTAGTTTCCCGCGGCTACCAAAGAGGTTCTCTTATGCACAAGGGATCGTGCCTGTGCGGCGCCGTAACCTTCGAAGTGACTGGTGAGTTGAACCCGCCGGACGCCTGCCACTGCTCGCAATGCCGCCGGCAATCGGGGCATTACTGGGCGTCCACCAACGTGCCACGCGACGCAATCAGATTGCACGGCGAAGACAAACTGACGTGGTATCAGTCATCCGAAAAAGTGCGGCGCGGCTTCTGCTCCGTCTGCGGGGCGACACTGTTCTGGGACCCGGCAAACCATAATTTCATCGCGGTGGGGATGGGCGCTTTCGAGAAGCCGACCGGGACACATCTTGAGAAACACATCTTCGTCACCGATCGGGGAGACTACTACCAGATTGCTGACGGCCTGCCGCAACACCCGGGCTATTGAAGCGCTTCGTTTCCCACGGCGGCCGCGCTATGACACGGCGCGAGAGCTACTCAGGGGCAACCTCATGGAATTGAACTCCTCCATTGCCGCCGTGGTGACCGGCGGCGCATCGGGTCTAGGCGAGGCCACGGCGCGCGCGCTAGCCCAGCACGGCGTGAAGGTCGCCATCTTCGATCTGCAGAAAGACAAGGGCGAGAAAGTCGCCTCCGAGATCGGCGGCACCTATTTCGAGGTAAACGTCACCAGCGACGACAGCGTGGCCGAGGGCTTCAGACACGCGCGTGAGAAACACGGGCAGGAGCGCATCCTGGTCAACTGCGCGGGCACTGGCAACGCGATCAAAACGGCGGCGCGCGACAAGAAGACAGGTGAGATTCGCTTCTTCCAGGCCAAGGATTTCGATCGTATCATCCAGATCAATCTGGTCGGCACCTTCCGCTGCATTGCCGTGAGCGCTGCCGGAATGCTGTCACTCGATCCGCTGGAGAGCGGCGAACGCGGGGCCATCGTCAACACCGCCTCCGTAGCCGCGCAGGATGGGCAAATCGGCCAGGCCGCCTACAGCGCTTCGAAAGGCGGGGTCAATTCACTCACCCTGGTGGTGGCCCGCGACCTCTCGCAGGAGGGAATCCGCTGCAACACCATCATGCCCGGCCTCTTCAACACGCCGTTGCTGCAAGGCATGCCGGATAACATCAAGCAGGCGCTTGGCGCGCAGGTGCCGTTCCCGCCGCGGCTGGGCAATCCGCCGGAATATGCCTCGCTGGCACTGCAGATGATCCGCAATCCCTATTTCAACGGCGAATGCGTGCGCCTCGACGGCAGCATCCGCATGGCGCCGCGCTAATCAGACGGCGAGTTCGCGAATCTGGCTGTTCGCCAGAGTGAGCTTGGCGATTGAAAGTTCGGTGCGCTCGAGCTCTTCGAGAAACGCGCGCGTGCGCCCAAGCACATCCTCGTGAGCTTTTGCCCAGGCTTCCGCGGCCTTGACGCCCTCAGCCCGCCCGCGCGCGTTCTTGCTCGCGAACGATTGCAACGCCTGATCGGTAAGGACGCGCTGGCTCGCGAACAGATCGTCGGCAATGCGGCGGATAGCCAAGCGATCCCAGTGCTGGTCCGCGACGATACCGGCTGCCAGCCCGCGCAGGCGGTCCAGCCCCAACAACGTGCCGACGGCGAAATAAGCGCCTGCAACAAGGTCGATATCGAACCCACCCGCGTTTGCGAGCAGCGCGATTTCCGGCGCGCGGCTCCACAGCGGCAGCGCGGCGACGTCGTGCGCCAGTTCCTCGGGCACGCCGTCCTGCATCAGCCGGCCGATATAGGCCATGCGCTCGTCGAGTTCGTATTGCGAAATCAGCGTCGAGTAAGTGCCTCGCAGCGCATCCACGCCGGCGCGATAGCGCCCCACGCTTTCGCCCAGATCGGCCGTAGCCGGAATGTTTGTGAGGAACCAGAGCCCGATTCGACGCAGCATCTCGGCGATCTCGGCATACATGCCGGTTTGAGTCTGCGCGGGGACCTTGTAGTCCAGTTCGTCGATGCGTGCCTTGATGGACTGCAGATCGAAAGCGCCCTCCGCCACCGCAAAAGCGCGAGCCACCCGCACGGCCGAGCCGCCGGACACTTCCTTCATCCGGTGCACGAATACCGGGCCGGCCAGGTTGACGATCCGGTTTGTGATGACGGTCGAGATGATTTCCCGCCTGAGACGGTGATGCGTAAGTTCGTTGGCAAAGCGCTCCGCCGCAAGGTGCGGATAGTAATTGGTCAGGACGGAGGCGAAGTACGGTTCGTCCGGCAGGTCGCTCGCCAGCAGCTCGGCATCGAGGTCGAGCTTGGCGTACGCCAAAAGCACCGCAAGACTCGGGCGGCTGAGCGGCGTTCCCTGCTGCATCCGGCGCCGCAGGACCGAATCGTCGGGCAGAAATTCGACCGCGCGATCGAGTTTTCCACGCCGTTCCAGGTCGCGCATGAAGCGCCCCTGTGCATCCAAATCCCGAATCCCGAGCCATTGGGAAACCGACAAGGCCAGTGTCTGATCGTAATTGTCCCTGAGCACCTGGGCCGCGACATCGTCGGTCATCTGTTCCAGGAGACTGTCGCGCTTTTCCGGCTTGATCTCCCCGCGTCGCAGCGGGCCGCTCATCAATATCTTTAGATTTACTTCGTGGTCGGAGGTGTCCACCCCGGCCGAATTGTCGATGGCATCCGTGTTGATGCGGCCGCCCCGGCGCGCATATTCGATGCGCCCGAGCTGCGTGCAGCCGAGGTTGGCGCCTTCGCCGATGACCTTGGCTCGCACCTCCGCGCCGTTCACCCGAATCGCGTCGTTGGCACGGTCCCCCACATCCAGATTGTTCTGACTGACCGCCTTTATGTAGGTGCCAATGCCGCCGAACCACAGCAGATCGACATCTGCCTTCAGGAGTGCCTGCATCACCGCTGCGGGCGAGGCGCTTGCGCCCGAAAGTCCGGTCAGTTTCTGCGCTTCCGGCGAGAGCGGAATTTCCTTCAGGTTACGCGCATAAACACCGCCGCCTTTCGAAATCAGGGACTTGTTGTAGTCATCCCAGGTGGAGCGCGGCAAATCGAAGAGGCGCTTGCGTTCGGTCCAACTGTTTCCGGTATCCGGATCGGGGTCGATAAAGATGTGGCGGTGATCGAAAGCGGCGATGAGCTTCGTCTCCTTCGAGAGCAGCATGCCGTTGCCGAACACGTCGCCCGACATGTCGCCCACGCCGACGCAGGTGAACGGCTCTTTCTGGATATCGCGGCCCATCTCGCGGAAGTGACGCTGCACGGCGACCCAGGCGCCGCGCGCAGTGATGCCCATTTTCTTGTGATCGTAGCCGTGGCTGCCACCGGAGGCGAAGGCATCGCCGAGCCAGAAGCCGCGCGCTTCCGCAATCCCGTTGGCGATATCGGAAAAGGTGGCCGTGCCCTTGTCCGCCGCGACCACCAGATAGGGATCGTCGCCGTCATGCCGAACGACCCCCTGGGGTGGAAGGACCGCGCCGTCCGGCCCGATATTGTCGGTCAGATCCAATAACGCGTTGATGAAAGTCTTGTATGCCGCAACGGCCGCGGCCTGAACTTCCTCACGCGACCCGTTCAGCGGCAGACGCTTGGGATAGAATCCGCCCTTGGCGCCGACCGGCACAATCACCGCATTCTTGACCTGCTGCGCCTTCACCAGCCCCAGCACTTCGGTGCGGAAGTCCTCGCGCCGGTCGGACCAGCGGATGCCACCGCGCGCCACCTTGCCGAAACGCAGATGCACCCCTTCCACCTGCGGCGCGTAGACAAAAATCTCGTAAAGCGGCCGCGGCGCGGGCAAATCCTCAATCTTCTGGGAATCGAGTTTGATGGCGAGATAAGACCGTTCACCCGGCTGAAAAAAATTGGTGCGCAGCGAACATTCGATGATGTTGCGCAAGCGGCGGATGATGCGGTCATCGTCGAGGCCCGGCACGTCTGCGAGGGCCGTGTCGATTGCCGCGTGAATTTCGCTCTCGCGGCGCTCACGATCCTGGTTGTCGGGTGCATGGCGCGTGCGAAAAAGATCGATCAGCAGGCGCGCAAGATTTGCGTTCCTCGCCAGCGCCTGCTCGATATAGTCCTGGCTGAATGAGAAGCCGGCCTGACGCGCGTACTTTGCCGTGGCGCTCAGCATATCGACCGCCTCCCAGTCGAGGCCTGCCGCGACGACCAATCGGTTGAAGCCGTCGTTCTCGGCTTTGCCGCTTACAATCGCGCGGAATGCCGCTTCAATGCGGCCTTTGATGTCGGAGAGGTCCGCGAGCTTCCCGTCCGCGCGTTCCATGCGGAAATCCAGGACGGCGGCCTCGCGAGCTGCACCCTCTGCGCCGAGCGCGACCGTGTAGCTGTCTTCCGCGATCACCCGGAATCCAAGATTCTCGAATACCGGCAGAGATGCAGAGAGAGGAAGAACGCCGCCCAGCGAGTACACTTTAAGCCGCACTGAAGTTGCCGAATCTTCCGGACTTCGATAGGCGCGCGCGTCCACAGAGAGGCCGCTCTGCAAAACGCCTTCGAGCTCCGCCAGATCGCGCACCGCCTCCTCCGGCGTGAACGCATCGCGGTAGCGCGCCGGGAAGGCGTTTCGCTCGCGGGTCAGCAGGCGTCCACCTTCCGCTTCGCCGTGTTGACGGGCGAGCGCCGAGGCGAAGTCATCCTCCCAGGTGCGGATGGCCGCGGCTATTTCAGCTTCGAGGGCGCGGATGTCCACCTTCGGCCGCGGTCCCAGTTCACGTCCCACGATGTAGTGAATGCGCGCGAGGACGGAGTCCTCGATCGTCGGATAGGAAGCCGACATTCGCCCATGAAACGCCCGCGCCACAATGGCGTGGATCTTCTCGCGAGCCCGTGTGTCGTAGCGGTCCCTCGGTACAAACACGAGCACGGAAACGAAACGATCGAAGCGGTCGCAGCGGACGAACACTTTCACCTTAGGCCGCTCGCCAAGGCGAAGAATGCCAAAGGCCGTGTCGAACAACTCGTCTTCGCTGACCTGGAAGAGCTCGTCGCGCGGGAATGAATCGAGAATGTGCGCCAGCGCCTTGCCGTCATGACTGTTGCGCGGGAAACCGGCGCGCTCCAGCACCTGCTCGACCTTCAGACGCAGAAGCGGAATGTCGCGCGGGCTGCGACTGTAGGCGCCTGAGGTGAACAGCCCGACGAAGCGACGCTCGCCAAGCAACTTGCCCGCGTTGTCGAACATCTTCACGCCGATGTAGTCCATGTGCACACGGCGGTGCACAACCGTACGCTCATTGGATTTCGTAATGATCAACGGCTCGGGCTGGGCGAGAAACCCCTGAATCTCGGCGGTGAGGTCGCCGCGTTGTTCGCTGCGGCGCACAACCCGGGTTTCCATGTCTGAGAGAACGCCCAGCCCGGAATCCGGCACAGGCTCCAGGGTGCCGCCGCTCGAATTCGAGAAAGCGTAATCGCGTGAGCCCAGAAAGGTGAAGTGGTTATTGGCCAGCCATTCGAGAAACGCGACGCTTTCACTCACCACTTCAGGCGCGACTTTGGGGGGGTGAGCCTTCAGGGCAGCAACCGTGTCGTACAGGTGCGCGATCATTTTTTCCCAGTCGCGCACCGCGAGCTTCACCTGGCGCAGCACGCGTTCCGCGCCTGTACTCAGTTTCTGCCGCGCCGCATCGGACAATCGGTCCAGCACGAGCACGATGACGCTCTCACGCAAGTTTGCGCCGGATGGCGTGCGCGCACCGGACGCATCGCGGTTCACCGGCAGAATCGGGTGAAACATGGCATGAATGCCGACGCCTTGTGCGCTCAGCTCAGCGACCAGCGAATCGAACAGAAATGGCATATCATCGTTGGCGGCGATCAGAAGCGTCTGATTCTTGGCGCCAGACTCCTGCTGGCTCTCGAATGGCACCACCTGGACGAGTGTCTCGCGGGATTTCCGACGCGCGGTTTTCTCGAAGACAAGTTGAGCGAGGCCGGCCAGCGACTCCGGCGCATACCGCGTCACATCCTCCGGCGGCGCGTCGCGGTAGAGTGCGGCAAAGAAGGGGCCAAGGCCGGTCCGCACGGCATCGGCGGGCAGCCGTGCTTCGGCCTGATGTACCCTTTCGATCGCCAATTCGTCTTCGGTGAGGGGACGGGGGACAGGTGAATTTTGGGATTGTCGGACGAGTTCGGCGGTCATGACGTTCGCTGCGGTGGGGGCCGGAACCTAGCGGCCATGACACCGCCCGGAAAGCCCCTGCCATCGAAGATTTGTTGCTGTTGCGTTTTCTTTGTTAGCATTTTGTCAACCAATCGGGCCACACTGATGGGCATGAGCCTTATCCTCTCACAATCATAATGGCCGGAACCCGCCGCAGCACCGGTGTCTACCAGCCGCGCTCGCGTCGCGCGGCCTTTGCGGACGCGCTGGCCGACGCGCGCTACGCTGTCGTGCGGGCGCTGAAAATCGCGTTGTTGCGGGGCGCCGGCGCGCTTGTGTTCCTCGCCTCGTGCGCCGGCTTGCTGGCGCTCGCCACGTTCAATGCGGGCGATGCGAGTCTCGACACCGCGACGGCGCGAGAGGCCTCGAACTGGCTGGGCGGATTTGGAGGCACAGCCGCCGAGCTGCTGCTGCGGACGTTCGGGATCGCCGCTCTGATATTTCTTGCCGCGCCGGCCATATGGGGCGCCCGTGCCATGACCGGCCGCTCGCTGTCGCGACCGATGTGGCGGGCGGTGGCATGGCCGCTTGCGACAATGTTCGTGGCTGGCGGCCTCGGCATCCTGCCGAAACTGGAGGCGCTGCCGGCCGGAACTGGCGGATTGTTCGGCTTGGCAGTGGTCGGGCTCTCCCGCCACGCCGGAAAGGCTTACCAGCAGCCGTGGCTCGCGTCGGTCGTGCCGCTGGTGCTGCTCGTGCTGGGACTGCCGCTCGCCTTCTTCGCGGCCGGCGTGAAGGCGCGACCGCTGTGGCGCGGGCTGCTGAATGTGCCGGCCTTCTTCGTCTGGCTGTTTCGCTTTCTGGCGCCGCTGCGGCCCCGCGCTCGCGCGACAACCGAAGAAGATGTCGCAGACGAATACCAGGAAGAGACGGAAGAGGATGACGATCCCGACGGCCTTGCGCTGCGGCCC
>Ga0157372_10005656_pt1 | contig 13295 bp, 10 predicted proteins | sample C55metaG_FD_115307 | JGI IMG/M metagenome (GOLD analysis project Ga0157372, IMG submission 115307) | Corn rhizosphere microbial communities from Kellogg Biological Station, Michigan, USA - C5-5 metaG | ecosystem: Host-associated > Plants > Roots > Rhizosphere > Soil | place: USA: Michigan... | reverse complement strand
TCGAATTCGAAAAATGCGAAGCCGGCGCCCAGGCATTCAAGAAGGGTATCGTCACCGGAGTCCCGAGGGAAACGATCGATTCCATCGAGCGCACGCACGTCGTGCTCAAGGGTCCACTCGAGACCCCGATCGGGTACGGAAACAGAAGCGCCAACGTCACGCTTCGAACTCTCTTCGAGACCTATGGCAACATCCGCCCCGTACGGGAGCTTCCCGGCGTGCAGACGGCGTTCACCGGACGAAATCTCGACATCGTGATCGTCCGCGAGAATATCGAGGATCTCTACGCCGGCATCGAGTACATGGAGACGCCGGGAGTGGCGGAAGGCCTCAAGCTGATCTCGCGCGAAGGATGCGAGAAGATCGTCAAGCTGGCCTTTGCATTCGCACTCGCCGAGGGGCGAAAGGCGGTTCACTGCGCGACCAAGGCGAACATCATGAAGCTCACCGAAGGCCTGCTCCAGCGTACCTTCGAGGAGTTCGCGCCCCAATATCCGTCGATCAAGTCAAAGCACATTCTGATCGACAACTGCGCCCACCAGCTCGCGATGCGTCCGGAGCAGTTCGACGTCATCGTGACGACGAACATGAATGGCGACATACTGAGCGATCTCACCTCAGGTCTCACGGGGGGACTCGGCTTCGCTCCTTCGGCGAACATTGGCAACGACGTCTCCATCTTCGAGGCCGTGCACGGTTCGGCGCCCGACATCGCGGGAAAGAACAAGGCAAATCCGACGGCCCTGATCTTCAGCGCGGCGATGATGCTGCGACAGATCGGTGAAGGGAAAGCGGCGAACGACGTCGAGCAGGCAGTCCTGGTTGCCCTCGAGAGCGGCATTCGCACCAGCGACATGATCGGCGTCGACAAGCCGGCGACGACCACGGAGTTCACACAGGCAGTGATCGCCAATCTCGGAAAGCGCTCGAAGGTGAGCCCGCCCAAAAACTACACGAAAGTCGAGATGCCGCCCTCACAGTTCGGTGTGAACGTCGTCGCCGCAAAGAGCAGACGCTTGACTGGACTCGATATCTATATCGAGTCGGCTCTCGAGCCGGCGAAGTTGGCGGCGGACCTCGATAAGCTGACGGAAATGTCTCCCCTCAAGCTGCAGATCATCACCAACCGCGGCGCGATGGTGTACCCCTCGAGTGGGCGGCGAGTGTCACTCGTAGATCACTTCCGCTGCCGGTTCGTCTTTCGCGACGCCGTTGTAAGTGCAGGCGACGCGGAGATTCTTTCGCTACTCGGCGCCGTCAGTGCAAAGTATCGGTGGATGCACGTCGAGAAGCTCCAGGAATTCGATGGAGAGCCCGCGTTTTCGAGATCGCAGGTCTAGCGAGACACCTCGTCGAGCCGAAAATTGAATGTTGCACGCACCATCTCGAACGAGGAGCTTTAAGGCAATGGCACCCGTAGTCGACCGCCGTCAATTCATGGGCTACTTCGCTGGCCTCGGCCTGGGCTCCACGCTTTTTCCCGGCGTGCTTTGGGCGAAGATCTCCGCCGGCGCCGATATCACAGTCGAGACGATCGCCAGTGCGGAAGAAGTCGCCGGCATCACTTTCGATCCCGCCGAACGGGAGTTGATGCTCGATGGCCTGAAGCAGCAGGAGCAGCGGATCGAGGCGCTTCACAAGGTCGTGCTTCTCAACTCGGTGAGTCCCGCCATCGTGTTCGATCCTCTGCCGCCTGGAAAGAAGATCACGTCCGAGCCGCGCCGTCCGATGGTAAGGAGTAGAGTCGCTCACCGAGCCGTGCCGGCCGAGGACGAGCTCGCGTTTCTCCCGGTGACGGAGCTCTCGGAGCTTGTACGTCGAAGGCGGGTGACATCGGTCCAGCTGACGCAGATGTATCTCGCTCGCCTGAAGAAGTACGACCCGGTGCTAAAGTGCGTGATCAGTCTCACCGAGGATCGAGCACTGAAGCAGGCCTCCGCCGCGGACGCCGAGATTCGGGCGGGAAAATATCGGGGACCACTGCACGGGATTCCGTGGGGAGCAAAAGATCTGCTCGCGGTTCGAGGGTACAAGACGACGTGGGGCGCGGGGCCGTTCAAGGACCAGGTGATCGATGCGGATGCCACCGTCGTGCAGCGACTCGATGCGGCTGGAGCCGTGCTCGTCGCGAAACTGACGTTGGGCGAGCTCGCGCAAGGTGACATCTGGTTTGGCGCTACGACCAAAAACCCGTGGAAGGTGGATCAGGGCTCGAGTGGTTCGTCGGCCGGACCCGCATCTGCGACTGCCGCGGGACTCGTCGGCTTCGCTATTGGAAGCGAAACTCTGGGATCGATTTCCTCTCCCTCGACGCGCTGCGGGACAACGGGACTCAGGCCGACGTTCGGCCGAGTCCCTCGAACGGGCGCGATGGCACTCTCGTGGACGATGGATAAGCTCGGTCCGATCTGCCGCAGCGTCGAAGACTGCGCGATCGTGCTCGACGCCATCTACGGTCCAGATGGACAGGACAATAGCGTCATTCCAGCCGGATATCACTGGAATGCGCAGCTGTCTCCCAAAAAGCTGCGAGTGGGATACGTGAAGTCCGCATTTGACACGCCGTTGACGGACCCGGCCGATCCGAAGCGAACAATGCACGCGACCAAGCCATTCGACGATGCCGCGCTCGACGTATTCAGGCGACTCGGCGTCAATCTGATTCCGGTTGACCTGCCCGATGTTCCGTACGACGCGATGCGGATCATCCTGACTGCTGAGGCAGCTGCGGCGTTCGACGATCTCACGCGATCGAATCGGGACAACGAGCTGGTGCAGCAGGGAAAGTTCGATTGGCCGAACACGTTCCGGACGTCGCGCTTCATTCCAGCGGTCGATTATGTAAACGCCAACCGCCTGCGCTCGATCGCAATACAGAAGTGGGACGATCTCATGCGCACCGTCGATGTGATCGTGACGCCTACAGGCGCCGTGAATCTTTCGCAGCTCGTCGCGACGAATCTCACGGGACACCCCGCGGTGATCATCCCGAATGGCTTCCGCGAAGATGGCACGCCCGTCTCAATCACCTTTCTTGGCGGATTGTTCGAGGAGCCGAAGATGCTGGCAGTGGCGAGGGCGTATCAGGAGGCGACAGGATTCCACCTGAAGCATCCGATCGTGCCACTTACTCCGCCCGTGCCTCCTCCTACTGCTCCTCCGCCGGGTCGTTGAGCAGCGCCAGGCAGCACCGATAAAGAAAAAACCCCCGAGAGAGATCCCGGGGGTTTTCGATTTGATAATTAGATCAGGAGTTCACGGTGAAAAAGAGAACTCGAGCTTCAGGTACGTCCCCGACTCTCTGCTAGCGTAGATGGGCCCGCCGACCGACTTGTAGCCGACGGCGCCGGTGGTTCTGAAGGCGGGAGTCCATTCGTATTCGAGCGTCGGCCCGCCCTGAAACGTGTTGCTCTTCCGGGCAGCTTTGCCGCCGCCTTGTCCAACGACTTCGGCGCCAATGCGCGCTGCATGCTTGATAGAGTGGCCAAACGGAACTGAGGCGCGTCCACGTGCCCACACGTATTGGCTACCGAAATTGTAGTTGGAGAGAAGCTGTGTATGGACCGGGCGCTTCCCAGTGCCGCTGTGGTACGCACCGAGGCTCGCAGTCGCTCCAGTCGCCCCGCCACCTTCGGCTCCGGGCGCGCCGGCGTCTTCATTGTTGACGAACGCGTAGCCGCCGCCGAACGAGATACCGCTCCGACGCCCAGCATAGGCGAGTCCGATTGTCGGTGACCATGCACTCAGAGTTCTGCTGTTGTTTGGAAGCGTGGGCGAAAAAATATAGTCGAGATAGTAGCCGTTGACGTTGAAGTAGGGTGACCATCCGAGCCCGCCGACGCCAACGTACACTCCGAGCAGATAGAAATCGCTGTGACGCGTGTCGAGCTCCGTGGATCCATAAAACGATGGATGAAAATCCGATGCTGATATTTGCGCCGCCGCCGATCCTGCCACGGTTGTTAGACCTGCGACTATTGAAAGCGCGATGAGCGCATTCTTACGTGTGTTCAGTCTCATTGTCCTTCTCTCGGTTGTAGTCCCTTCGATTCCTGGCGCGCCATCCGCGCGTGAATCCTCTAGTAAGACGCGCGGGTGGATTCGCGGAAACTCAAAACCGGTGCCGGGCCGAGACGGCAGAGCTTCCGGATGAAAGCCACGACTCCCGCACTCGGACAGAATTCCACTAGGTTTTTGCGATGCGTCTATGTCGACGCGAAGCTTTGACATGATCGAAACGAGGGAATTCTGATGGCAGCAAAACGCGAGGTCAGCTTTTATCGCTGGGACTCGATGAAGAAGGAACGCGTATCCGACATGCTCGAACGCCGACTCATCACAGGCGATCGCATGATTCTCGCGCACGTTTATCTCAAGAAAGGCTGCATCGTGCCCAAGCACTCCCACGAGAACGAGCAGCTCACGTACATCCTGGAAGGCGCATTGAAGTTCAAGATCGGCGACGATGGAGCGGAAGAGATCGTCGTTAGTGCGGGTGAAGTTCTCCTGATTCCGTCGAACGTCCCGCACATGGCCGAGGCGCTAGAAGAGACTCTGGATGTCGACGTCTTCAGTCCCCCGCGTCAGGACTGGCTGGACAAGAAAGACGATTACCTGAGGCGATAGACTTGGACCTCGGTCTTCGCGGCAGGGTCGCGCTGGTATCGGCCAGCAGCAAAGGTCTCGGCCGCGCGATCGCCGAAGAGCTGGCCGCCGAAGGAGCGAATCTCGTCATGTGCGCGCGCGGCGAGGACGCGCTGCGCGAAACCGCGGATTCGATTCGCAAGAGCGCGGGCGTCACCGTCGTCGAAGTCTCGGCCGATGTGTCCGAACAATCTGGGATCGATCGGGTCGCGAAAACCGCGCTCGACAAGTTCGGGAAAGTGGACATCCTCGTCACGAACTCGGGCGGACCACCGAGTGGACCATTCGAGAGCCTGACCCCCGAAATGTGGGAAGCTGCTACGCGCCTTCTTCTTACGAGCGCCATCGGTCTTGCGCGGGCGTTGTTGCCAGGAATGAAGGAGCGGCGGTGGGGCAGGATTCTCAACGTGACGTCGATCGCGGTGAAGCAGCCCATCGACGGACTCATGCTCTCGAACAGTCTGCGCGCCGCCGTCACCGGGTATGCGCGGACACTCGCCAATGAGGTCGCGCCGTTCAAGGTGACGGTCAACAACATCATGCCCGGCTACACGCGCACAGATCGCGTCGAGCAGCTTGCCCGTGCCTCTGGAGAGAGATCCGGCGCATCGACGCAGGACATGTGCGCCAAATGGGAAAAGGAAATTCCAATGGGCCGTCTGGGCGAGCCGCGTGAGTTCGCCGCGCTCGCCGCGTTTCTGGTCTCTGAGCGCGCGAGTTACATCACCGGCAGCTCGATCGCAGTCGACGGAGGCTGGATCCGCTCCCTGCTCTGACGAGTAAACGACCGCCCAACTCGTGGCCTCTCTTAACAGAGACCTTCGGAGCGATACGATCCTTACACGTTCGGGCGCACTGCCTATGCCGTCATATATTAGCCTCGCTATGAGCCGCAACCGATTCGGCAAGAGAAGCGGACGCGACAAAGGTGCGTCCGAGGTCATTTACCGCGATCGGACCACGTGGGCCGTCGATGCACAGCTGGCATCTCTCGCCTCCTCCGGCGACGACTCGGCGTTCACGACGCTGGTCACGCGCTTTCATCCAGCCGTGTTTCGCTGGTCGTTGATGTTCGCGAACGATCCCGACGAGGCGGAGGACATAACCCAGGAAGTCTTCGTCCGGACGTACCGGCAACTCGATCAGTACCGCTCCGACGGTCCGCTCGACGCGTGGCTGTACCGGATCACGAGACGGGCGGCGACGCAAATGCGGCGAACGCGGACACGTCGTGGTCGTCTCGCGCTCTCTCCCGCAGCTCAGCCTCTCCGAGACGTGTACACGACAGATCCCGGCGGGCGCGTCGACCGTGAGCGCGCGGCGAGCGTGATTCGAGAACTATTCTCCGCGCTCCCGCGGCGGCAGCGGGAAATATTCGATCTTGTCGATCTACAGGGATTCTCTCCGGCAGAAGCCGCCGAACGAACGGGAATGAAGCCGGTCTCGGTGAGAGCCAACCTTTTCAAGGCGCGGAAGGCCATCCGCGAAAGCCTGCTCGCGACTCACCCGGCCTACGGAGAGCTGTCCCGATGACGTGCGAAGAGTGCCTTTCAGAGCTCGCCACCGGCTCACTGAGAGATCTCCCCTCCAACTCGGCTGTCTTGCAGCACTGCGCGACGTGTCCGGACTGTTCGCGCTTGACGACTCTGCTTCGAGACCGGGAGTACGAGGCAGCCACGGTACTCAACAATCTTCCCCCGATGAGCAATCCGATCGCCGTCGCCGAAGCGTCTGTGCTCACCGCCCACCGTCGCCGAGTCGGTCGTGTAGCGGTGATGCTGAGCGGGGCCGCGCTTGCGATTACAATCTGGTTTACCGCGGCAATCTTCGTCTTTCCCACGCTGCGCAGCGACGGGCCGGCAACACTCTTCACGGAAACGATCCCGCTCACATGTCTTTCGCCCCAACAGGCAGCGGACATTATCGATCCGTATGTCCGCACGCACGGCAGCCTTTACTTTATTCCCACTTCCGGCATCTCGGCTATCACAGTTCGAGGCTCCGCTGCGCAACTCCGCAAGTCCAAGGATCTCATTCGGGAATTCGAGACCGATCCGGGGGCGGCTTGTCGGAATCCGACCGCAGGCCTCAAGGCGGCCGGAAAGATGGATGCCGATCTTCAGCAGGCTGCTCCCGTACTCGCCGGCCCGCCCTCGGACAAAGTTCCCACCGCTCCGAAAAAGCAATAGACTCGCCCCAAGGTCGACGCGTCGGCTCGTCCACGGGAACCAACCTTTAGAGGCGCAACAGCGTCTAAGCTTAGCGATGGCGACAGCTGTCGCCCGTTTCCTCAACCCGTTCCCCGCCCATGACCATTTGTCGTGCATCCCAGCGACTGGCCGTCCTTGCTGTTTTTGCCGCTTCGAGCGCAGCCGTCGCGCAAACGACCTCGTATCCGAGTCAGCCGGCGGGCCAGCCCGCTGCTTCTCAGACGGCAGCGACACCGACGTCCACCGTTCGAACCATGCGCGCGACTCGCGCGACGAGCGCTATCAACATCGACGGAAAACTCAACGAGCCAGCATGGGCCGCCGCGGTTCCATCCGGAGACTTCACCCAGAGCTATCCAAATGTGGGTGCCAAGCCTACCGACCCAACCGAAGTGCGGATCTTATATGACGACGCCGCTCTCTACGTGGGCGTCCGGATGTTCGATGCGCGTCCCGACTCTATCGCCGCCCAGCTCGCCAGGCGCGATGCGACCGGAATTTATTCGGACTGGCTGCACTTGATGGTCGACTCCTATCACGACCGCCGCACGTCGTTCCGCTTCTCGGTGAATCCGAAGAGCGTCCAGAAAGACGTGCTGGAGTTCGACGACCGGAACGAGGACACGAACTGGGACGCGGTCTGGCAGGTGGCGACCCTCGTCGATTCTCTGGGGTGGACCGCCGAGTACAGGATCCCATTCTCGCAACTGCGGTTCGGCGGAAAGCAGAAGGGCGAAGAGAGACTATGGGGAATTCAGATCATGCGCGACATTGCCCGCCGAAATGAGCGGGATAGCTGGTCCCCATGGAAGCAGACAGATCCTGGATTTGTCTCTTTCGAGGGCGATCTCGCTGGCATTGTCGATATACCCACTCCCCGTCGTCTCGAGATCATGCCGTACGTGAGCGGCAAGCTGACGCGAGCGCCCGGAGATCCGGCCAACCCGTTTTATCGAGCCAACGACACGAAACCGTCGGCGGGTGCCGATCTCAAATACGGACTTCCAAGCGGTCTGACGCTGACCGCGACTGTCAATCCCGATTTCGGCCAGGTCGAAGTCGATCCGGCTGTCGTCAACCTCTCAGCGTACGCGACGTTCTTTCCCGAGAAGCGCCCGTTCTTCGTCGAAGGGTCGAACACGTTCAACATCGGGTCAATCAACAGCGGTCCTTCCTACGGTAATCAGCAGATCTTCTACTCGCGGAGAATTGGCCGTTCTCCGCAAGGAGGCGCCGACGGAAAGTTCGTGGATGCGCCCGACGCGACCACCATTCTGGGTGCGGGCAAGCTGACCGGCAAAGTCGGGCCGTGGACCGTGGGAGTCCTGAACGCAGTGACGAGCGAGGAGCACGCGCGCGTCATCGACGGCTCGAACATAGAATCCACGACGCCGGTCGAGCCGCTGACGAATTATTTCGTCGGGCGCGTGAGTCACGATTTTCGGGGCGGGAAAACGATCGTAGGCCTCGGCGGTACCGCGGTGAATCGGGATCTGAGTGACACCGTGTTCAAGAGCCTGCTCCGTTCTAACGCCGACGTCGCAAGCCTCGATTTCGAGCACAGGTGGGCCAACCGGCAGTGGTTGGTTTCGGGTGCGTTTTCTCGCTCGCTCATCGAAGGGTCGCCCGCGGTGATACAACGCGCTCAGCAAGCGAGCGCCAGATACTACCAGCGTCCCGACGCCGACTACCTCAGCGTCGACTCCTCGGCGAATTCACTCACCGGCTACTCCACGAAGCTTGGCCTGGTCAAGTCGGGCACATGGTCATTTTCCGCGACGGCGAAGGACATCAGCCCCGGATACGAGGTGAACGATCTGGGATTCATGGGCCGCGTCGACTACCGAAATGTCGGAGCGAGTGGATCGTACAACAATTACACGCCTGGGAAGCTTCTTCGCAGCTACTCTCTGTTCGCGGGCACCAATCACGCCTGGAATCACGGCGGTGACAAGATCTGGACGAGCTTTTTCAACCAGATGACGCTCAACTTCACAAATCTCTGGTCGTGGTACGCTGGCTCTGAATATGATCCGAGCGGGATCGATGACCGGCTCACGCGTGGGGGTCCGCGCGGACGCCAGCCGACACAGTACGGCTTGTGGACGGAAATCACGACCGACAAGAGATCGATCGTCTCCTACGACATGTTCACCGATTATTACGGTGATGAAGCCCACGGCTATGCCAAGGATGTGAGTCTTGGGATCGACATCAGGCCTAGCTCCTCCGTTCACCTGATCTTCACGCCGGCGCTCTCGCTCCTTCACAACACCATTCAGTTCGTCGCCGGCACCACCGACGCGCTGGCGACGGCGACTTACGGGCGGCGGTATGTCTTCAGCGACCTTTTCCAGACGACGCTGTCGGCGACTACCCGGGTTGAATGGACGTTGTCGCCGCTCCTATCCTTTCAGCTGTACGCGCAGCCGTTCGCGTCGGCTGGACGCTTCAGGGGCTTCAAGGAGTTGGCGACACCGGGGACCCAGAGCTACCTCGTTTATGGACGAGACAATGCCAGCACTATCGCGGCGGTGAGAGATCCGGTGAGCGGAAAGACGGTCTCGTATACGGCGGATCCCGATGGCGCGGGTGCTGCGCCATCTTTCTCAGTAAACAATCCCGATTTCCGTACGCACTCGCTCCGCGGAAATGCCGTCATCCGCTGGGAGTATCGGCCCGGCTCGGCAATCTTCTTTGTGTGGCAGCAGCAGCGCGAAGACTTTCTGCCCTTCGAGGGTGATTTCCGCACGGGTCGCGAGACGATGGGAATCTTCGGACGCCCTAGCAACGTCTTCCTGGTGAAAGCGACGTACTGGTTCGCTCGGTGATTGTTAGAAAGCGTACCTGACCAGGAACGGCGTGGGCCAGACATTGCGGAATTCGCAACGGAGTGAATTATATGTTCACTCCGTTTGTCCATCCTGCCACCGGGACTCGCCATGCGCTTCCACCTCTTCGGCTCCGCCCTTCTCGGTCTGTCAGCACTCGCAGCTTGCTCCGACACTCCATCGCCCGATGCACTCAACGCGCCGACGAACGTTCGTCTGGCAGCTTCAGTCTCCGGCGGCCCGACGGTGAATACAGTGGTGAACGTCACCAACGACACCACCGCGCAGAACGAGACGCCGCTGGCCGTGAATCCGCGCAACGCGCAGAACCTGCTTACTGGCAACAACGACTGGAACTACAACGACGGCTGCGGCGTGAATGCGTCATTCAACGGTGGAAAGACGTGGACCAGGACGCTGCCGAGCGGGTTCATTCCGGGAATCACGCGCTTTACGAACGATCCCGACGTTCCGGGCACTGGTGATGGAGATTTCGGAGGTGATCCAGCCGCGGCATTCGGCCCAGATGGCACCGCGTATTTCGCCTGCTTCAGCTATAACGGCACGAGCACGATGCTCTTGCTCAGTCGCTCCACCGATGGCGGCATTACATGGCAGGCTGGCGCGCACGCCGTTCCAAGCGATCCCCTCACCCTTGTCAGCGCGTTCAATGGTCAGGGAATATCGAAAGGCTCGAACGGACAATTCCCCGACCACGAGGCGATGTTCGTTGGATCGGACGGAACGATTTACGTGACATGGGCGCAGTTCCACGGCTTCGGCTCCAATTCGCCCGTCTGGATCTCGACATCGCGGGACGCGGGACGCTCGTTCTCACGTCCAGTGAAGGTTTCCAGCGGGAACGTCCGGAGTGATCAGGACCAGCGCATTGTGACGAACGCGGATGGTAGCGTCGCTTACGTCACCTTCGACAATTCGATTCAGGGCGGGAAGGGGACTGCGATGTTCGTGAGTAAGTCGACGGATCACGGTCAAAGCTGGAGCACGCCGTTTCAGTTTGCGGTATTCACGAATCCGGTATGTCTCTTCCCGCCTTACTGCTTCAACATCAGCGGCGGACAATTCCGTGGACCCGGCTCCTATCCGGCGCCTGCATACAACCCCGCGAACAATCGCCTCTATGTCGCATACGCCGACATCGATGTCGATGGCATTGCCAAGATCTTCATTACTTCCGCTTCAGCGAACGATCTGACGAGATGGACCCCCCGCACCGTTGTTGCCACAGTCCCAAGCGGCGACCGTTTTGCCGCGGAGCTCGGAATCGCGCCGAGCGGCCGGATCGATGTGGCTTTCTACGATCGGAGTTATACGTCGAATACCATGGTTGACCTGACCTATGCGACATCTGCCGACGGGGGCGCGACTTGGCGTTCGGTGCGGGTGTCTAAATCGAGCTTCGATCCGTCCGCGTATGGCGTCCCCGCCGGTTCCACCGTTCGTCCGTTCATCGGCGACTACAACGGAATCGTCTCGCTCGCAAGCACCGCGGGAATGACCTGGACGGGTGTTGGGAAGACGTTTGGAACGCTTCCTACGAACCTGGAGATTTTCTTCGCCAGCGTCTCGCCTTGAAGGTGACACGGTGATCCACCTGCCGATTCGGGTGTATTAATCTCCAGGAGCACGACCGGAACAAAAATGCCGACGGATGAAAAGCCGAGCAGGAACGAACACGAATATTTCGCCAAACAGAATCTCGAGATAATCCACGAGATGCGGGTGAAGCTGGACGCGCAGCGGAAGGCAATGGAGCGTGAAGCTCACCACAACAAATGCCCCCGCTGCGGCGCCGACCTGAAAGAGGAGCACGCCGAGCACGTGCGTATCGACGAATGCCCGGAATGCGGTGGAATCTGGCTCGATAAGGGCGAGCTGGATCAACTGCGACGCGTCAATCGGGCTCGTGGCGTCTCGGGTGGCGTACTCGGCTCGTTATTTCGCAAGGGATGACGGAGTCGAATTCGGGGAAGACATGAATGACGGTGGAGTGATCACGCCCTCCAACCTTCGCTCGATTGCGACAATGGGGAGCGACCGATTCGAGCTCGTGACAGAAGTCTGACGAAACCGTCACGTTCATTTCATGGAGCCACGACGCCAAAATCCGGACCACTTATACGTGATTCCCCGGGCATAGAGCGACTTGCGGCGCAGATAGTACCGGATCTCGATCGCGCAAGTACTTTCGGCACAATTTTTGGCAATAAATCGCGTTTACGCGCACCGAAATGGTGTTGCCGAGGGGTGCTTTTCCGCGTCTTTTGAGTGAAGCGCGTGCTTCCACAGACGCAGTTCGACGCGAGCGAGATGTGCCGAGATGATCTCGAGCATCCAGCCCACGAGCATCACCGCTGTAGTGCACGACACTATCGGCTTTCGCGTCGGTTAACCACATCACAGGACCTCCTAAAATGCAAACCAACAAGAAAGGCTTCACGCTGATCGAGCTTCTGATAGTGGTCGTCATCATCGGTATTCTTGCCGCGATCGCGATTCCGAAGTTTGCGAACACGAAGGACAAGGCCTATGTCGCAGCGATGAAGTCTGACCTGCGCAACCTGGCGACCTACGAAGAGCAGTACGCTGCCGACAACAACGGCGCCTACTTCGCAGGAACCGCGACGAGCCCGGCTACCCTCCAGGGGTTCACTCCTTCGCAGAACGTGACGATCACCGCCGTACTGGTTGCCGGTCCGCCAATGGGCTGGAGCGCAACCGCGACGCACTCGCAGTCCGCGAAGACCTGCGACAACTCGACTGGCGCAATTGTCTGCACCTGATGACATGTTGGTCAACACCGGAAAGGCCCCGCTCCAGTCGAGCGGGGCTTTTTTTTGCACGGCCCTTTTTCAGCCGCCCCGTGAGCGAAGCATATTTCCCGCATGGCGGATCGGTTGATCAGGCTGGCAATACAGGCAGGAGTGATTGCGGCCGTAGTTGCTGCGCTCCCATACAAGGTGTTCGAGCTCGATCGGTACTTCGTGCCGAAGGAGCTTGTTCTGCACGTGGCGGCCCTCATCATTGCGCTAGTACTCGTCGCACGCCGACGGACTCTTTCGTTCGACGTCGTCGACGGCCTGATAGCGTTCTTCCTGCTTTGGAGCGTCGCCTCTGCCATCTTCGCCACTAACCACTGGGTAGCGCAGCGCTCGGTCGCCATCAGTGTCTCGAGCGCGATCGTTTTCTGGGGCGCACGGTCGGTGGCTGCGCGTGGCTCCTACAGGCCGATCCTCATCGCCGCCGCAACAGCGGCCGTAATCGCGGCTGCGCTGTCTCTGGCGCAGGCGTACGGGCTCGAGACGGAGTACTTCAGCACCAACCGCGCTCCTGGAGGGACGTTCGGGAACCGGAATTTCGTTGCCCACATGGCCGTGATCGGATTGCCGTCGCTCATATGGTGTACGATCACTGCGCGGCGGCCCTTTGGCGCTCTCCTCGGCTCCCTGGGCGGGGCGATCGTGGGCGCCGCGCTGGTTCTGTCGCGCTCTAGGGCGGCGTGGCTCGCTGTGACCGCCTGCGTTGTGTTGCTGTTCATCCCGATGATCGCCTCCATGAAATACTGGCGCGAGAGTCAGATCGGGGGTCG
>Ga0157372_10005652_pt1 | contig 13296 bp, 11 predicted proteins | sample C55metaG_FD_115307 | JGI IMG/M metagenome (GOLD analysis project Ga0157372, IMG submission 115307) | Corn rhizosphere microbial communities from Kellogg Biological Station, Michigan, USA - C5-5 metaG | ecosystem: Host-associated > Plants > Roots > Rhizosphere > Soil | place: USA: Michigan... | reverse complement strand
TTCGACCCCGAACAGGTAAAGGCCATGTTCAATATCGAGATGATCGGCTCCGAAAGCAAATGGGGCGGCAACTCGGCCTTTATCACGGGCTTCGAACGCTCCGATATGGGCACGATGTTGCAAAGGAATCTGGCAGGCAGCAAATTCACCTTCTATCCCGATCCCTATCCGGAACAGCAGCTGTTCTACCGGTCGGACAATGCCAGTCTTGCCAGGCAGGGCGTACCGGCGCACACAATCTCGACGACCCAGATCGACAAGGATAAATATTATCACCAGCTCACCGACGAGCTGAGCACGATCGATATCCCGAATATGGTCCGGATCATCAAGGCCATCGCTCTCAGCTCCTCGTCGATCGTCGACGGGACGGATACTCCTTCGCGGGTGGATAAGAACCTGATAAGATAGTGAAAAACCTCGACCTATGTTGGACAACGCCACCAGTCTGGAAAAATGCAAACGGCTTATTGAAGCCTCACTGGGCTGGGGGGATGCCACATCATGGACGAACGAGGATTTCGAAACGCTAAGCGATCGCATTGCCGATCGAACATCGGTCCGCCTCAGCGTCTCCACACTGAAACGCATCTGGGGAAAGGTGAGATACGATTCTTCCCCGACCATGGCTACGCTAAATGCCCTGGCCCGCTATGCCGGTTTCGACGGCTGGCGCGATCTCCTGGCGCAGACGCCTCAGTCGCCGGAGGCGCAACCAGGCCAGCCGCATCCAGCGCAGCCCCAACCAGGCCAGCCGCACCCAGCGCAGCCGAAAAGATCCCGATCCCTCACCACCCCCCTGATCATCATCACCCTCGCAATAGCCACGCTCCTCTCCTTTATCAGCGCCCGCATCGTCCACAAGCCCGCCAAGCCCGCGGCAATACGCTTCGAACACCACGAGACCTCGGACGAGCTGCCCAACTCCGTCGTCTTCGACTACGATGCAACCGCCCTGAACCCGAAAAAGGTGATGATCCAACAATCCTGGGACCCCTCCCGACGGGAAAAAGTAGACCCCGAAGGAAAACAGCATACCTCGATCTATTATTATCCCGGCTTCTTCCGCGCAAAGCTGGTCGTCGACGGAGAGATCAAACGACAGTCGGACGTCTACATCCCGACAAAGGGCTGGAAGGCGATCGTCGCCCGGGAACCGCTGCCTGTCTATCTCTCCGCGAAAGAGACGACCCTCGACTCCGGCCGCATGGGCATTGGCGCGGCTACCCTGGAAGCCAAGATCGGCTCCCCGGTGTTTTCCAACCGGACAGTGAATTTCTTCGACGTTCATGAATTCCCAGGATTCAACGGCGACCATTTTCTGTTTCGAACCACGATCCGGAATACTTCGACGGTCGAGCAATCTCTCTGCCGCAAGATGCAGATCTTTGTAATGGGAACCGAAGATCCCATCGTACTCTCGTTCGCCGACAAAGGCTGTATCTCCGGTCTGAATCTCTACACCGGCTCGCATACCATCAGCGGCAAGGATCATGATCTCAGCGCCTTTGGCTGTAGCAGCGGTCAATGGCAGCAGATAACCTGCTCGCAGGAGAACGGCGTCTTTACGGTCGCGCTCGACGGCAAGCCCATCTATACGTTACAGCGAAACAAGTCCATCGGCGGCATCATCGGGATCCGCATCGCCTTCGAAGGCACCGGCGAAATAAAGGAGGTAATACTAAAAGGTGGGGAAAAGACGCTCGATCTGCTGAAACAACCCTAGGCCCTTTCTTCATGTCATCTAAGATACATTTTAGTCCCTGTAATTCAGCGCCGGCTTTCGGTCACCCAGCAACGCTTTATATTGATAGTCACCCTTGTCTTTCCGGAACTCCTCCTTTGCCTTCGCCACGAGGCCCGGGTTCAAAAAGCAATCCATCGCCGTGAGCACCATCGTCTTGGCCGCAACCATCATTCCCTTGGTACCGATCTCCGTCCCACCGCAGGCCGTGGCCTGCCAGCTATGCGCAGGCGTCCCCGCGACCCAGGTCGCCGCCTCGAGCCCAACGGTAGGCACCGCATAGCTGACATCTCCGACATCGGTAGACCCGCCGCCGGCGTCATTCACCTCTTTGAGGGGTTTTACGCCAGCGACCGACGCGATCGCTTCTGCTTTATAAGTAAACGATGCCTGGATCTTTTGTGCGAACTCCGTCTCGGCCGCCGTGTAGCGGACACCGCCGACCCGCAGCAGATTTTGCTGCATCGCCTCCGCGAGCGTACGGTTCAGCAACAGGTCATGCGTTCCCCCGATCACCTCGTAGTCGACATGCGTCTGGGTGCCGAGCGCCGCACCTTCCGCGGCCTTTACCACCCAGTCGAAGATGCGCACCACTTCGTCCTTCTTCGGATGACGGACATAGTAATACACTTCGGCATAGTCCGGTACCACGTTGGGCGCCTTGCCGCCGTTTGTGATGACATAATGGATGCGCGTCTCCTGCGGGATATGCTCCCGCATCATATTCACCATATAGTCCATGGCTTCTACTCCGTCCAATGCCGACCGGCCCTTGTCGGGAGCCATGGCGGCATGTGCGGACAGTCCATGGAACCGGAATTTCGCGGACTTATTGGCAAGCGCCGAGGTGAGGGTAACCGCGTTCCCGTCCCCCGGGTGCCAGTGGATCACCACGTCCACATCGTTGAAAAGACCCGCCCGGACCATATAGACCTTCCCCGAGCCGCCCTCTTCTGCCGGGCATCCATAAACGCGGATGGTACCGCTCAGCTTCTTTTCGGCAATCAGCTTCTTCAGCTCGATCCCCGCCGCCACCGATGCCGTGCCAAACAGATGATGCCCGCAGCCATGTCCGGCAACCCGGCCTTCGAACGGCATTTTTTCGGCGACCGCCTGCTGGGAAAGGCCTGGGAGCGCATCGAATTCCGCCAGGATGCCGATCACGGGACTCCCGGAACCATAACTGGCCACAAACGCCGTTGGAATATCGGCCACTCCTGTCTTTACAGAGAAACCATTATCGGTAAGGGTCTTCTGCAACAGGGTCGAGCTCTTCACTTCCTTATACCCAACCTCGGCATAGTCCCAGATCTGCAGGGCGATAGTCTTGTAGTCGTTGTAATGGGCCTGGATGTCGGCAATGGCGCGTGTCTTGAGCGTACTGTCCTGCGCGAACACGCCGGCCGCGGGAAGAGCCGCAGCCATTAAAAAGCAGAAAATTCTCATTTCCTAATTTATGCAAATTTCGCCAACACTCTCTTCATCTCCTCCACGATCTTTTCATTGCCCAGATTCCCGATACTCCCGGTATGCGTATGGTGCAGCCCCTTACTGTAGTCGAAATGGAATTTCCCCTGGTCTATCTGGTTACCCACCTGCCGGTAAGCTTCCCGGAACGGAACCCCCTGGTTCACCAGTTCGTTCACCGCCTCGACGCTGAACAGGTATCTGTATTTCTCATCCTTCAGGATATCATCCTTGATCTCGATATTCGACAGCATCAGCGAGGTCATCCGTGCACAGGCCTTCACTTCCTCGATGGCCGGGAAAAGGATCTCCTTGGTCAGCTGCATGTCCCGGTGGTAGCCCGAAGGCAGGTTGTTGATCAGCAGGGTAAGCTCGTTGGGCGTGGACTGGATGCGGTTGCATTTGCCCCTGATCAGTTCGAAGACATCGGGGTTCTTCTTATGCGGCATGATGCTGCTGCCCGTGGTCAGCTCGGGAGGAAAGGAAATAAAGCCGAAGTTCTGGTTGATATAAAGACAGCAGTCCATCGCCAGCTTGCTGAGCGTCGCCGCCACCGAAGCCAGTCCCATGGCCACGATCTTCTCCGTTTTACCGCGGCTCATCTGCGCATAGACCGAATTCACGTTCATCGCCCCGAAATGCAGCAGCTCCGTGGTCAGCTCCCGGTCCAAAGGAAAGGAAGAACCATAACCCGCTCCGCTGCCCAGCGGGTTCTTATTAGCGACATGATAAGCCGCGGCCAGCACCTCCAGGTCGTCGACAAGACTCTCTGCATAGGCGCCAAACCAAAGGCCGAATGACGAAGGCATCGCTATCTGTAAGTGCGTATACCCCGGTAAAAGCTTGTCTTTATACCGGTCGCTCAACCCGATCAACAGCTCGAACAACTGCCTGACCTCTTCCTTTACCGCCAGCACCTGCGCCCGCAAATACAGCTTGATATCGACGGCCACCTGATCATTCCGGCTCCGTCCGCTGTGTATCTTCTTGCCTGCCTCGCCGATACGATTGGTCAGCAGCAGTTCCACCTGTGAGTGAACGTCTTCGACATCCTTGTCGATGACAAAGGAACCCGCGCGCACCTCGGCCAGGATCGCATTCAACCCATCCTGGACCTTCGCCAGGTCTTCCGGCGAAAGCAAACCCACCTCCGCCAGCATCTTTGTATGAGCCAGCGAACCGAGCACATCGTATTCTGCCAGCAGAACGTCGAACTCCTTATCCCGGCCGACCGTAAAAGTCTCGATCAGTTCCGAAGTGCTGGTGCTGGCCTTACTCCATAGTTTGTTTCCGCTCATAGCTTACAATATAACTGGTTTCAACAGATCGATATACCCCTTGATCCCCTCGCCGATCTCCGCCATGTAAATATACTCATCTGCCGTATGACTCCGTGCCGAGTCGCCCGGTCCCGTCTTCAGGGCGGGGAACGGCATCAGGGCCTTATCCGAGGTGGTAGGACTTCCATAACAGGTCCGGCCCAAACGTACCCCCGACTGAACGATGGGATGGTTCAGCGCGATCCCCGACGACCGCATCCGCAGGCTCCGGGGCGTCACCTCGCAGGAAACCGAGGATCGGATGATGTCCAGCAACTCTTCGAAAGTATAGCATTCATTCACCCGCACATCTACCACAAAATGGCATTGCGACGGAACGACATTATGCGCTTTATTGTCCGTATCGATAACGGTCACGCTCATTTTCACCGGGCCCAGCAAATCGGACACCTTGGGAGCCCGATAGCTATGGAACCATTCGATGTCCTTCAGGGCCTTGTAGATGGCATTGTCCCCTTCTTCACGCGCCGCATGACCCGCCTTGCCATGACTGACGCAATCCAGCACCAGCAATCCCTTTTCGGCGACGGCCAGATCCAGTTTCGTTGGCTCGCCGACAATGGCCCACTCGATGCGCGGCAGGGAGGGTAGAAGCAGTTCGATACCGTTATGACCCGAGATCTCTTCCTCCGCGGAAGCGGCCAATACGAGGTTATAAGCCAATCCCGGAGTCTCGTTAAAATACAGGAATGTGGCGATCAGCGAGACCAGGCATCCCCCCGCATCGTTGCTGCCAAGCCCGAAGAGCTTGCCATCCTTTTCGATGGGTGCAAATGGGTCCAGCGTATAGGCCTTGTTGGGTTTTACGGTATCGTGATGGGAATTCAGTAACAAGCTGGGTTTGGCGGGATCGAAATATTTATTGGTGGCCCAGACATTGTTTTGCAACCGGTAGGCGGTGACCCCCTTCGACGCAAGATACTCCACAAGGAGCTCGGCCGTCCGGTCCTCTTCCTTGCTGAAGGAGGGCACGGCGATCAGCCGTTTCAGTAATTCGATTGCTTCCGCTTGCAGGTTATTCATGTTGGATAGTTGTTCCGGCTTTCCCGGAGAGCAATAAAGATAGCTCTTCCGCCCTTCCGATGATCACCCGGCCCACCCCGCTGCGCAGGGCCGCAAAGGCGTTGTCCAGCTTGGGGATCATCCCGGCAAAGATCACTTTCCGGGCTTTGAGGTCTTCATATTCGGCCGGCCGGAGCAAACCGATCACCGACGCATCATTGTCCGCGTCCATCAGAACGCCGGCTTTTTCAAACGAATAGACGAGACTTACTTCGAAGCTCGTGCTCAGCGCCCGCGCCAGCTCCTGGGCGATGGTATCGGCGTTGGTATTTAACAGCTGCCCCTTGCCGTCATGGGTGATCGGGGCAAAGACGATCGTCTTATCCTGCAACAGCAGGCTCGTCAGCAGCGGAGTATTCACCTGGTCCACATCGCCAACGAACCCATAGTCGATGGTCGGATGTGCGCGCTTATGCGACAGAATTGCGTTCCCGTCAGCGCCCGTCAGCCCGATGGCCGCACAACCCCGGGCCTGCAGCTGCGCCACGATATTCTTGTTGATCGTACCCGCATAGACCATCGTTACCACCCGCAGCGTCTCTGCATCGGTGATCCGGCGGCCATCCACCAGCTGTTGCTGGATGCCAAGCCCCTCGGCCACCCTGGTGGCCAGTTTCCCGCCGCCATGTACCAGTATCTTCTTCCCGGATACCGCGGCAAAGGCATCGAGAAAGGTCAAAAGCTTGGCCTCGTCATCGATGATGTTCCCGCCTATCTTGATAATGGAAAGTTGCATTGGATTATTTTTTGCGGAGCAATTCCCCAAGCACGGCCTGCGCGGCCCAGACCCGGTTCGAAGCCTCTTGAGTGACAATGCTCGAAGCTCCATCCAGTATCTCGTCGCTCAGTTCCACATTCCGCCGTACAGGCAGGCAATGCATCACCTTCGCGCCATTCGTCGCCTTCATCTTTTCATTCGTCAGCATCCATTCAGGATCATTGTTGTAGATCTTGCCATAATCCGCGTACGTGCTCCAATTCTTCACGTACACAAAATCGGCATTCTTCAGCGCCTCGTCCTGGTTATGTGTGATGGTTGCGCCCTTTGTGAATTTTGTGTCCAGCTCGTAATCTTCGGGATGCGTGATCACAAAGTCCGCTTTCCCCCATGCGTTCACCCACTGCGAAAAACTGTTGGCCACGCACTGCGGCAGGGCCTTTACATGCGGCGCCCAGCTCAGCACTATTTTCGGCTTCCGTTTTTCCTTCCAGACCTCCTGGATCGTCGTTATATCCGTAAGGCTTTGCAGGGGATGGAGGGTGGCGCTCTCCAGGCTCACTACCGGGATGCCGGAATATTTGATGAACTGGTTGATATAAAGTTCGCTGTAGTCATCTTCCTTATTCTTCAGGGAAGGGAAAGTGCGGATGCAGAGAATATCGAAATAATAGCCCATGATCGGGGCGGCATCCTTTACATGCTCCACCGTGTTGCCGCTCATGATCGCTTCCTCTTCAAACTCCAGCGCCCAGCCTTCCTTGTCGACGTTGAAGACGATCGCTTCCGCCCCGAGGTTCTGCGCCGCGATCTGCGTCGACAGCCGGGTCCGCATGCTCGGGTTCAGGAAGAGCATGCCCACGCGCTTGTTGGCGCCAAGGGTCTTGTCTTTCAACGGATCGGCCTTATAGGCCAGGGCCGACTTTACCAGGCTGTCGATATCGGCGACATCGGCGGCGGAAACAAAGTTTTTCATTTTTATGCTATTTTACGGTAACCTCTTTCATTGCATGGAGCTCTTCCCGGATGGCTTCCAGGAATTCGTCGGCATCCTTTTTCCGCAGCGCGAGCGAAGGCAACAGACGGATAGTGTTCGGCTTTGCTTCCCCGGTGAAGATGTGCTGATGCCATAGCAGGTTCTTCCGCAGGTCCTTCAGGTTCTCCGGGAGGTCAAAGCCGATCATCAGCCCCCTTCCCCGGATCTTCTGCAGCTGCGGGATCTTCTTCAGCTCGCTCATCAGGTAGTTCCCGACCTCGGCGGCATTGGAAATAAGATTTTCCCGCTCGATCACCTCCAATACGGCCAGTGCAGCTGCACAAGCCAGGTGGTTGCCTCCGAAGGTGGTTCCAAGCATCCCGTGCTTCGAGTGTAAATGCGGAGCGATCATGATCCCCGCTACCGGGAACCCGTTTCCCATACCCTTGGCCATACTATAGATATCGGCGTCTACGCCCGCATGATCCTGTGAGAAGAACTTCCCGCTCCGTCCATAGCCGCACTGCACGGCATCCGCGACGAAAACCGATCCGTATTGCTTGCAAAGCCTGCTGATGGCCTGCAGGAAGCCTGCTTCGGCTATATTGATCCCACCGACACCCTGGATACCTTCGATGATCACCGCGGCGATCTCATTCCCCTGATTGGTAAAGCATTCTTCGAGCGCGGCCTCATCGTTAAATGGAAGGAAAATGACATTGTCCGTTTGATTCACGGGCGCGACGATCGCCGGGTTGTCGGTAACCGCAACGGCCAGCGAGGTGCGGCCATGAAACGACTTGCGGAAAGCAACGATCTTTTTACGCCCTGTATGGAAGCTGGCGAGCTTCAGCGCGTTCTCATTGGCCTCGGCCCCGGAGTTGCAAAGGAACAGTTGATAGTCGGGCCGGCCGGAAACCTTTCCGAGCTTCTCCGCCAGCTCTTCCTGCAGGGGGATGCGGATGGAATTGGAATAGAACCCTACCTTATTCAGCTGGTCCGTGATGCGTTGTACATAGTGCGGATGCGTATGTCCGATGGAGATCACCGCATGCCCGCCATACAGGTCGAGGTATTGCTGACCATCCTGATCCCATACATAACTACCTTTTGCCTTTACGATGGTGATGTCGTTGATCGGATAAACGTCGAATAGTTTCATATAATACTGTTTAAAATGCGTTTGCCTTCAGATGGAGACCCGCGGTCTCATCGAGTCCGAAGAGAAGATTCATATTTTGCACGGCCTGCCCCGAGGCCCCTTTCAGGAGGTTGTCGAGCGCCGAATGCACCACTAGCTGCGATCCTTCCTGCTCCAGCTGGATCAGACATTTGTTCGTGTTTACCACCTGCTTGAGCGAGATCGGTTTGCGGCTGACGATCGTAAAAGGATGTCCCTTATAGTAGTCTTCAAACAGCCCCAGCACTTCCTCCGGTTTCCAATCCACTTTCAGCTGGCTGCTGATAAAGATGCCCCGGGTGAAATCCCCGCGCCAGGGGGTAAAATGCACCGCCGGTTGGCCCTTTGGCTGCAGCTGCCGGAGCGATTGGCCGATCTCCTTCAAATGCTGATGGGTCAGCGTCTTATAAGCCTGGATATTATTGGCGCGCCATGAAAAATGGCTGGTGGCCGACATCGACTGCCCGGCCCCGGTGCTACCCGTAATACCCGTCGCATAGACATCGCCCAGCAATCCCGCCTTCGCCAGCGGAAGAAGCCCCAGTTGAATGGCCGTTGCAAAACAGCCCGGGTTGGCAACGGCCTGCGCCGACCGGATCTCTTCGCGGTTCAACTCCGGCAGTCCGTAGACCCATCCGGGCGCTCCAAGCCGGAAATCCTGCGACAGATCGATCACCAATACCCCATCGAACTGCGACCCATACTCGTCCATAAATTTCTTCGCCTCGCCATGGCCCACGCAAAGGAAGACCACATCCACCTCGCTATGCCATACCGCATCAAAGCTCAGTGCCGTATCCCCCGCCAGGTCCTCATGGATATCCGCGACGGGCTTACCCGCATTGCTCTTGCTGTGGATGAACCGGATGTCTACGGCCGGGTGGTTGATCAGCAACCGGATCATCTCTCCGCCGGTATACCCCGCGCCACCGATAATGCCTGCTCTTACTCTTCTCATGGTATCTCTATTCTATCATTAGTAGTCGAAGGTTGTGAACATAAGATAAACACCAGGTCGGCCTCCGACTCATTCCTGATCCGGTGTTGTACTCCGGGCGCAATCTCAAAACCCTGTTGCGGTCCAACCTCTACGCGCCCCTCAGCGGTTTCGAAAACGGCCGTGCCGCTCAAAATGAAAAAGAACTGCCGCGACTGCCGGTGAAAATGCGTCGCCTCCCCGGTGTGAGGCGGCATCCGTTCCTGTTTCACCGACAGCTCCGGCTGATCCACCAGGTTCCATCCGTCACAACCCGCGCCCCACTGGTAGTGTTTCAACGGCCGTTGGATGGAAACGACCGGATTCATTTGGCAGGCTCGTTAACCTTATGAAAAATAGCGGTCTGGTTGCCGAAGATCTTGGCAAACCCTTTCACGTCGTCCCCGCTCCAACCCTTGTTCATCTCTCCATAGCTGCCGAACTTGCTGCTCATCAGGTCATGCTCGCTCTCGATGCCCGTGATCGTATATCGGTGGGGCTGGAGGGTAACAAATACTTTCCCGCTGACTGTCTCCTGGGTGTCCTGTAGGAAACTCTCGATATTCCGCATCGTGGGATCCAGTAGCTGCCCTTCGTGCAGCCAGTTGCCATACCAGGTGCTCAGCTGATCCTTCCAATAAAGCTGCCACTTGGTAAGCGTATGTTTTTCCAGCAGATGATGCGCCTTGATGATGATCAAGGGAGCCGCGGCCTCGAAACCGACACGACCCTTGATCCCGATAATGGTATCGCCGACGTGGATGTCCCTGCCTACGCCATAAGGCTGGGCTATTGCCTGCAGGTGCTGGATCGCCTCCACGGGATTGGTAAACACCTCCCCATCCACCGCTATCAGCTCGCCCTTGGCGAACTCCAATGTCAGCTGACGCACGCCCGTCGCCGTGACCGGCGTCGGCCAGGCGTCCTCGGGCAGATATTCCTTCGAGGTCAGCGTTTCTTTTCCGCCGACAGAGGTGCCCCAGAGACCTTTATTGATGCTGTATTTGGCTTTCTCCGCATTGATCTCTACCCCATTCTCCTTCAGAAAGGCGATCTCTTCTTCCCGGCTCAACCGCAGGTCCCTGATAGGGGTGATGATCTCCACCCCAGGCAACATGCTCTGGAAGACCATGTCGAAGCGAACCTGGTCGTTGCCGGCACCGGTGCTGCCGTGCGCGACGGCGGAGGCGCCGACCTTCTTTACGTGATTGGCCACGGCAATCGCCTGCACCATCCTTTCGGCGCTGACGCTCAGCGGGTAAGTTGCATTCTTCAGCACATTGCCGAATATGAGGTATTTGATGCAGCTCTCATAATATTCCCGGGTCACATCTACGCATTCGAACGACGCGACACCCAGACTCTTCGCACGTGCGGCGATCTGATCGATCTCCGCCTGGCTGAATCCTCCCGTATTGACCGTAAGGGCATGGATCTCGAGATGCTTCACCTTATTGAGGTAAACGGCACAATAGGTAGTGTCCAATCCGCCGCTGTAGGCTAAGACGACTTTATTGCTCATGGCTGAAATATGGATTTTTAGAGATTAAAAATGTGCGATCCTTACGGCTATAGGTGAAAGAAATGGAACAGCGATTTGATCATACCGCCGCCTCCATTGCCGCCTTTGTTCGACGGCGCGCCAGGTTCCTCCGCATGGTGCTTAAGAAAAGGCGCCAGCAGCTTCCACTGCTTGATGCGCATGAATCGCTCGTATAGTTTGGAATGTTTTTTAAAGTCCTGCGTCGTCTCTTCGGGCTCATAATGATCCTTCGGATCGTACAACATGGCCGTGCACATACAGTTCTTCCGCTCCTTGCTCATCAGGATCTCATAATTGACACAGCTCTTGCAACCCGCCCAGAAGGCGTCGTCCTGCGTCAGCTCCGAATAGGTCACCGGCTCATACCCAAGCTCCGAATTGATCTTCATCACGGCAAGACCCGTCGTCAGCCCGAAGATCTTCGCATTGGGATACATCTTGCGGCTCAGCTCGAAGATCTTCTTTTTGATCATCTTGGCCAGCCCGCTCTTCCGGAACGGCGGTGAAACGATAAGCCCCGAATTGGCGACATACTCGCCATGGCTCCAGGTCTCGATATAGCAGAAGCCCGCCCAGATCCCATCTTCCGTAAAGGCGATCACCGCCTTCCCCTCCCGCATCTTCTGCTGGATATAATCCGGGCTGCGCCTGGCGATACCGGTTCCCCGCGCCTTCGCCGAAGACGCCATTTCATCGACTATGATCTGAGCGAAATCCTGGTAGGACTCGTCGGCAATAACTATCTTGAATTGTTGTTGTTCCATTGTTCTTCGGATAAATACTCCCCAATACAAAACTTGAAAAGATAAAAAACGGGCGGACAAAAAGCGCCGTTACGATACAGGCCGGAATGAAGAAGAGGTATCAACGTCGTACCCAAAAGGGAATAATGGGCCGAACAGAAAAAACTGGGCACAAGGGCGCAGCAAAAAACCCACGCTGATTGAAGGCGTGCAATACCACGAGCAGTGATATGGGTGAGTTTTTTTTCATTTCAATAGAAGATGAAATTGGTGTAAAAGCTTTTGCCCCGCAAAAATAGGAAAAATTGGGGTTTTGAGCCCCTAATTTATTTTTTTAACGTGAAGTTAAACCACTGGGTCCCAATCCGGGGCAACCCACCCGCCGGTTTCCGCATTTTCACCCGTATGCGACTCATCTCCACCCGGTTGGCCCTCCGCCGCCTCGCCCGGCGAAAAGGCTTCGCCACCATCAACATCCTTGGCCTCTCCACCGGTATCGCCGCCTGCATCCTCATCTATGGCTATGTGCACAACGAACTTAGCTATGATGCCTGGAACCGGCGGGCGGGGGACATCGCCCGGATAACGACCACCCTCCACGCACCCGAATCCGATATGGCCTTCGCCACCAGTCCCTACCCCCTCGCAGCCTCCCTGCTGCGAGATTTCCCGGAGATCGAGGCAGCCACCCGGATCGAACCCACCGAAGTCCTTGTCCGGGAAGCCGGAGACTACCATAAGTCGGTGAACTTTTGTTATTCGGAACCTTCGGTCTTCACCGTTCTCACCTTTACCTTTCTGGAAGGAGTACCCGCTACGGCCCTCTCGGCTCCCGGCTCCATCGTGCTCACCCGCAAAATGGAAAAGCGCTATTTCGGCAAGGAGCCCGCGCTGGGCCGGACGATGATCTGTAACGACAAACCCTGGCGGGTCACCGCCGTTATTGCCGACCGGCCACCCAACGCCGACCTTCCTATCAACGCCCTCCTGTCCAAAGACTATTCGACGGCCACCGCCTGGATGGATGATTTCTCGGTACAAACCTTCGTCCTTTTCCGTCAGAAACCCGATCTCCGGCGGTTCATGGCGAAGCTCCCCGCCCTCACCCGTTATTCCCGCCGGGAGCTGGACTCGATCGGCGCCAAAGGCTACAGTCTTGCCTTCGCCGCGGAAGCCCTCACCGATGTCCATTTCAGCAAAGGGAAAATGCAGGACAACCCGAAGGGTAACAGGGCATTCAACACCATCTTCTCCTGGCTGGCCATCCTCATTTTGCTGCTCGCCCTGCTGAACTATATCAACCTCTCTACCGCCCGGGCGACCGAGCGGGCAAGGGAGGTCGGGGTCCGCAAGGCCATCGGCGCCGGGTCCGGGCAGCTGGTTCGCCAGTTCCTCGGGGAATCCTTCCTGCTGGTCACCATCGCCTGGCTCCTCGCGATCCTCCTCGTGGCGGTGACCACACCGCTGTTCAACCGCGTATTCTCTACCCATCTTGTCCTGACCGATGCCCAGGCCATCGGGTTCCTGGCCGTACTCTTTCCCCTGAC
>Ga0157372_10005649_pt1 | contig 13300 bp, 8 predicted proteins | sample C55metaG_FD_115307 | JGI IMG/M metagenome (GOLD analysis project Ga0157372, IMG submission 115307) | Corn rhizosphere microbial communities from Kellogg Biological Station, Michigan, USA - C5-5 metaG | ecosystem: Host-associated > Plants > Roots > Rhizosphere > Soil | place: USA: Michigan... | reverse complement strand
CCGGATTGCAACAACACGGGAACAGTTCCAACCGGTTTGGTCGTGCCGGGAGATGCGGGCGTACCCAACGGTTTGACGCAAACCTACTACAAAGCTTTTGCGCCTCGCATCGGTATTGCGTGGAGCCCCGGGACATCGGGCAAGACCAGTATCCGCGCCGGTTGGGGTATGTTCTATAATCCAATCGAGCAGCTAGTTCTGGAGCAGTTCAGCGCCGAGCCGCCCTTCGGTGGAAGCACTTTCCCAGTAGGAACCCTGTTCAACACACCGTTCCTCGGCCAGGATGGCGTCACGGCTTACCCCAACCCGTTTAACGGCATCTTGAACCCGCCGCGAGGCCAAGCCGTGGACTGGTCGACTTTCCGTCCGATTCTTCTGTTCGGACAATTCCAGCCTAAAATGCGCAGCCAGTACTCGGCGCAATACAATCTCACGATCCAACGCGAGCTGAGCAATGATATGAAGGTGCAGCTCAGCTATGTCGGATCGCAAGGCCACCGTCTTTTAGCCACGCACGACCTTAACTACGGAAATCCTCAGACTTGTCTAGATCTAAACAACATCTCGAACCTGACAGGCGACGCCAATCTGGCTTGCGGACCCTATTACGCGGATAGTCCTTTCTTTATTCCGGCGGGAGAGATTCCGGCAGGTGTCACTCTGACTATGCCGTACGGTTCTCAATCGACGGTCACGGGTCCGAACCCCACCGATATCACACTTGTCGGTCTGAGGAAGTACTCGTCGCCGAACTGCGATCCTTTCACTGCGACTGGCTGTCCCCAGGATGGGATTCCAGTTTTCAGCAGCGTCTTCGCCCAGGACACAATCGCGAATTCGGCGTACAACTCCTTCCAAGCCTCGCTGGACAAGCGATTTGCCCACGGCTTGCAGTTCACGGCCGCTTACACTCTGAGCAAATCGTTTGATGAAGCATCCAGCTTCGAAGGAATCGTGAATCCTATCGATCAACGTCGGAGCCGTTCGCTGTCCGCGTTCGACGCCCGGCATCGCCTCGTATTCAGCTACTACTGGGAACTGCCGTTCCGGAAACATACGGGCGTCTCGGGTCAGGTTTTGAATGGATGGGCTCTCTCTGGCATCACGACTTTTCAGACGGGATTTCCGATCCGCATACTTTCTCAAGCCGATAACGAGTTGATGTACAGCTTCGATTTCGAGTTGCCGGGCGGTCCTGCACAGGTCGCCCCGTTCCGTACGATGAAGCCGCAGTCGAACGGGAACTACTTCTTCGATCCCAACAGCTTCACGGAGAACGCAACCGATAACAGCCAGCCCCCGTGCAGCGCGGGAGCAGTTTTCGGATGCTATCAGCCGTCTCTGCTGGGGACTACGGGGAATACTCCTCGCACGATTTGTTGCGGACCCCACATCAGCAACACTGATCTCGCAATTTTGAAGACATTCGGCATCTCGGAAACGAAGCACGTTGACTTCCGTGCCGAGTTCTTTAACATTTTCAATCACACGCAGTTCTACAACCCCGATGGCGTCACCTCGGATGGCCCCGTGTTTGGACAGGTAACGCAGGCTAAAGAGCCCCGGTTGATGCAGTTCGCGTTGAAGTTTTTCTTCTGATCTAATGATCTAAGTCCCGGGCGGCTCAGGCCGCCCGGCAATCTAATGGCCCCGCTACGAAATCAGCCGGCCTGAGTTATCTCGGAGACCTCGATGTACCCCGATCTGCAAAAAGAACTCGCCACTTTTGAGCGGCGAACGCCGAAATCCGCCGAAGCCCACAAGAAGAATCTCAAGCGCATTCCTCTGGGGGTAGCCAGCAACTATCGCGCTTACGATCCGTGGCCGATTTTTGTGAAAGATGCCAGCGGCAGCAAGTTTCGCGATCTCGATGGCAACGAGTACATCGATCACAATCTGACATTCGGCGCACTGATGGCTGGACATTGCCATCCTGCGGTGATGAAGGCGGTGGAGAAGCGGCTTTCGACTGGCACCATGTTTGGCATGCCGCACGACATGGAATGGGAACTGGCAGAAGAAATCTGCAATCGTTTTCCGGTCGAGATGTGCCGCTTCGGCAACAGCGGGACGGAAGCGACGATGCATGCCATTCGTCTTGCCCGCGCCGCCACCGGCCGCGACAAGATCGTGAAGTTCGAAGGCGCGTATCACGGCCTGCACGACAGCGCGCTGGTTAGCGTGAAGCCGCACGCTCCGGACTACGGCGACATCAACGCTCCCACTTCCGTGCCGGGCGGGCTTGGCGTTCCTAAATCCGCCGTCGCAAACGTGCTCGTTGCGACCTTCAATGACCTTGCGAGCGTCGAGCGCCGCTTCAAAGAAAATCCCGGCGAAATTTCCGCGATTATTCTTGAGCCCATCCTGATGAACGTCGGCCTTTGCATGCCGCAAGCGGGCTTTCTCAAAGGCCTGCGCGAGATTGCCACCAGGAATGGCGCGCTGCTGATCTACGACGAAGTGAAAACCGGATGCAAATTGGGATGGGGCGGAGCCAGCGAATATTTCGGCGTCATGCCGGATATGATCTGCCTGGCCAAGTCGATCGGCGGCGGCTTGCCGCTTGCTGCCTTCGGTACCCACAAGTCTGTCATGGATCTCATCTCCCAGCACAAGGTCTTCCATGGGGGAACTTACAACACGAACCCGGTTTCCATGGCAGCAGGTCTGGCTACGTTCCGCGAAGTTCTCACGCGCCAGAACTACGCGCATGTGGACAAGCTAAGCAAGAAGTTGGCCGACGGCTATCGTCAGACCATTGCGAAGGTCGGACTGCAGGCTTATATCGCGCAAGCCGGGGCGAACGGCGCTTTGATGTTGTACCCGAAGGAAATTCGCAATTACCGCGACTGGACCGTGGTCGACGTCGATCTGTGGCGTCACTACTGGTTCGGCATGGTGAACCGCGGGGTCATGGCGCAGCCCTACTGGTGGGATGAGCAGTGGACCATTTCCGTCCAGCATACCGAGGCGGACATCGACAAACACCTGGCGGCGTTCAAAGACATCGCTGCCTCGCTGGCGAAAGCGCAGCAGGAGCGCAGCGAGCGCGTTCCTGCGGAAGTAGCACATTAGCAACCAGTGGTCAGTGGCAGGGGCTTAGCGTTCTTGAACGCTGGAACGTGCAACGGCCAGCCACTGACCGCTATTCACTAGCCTGACTTTGTCCACGACGACACAATCCGCACAGCCGAATTTGATCCGCGCTCTCGGGCGGCGCGATCTGGTGCTGCTCTTCGTGGTCGCCGTATTCAATTTGAACGTGGTGCCTTCGATTGCCGCCAACGGAGGCGTCACCGTCTGGCTGTGGATCATTTCGCTCCTTCTATTTTTCTGGCCCCAGGGAATTGCAGTCATCGAGCTTGCCCATCGTTATCCCGGCGAAGGGGGTGTCTATCTCTGGGCCAAGGAAGCGTTCGGCGATTTTCATGGATTCCTCTCCGGCTGGTGCTACTGGACCAACAACATGCTTTACGTGCCCACGGTGATGCTGTACTTCGTGGGTGTGTCCGTTTACGTGCTCGGCCCGGGGCATCAGGGACTCGCTGACAATAAGATCTTCGCCTCGATCGCGTCGCTGGCGCTGCTCGCGCTACTGACTCTGTTCAATATTCTTGGCCTGGGCGTGGGGAAGTGGATCAACAACATCGGAGCCATCGGCACATTCGTGGCGGCGGCCGGGCTGATTGGGCTCGGGGTCGTGATTTGGTCGCATTTTGGCAGCACCGTATCCGCTGCTGATTTCAAGATCCCTGCCAATCCTAAATTTGTGCTCAATTCGTTCGGTGTGATTTGTTTCGGCCTGGTGGGGCTGGAACTGGCGTCAGTCATGGGTGATGAGATCAAAGATCCTCGCCGCACTTTGCCTGGCGCTGTGGCCTTGGGCGGACTCTTGTCCGGCGTCCTTTACATTGGAGCGACCCTTACTCTGCTGATTGCGGTGGGCAAGAACGTCAACGTGCTTCAGGGAATCGTGCAAGCGGTGACGCACATGGCAGCTCGCGTCGGCATCGGCTGGATCACCATTCCATTTGCCCTGATGCTCAGCATCTCTATTGCGGGCATCGGTTCGGCCTGGATGGGCGGCTCTGCCCGCATACCCTTCGTTGCCGGGCTGGATTCCTACATGCCCTCGTGGCTTGGCAAAGTGCATCCTCGATATGCGACGCCTTATGCTGCGCTGATTCTGCAGGGAATCGTTTCTGCAGTTCTGGTGATTTTGAATTTTGCCGGAGCCGGAGTGCAGGAGACATTCCAGAAACTGCTATCACTAGCGGTCGTGCTGCAGCTCGTGCCCTTCGTGTACATGTTCGGCGCACTGGTGAAATTCGCCGTGAGCGAATCGAAACCAAGAGGCCAGTACGGAAGAGCCACGCTGTTTCTCGCGGGGATCAGCGGCCTGCTCACCACAATCCTTGGCATCGGTCTAGTGTTTTTCCCGGCACAACAGATCACTTCTCTGCTCCGGTATGAGATCTGGATGGTAGGCATGACTCTGTTGTCTATCGGCCTGGCGGCTTTCTTCTTTTTCGTTTATGGACGGCGCAAGGCACCACAAGCAATCAAGGTTCTCAGGGACAGCGAGCCCGTGTCTGCCGGCGGCCGTTCGGTGCACTAAGACTGTTGGAGGGCATATGCCTGGTGGAATCAAAGCTGACGTGAAAACTTATCAGATGTTCATCAATGGCGAATGGGTCACGAGCCAATCCGCCAAGACCTTTCCCGTCTACGACCCTTCGACCGAAGAAGTGATCGCGCAGGTGCCGGATGCGAACGCCGAAGATGTAAACCGCGCCGTGGCGGCAGCTAAAGCCGCGTTTGAGGAAGGGCCGTGGGCATCCACTACCGCACAAGAACGCGGACGCGTCTTGTTTCGCATGGCCGAGAAGGTTCGGCAAAACCTTCCTGCGCTCGCCGAACTCGAATGCCGCAACACGGGCAAGCCTATCGTGGAAGCCGAATACGACCTGACCGACGTTGCCACATGTTTCGAGTACTACGGCGGGCTTGCCACCAAGATAACCGGCCATGTGAATCCTGTTCCCGACAATGCTCTGTCGCTCTCACTGAAGGAACCGGTCGGTGTGGCGGGACAGATTATCCCCTGGAACTATCCAATGTTGATGGCGGCCTGGAAACTTGCGCCCGCCATTGCTGGCGGGTGCACCTGCGTGCTCAAGCCCGCAGAGCAGACCCCGCTCACGGCTTTGGAATTTGCGCAGCACTTAGCCGACTGCGGGCTGCCGCCGGGAGTCGTCAACATCGTGACCGGATTTGGCGAAACTTGCGGCGCTCCTCTGGTTCAGCATCCCGATGTGAACAAGATTGCATTCACCGGGAGTGCGGCTGTCGGCAAGATCATCGTGAAACAGGCTGCCGATACGGTGAAGCGCGTCACGCTCGAACTGGGCGGGAAGTCGCCCAACATCTTCTTCGCCGATGCCGATTTCGAAGCCGCCATTGACGGGGCGCTGTTTGGCGTCTTCATCAATCAGGGGGAGGTCTGCTCGGCCGGCAGCCGCATTCTGGTGCAGAAATCGATTTACAAGAACTTCGTCGATGCCATGGCCGAGAAAGCGAAGAAGATCAAATTGGGCCCGCCGCTGGAACGCGAGACGAAGATGGGCCCGCTGGTCAGCAAAGAGCAATACGATCGTGTGAATGAATACCTCAAAATTGGCAAGCAGGAGGCGAAGCTGGCTTCGGGTGGGGGACGGCCAGACAAATTCGCCAAAGGATATTACGTTCAGCCCACGATTTTCTATGACGTGAACAATAGCGCTCGCATTGCGCGAGAGGAGATCTTTGGGCCGGTGGCCGCCGTCATTCCCTTTGAAGACGAAAAGGATGCAATGAAGATCGCCAACGATTCTCCGTATGGACTGGCGGCAGCGGTCTGGACTCGAGACATCTTTAAGGCGATGCGGGTGGTAAAGGCTCTGCGCGCCGGAATTGTTTGGGTCAACCACATGCAGCCGACGTACGTTGAAGCTCCGTGGGGTGGCTTCAAACAGTCCGGTTTCGGCCGCGAGCTCGGGCCCTGGGGGATTGAAGAATATCTCGAAACCAAACAGGTGCATATCAACCTGAACGAGGCGCCAATCGGGTGGTACTGAAGCGATAGTAACTAACGAGTACGGAGCAGGCGCATAGAGGTGGAGGAAAATGGGCGAGCCGAAGAGCGAACCGCAGGGGCTGAAGCCCTTTCAATTTGAGTCGCTTTACGGCACGACTGAAGTCGTGCCCTTCCCAAACCCGTGCCGTTCCGAACTCGTAGCATTAGCTGAGAACTGAGAAGCGAGAACCAACGATGTCCACCATTCAACTTCGCACACCGATACCGGGTCCCAAATCGAAGGCTCTTTCGGAACGTCGCGCGAAAGCTGTGCCGCGCGGGCTCTCGCACGGCACTCCCATCTACGTTGCTAAAGCGGAGGACGCGTGGCTTGAGGATGTCGACGGCAATCGCTACCTCGATTTTGCTGGGGGAATCGGATGCCTCAATGTCGGGCATCGCCGGGGCGAAGTTGTCGAGGCAATAAAGGAACAGCTCGATCGCTTCCTGCATACCTGCGTCCAGGTCACGCCCTACGAGAGTTATGTGCGTTTGGCGGAACGCATGAACGGAGTCACTCCGGGTAAGTTTCCGAAGAAAACGATTTTCGTGAACAGCGGAGCGGAAGCCGTGGAGAATGCGGTAAAGATTGCGCGCGCTTATACCAAGCGGCCGGCGGTGGTCGCTTTCGAAGATGCCTTCCACGGGCGAACGATGATGACGCTGGCTCTGACCAGCAAAACACATCCGTACAAGGCTGGATTCGCACCTTTTCCGAGCGAGGTGTATCGGGTTCCATACGCTTACTGCTACCGCTGTTCGTACTCGCTGCAATATCCATCGTGCGAGTTGTACTGCGCGCGCCATCTGGAAGACACATTCAAGCGGGTGGTTGCGAACGAAGAGGTCGCGGCAATCATTGCTGAGCCGGTATTAGGCGAGGGCGGTTTTATCGCCCCTCCTCCGGACTATTTCAAAGTGCTGATCGAGTTATGCCGCAAGTATGGGATTCTATTCATTGCCGACGAGGTGCAGTCCGGGTTCGGTCGTACCGGTGCGCTATTTGCGTGCGAACGATATGGCGTAGAGCCCGACCTGCTGGTCTCGGCAAAGTCCCTCGGGGGAGGATTGCCGCTGGCCGCGGTTACCGGCCGGGCTGAGGTCATGGATGCTCCCGGAGTTGGCGGTCTCGGGGGAACATTTGCCGGGAATCCGCTGTCCTGCGCAGCTGCGCTGGCCGTACTGGATCTGTTCCAGCGCGAAAACCTGCTCGCCCGGGCCAATGAACTCGGGGCTCAATTCCAGCGCCGGGCGCGCGAATGGCAGCGTCGCTGGCCAATCATTGGCGATATACGCGGGCTAGGCGGCATGCAGGCCATAGAACTTGTGCAAGGTCATCAGACAAAAACTCCGGCCTCTGAGGAAACCAAAAAGATCTCGCAGTACTGCTACGAGCACGGTCTCATCACCATCACAGCAGGATCGTATTCCAATGTGATCCGTGTGCTGGTGCCGCTGGTGATTACGGATGAGCAGATGGACGAGGCTCTGGACGTGCTCGAGTCGGCCATTGCGAATGTTTGCGACGCGAAGGGAGCCGTAGCACAACTGGTTTAGCCGTTGTTGCGCGACTCATCCTGAGTGCGCCGGCAATCGCTCTCAGCAAGTGAACGAGTATCATTGAGCTGCTTGGGAGTTCTTCCGTCACACCCCCCGGCTCCCCGGTAGCACATTCTTCGCGATAGCGAGAGGCATTACCGTCATGAGCGTAGTAGCACCCCCTACCAACAAGGTTACGAATTTCATCAACGGACAATGGGCACCGGCGCAATCGTCGGAATGGCGAGATATCGTTAATCCCGCGACCGGGGAAATCCTCGCCAGCGTCCCCTTGGCCGGCGCCGCTGATGTGAATGCTGCGGTGGAAGCCGCCGCCGCTGCTTTTCCCGAGTGGCGCCGTACTCCTCCCGAGGACCGCATTCAGCCGTTGTTCAAGCTCAAGATGCTTCTGGAAGAGCACATTGACGATATCGCCCGCATCATCACTCTGGAAAATGGCAAAACCTTCGCTGAAGCGAAAGGCGAGATGCGTCGCGCGATTGAGAATGTGGAAGTCGCCTGCGGAATCCCGATGATGATGCAGGGTTACAACCTCGAAGACGTCGCCCGCGGCATCGATGAGATCATGATTCGCCAGCCTCTCGGAGTGGTGGCTGCGATCGTACCCTTCAATTTTCCGGGCATGATTGCGTTCTGGTATCTGCCGTACGCGATCGCCACGGGAAATACATTCATCCTTAAGCCCAGCGAGCGCGTGCCGCTCACCATGCACTACATCTACGAATTGCTCGAGAAGACGGGGCTACCGAAGGGCGTGGTGAGTCTGGTCAATGGCGGGAAGGCTGCCGTCGATGCTCTGATTGATCATCCCAAGGTGCGCGCCATCAGCTTTGTGGGTTCAACTCCGGTTGCGCGATATATCTACTCGCGCTCGGCGGAGCAGGGAAAACGTTGCCAGTGCCAGGGAGGAGCCAAGAATCACGTTGTCGTGCTGCCGGACGCGGACATTCCCATGGCCACGCAGATCATCAGCGACAGTGCCTTTGGATGTGCTGGGCAACGGTGTCTTGCGGTTTCCGTAGCAGTAACCATCGGAGAGGCACAAAGGACGTTTCGTGATTCGATTGCGGAGGCCGCCTCGAACCTGCGAGTTGGCAATGGCCTCGAAGCCGGAGTGCAGATGGGGCCCGTGATTACGCCGCAGAGCAAGGAACGGGTGGAGCAGTTGATCGGGGTCGGCGAAAAGCAAGGAGCTAAAGTTCTTCTCGATGGCCGGAACACGAAAGTGCCGAAGCACGAGACCGGCAATTTCGTGAAGCCAACGATCCTCGACGACGTGCCGGCCAGCAGCGAGATCACCGATACCGAAATCTTCGGACCAGTGCTCAGCCTCGTGCACGCCGATAACATGGATGAGGCGCTCGCGTTTCTGGAGCGTAGTGCCTATGGCAACCAGGCATCTTTGTTCACCTCCAGCGGGGCTGCAGCGCGGCAGTTCCGTTACCAAGCTCCGGCAGGGAATATCGGGATCAACATTGGGGTTGCGGCGCCCATGGCCTATTTTCCGTTCAGCGGATGGAAAAATAGTTTTTTCGGCGACCTGCACGGGCAGGGACGAGACGCCATCGAGTTTTACACGGACAAGAAAGTTATTGTCGAGCGCTGGGCAAAGGAGCACAGCCGCAAGTTCTAAAAATCTAGCCACGGATTCACACGGATATTCACGGATTTGGATGTACCCGTGAGTATCCGTGTCGATCCGAGGCGAATTCAGAGGCATTTATGGCTACTACTACAGTTGAGAAATCTATGACGGGACAAGAAATTGTCGATCTAACCAAAAAACACACATTGTTTGAATGGTCGGCGCAATCGAAAGTCGATCCCATTCCGGTTGCAAAAGCCGAGGGAATCTACTTCTGGACGCCGGAAGGGAAGCGCTTCATTGATTTCAACAGCCAACTCATGTCCGTCAACATCGGGCACGGAGACGAGCGCGTCATTCGGGCAATTTACGAGCAAGCGCAGACGCTGGCTTATGCGAATCCGTTTATGGCGACCGAACCTCGGGCGCGGCTGGGAGCCAAGCTGGCTGAGATCACCCCGGGCGATATCGACACATTCTTCTTCACCAACGGCGGTGCTGAGGCCAACGAGAACGCCATTAAGATTGCTCGATTCTTCACCGGCCGTCAGAAGATCATGGCGCGCTATCGTTCTTACCATGGTGCGACCGCTGGCAGCATGTCGCTCACGGGCGAACCGCGGCGTTGGGCTGCCGAGCCTGGTATCCCGGGAGTCGTCCGGGTGCTGGATCCATATCACGGAATCGAACGCGGCTGGGAACCTGCGGAAAGCTCGCTGGCCATGATCGAGGAGACCATTCAGTTGGAAGGTTCTCACACCATTGCTGCCTTTATTCTGGAGACGGTCGTGGGCACCAATGGCATTCTGATTCCGCCAGATGGGTATATGCAGGGTGTTCGCAAGCTTTGCGATAAGTACGGCATTCTCATGATCGCCGATGAAGTCATGGCTGGTTTCGGTCGCACCGGCGAGTGGTTCGCCATCGATCACTGGAAGGTCGTGCCGGATTTGATCTGCATGGCGAAAGGCTTGACTTCGAGCTACCTGCCCTTGGGAGCAGTCGGCATGCGCCACCACATCGCCCAGCACTTCCAGGACAAGGTGTTCTACGGAGGACTAACCTACAACTCCCATCCGATGGGATGTGCCGCTGCGCTGGCAACCATTCGCGTTTATGAGGAGGACCACCTCATCGACAATGCGAAAAAAATGGGCGAGGTCATGAAGCAACTTGGCGCCCAGATGCAGGCCAAGCATCCATCTGTGGGCGACGTACGCTCGATCGGCTTATTCGGGATCTTCGAACTGGTCCGCAGCCGAAAGACACGGCAACCCATGGCTCCATTTAACGGAACTTCGGAAGAGATGGCCGCACTCGGCCGATTCTTCCGCGACCATGGGCTCTATACATTGGTGCGCTGGAATACCTTTTACACAAATCCCCCGCTCTGTATAAACGAGCAGCAACTTCGCGAAGCCTTTGCCATAATCGATAAAGGTCTGGAAATTACTGATCGCGCAGTGAAGGATTAATCACGCGTAGCTGAAAATGTGCCAAGTCCCCGAATCGCGCTCACCTCGATTCAGGGACTTTCTTTTGTGGCCCTAAGCTGCCCTGCAATGCTGCGGATATCGCCCGGTAATTTTGCGGAAGAAGCCATGCAAGCGGTGAACTCCCTGCGTACCCGGAAGGAACATGAATGGGCACTGGCCCGGTATCACCTCCATCCCTTTCGCTCTGCAGAACTCAACCGCTTTCATGCTGACGGCGCCCTTGCCGGTAGCCCTGTACATCCACACCTGCTTGATACCAGCGACGTAGCAGTCCTCAATGACTCTCTCCGTGACTGCGGGAGAGGTCATCAGGAGCGCGGCTTTTACAGGAGGCTGAATGTCCTGCACTCGAGCGTAGCAATGTCGGCCGTTTACGCTCGGAGTTCCAGGGTTTACCGGAATAATGTCGTAGCCCCGGCGGCAGAGTTCCTCAAATAGGGCCATACTGAAGTGTTTCGGGTCGCGGGACGCCCCAATCATTGCAATTCGCTTTTGCCCAAGAAAATCTTCAACCATCTCAAGCGAAAAATGTCGCTCAGCCATGAGTCTCCTCCTCGGGATTTCTTCTCACAGCGTAGCGTTCGCTTCGTGTTCAGGCAGTGATGACGATCACTGCCGGGAAAGTTGCTGCTGGAGACAGCAGCAGGTTGCGACCGGAGGCCGCGCGCGTTGCCCTGGGCAGACCGCGTGCTGTTCTCAGGGGTGCTGAACTTCCCTCTCCTGGCCATGAAACGGATCGCGGCGGAGATCTCCCAGCCCTCAGAATCTCCATCGCTGCGCCAACCCGAGATCTGACCAGATTTCCTTCGCACTCGCCTCAGTTCGGTCGCGGCACGGTCGGTTCCTTGCGCTTCTCTTCCGCATCCACCGAATACAGCATGTAGTGATCGAAACTATGGCGGCGGTAGTAGTGATGTTTCCGAAAATCGAAATAAAGATCGGCGCTCCTGGGCAGCCATAGCGTCGTGTTCCGTTTGGGAAATGGAATCGGGCCATATTCCACAATCTGGTGCTCGCTCAGAAGTTGGATTTCGGGCATCGGCTTGACCATCTCGGCCTCTATGCGCGCGATCTGAAACTTATCAGCGGTAATCCATGCTCGTCCTTTCAGCGGCACCGGCTGCACTTGATTCCCCAGTTTGTAGGCGTGCATGTGATTCGGACGATCCTCGCGCTGCTGAAAATGCACCAGCCATGTTGCCTGCCCGTGCCATTCACCCAGTCCTTCACAGGTCATCGCAAACTCGTCGCGACGATCAGGGTGAAACACCAGGGCCAATGCCGCAAATCCCTGGCTCGCGATCTGATCGGGGAAGCCTTGGACGGTCATCTTCTCCGCACGGTATTCATCAACATTCAAAACTCCGGGCTGCGGCTCCGAGATGGACGCCACATAGTTGTATTTGCGCGTCTCCGAACGAACAGGGATGCCGTAGCTGTCGAGCGTTTGATGAAACAGGTCTTCGACCGCGGCAAAACGCTCCACGTCATGCACCAGTTCCTGCACGCGTTTGCCGGATTCGTCAATCACCTGAGCGGAAGGGCAGACGACCCCGGGCGCGGTGGAAACATTGATTTCATCGATGCCGGGGGGCTGCCATGCCCTGATCGACAGAACCTCAGTCGGCAGTGCCGCAAGAGGATCGACACCCGAGATGTGGACAGCCGGGATAGAGGGTGTGTTCGCCGATGCAATGAGAGTATGCTCCTGGATCTGAGCGATCAGGCTTCGCACTGGGGCGACCATCGGGCTACGAGGCGTGCTTTCCAGGAATGTGTTCAGAGCCTGTACTGCTTCCCGATCGCGACCGAGGCCAGCCAGCGATTCTCCACGAATCAACTGCGTGGAATTGGCAGCGGCTTGCCCTTTCCTGATCGCTAGCTCGGATTCTTCCAGAGCTTTGTCGTAGGCTTTCTGGTGAAGTAAGGCGTCGGCGAGCAAACTATGCGGAAGCCAAGGTTCGGCATCCACCATCAACGCCTGCTCCAGCACCGATCGTGCGGCCGCATAGTCCTCGCGCTCAAGTTGGGTTCGCCCCAGAAGCGTGAGGGCTTGACCGTTCCGGGGATTTAGAGTTGCCGCCGTGGTCAAGTAGGTCGCAGCCTTCGGCAGATCCTTCTTCTGGTAATACAAATACCCGAGGAGAAAATTCAACTCCGCGCTGGTGGGAGCCAGCTTGTACGCTTCGTCCAACTGCTTCTCCGCTTTCGCTAATTTTTGCGACTTGAGCGATGAAATTGCGTGTTTGGCCTCCTTGCGGGCTTTCGGAGAGATGATCGCCTCCGCCACATCGAGATTGAGCGCTGCCGGATCTCGCTGCAGCACAATCTCGACCTCGAGGGGCCGGTTTGAATCCATGACCTGCAGATCCTTATGCGCAGTGAGATAACCCACGGCACTTACGCCAAGCCCATAGCTGCCCAGGCGCACGTTGGTGAAGAATCCTTTCGCGTTGTCTTCTGTCGTTGTCCAGATCGTTGAATGATCCGAAGCATTGACGAGAGTCACCACCGCCTGACGGTCAAGCAGGGAAGTGCTCCGCT
>Ga0157372_10005647_pt1 | contig 13302 bp, 16 predicted proteins | sample C55metaG_FD_115307 | JGI IMG/M metagenome (GOLD analysis project Ga0157372, IMG submission 115307) | Corn rhizosphere microbial communities from Kellogg Biological Station, Michigan, USA - C5-5 metaG | ecosystem: Host-associated > Plants > Roots > Rhizosphere > Soil | place: USA: Michigan... | reverse complement strand
GGAGAACTCCAGCGCAGCCTGAGAAGTCCCACCATGAAGAATCCTTGGTGGTTTAACTACTGGTGCGGCAAGGATGCGAAGTGTGCCTGCCGAATTGGAACAGGCATTGAGACAGACATGCTGTTCGTGTCAGAGCACGAGCAAGGTGGCAGGTATGCGCTACATCTGGAAATTAAGCGGCCCGGCGATCACTTGGGCATTGGTCAGGCGGAGTCATACCCACGTCGAGCTGCTTGCTGGGCGAATTCCGCAACCCGGCCGCGAACCGTTCCCCAGCACGAAGGTTTTCTGACCATATTGATCTGTGGCCGCGAATTGGCTGCCGACAATCGGTTGCAATTCTTCGATAAGGTGATTTTCCACGATTGCATCGCGAAAAAAATCGCGCCTTATCCTGAAGCATGAGACGAATCGATGACCAGTAAGTGGAACATCCCCAAGCTTGCGATCGATATTAAGCACGCCGGTGAAGCTGCGCCGCGATACAGGTGGTCTGTTGTGCTGATTATGCCTGATGCAGACGGAACACGCCCGCTGGGCTATCGTCGCTCCGGCTATCTGAGCGACGACCTCGTCTCGCTTACTTACGATAATGTGACCGCCCGTACATGATGCCGATAGGGATGTTTGGACAGGGATGAACCCCACAGATCGCGCCGACGTCCAAAAGAAAATCGATCAACTTGTGCGAAGTGCGGCAAAAAAGATGGTTGAAAATGGCGAGACCGCCTTTCATCGCGAGATCACTTGATATTGGGCACACTGACGGATGCTGAGATTGAGACTCACTTTGAAGCGCCAATTGACGTTCAGCGAGGACATCTTGAAGCACCTAGGCGCTGGGCCGGGTGCCACCGTGGATATTGATCTGCTCCCGGACGCGACAATCCAAATTCGCGCCGAGCCTAAGGGACGTATTTCGGACGCGTTCGGCTCATTGAAGCAACGCGGGCAGCGGCGGCTGTCGATCAAGGAAATTGGTGAGATCGCCGTCGACGGGTGGGCCGGCAAGCGATAGGCGCGACGGATTGCGACTGGCGTCAGGCATGGCTCGCCGCTAAGGAACTCGAATGTCCGTTGCTGAGGCCGCACAGTCGTCATCCCCGCGCGAGTTGGCGCTCGCGGCACGCGCGTGGCCGTTCGAGGAGGCGCGCAAGGTGCTGGCGCGGCTGGAGCGCTTCGCAGCGGCCGGCAAGCCGAAGGATTGCGTGCTGTTCGAGACGGGCTATGGACCGTCCGGCCTGCCGCATATCGGCACCTTCGGCGAGGTCGCGCGCACCACCTGGGTGCGGCACGCCTTCGCGCAGATGAGCGATGTGAAGACGCGCCTGATCGCCTTTTCCGATGACATGGACGGCCTGCGCAAAGTGCCCAGCAACGTGCCGAACCAGGAGATGCTGACGGCGAACCTCGGCAAGCCGCTCACCTCTGTACCCGATCCCTTCGGCACGCACGAAAGCTACGGCGCGCACAACAACGCCCGGCTGCGCGCCTTTCTCGACCGCTTCGGCTTTGAGTACGAATTCCTGAGCTCCACCGAATGCTACAAATCCGGTCGCTTCGATGCGGCGCTGCTCTCCATCCTCGCCAATTACGAAAAGGTGCGCGACATCGTGCTGCCGACCCTGGGCGCCGAGCGGCGCGCCACCTACTCGCCCTTCCTGCCGGTCTCACCCGAGACCGGCCACGTGCTGCAGGTGCCGATTCTGGAATGGCATCCCGAGCGCGGGACGGTCGTCTATGAGGAGAACGGCAGGCGCGGCGAGGTGCCGGTCACCGGCGGCCACTGCAAGCTACAATGGAAAGCGGACTGGGCGATGCGCTGGCTGGCGCTCGGCGTCGATTATGAAATGTCAGGCAAGGATCTCATTTCCTCGGTGGAGCTGTCGTCGAAAATTGTCCGCGCGCTCGGTGGTATGCCGCCGGATGGGTTCAACTATGAACTGTTCTTGGATCAGAACGGCGAGCGCATTTCCAAATCCAAAGGCAATGGGCTCAGCATCGAGGAATGGCTGACCTACGGACCGGAAGAAAGCATCGCGCTCTTCATGTTCCAGAAGCCACGGGTGGCCAAGCGGCTCTACTTCGACGTGATCCCCAAGGCGGTGGACGATTACCTCGAATTCCTCCGCAAGTACCGCGCCGAAACCGATGAAGCGGAGAAGCTGGAGAACCCCGTCTGGCATATCCACAGCGGCCGCCCGCCGGCGGAGGATTATCCCGTCAGCTTCGCGCTGTTGCTGACGCTGGTAAGCGCCTCCAATGCGCATGACCGCGAACTGCTCTGGGGCTTCATCGGCAACTATGCGCCCGGCGCGAATCCGAACGACAATCCGGGACTCGATCGGCTCGTCGGCTATGCCATCCGCTACTACGACGATTTCGTGAAGCCGGCGAAGAAATACCGCGCGCCAACGGAAAAGGAACGCGAAGCGTTGGAAGATCTGGCGCGCGTGCTGGATGGCTTCGGCGAGGAGCGCGATACGGAGAAGGTGCAGTACGAGGTGTACGAAGTCGGCAAGCGCTACGCCTTCGAACCCTTACGCGACTGGTTCAAGGCGCTCTACGAAGTGCTGTTCGGCCAAAGCCAGGGGCCGCGCTTCGGCTCGTTCGCCGTGCTGTTCGGCTGCCGGCAGAGCGCCGCGATGATCAGGGCGGCGCTGGCGCGTTGACCCCGGCGCGCATCCGGTCCTGCGGCGTGGTGCCGTAAAATTCGCCGATGGAGGTGGTCAGCGCACGGGTCAGTTCGCGCTCGGCCTCGCTCAGATAGGGCTTCCAGATGCTGAAGATCAGCACCGCCCGCGGCACGTCGCTGTCGTTCCACGCCTCGTGATCGATGGAATCGTCGAACACGAAGGCTTCGCCGGGATTCCACGCGCGGGTCTGTCCGCCCACCCGAAAGCCGCAGCCGGGCGGGACGATAAGGGGGAGGTGCGCGACGAGCCGGGTGTTGGTCGGTCCGGTGTGGGCCGGAATGCGCGTTTTGGCGTCAAGGATGGAAAAAAGTGCGGTCGGGCCGTAGCCCGGAATATCCCAGAGCGGCACCGCTTGCAGGGCGGCGACCGTTTTCGGGCAGCGCGCGATGTGCTCGGGGAACGCCTTGCCCTCGTTCCACAACGAATAGACCGACCAGCGCCGCGAATTGTTGAGCTCCTGCCATTCCGGCATGGAGACTCCTTTCGGCAGCGCCACGTAAGGCTCGAGCCCCGATCGTTCACCGAACACCGCGAGGAATTCCTGGCGAATGTCGTCGGCCGCGGCTTCGACCGTCTCGATCCAGGGAAACAGCTCGCGGTCGTAAAACTCGATGGCCGGCAGCTCCGGGTAGTACATGAAGGTGGGCTGCTGCCGGTAGATGCGGCGCTTCTGCAGCATGATGTCGACGCACTGTTCGAAACGGTGAAGCGGCTCATCCGGGAAGCGGGCTTTGATCTCCTGCAGGCAGCCTTCGATGTAGGCTTCGAGGACGCGATTGTTCTCCTCCACCGCGCGTTGCGCCTCCTGCAGCAACGGCTCGAGTTCCACCGGCGGTTTGATCGTTGGCGGGATCATCTGCAGCGCCGTCTTGTAGCTCATTGCGGCTGCGCGCGGCTGACCCTGCAGCTGTTGAATCGTTCCTTTCTCCAGCAACGCGCGCACCATGCGCGGCTCGCGTTCCAGCGCGCCATCGAGGGCGGCAACCGCTTCATCAAGGCGGCCGAGCTCGCGCAGCGCAGTCGCGTAATGGAACCACAATTCGGCGCTGCCGGATTCCCTTTCGGCGGCGTCCTTCAGGAGGCTGGCCGCCTGTGCCGATTTTCCCTCGCGCAGCAGGCGCGCGGCGATTTCATTGAGCACCAGTGGATGCCGTGGCGCTTCTACTTCCGCCTGCCGCAGCAGGCGCTCCGCATCGAAGCTCTGGCCTCGGCGCGCGCTCTGGCGTGCCGCTGCAATGAGCGCACGAACTCTCTTGTCGTCGGAAGCCGGATGCAATCGCCCCTCCGCCGCTACTGCAGATTTGCACGCGTGGCGCAGAAATAACTCCGCACTTGTGCAAGTGCATCCTCACGTGAGCGTGAGACCGCGTGTGAAGGGGTAAATTTTTGTCGCGAATTGTCGCGTGATGCTGCAAAGCGCGCGGATCGTGGCATGCTTGCGCACATGCGCCTCACAAACACGCGTTTCGCGCGCCCGTCATGTCATGCCGAATAGCGACGATCGCGCTACTGGCTGGCCCAGATGATGCGGTGGATGAAGAGCACGTCCGACAGCAGGAACTGCCGGTCCTCGTATTCCGCGTTGAGCGATTTCAGCTCGACGCGCTGCGCGCTCATGCGCACCAGCTGCTTCGCCATCACTTCGCCGGTTTGGGTTTTGAGGACCACGCGGTCGCCGCGGCGCAAGCTCGCCGATGGCGACAGCACAATGCGGTCGCCATCGCGATAGACCGGCAGCATCGAGTCGCCGCTGACTTCCAGGGCGTAGGCGTGCTCGTCCGCGAGGTCGGGAAACGGGATTTCGTCCCAGCCGGTACCGGCGGGGTAGCCGGCGTCGTCGAAGAAGCCCTCGCGGCCGGCTTGGGCCAGGCCGATCAGCGGAATCGGTTTGCTGAAGGGCCGGCCACCTTTGGCGCGGCTCATCTGCAGCACGAATTCCTCAAAGGTTTCGCCGGTCGCCGTCAACGACTTCGCCAAGCTCTCCGTGGAGGGCCAGCGTGGTCGATTGTCCGGACCGATGCGCTTGCTTTTGTTGAAGGTGGTGGGGTCGAGCCCGGCCGCCCGGGCCAAGCCGGAGACGGACATGTCGTGCCGGGAGGCGAGGGCGTCGATGGCGGCCCAGACCTGCGCATGCGAGAGCATTTGCGGGTTCATGAGAAGATATCCCCAAGGCAGTGCGTGCTAGCCGATTCTTTTGGTCTCTGCAAGAGAAAGCCTTATAGGAGGAGGCGGGGCCAAATCGCGCCGATTTATGGTTCTTGAGGCTGCCGCGCGCCTTCTTCAGTCCCTGCCGCCGGAAGCGGCTCACCGCGCCACCGTGAGGCTGGCGCGCGCCGCGGCGCCGCTGCTTGCCGCGGCACCCCCCGACGATCCACTTTTGGCGGTGACAGTGTTCGGGCGGACACTTTTCAACCCGATCGGCCTGGCGGCCGGCTTCGACAAGGACGCCGAAGTCCCCGACGCGATGCTGCAGCTCGGCTTCGGCTTCGTGGAATGCGGCACGGTCACCCCAAAGCCGCAGGCCGGCAACCCGCGGCCGCGGCTGTTTCGTCTTCCGGAAGACCGCGCCGTGATCAACCGCATGGGCTTCAACAACCGTGGCATGGAAGCGGCGGCAGCGCGGCTCGCGGCGCGACGCGCCCGCGGCATGGTGGGCATCAACATCGGTGCCAACAAGGACTCGCCCGATCGCATTGGCGATTACCTACGTGCCTTCGCGCGGCTCGCGCCGCTGGCCGATTACGTTGCCGTGAATGTCTCCTCGCCCAATACGCCGGGCCTGCGCGACCTGCAGCGCGACGAGGACCTGAAGCGGCTGCTCGATGCGCTCACGCGCGAGAGGGAAAAATTGTCGGGGCAAAAGCCGTTGCTGCTGAAGATCGCGCCGGACCTTTCCGCGGATGAGATAGATACCATTGCGGATGTGGCGCTCGCCTCCGGCATCGATGGAATCATCGCCACCAACACGACCATCGCGCGGCCGGGAACCTTGCAGAGCAGGCACGCGAAAGAGCCCGGCGGCTTGTCGGGTGCGCCGCTGTTCGAGCCTTCGACCGCGGTGCTGACGCAATTGCGTGCGAAGGTGGGGAGCAAACTCGTGCTGATCGGTGTGGGGGGCGTGCAATCGGGGGCTGACGCCTACGCCAAGATTCGCGCCGGCGCGAACCTCGTGCAGCTCTACACCGCATTGGCGCTGGAAGGCCCTTCACTGATCGCCCCCATCAAACGCGAACTCACCGCCCTGCTCGCGTCCGGCGCCTTGACACCCCGAAATTGACGCATTGTCACCGACCTGTAGAGTGCCGCGCGCTTTCAAAGGAGGTTCCGGTTGCCGGAGTACATCGAACCGATCGCCCGCCCCGAGGCCATGCTGGGCAAGCGCGAGCAGACCAAGATCCAAAACCGCGAGACCATCCTGTGGGCCGCCCGGCGGGTATTCGCGGAACTGGGTTATGGCGCGAGCACGGTGCGCGACATTATCCGCGCCACGCCGCTCGCCTCCGGCACCTTCTACAACTATTTCAAATCGAAGGAGGAGGTGTTCCAGGCCATCCAGGACGAAAGCGCGCTGCGCATCCGTCCGCGCCTGCACGAAGAGCGGGTGAAGGCGCAGAGCGTGGAGGAATTCATATCCGGCACCTTCCGCACCTTCTTCGAATATGTGGCGAGTGACGAGTTCAACTTCCGCGCCATCCGCCGCAACACCGATACCTTGCGCGTACGGATGGACACGCCGGAGATCATCGCCGGCTTTCAGGAGCTGCGCGAGGATCTGGAATCGGCGATCGCGCGAGGCATGCTGCCGCCCGTGGATGCCGATTATCTGATGGCGGCGCTTGTTGGCGTCGCTTTCGAAGTGGCGGAGCGGATGCTGCGGCGGGAGGCGGTGGACACCGACGTGGCCGCGGCCTTCGCCACGGCACTGTTCATGGGCGGCATCCGCGGCCTGCCGGAACTGGGGCAGCCGCAACCGCCTGCCGCTTGAGTACCGTCGTTGCGTGGCTTAGAATTATTCTAAACACAGGAGTCTCCAGCATGTCGAGTGAAGTCCTCCATGTCGCCCGCGAGAAGCTGAAGCCCCACACCCTGCATCTGCACTACGCCATCGTCTCGCTGATGGAAGAACTGGAAGCGGTGGACTGGTACAGGCAGCGCGCCGACGACACCGAGGATTCCGATCTGCGCCAGGTGCTGCTGCACAACGCGAAGGAAGAGATGGAGCATGCCTCCATGCTGATCGAATGGATCAGGCGTAAGGAGCCGCTGTTCGATGCGCAGCTGCGCGAATACCTGTTCACCGACAAGCCCATCGTGGAAGTGGAGCACGAGGCGATGGACCGCGCCTCGCCGATCAAGACGGCGGAGCCCGATCCGAACTTGAGGAAATAGCCACCGTCTCGTGGAAGCGCGTGAGATCCACCACGCGGCGGCCGTGCGGCGTCACGGAGAGCACGTCGGCGAAGCGGCGGTTCCACTGGATGTCATCCGGCGTGTAGGCGTGCCGCACGTAGACGATGTCCGCGAGGGTGTCGTCGGTGCCGCGCAGCAGCACAATGAGCTCCATCTGCCGGTCGCGAAATTGATCGAGTGAGCAACGATAGAGCGGGCTGGTCTCATCGATGGGATGCATCACCGTCCATGAGAGGGTGAAGAGCGAGGTCCGCGCCCGCACCAGCTTCAACTCCTGGAAGCGGCGCATGGCGGTGCCTTCCGTGCTAACGCTTTGGTAGGCCAGTGTGACGGTGATGGCCGCGTCGAGGATCTGGTTGCCGCGCTGATTGGCGGCGCGGAACATCAGCGTCGGCACCCCGTCGAACGGCGCCACCACCGCGACCCGGCTGAACACCACCCGCGCGGACGGCCGCGACAGGCGCGCGAACATCAGCGAGGCGATCATCGCAAGGTAGAGGAAACCCACGAAGGCTTCGAACACCACCGCCGCGTTCACGAACGCCGATTTGGGCACCATGACGCTGTAATTGATCGAACCGATGGTCTGCGCGCTGAACAGGAAGCGATCCCAGAAGCTGCCCGGCCGTGCGTGCGCGATGCCATTCGGATCGGTCAGATAGAGGAACGCGAACGCCACGTTGATGACGAAGAACGCGGCGCCAAGGCCAAGCAGGAACAGCCACCACGGCACGGTCAGCACGGAATGGTAGAAATCAGTCCAGCGGCTCTTATCCTGGCCTTTGATGAGCACGCGCTCGCGCCTGCGGCTGCGCAGGTATTTCGCCGTGCTGATCGCCGGCGGCATCTCTTCTGCTGGCGGGCGGTCGTTCACGAAAGCGCGGTCCCTCTTGCGCCTATTCTAGCGCATCCGAGCGGAGGCATCAGCAGCTTCAGCGCTCCAGCCTTCTGGCCTTCAGCGCGCGCAGGTATTCGGACCATTTTCTTTCGCGCTCGCGGCCGAGTTCGTGGAGATAGTCCCAGCTGTAGAGTCCGGTGTCGTGGCCGTCATCGAACAGGATACGAACCGCGTAATTGCCGACCGGTTCCAGACCCGCAATCCTCACCAAGCGTTTGCCGGCCACGATCTGCTTATGTCCCGGTCCGTGGCCCTGCACTTCGGCGCTGGGAGATTCCACGCGTAAATATTCCGCCGGCAGTTCAAAGCGTTCGCCGGAATCGAAGCTGAGACTGAGCAAGGTTTTGGACTTGTCGAGCCGGAGCTCGGCCGGCCATGGCGCGGTCACTTGCGCAGCCGCTCTTCTTCGGAAAGCTCGCGCGCTTCCCCGGCCAGCATGATCGGTACCCCGTCGCGAATGGGATAGGCGAGCCCGGCCAGCCGGCTTACCAGCTCCTGCTTGTCCTTGTCATAGGCGAGGGGGCCCTTGGTCATCGGACATACCAGGATTTCGAGCAGCTTGGGGTCGAGTTCGGCCATCAGTTGAGCGAGCCGCTGACCGAGCTCGCGTCCGACATTTCGAGCAGCGCCACCAGCGTGGCGACGCGCTCGTTCCAGGTGGGTGCTTCCAGCAGCGCCTGCTTTTCGTTGGGCTCGAACGGACACAGCATGGCGAGTGCGTTCACCAGGTGCTCCGGCGGCGCGTGCATCACAGATTGCCAGTCCGCGTTGAGATCGCGGCGGGCAAGGTAGTGCTTGAGCGCGGCCAGCAGCCTTGCGCGCGGCAAATCTGTATCCTCGTGCAGCACAAGATCGCCCGCAAAAGTGCTGTAATCGGCGGCCACCTGCCGGTATGGCGTATCGATGCGCAATTCCTCCACAACGCGGAAGCGACAAACGCCGGTAAGGGTGATCTGATAACGGTGGTCTTCCGTTTCCTTGAAGCTTGTGAGGCGCCCAAGGCAACCGACATGTGTCAGCGCTGGCGTGAGCGTATATTCCTCCGGCTCGGAAGGTTGGATCATTCCGATCAGGCGCGTTGCGGACAGCGCATCGTCCACCATCTGCAGATAGCGCGGCTCGAACACGTTGAGCGGCAGCGCTCCGCGCGGCAGGAGAAGCGCGCCGCTCAGCGGAAACACCGGCACACGCCTGGGAAGATCGTCGAGAGTGCGGAACGGCTTTCGCATAACTCAGGCGAACAGGATCGAAGAGAGTTTGCGGCGCGCGTCGACCGTACGCGGATCGGTCGGCCCCATGGCTTCGAACAGCGTGACGAGATGCTTGCGCGCGGCCTGCTCATTCCAGTTGCGGTCGCGCCGCACGATCTCGAGCAGCGCGTCCAGCGCACCCTGCCGGTCGCCTTTGGCATCCAAGGCCAGCGCCAAATCGTAGCGCGCCTGATGATCGTTCGGATTCCCTTCCAGCTTGGCCCGCAAGCCGCCCGCGTCGCCAGCATTCGCCGCCTGCTCGCGCAGACTCACTTCGGCTTCCACCGCGCGGATGGCTTCGTCGCCGGCGCCGTCGGGGCGGACCAACTGTAGAGTCTTGCGCGCGCGATCCACGTCGCCGCTCTTCAGATAACAGCGCGCGAGGCCGGCCACCGCCTTGGGATGCCCCGGCTCGTCCTGCAACGCTTGCGCGTAGGCCGGCGCGGCGGACCCGAGATCGCCTGACGCGAACGCTTCTTCCGCGACGGAGAGAATGTCTTCCGCCGGGCTCGCGCTGGTCGCACCGCCCGTCAGCTGCTGCACGAAGGCGCGCAACTGCGATTCCGGAATAGCGCCCATGAAACCGTCCACCGGCTGGCCGTTGCGGAACGCATACACCGTGGGAATGGATTGGATGCGCAGCTGGCGCGCGATCTCCTGGTTCTCATCGATGTTGATTTTGACAAGCCGCACCGCGCCTTGCGCCTCGTTTACCACCTTTTCCAGCAGGGGCCCAAGCTGCTTGCAGGGGCCGCACCACGGCGCCCAGAAATCAACGATCACAGGAACTTCCCGCGAGGCATCGAGCACATCGGCGGCGAAGGTTTCCAGCGAGCTGTCCTTTACGTGCGCGCCGCCGCTGCCGCCGACCTTGTTTGCAGGCGCCGTATCTGTGCTTGCGGCGCTCGCGCTAGACCGTAAGGGGCGGCCGCTGGGGCCAATGATCGCCATAAGAATTCCTGTGGGTTCTGGCCCTGAAGATGGTCGTTTGGGCCGCAAAAGAAAAGCCCCGCAATCTTAGCAAATCTCAAGAAGCTGTCGCTTGCCTAGCCGCGCGCCGGCAGCGTGACGATCTGCGGCTCGTGGTGCGTTGCGCGGATGAATTTGAGCAGGTCGCCGGGAGAGATCGCGGTGGTGCGATCGTTGCGTAGCGGATGGAAATTCAACGGATCGAGCGCGAGCATTCCCTCATCCAGCACAACGCGAACGCGGGCTTCCGGATCGTTGATCAGCGCAAACGGCGTGACCGAACCCGGCGGTACGCCCAAAATCTCCATCAGCAGATCCGGGGAGCCGAATGAAAACCGCGCGACTGCCAGCTGTTTGGCGAACGCGTTCAGGTCGATCCGCAGGGACTCGCGGGCGACCACCAGCCAAAGCGCATCCTTGCTGTCCTTCAGGAACAGGTTCTTGGTATGGCCGCCCGGAATGTGCGCGCAGACAGAGTTGGACTCCTCCACCGTGAACACGGCCACGTGCTCGAACGTGCGATGTGAAATACCCAGACTGTCGAGTTGGGCGAAAAAGTCTTCCGCAGTCGCTGGCATTGCGACTCACGAGGCTCTTGCGAAATCGATAAAGCCGCGCGCGACATCTGTGTGAATCAGCTTGACGCGGACATGGTCGCCAACATCCAGGCCTTCGAAGCCGTGCACGAGTTTGCCCTCCGCGGTCGCTTCCGAAATCCGCACCCACGTGCCCTTGTCGGAAGCGCCGGTGACGATGGCGTCGAAATACTGGCCGATGCGCGACGAGAGCAGAAGCGCCGCGGCGGATTTGCGCACCTGCCGCTCGACCTTCTTCGCGTTGTCTTCCTGGAACGTGCAGTGGGCGGCCAGTGTGCCCAATTCGATATTGCTGTAAGGCACTTGGCGCCCGGCGAGCGCGGCCTTCACCAGGCGCTGGGTGATCAGGTCGGGGAAGCGGCGATTGGGGGCGGTCGAGTGGGTGTAGTCGCGCACCGCGAGGCCAAAATGTCCCTCGGCGGTTTGACCGGGAAGCTCCAGCGCATACTCGCCCGAACCCAGCATTTTGATGACGGAGAGGGAGAGATCGGGGAAGCGTTCGGGATCGATACGGCGGCGCTTTTGCAGAAAGGCGTCGAGTGCAGCGGCGTCGGGTACGGCCGGAAGCTGCTCGCCCAGACTCTGCGCCAGCTGAACGATGCGGTCCCAGCGTTCCGGGGTTTTCAGCACACGACGTACGGAGGGGAATCCTTTTCCCGCAAGGTATCTTGCCGTCACGCCGTTGGCGGCGACCATGAAATCTTCGATCAGCTGCTTGGCCCGGTTGTCCGTGTCCGGCCGCATGTCGATCAGGGTGTCGCCCTGGTAAACCGGCCGCGCCTCCAGCGTCTCCAGTTGCAATGCGCCGTGCGCCTGCCGGTTGCCGCGCAACGCCTGCGCCACACGATCCTGCAGCCGCAGATTCTCGGCGAGGCCCTCGACCGCGGAAATCTTTGCGGGCGCCGGAGCCGTATTTTCCAACCACGCGGCCAGGCTGTTGTAGGCGAGCTTGGCGCGGTTCAGCACCGTTGCCCGGTAAATGTCGCTGGCGACAACGGTGCCTTCCGGCGAGGCGGTCATGTCGATGACGATCGCCAGCCGCTCCACGCCCTCGCCGAGCGAGGTGAGATCGGTGGACAGCTTCTCCGGTAGCATCGGAAAGGTTTGCGCAGCCGTGTAAACGGAGGTCGTGTTGGTGGCCGCGTGTGCGTCGATGGCGGAGTCTTTGGCGACAAGAGCGTCGACATCGGCGACGGCGACCAGCACCCGTACCTGTTCGCCGGTAAGCGCTTCGGCCACGCTCAATTGATCGAGATCGCGGGAATCGTCGTTGTCGATGGAGCACCACAGCAGGTGCCGCAGATCGCGAACGCTGCTATCTGGCGCAGCGGCCGGACCTTTGATGTCGCCCATCTCATGCAGGACAGCATCGGAAAAGTCCGGCAGGAATCCCCGCTGCAGCATGGCCGCACGCGCGATCGCCCGAAGGGAGTACCTGCCGCCGGCGGTGCCGCTTGTCATGGTTGAGGCTGACCTGAGGATTGGGACACGAACGGTGCGGCCCGCGCATGGGCGGTGAGGAAAGCCTGGAGCGGGCGAGGCGAATCGAACGCCCGACCCTAACCTTGGCAAGGTTATGCTCTACCCCTGAGCTACGCCCGCGCTCCAAGCGGAAATGGGCTTATTGCCCAAGGGGATGGAGCGGTCAATAGCCGGTCTTGGTTCAAAGTCCATAGGCAGAGAGCCAGACGATGGGTTGACCTGACCCCGCCTGCCGACCAGTTTCCCTGAATTATCCAGTCGCGGCGGCCAATGCTCCCTCGCTTCGTTTCCGCTGTCGTTCGCGCCTGCTCCCGCATGGCATGGCCGATCGTGCTCGCCGCGTGCCTGGTGGCGATTGTGGCGGGCGGCTACACCGCCAAGCATTTCCAGCTCGATACCAACAGCGAGAATTTGCTGTCGCAAAAGGCGGCGTGGCGGCAGAACGAGCTGCGCTACGACCGCGCCTTTCCCCAGCAGGACAATTTGATCGTCGCGGTGATCGATGGCGCAACAGCCGAACGGGCCGAAGAGGCCGCGGCATCGCTTGCGGCATCGCTCACGCGCGACCGCAAGCATTTCACGTCGGTGCGCCGCCCGGACGGAGGGCCGTTCTTCGAGCGCGAAGGTTTGCTGCTTCTTCCGCTGAAACAGGTGAAGAAAACGACCGAGGAGCTGATCCGGGCGCAGCCGTTCCTCGGCGGTCTTGCCACCGATCCCAGCCTGCGCGGCGTGATGAAGACACTGCAGACCACGCTCCTGGGCGTAAGCAGCGGCAACGCGACGCTCGTGAGTCTCGCGAAGCCGATCGCCGCCTTTACGACAACCGTCGACAAGGTGCTTGCTGGCGAGCCGGCCTATTTCGGCTGGAGCGCGATGGTATCGGGCGCCAGCGATCTCTCCCGCACGCGGCGCTTTGTGCAGGTCAAGCCCATCCTCGATTTCAATTCGCTGAGGCCGGGCGAGCGGGCGACGAAGGCCATCCGCATCGCGGTGAAGAAGCT
>Ga0157372_10005646_pt1 | contig 13302 bp, 13 predicted proteins | sample C55metaG_FD_115307 | JGI IMG/M metagenome (GOLD analysis project Ga0157372, IMG submission 115307) | Corn rhizosphere microbial communities from Kellogg Biological Station, Michigan, USA - C5-5 metaG | ecosystem: Host-associated > Plants > Roots > Rhizosphere > Soil | place: USA: Michigan... | reverse complement strand
GCTGCCGGACCAAATCCGCGACAAGAAGCGAAAGCGCGAGAAGTTCGCGGAGCGCTCACTCGCTGACATGCAGGCCTGGATCGACGCGCATAATCTCCACGGCTCGCCATTGGCGCGCACATGACCGCACTCCGCGCCCGCGCCTTGACCGACGCCCTCGTCTGCAAATGAGCGAGCCGCAGGCAGTGGAAGAGTTTTTGACGCACCTGGAAAAGGAACGCGACGTCTCGCCGAACACCCTTATCGCGTATCGCCGAGATCTCGAGGAATTCGTCTCCTTCCTCAGTCGCTACTACGGCGCGGACGAATGGTCGTGGCAGGGGTTGGACCGCCTCGCGATCCGCGGATTTCTCGCGCACCTGACGCGGAAGAAACTGAACAAGCGATCGATTGCCCGGAACCTCTCCGCGGTACGGAGCTTCTATAAGTACCTGCACCGCAACGAGCAGGTCGAGGCAAATCCGGCGCGCGGCGTCACGACGCCGAAGCAGGACAAATATCTGCCGGGATATCTTGATCGCGGGCAGATCGAGCTTCTGTTCCAGGCGGCGGGTCTCAAGGCTCAAGAAGGTCGGTTCGGCGATGTGCGCAACTCCGCGATCCTCGAGCTGTTTTACTCGACCGGGATGCGTCTCTCGGAGCTGCGAGGAATCAACCGGATGGACATCGACTTGATGTCGCAGCAGGTGAAGGTTCGAGGAAAGGGAAGAAAGGAGCGGATCATCCCGATCGGCGACCACGCGCAGCTCGCTCTCAGAAACTATGAGTCGAAGCGTGATGAGCTGTTGAGGGCGATAGGTGCCACCGGCGATCGCACCGCGTTTTTCCTCAGCAATCGCGGCCGGCGTATTTCCGTCCGCGCGATCCAGAACGCGGTTAAGGGTTTTCTCGACAAGATCGATGAGAACTCCGGGCTATCCACGCACTCGCTCCGCCATACGTTCGCGACTCATCTGCTTGATGCCGGCGCTGACCTTCGCGCGGTGCAGGAACTACTTGGGCACGCATCGATTTCTACGACCCAGATCTACACGCATACGAGCATCGAGCGGTTAAAGCAGGTTTATCAGAAGGCGCACCCCCGCGCCTGAGCTTCAAACTCGTGCGTTCCGGGATCGGGGCACGATTATGGCTCTGGATTTCAGATGCGTGCGCAACACGGCACGGCTGTTTCACTGAAAAAGCAACGCTACCCATAATGGCGATACGACCGTTTCGCCTGACGTATATAGATGCGCGCCGTTCCTACGGCGTTGCCGGTTGTGACACACCTCTTCGCGTTTCGCGCATTGTATGCGCGGAGACGCGCCGTGGAGGTGTTCCCGACCCAACTGAAGCCAGTCGTGCGATTCATTGGTACGATCATGAACCGCAAACTATTAGGCTTGGCGGCGACAGTGTTCGCCTTTTGCAGCACCGTGTCGTGTTCAGACAGGGCCTCCGAAACGACTGGCATCGAGCTGAAGGACTCCACGGTTCAGGAAGCTCGTGCGGCCACGGTGGCGGTCAAGCCAGGCACGGTTACAAACCTCCAGGCAGCTGTGACGGGTAGTACCAGCGTCACGCTTTCATTCACGCAGGTCGATGACGGTACGGGTCAACCTGCCAAATACGATGTGCGCTATGCAGTGACCCCCATTTCATGGGGCTCGGCGACATCCACAACAAATGGCACCTGTGCCACCCCAGTCGCCGGCACGGCGATTGGGAGCCAGCTGACTTGCACAGTTCTCGGACTCACGCCGGCGACGAATTACGACTTCCAACTGGTCGCGTTCAGGGGAACGATGAACCTCAACGCGGTATACGGAACGCTTTCGAATACCGTCTCGGCCACAACAACAGCCTCGGGACCGCCGCCTGCTCCAGTAGCGACGGTGTCGGTTTCACCCGCATCGTCGACCCTTCTCATCGGGGCTACGGTTCAACTCTCGGCGGTCACGCGCGATTCAAGCAACAACGTGGTCACCGGGCGAGTAATTACATGGAGCTCAAGCAACTCTTCCATCAGCCGGGTCTCGACATCAGGACTCGTTACTGCGGTCGCCGCAGGTAGCGCGACGATCACGGCAACGAGCGAGACGAAAGCCGGCACTGCGGCGATTACTGTCAACGCACCAGCACCAGCTCCGGTAGCAACTGTATCGGTTTCACCGGCGTCATCGACGCTGCTCGTCGGGGGTACGGTTCAACTCTCGGCGACCATGCGGGATGCCAATAACAACGTGCTCACGGGACGTGTCGTTACGTGGGCGAGTGCGAACCCAGGCGTTGCCACGGTCAGTTCGACTGGCTTGGTCAGGGGAGTTGGAGCGGGATCTACCACGATCACGGCTACCAGCGAGACGAAGACCGGAACAGCGACGGAAAACGTACAGGCACCACCGCCGCCACCGCCTCCTGGAGGTACGCTTCTCTTTGAGGAGGATTTCGAGAACAGCAGCATCGCCTCGCGGGGTTGGTACGACAACACGAACGTTCTGTTGTCCACGACGGAGCACATTCCCGGAAGTGTTTCTTCAGCTCAATACCACTTCCTGGCGGGCGCCACCACCGCAACGACTGGCGGAGCGCAACGGCACAAGTTCACGCCGTCAAACTCGTTTTATCTCAGCTACTACGTGAAGTACAGCACGAACTGGGTGGGATCGGGGAAGGCGTATCACCCGCATGAATTCTCTACGCTGAGCACTCTCGACGGGGATTACGATGGTCCCTCACAGAATTTCCTGGACGTGTACGTCGAGGAGAACTACCAGAACGGAGGTAGGCCCCGTCTGGCCGTTCAGGACAACAAGTCCGTGAACTACAGTTACGGCGCTCTGCCGAACAACCTGATCGGCGTGACTGAAAACCGTTCCGTCGGTGGATGCAACGGCGTCGTGGAGGCAAATATCTTTTCCGAATGCTTCAATTTCGGGACGTATTGGTACAACGACATACAAGTAACGGGGCCAGTTGTGTTTCAGCCGAACCCGGGCGCCGGCTACAAGAGCAACTGGAATTTCGTCGAAGCGTATTTCCAGTTGAACACGATCGTTAACGGGATTGGCCAGGCGAATGGCGTGATGCAGTACTGGTTCAACGGAACGCTGATCATCGATCGGCACGACATTCTGTTTCGTACAGGCGCTCATCCAACGCTGCAGTTCAACCAGTTCCTGATCGCACCATATATCGGTGATGGCTCTCCTGTAGATCAATCGATGTGGATCGACAACCTGAGGATCGCGACGGCGCGTATTCCCTGACTTTGTCGCACCTCACCTCACCGGTGACCGCCGTGTAGCTTCAATGTCATCCTAGGGCATTTGTGAGCTACCCCGCGGTCAACCGTTGAAGTGTTCGGAGGCGACACTGTCCAAAAAGCGACACCACTGGATCGTACGAACGACGCATTGGGTGAACGTCGTGGCCATCATCATCATGGTCGGCAGCGGTCTTCGCATCTTCAACGCCTATCCGGCGTTTGCCCGGAAGGGCGAGATGTTCTGCTGTTATCCGTTCGAGCACAAAGCGATTCCGGCGTGGTTGACGTTCGGCGGCTGGCTGGGCGGCGCGCGACACTGGCATTTCGCCATGATGTGGGTGCTGGTGGTGAACGGGCTCGTCTACCTCACGTTCATCTACCTCCACGGCGAGTGGCGGGATCTTGTTCCCCGAAAGGGTGATATTCGCGACAGCTGGCAGATGGTCAAGTTCTACGCGTTCAAGCGAAAGGATCACCCGCATCAGGGGAAGCACAACGCGCTTCAGAAAACCACGTATTTTCTGCTTCCGGTTTTCGGAGCGCTGGCGATCGTAACAGGGATCGCGATCTGGAAACCGGTTCAGCTGGCATGGCTCACCGGGGTCTTTGGCGGTTATGTGTGGGCGCGCTATTGGCACTTCATCGCGATGCTTGTGATCGTGATCCTGAGCGTCGCACACGTCTTCATGGTGTTCGCGGTCGATCCGTACTCGATAACGTCTATGATCACCGGGAACTACGACCCGTCGCTCTCTCCCGAGGCTCGGAACGCGCGTCCGTTCTATCATCTCTTCCCGAGACGCGCAACCGCGACCCCCTCGCCGCCGCCGGAGGCGACGTGAGTAGCGATCCGCGCAAATTTCTCTCGATCAACGGAATCGACCGTCGCGAGTTTCTCGCTCTGGGGAGTGGCCTCGCGTCGGCCGCACTTCTTGCCGCCTGCAATTCCCGCGGTCCGAAATCCGCGAACAAGCTCCTGAACTACGCCGAGCGAAAGAACCTCGTCGTTGAACGGAAACTTTTCCGCCATGCGTCGATGGATTTCGTACAGGCCGGTGCGCACGATGCCGGTAACAAGCTGCCCAGCTACTTCATCGCGCCAACGGTGCCGGTCTGGGACGAGAGCGCGCGGGGGAAGTGGGCCCTCGAGGTGAGCGGCCTCGTTGGAAATCCCGTGCGGCTCACTCTCGAGGATCTACAGAAGCTGCCGCAGGTTTCAAATCGCGTGAACCACTACTGTGTCGAAGGATGGACCGCGGTCGAAACGTGGACGGGCGTTCCGTTCACCGAGCTGGCTCGCCTCGTTCGCGCCGATCCGCAAGCCCAGTTCGTCGACTTTCAATCGTTCGACGACGACTACCACGAGAGCTGGGACATCGAGAGCGCGATGCACAAGCAAACGGTCGTCGCGTATGGTCTCGACGGAAAGATGCTGGAGCCTGCGCACGGCGCACCTGCCCGGGTCTACTCGCCCATCAAGCTCGGGTACAAGAACACGAAGTACCTGACGAAGATCGTGTTCATGCCGCGCATGAACGGCGGTTACTGGAGCGATCAGGGCTACGAATGGTACGGCGGCACTTAGTGCTCTTCGTTCACGGATTGCGGCGCGGGTCGGGCATCCACAGAACTGAAGCGGGGAGCTGAAAGCGTTGCAGCTTATCGGCGGGGAGCTTTAGCGGATTCGAGTCTTCGTTGGAGTCTGATTTAGCCGAGAGTTCGTTTCGCCCTGGCCTCGCCGCGCGGCACCGCGGAATAGCAGGACCTCTTTCAGGTAGGTGCGGTTCAGAATTGCCCCAAATACCAGCAGCGTGATGCCGGCAAGCACTGCAATCGTCCCCCAGCGCCACGTATCGCGCCCGATCAGGGCAGCCGCCATGCACAGCGTCCCGAACGCAACCAACGACTGGCCGGCCTTGTTCGGCGTCGCCCGGGCCCGCCTCCGACGCTCGCGCAGGGGCGCCACTCCGCCGGCCTGCCACGCGTCGAGAAGGATCGTAAGGCCGAGAAGGCCGATCAACACGCCGATAAGAATTGGGAGCTGTTCCAGTCTCATGACCGGTTCAAGTGCAAGAAGGGGGCGCGTCCCAAACGTGCGTTAACCGCGCCCAATGCGGCTCAGCCTGTTAATTTTGACCGATGAAGCTCGAGCGCGTGCGGTCGACTACCATCCTCGCGGTGCGCCGCGACGGAAAGGTCGCCCTCGGCGGCGACGGGCAGGTCACTGTCGGTCAAACGGTGATGAAGTCGAACGCGCAAAAGGTGCGCACGCTTCACGGTGGCAAGCTGCTGGCGGGTTTCGCGGGCGCGGCAGCGGACGCATTTACGCTGTTCGAGAAGTTCGAAGAAAAGCTGGAGCGGTATCCTGGCAACCTGCAGCGCGCCGCCGTCGAGCTCGCAAAGGACTGGCGCAGCGATCGCGTGCTGCGACGTCTCGATGCCCTGCTCGCGATTACCGACCGTGACCACGGCTTCATCATTTCGGGAACGGGCGACATCATCGAGCCCGACGACGGCATTCTCGCGATCGGATCGGGCGGCTCGTATGCGCTCGCAGCCGCGCGCGGGCTGCTCCAGAACACGGATCTCCCCGCGCGCGACATCGTGCGCAAGAGTCTGGAGATCGCCGCTGAAATCTGCATCTACACCAACTCCAACATTACCGTACTGGAGCCGGGCTGATGTCGTCGCCGCGCACGCAGCAATCGGTGGAGCGCCTGGCTCAGCTCACGCCAAGCCAGATCGTCGAGGAGCTGGATCGCTACATAGTGGGCCAGGCGGACGCCAAGAAAGCGGTCGCGATCGCACTTCGAAATCGGTGGCGCAGACAACGCGCCCCGGATGCGATTCGCGACGAAATCTCGCCGAACAACATCATCCTCGTCGGCCCGACAGGCGTCGGCAAGACGGAGATCGCACGGCGGCTCGCGCGTCTCGTAGGCGCGCCATTCGTAAAGGTCGAGGCGTCCAAGTTTACGGAAGTCGGCTACGTCGGGCGCGATGTCGAATCGATGGTGCGAGACCTGGTCGACAGCGCCATCAACATGGTCCGCGGCGAGCGCGAGACCGAGGTACAGGAAATCGCGAAACAGAAAGTGGAGGATCGACTTCTCGACCTTTTGCTGCCTACTCCGCCAGACATCAAGCAATCGGCCCACAATCCAACGGCTGCGGCCAGCGGGGGAGCCCACCTCTTCGTCGTGTCACCGGCCGGGTCTGTCTCCAGCGAGACAGACGCCGCCGAGGTTCGCTACAAGAGGACACGTGAGAAGCTGAAGCAGCTGCTCCTCGACGGGCAGCTGGATGAGCGCGAGATCGAGATCGAAGTCACTCAACAACCGCCCGTGATGTTCGACATGATGGTGCCGCAGGGAGCGCCGGAGGGAATGGACAATCTGTCCGACATGATCCAGGACATGTTGCCCAAGCGAAAAAAGAAGAGAACGGTCAAGGTCTCGGAGGCACGCCGGATTCTGCTCGGCGAGGAGCTGGAAAAGCTGATTAACAAGGAGGACGTGACCACCGATGCGCTCGAGAGAGTGCAGACGATGGGGATCATCTTCCTCGATGAGATAGACAAGATTGCCGGCCAACGGGGCGCGAATGTCGGCGGACCCGATGTCTCACGCGAGGGCGTCCAGCGCGATCTCCTTCCGATAGTCGAAGGCTCCAACGTGCAGACCAAGCACGGGATGGTGAAGACAGATCACGTCCTCTTCATCGCGGCCGGTGCATTTCACGTCGCCAAGCCGAGCGATCTCATTCCGGAACTGCAGGGAAGATTTCCGATCCGGGTAGAACTTCAGTCTCTCACTGAAGCTGATTTCGTCCGCATAATGACCGAGCCGGAGAACGCGCTCACCAAACAGTACTCAGCGCTCGTCGAAGCCGAGGGGGCAAAGCTGGAGTTTACGGCCGACGGCATCGCGGAGATTGCGCGCATCGCGGCGCACGTGAACGACCGAATGGAGAACATCGGCGCCCGCAGACTTCACACGGTGATGACGACGCTGCTCGAGGACGTGCTATTCGGTCTTCCCGAGAGCGGCGCGAAAACGGTTCGTGTCGACCAGGAGATGGTGCGAACCCGCCTCAAAACGATCGCCGACGACGAAGATCTGAGGCGTTACATCCTCTAGATCGCCCGCAAGCGTTCTTTGTTGCGAGGTCAATAATTTGGCGGGGATGAGTAACGCGAAAAAACCTCCGAGCACCATCGCTGAACGGCTCTTCATAGGCGTCCCAATCACCGAGGATGCGCGTCGAGCGATCGCAACGTCGCTTCCAAAGAACCTGCCGGGCAAGCCTGTCCCGCCCGAGAACTGGCATTTCACTTTGCGGTTCCTTGGCTCTACCTCCGCCGATGCGCGCGATCAGATCGTCAAACGTCTTGGTGCTACAGCATGTGGCTCGCCCTTCAATATTCGCTTCACTGAGCTCGGAGCATTTCCCAATTCAAGGCGTGCCCGCATCCTGTGGTTGGGCATCGATGATGGCACCGACCGTTTCATGCAGCTCGCCGCAATCGCAGAGGCAACTGCCAGAAGTGTCGGATTCGCTGCGGAAACCAAGCCGTTCAAGCCGCACCTCACGCTGAGCCGGATGGATCCACCCGTCGCGGTTGCCGCGCTGCTCGGTAGCAAGCCGCGGTTCGGAATCAGCATGCCTGTGGACTCCCTGGTTCTCTATCGCAGTCGGCTCGGCAGAGGACCGGCCCGGTACGAAGAGGTTATCAGGATCCGGCTGAGGCGCTGATTGTTTTGGCGACGCTCAGCCCCCAGCTGCCGATGGGCGGCCAAGAATGTGCCTTTGCTATCCTCGCCGAACCATTCTTGCCCTCGTCAGCAGAATGCCGTAGGCGCTTAGATTCAGAAGTAGAACGAAGCTTCCCAGCACGATCTGCGTCCCGCGCGTGAGGCCAGCCGGATACAGCACGGGCTGGATGTAGTGCTCGATGAATCCGCCGCTGTAACCGGCTTCACCGCCCCGCGTTCTGAATGAATTCTCGAGCGGAGTGAGCGGGCAGATCCAACCCGTGTACTCGATCAGAACACCCCAGACCGCGGCGGGAATGTGGAGCCACGCAGTGCGCGGCCACCTGAGCACCAACAATCCTCCCAGCACCACGAAGAGAACGAATACGAGGTGCAGCGCGAGTATCAGGTCGGCGAGCGCCCGATAGATCAAACGGAAGGAGCGACGGGAAGTGGGGGACCGGCCGCTGCATCGAATTGCATCCTCTTGACGAGCGCATCGAACCGCGGCTCGCCACGCAGGGAATCGACAACGGGAAGCACTCGCAGATAAGCGACCCAGCCTCGCCTTTCGTCAACCGCGCGTTCCGTCCAGTCCAGCGCCTTCTCCTTGTCGCCGAGCGCGATGTACACGAGCGCCAGCTCGACGGGCGATACGTACTCAGTCTTGAGCCTTTCATTCAGCTCGGCCGCGATCTGGCGGGCATAGGATGGATCACCCGCGGCAGCGAGCGAGAAGGCGAGCGTCACCCTGCTATAGGATCCACACTCTGGGGCTAATGCAATCGCTTCGCGGAGCGCTCTCTCCGCAGCAGGGAACTCCTTCTGGAGTGTGAGAATCAGGCCTTGAATCCTGTACGTCTCTTCGGCGGTGGGATTCATCGCGATCGCGCGATCGAGATGATAGTGGGCCTGTTCGTACTTCCGCGCGTAGAGGTAGCAGTAGCCGAGACTCCGCCGCACTGAGACGGAGGAAGGGTCGTTCTCCTGCGCGGTGTGAGCCTCGAGCAGCGCCTCGTCGAACCTTTCCTGCGATGCCAGCATGAAGGCGTACCACTGATGCGCTGGCGCGTAGTGGGGATCCAGCTCTATCGCGCGACGGAATTCCTTGCCGGCGCCTTCCCAGTCCCAATCGTAAATGAACAAGCTCCACGCGAGCGAAGCGTGCGCCTCGGCGAGAGTGTCGTCGAGCTCGATTGCTTTCCGGGCGTAGAATTTCGCGTGCTGGTGTCCCTCGTGCGTCGGGACGTTGCGGTAGTCGATGTGGAGCGAATACGAATCCGCGAGCCCCGTGTACGCGAGCGCATAGGTGGGATCGAGTGCGATCGCTTCCTCGAAGTACTTGATGCCCTCGAAAACGCCTTCGGACGTTCGCTTGTTCCAGGCGTAACGTCCACGAAGGTAGAGTCCGTATGCGACTACGTTGTCTGTGTGCCGGTTAGGCGCAGCGGGCGCCATGTCTGCGAACGACGTCGCGCGGAGAGTCGTGACAATTGTGCGCGCGATCTCATCCTGAATGGCGAAAACATCGACGAGCCGCCGATCGTACCGCTCGGACCACACGAGCCGGCCATCTTCAGTCGAAGTCAGCTGCGCGGTAATGCGAAGATTGTCCCCTGACCGTCGTACCGATCCTTCCAGAACTTCCGACGCCTCGAGCAGCGCGCCGATCGCGCGGACGTCCTGAGCCTTACCCTTGAGCGCGAACACCGACGTACGCGAAGCGACGCGCAGACCCTGCACCTTTGCCAGGGCGTTGATCAGCTCGTCGGTGATTCCGTCGCTCAGATACTCGTTGTCGGGGTCAGGGCTCGAGTTCACGAATGGGAGAACGGCGATTGTCCGAATCGTCGAGGTGAAGGGACGGTTAGGTTCTGCCCGAGCGCGGGCGAGCGATTCGCAGAATCGGCCGACGCTCGTGAAACGGTGTGCCGGATTTTTCGCCAGCGCTCTCTCGAGAACGCGGTCGAAGCCGGCGGGAGCATCAGGTCGCAGCGTTCTTACCGGTCGCGGCTTTTCGGTGACCTGCTTCGCCATTGTCGCGCGCGGCGTCGCTCCTTTGAACGGGGGCTGTCCGGCGAGCATCTCGTAGAAAACGCACGCGAGCCCATAAACGTCGCCGGGAACGCCGATGTCCGTTTCGCCGGATGCCTGCTCGGGACTCATGTACTCCGGGGTGCCGAGCACAAAGCCGCTCAGTGTGAGCGGCTCGTCGGCACTCTTGGTGGCGACGTGGGCGATTCCGAAATCGGCGAGCAGAGCGTGGTCGTCGGCGAACAGAATGTTCTCAGGTTTCACATCGCGATGCACGAAACCATTCCGGTGCGCGTAATCCAGCGCCGCGCCGATCTCCTGCGCGATCCGAAGCGCGTCGTCGATCGGCAGCTTCTTCTCTCGATCGAGCCGGTCGCGGAGCGATCCGCCGGCGATGTAGGGCGATACGTACCAGAGCGACCCGTCGGATTCGCCGGAGTCGATCAATGGAACGATATGCGGATGCGAAAGCCGCGCGGCAATCCCGATCTCGCGCAGGAATCGCTCGGCGCCAACCGAAGCGCCAAATTCCTGCTTCAGGATTTTGATCGCGACCTTCCGCTTGTGCTTCTTCTCCTCGGCGAGGTGGACCGTTGCCATTCCGCCATGGCCGATCAGGCGCTCGATCGTGTACCTGTCGGAGAGCGTGTTGACGAGGGAGGCCGGCGCGTCTCTCATGGTGCGGAATATAGCACCACGCCTGAGCCGGCTACCTCCCTCGGAACGGGCTATTCAGAACGTGCGAAGCAGAAGAATCGGTCAGCCGGCGCGCTTGAAATACTGAACTGCGCGCTCGTGCTTCTTGGCCGCCGCGAGGCTCTTGAATGTCCCCAGGTTTTTCCGCTTACCACTCTTATCCTTCTTCTTCGAGTAGAGGCGGTATCCGCCGGCTTTCAGTTTACGGATCATCGTTGGTACCTCCATGAATCTTCCCGATGACTAGACTGCGGTTGACCGACCGCGGGCGACGCGAAATGCCCAGTATGCCAGGCCGGCCGTCCCCAGGAACGCGACGCCGGAAATCCAGACGGGAACGGTGAAAAGATCGATCTGCACTGGCCAGCCCATTAAGACGCGCGTGAGTTGCGCGAGAGAGACAATGGCAAAGGCCGTTCCTGAAACCAACTCGTAGCGACGCATGACGACATCCTCCGTTGAAAGGACAAATTCGTGCTGAGCCGTCGCTTCCGAAATGCGATCGCGAGCGGCTGAATGGCTCAGCTCACAGGCCCGATCTTCACAATGTTGTCCCCCGATATCATGTACAGCTCTCCGGCGAAATCCACGCCGAAGGACTCGACGAAACTTGTCGTTAGGCCCCAGTCCTTCTGGTCCACGGCGACGCCGTTCTCATACCTGAAGCTCCTCAGGAATCCCGCGCAGTAGTCGGAATAGAAGTAATGGCCGCGGATCGCCGGAATAGCGCTCCCGCGATATACGTAGCCGCCGGTGATCGAGCACGCAGGACCGTGTCCGTAGTCGATGATCGGTGGCTCGAACCCCGTCGGGGAACAAGTCGACGCGTTGTAGCAGCTGAACCCCTCCCAGATGTTCCAGCCGAAATTGACACCTGCGCGGTTCGTTGCCACGACGTCCACCTCCTCGTGCAGATCCTGGCCGACATCGGCGATGTAGAGGAGGCTGGTCGCGGCATCGAACGCGTAGCGCCACGGATTTCTCAAACCCTTCGCCCAGATTTCTCCACGCCGACCAGGCTGCCCGGCGAACGGATTGTCCGCTGGAATCGCGTAAGGATCTCCGCGATCGACATCGAGCCTGAGCAGCGCGCCAAGCAGAGAGTTGTAGTTCTGTCCGTTGTGCAGCGGATCGCCGGCGCCGCCGCCGTCGCCCAGCCCCGCGTACAACATTCCGTCAGGTCCGAATGTGAGGAGACCACCGTTGTGATTGCTGTAGATCGAATGCGGCGCGGTGATGATCAACTTCGAAGTCGTCGGGTCGGCCACCTCGGGATTTGAAGTCGTCGTGAATCGCTCGATCCGGATGTCGCCGTTCGTCTGTGTCGTGAAGTAGACGTAGAAGAAATGGTTGGTCGCGTATTGCGGATGGAACGCGACGCTGAGGAGTCCGCGCTCGCCGCCGCTCAGCACGCGCGAAGTGATGTCGAGAAATGGCGTCGTCTGCAGCACGCCATTCTTGATGATGCGGATCCGTCCACCCTGCTCGACGACGAAGATCCGCCCGTCATTGAGGGGCTGTGTGAGGAAGACGGGGCTCGCAAGGCCCGCTGATATGAACGGGTTCAGCTGCAGACCGATGCCGGGAGGCAATGGAGATCCTCCGTCGCCTGGGCCGGTGGAATCAGAATGACAACCCGCAATCACGAGTACGGTTACGCTGCAGCAGAGCATACGAAGCAAGCGTGGCATCATGAGTTCTCTCAGGGAGAAGGAGCTGCCGGCCATGGTATATTTCCGGCGCACAGGAATTTCACAACCCAGCACGCGCAACTCATATGCCCCGAATTGCCCGAAAAGAACGCACTCACCGCGATTTTCTACAGATTGCAGACTACTCCGCCCGCGAATTAGAAAGGCTGTTCTCGCTCGCCGAAACCATGCGTGCCGGGAAGTACAAGAAAAAGCCGCTCGCTGGAAAGTCGCTGGCGATGATCTTCATGAAATCGTCCACCCGCACCCGCGTCTCGTTCGAGGTCGGAGCCTGGCAGCTTGGCGGACACGCACTCTTTCTCTCGCCGCGCGACGTGCAGCTCGGACGCGGTGAGCCGATCGCCGACACCGCGCGAGTTCTATCGCGTTACGTGGATGGCATCATGATCAGAACGTTCGCGCACACGGAGATCGAAGAGCTCGCGCGCTATGCTGACGTGCCGATCATCAATGGACTCACTGACCTCGTACACCCGTGCCAGGTCCTCGCGGATGTTCTCACGATCAGGCAGCACCTTGGCGGCTACAACGGGAAGCGCGTCGCGTGGATCGGCGACGGCAACAACATGGCGAACTCGTGGCTCAACGCCGCGTACGTGCTCGGCTTCGAGCTCACTCTCGCCTGTCCCGAGGGATACGATCCTGATCCGATGATCTTCCAGCGCGCGGCGTCAAAGGCGAAAGTGAGAATCGTCCGAGACCCCGCCGAAGCAGCTCACAAGGCCGACGTCGTCAACACCGACGTGTGGGCGTCAATGGGACAGGAGGAGGAGCAGGCAATCCGGGAGAAGGCGTTCAAGGGCTTCCGCGTGGACGAGGCGCTCATGAAGCGCGCAAAGGAGGACGCCATCTTCCT
>Ga0157372_10005644_pt1 | contig 13304 bp, 12 predicted proteins | sample C55metaG_FD_115307 | JGI IMG/M metagenome (GOLD analysis project Ga0157372, IMG submission 115307) | Corn rhizosphere microbial communities from Kellogg Biological Station, Michigan, USA - C5-5 metaG | ecosystem: Host-associated > Plants > Roots > Rhizosphere > Soil | place: USA: Michigan... | reverse complement strand
GGGGGACGGATCGGTTTCGCCCGCGCCAGCGGTCGCTACTTCGGAAAATTCGTATCAATCCTTTCGCTGGGCATTGGATTTCTTCTTGCGGGTTGGACGGTGCGCAAGCAGGCGTTGCACGATGACATGGCCGGGTGCTGCGTGGTGCGCAAAAAAGGATTGACGGCGTGGCACGAACACGCGGCGATCCGCGAGCCAATGACGCCACCGGCAGTGAATGGCATGCCAGGCTGGAGCATCGCGCTGGTGGTGGTCGGGGCCGGATTGTTCCTGGTATTGCCGGCCACCAGCTTCCTGGCCACATTTGCGATTCCGGCGTATCAGAGTCATGCGTTGCGTGCGCAAGTCGCACAAGGCGTCGAGCTGACGGAGCGCGCCCGCGCGCTGGTTGCCGAATACATCGGCGAGCGTGGCGCGCTTCCGGAAAACAATCGTGTGCTCGGACTTCCGAAGCCCGAAGCGATCCGTGCGCGCTACGTCACCAGCGTGCGCGTGGCGGGTGGCAAGGTGGTGGTCACCTATGGCAATGAGGCGAATGCCGTCATCCGTGGCGGGCACGTCGTGATTTCGCCGATGGGCGATGCCGCCCGCTTGCACTGGCGTTGCAGCAGCCCCGACATCCGCGATCGCTATCTGCCGGAAAGTTGTCGTTGAGCCGGCGCGCGGCGAGACGCGGCGCGAGCGGCTTCGTTACGCCGCCTGCCGCGATGCGCGCTTGCGATCGATTTCGGTGAGGTGCCGCTTGCGCAGCCTGATCTCTTTCGGCGTGACCTCGACCAGTTCATCGTCGTCGATGAATTCCAGCGCCTGTTCCAGTGACAGCTTCACGTACGGCGTCAGCGTCAGCGCATCGTCCTTGCCGGAGGCGCGGACGTTGGTGAGCTGCTTGCCCCGCAGCGCGTTGACGGTGAGATCGTTGTCCTTGGCGTGGATGCCGACCAGCTGGCCTTCGTAGATCTGTGCGCCGGCATCGATCAGCATGCGGCCTCGGTCCTGCAGACCCCACAGTGCATAGGCCGGTGCCGGGCCGGTGCCATTGGAGATCATCACGCCGTTGGCCCGCTTGCCGATCATGCCTTCCGACTTCGGGCCGTAGTGGTCGAACACGTGGAACATCAGGCCGGTGCCCGCGGTAAGCGTGCGGAACTCGGTCTGGAAACCGATCAGTCCGCGCGCCGGAATCATGTATTCGAGGCGCACGCGACCTTTGCCGTCGGGTTCCATGTTCTTCAACTGTCCGCGCCGTGTGCCGAGTTTTTCCATCACGCCGCCCTGATAAGCCTCTTCCATGTCGACGACCAGTTGTTCCCAGGGTTCCTGCAGCACGCCGTCGATCTCGCGCACGATCACTTCCGGGCGCGACACCGCGAGTTCATAGCCTTCGCGGCGCATCGTTTCGATCAGGATCGAAAGGTGCAATTCGCCACGACCCGACACCTTGAACTTGTCCGGATCGGCCGTTTCCTCGACACGCAGCGCGACGTTGTGCAATGTTTCGCGCGTCAGCCGCTCGCGAATCTGGCGGCTGGTGAGGAACTTGCCGCCCGAGAGATCCTTGTTGCCGGCAAATGGTGAACTGTTGACCTGGAAGGTCATGCTGATGGTCGGCTCGTCCACGGTCAGCGCCGGCAGCGCTTCGACGTTGGCCGGATCGCAGATCGTGTCGGAAATGCTCAGGTCCTCGATGCCCGACAACGCGATGATGTCCCCGGCCTGCGCTTCCGGCACCTCGCGGCGTTCCAGCCCCATGAAGCCCAGCACCTGCAGCACCTTGCCGTTGCGGCGCTTGCCTTCGCGGTCGATGACCACGACCGGCATGTTGGTGCGGATCGTGCCACGCTGCACACGTCCGACGCCGATCACGCCCACGTAGTTCGAGTAGTCGAGCGAAGACACGCGCATCTGGAATGGACCGTTGAGATCGACCTGCGGCGGCTGCACGTGTTGGGTGATGGCTTCGAACAGCGGCGTCATGTCGCCCGAACGCACGGAGGGATCCAGGCCCGCGTAACCATGCAGCGCCGAGGCGTACACGACGGTGAAGTCGAGTTGCTCCTCGCTGGCGCCGAGGCGATCAAACAAATCGAACGTCTGGTTGACGACCCAGTCCGGGCGCGCGCCTGGGCGGTCCACTTTGTTGACCACCACGATCGGCTTGAAGCCCATCTGGAATGCCTTCTGGGTCACGAAGCGGGTCTGCGGCATCGGGCCATCCATCGCGTCGACCAGGATCAGCACCGAATCGACCATTGAAAGCACGCGCTCGACCTCGCCGCCGAAGTCCGCGTGTCCGGGCGTGTCGACAATATTGATGCGCCATTCCTCGCCGCGCGGATCGGTCCAGCGGATCGCCGTGTTCTTGGACAGGATGGTGATGCCGCGCTCGCGCTCCAGGTCGTTGCTGTCCATCACGCGGTCGGGCACGGCGGCGCGTTCCGACAACGTGCCGGACTGCTTCAGCAGTTGATCGACCAAGGTGGTTTTGCCGTGATCGACATGAGCGACGATGGCAATATTGCGTAGGTTCTGAATGGACATTGGGGCACGCGAAAGAGCCGCGGAGTGCGGCAGGTCATGGGGAGTTCAGGGGACGGCACTTCAATGCCTTCCGCCCATTATACCCGTTGCGGAACCGGGGCGCCGCATTGGCAAAGGGGATGATTCAGCTTTCCGCCTGGGGGTAGCGGCAGGCAAGCCGGCAGCGAAAGCTATGGCGCGCCCCGGGAGCCTGCGTCGGGATCGTGTGGCTGGCGACCGGACTTCGCGCGGGGGGTGTCGGTTCGCACGTCGTCTGGTCCGTGCGTCGCACGTGCTTCCGGCGCGCGCCAAGCCACCGCCGCCACCGCCGCAGTGGATGGGTGGATGTTCCGTTCGAACCGAACAGGCTCGCGATGCCGGCCGGGCGGAACAGAATGACCAGGATGAAGATCAGCCCAGGATGAACAGGGGCTGCGACAGCGGTACGCGCAGCGGTGACGGCAGCGTCGAGAACAGCGACGAGCCGGCCATCCCCGCTAGGCGCTGGTCCAGGAAGCTGTATAGCACACCGCCGATCAGCGCGCCCCAACGTGTTCCCGCGCCGCCGAGCACCACCATCACCAGGAGCGTGAGGGTGAATTCAGCGGAGGCGATCGAAGGGTTGGTTCCACCGACGAGCAACAGGTAGGCAACGCCGCACATCGCCGCGAGGAAGGAGGCGGCCGTGAACGCAAGCAACTTGAACGTGTACGGGCGCAGGCCGAGGATTTGAACGCGGCGTTCATTCTCCCGGATGGCTTGCCACACGCGGCCGGTCACCGACACCTCGATGGGCGGCCTGATGGCCATGGCGATGGGCGGCTTTCTGCAGGCAAACCAATGCTTCCGCCTTTCCCCCTTATCGCGACAATGACTGGCAGGCTTTTGCTCGGCGATTGTTTCGCGAGGATGCCGCCGGTGTCCCCCGTCTCGCTTATGACCCTGCCATCGCCATCCCGCTTGCAGGCGCCGATCCCAAACGCCGCGTCCACCGACCTATGGCCGATGTGGGGCGCGCTGGCGTCGCTGCCGATCCTGGCGATACGTGGCGAACTGTCGGATATCCTCAGCGCGAGCGCGGAAACACTCGATCAAATGGGGAGGCGTCATCTGGGCATGCGCAGCGCAATCGTCGCCGGCATCGGCCACGCGCCGATGCTCGACGAGCCGGAAGCCGTCGATGCGATCGAACGTTTCCTCGATGAGATACCCGGTGGCGCGGCCACGCCATGACAACCGCATTCGTTGGCGAAAGCGTGCTGTGCGGTGGTCATTGGCCGGCTTGAGCGGTGCCCGTTATGCTTGCCGGTCCGGCGCGGTTTGCGCAAAGCCACAGGAAATGCGATGAGCGATCTCACTGCCACCTTCCAGACCTCCAAGGGCCCGATCCATGTCCGGCTGTTCGCCGACAAGACGCCGGTGACGGTCGCGAACTTCGTGAATCTCGCCCAGCGCGGCTTCTACGATGGCCTGAATTTTCATCGCGTGATCGGTGATTTCATGATCCAGGGCGGCTGTCCGCTCGGCACCGGCACCGGCGGCCCGGGCTACAAATTCGGGGACGAATGCCGCCCCGATCTGAAGCACGATGCACCCGGCAAGCTGTCGATGGCCAACGCCGGCCCCGGCACCAACGGCAGCCAGTTTTTCATCACCCACGTGCCGACGCCCTGGCTGGACGGCAAGCACACGATTTTTGGCGAAGTCGCCGCGGCGGATGACCAGAAAGTGGTCAACGCGATCCGCCAAGGCGACACCATCGATAAGATCACGATCGAAGGCGACGCGGCGGCGCTGCTGGCCACGCAAGCCGACCGCGTCAAGCAGTGGAACGTCACGCTCGACGAGCGTTGAGGACGCTTGGTCCGAACCCCGGGGATCCAGACGACAAGGCCGCCTTCGGGCGGCCTTGTCGTCTCGCCATTCGATGCTCCCGTCAGACATGGATGCCAGTCATGCGGAGGATCCAGATCAGGACGATCGCGCCGATGATCGACAGGATGATGCCTGCCGGATGGAACGGCGTGCCCGGCGGCGGCCGGCTGAACAGACGCGCGATCAGGCCGCCGATGATCGAGCCGACGATGCCGACGATCACGGTCATGATGAAGCCCATCGGCACCGGCCCCGGAAAGAAGAAACGTGCGAGCAGGCCGACGATGAAGCCGATGATGATGTACCAGAGGATGTGCAGCATGCGTATCTCCTTCAGCGTGGTGACGGGATCGACGCTACAGCAGGCGGCCGGCGGATCGAGGGTCCGCGTTTCCGGCCGCGGCCCAGTCTAGCAATGAGGCTCGATCGGCGTCCGTCGATTGCGGCAGTGCACAACAGCGCGTGATAAAATCGACCGTTGTTCCTCGTCGCGCCCAAGAGGTTTCCAATGCCCAGACTCGCCACCCGCACCGGCCGCGCCAAGCCCAGCGCGATCATGGTCATCGCCGACAAGGCGAAGCAGCTCAAGGCCGAAGGCAAGGACGTGGTCAACTTTTCGATCGGCGTGCCGAACTTCCTGCCAGGCGACCACGTGTATCAGGCGGTGCGCGACTGGACTTCGCATGACAGCGGCGGCTACGGCTCCAATCGCGGCGCGCCCGCGTTGCTCGACGCCATCGTGTCGCATTTCAAGCAAAGCGGTCTGGACGGCTATACGCGCAGCAATGTCACGGTCGGCATCGGCGCCAAGCAGGTGCTGTACAACCTGTGCGAGGCGCTGCTGGACGAGGGCGACGAGATCGTGTTTCCGTCGCCGTACTGGACCAGCTATGTCGACATCGCCGAAATCCTCGGCGCGAAGATCACGATCCTGGAATGCCCGCCGGAACAGAACTACAAGTTGACGCCGGCGCAGCTCGACAGGGCGCTGGCTTCCAAACCCAAGGTATTCCTGTTCAACAATCCATCCAACCCGACCGGCATGGTGTACACCCGCGACGAGATCGCGGCGCTGGCCGAGGTGCTGGTGAAGCATCCCGAAACCTGGATCATCGCCGACGACATCTACAACCGGCTGGTGTTCGACGGCATCGGTTACCACAACGTGGTGCAGTTCAAACCCGAATTGCGCGAGCGCACCTTCGTCATGGATTCGCTGTCCAAGACCTACGGCATGCCGGGCTGGCGCGTGGGTTTCGTGGCCGGTCCGGAAGCCGGCATCAAGGCGCTGGTAACACTCAATTCCAACCACATCACCTGCCTGCCGGAAATCACGGAAGTCGCCGCGATTGCGGCCTTGACCGGTCCGCAGGCCATTCCGTCCATCAAGCGCGATGAGTTTTCCAAGCGCCGCGATGACGTTGTCAATGCGTTGCTGAAGATTCCGGGCGTGAAGTGCCCGCGTCCGCAAGGCGCGTTCTACGCGTTCCCCGACATCTTGGTGGCATTCGGCAAGTCGCACAACGGCAGGCTGATCGAAAACGACGTCGATTTCTGCAAGGCCCTGCTGGAAGACAAGTTCGTCGCCACGGTGCCGGGCTCGGCATTTGGCGCGTCGCGTTCCCTGCGCATTTCCTACACCTGCGCGCCCGAGCAGTTGCAGAAGGGCCTCGCCCGCATGCAGGCGTTCTTCGCCGAGCTCGGTGACGAGCAGGTGGAGCGCGTTCGCCTCGCTGGCGCCTGAGCGGCCGTGCTGTTGCCGCGCATCGCGTCACCACGCGATGGATTGTTCCTGTCCGTTGTTCCATTGATGGAGTCGTACGCATGAAAACCCCCGTTCGCGTTGCTGTTACCGGCGCCGCCGGCCAGATTGGCTACGCATTGTTGTTCCGTATCGCCGCTGGCGACATGCTGGGTCCGGATCAGCCCGTTGTCCTGCACCTGCTGGAAATCACGCCCGCACTGCCCGCGTTGAACGGGGTGGTGATGGAACTCGACGACTGCGCGTTCCCGCTGCTCGCGGGCGTGGTCGCCACCGATGACGCCAACGTCGCGTTCAAGGACGTCGATTACGCGCTGCTGGTCGGCGCGCGACCGCGCGGTCCCGGCATGGAGCGCAAGGATCTGCTTTCCGCGAACGGCGCGATCTTCGGCCCGCAGGGCAAGGCGTTGAACGCGCACGGCAAGCGTGACGTGAAGGTGCTCGTTGTCGGCAACCCGGCCAATACCAATGCGCTGATCGCGCAGGCCAATGCGCCCGATCTCGATCCGAAGTGCTTCACCGCGATGGTGCGCCTCGACCACAACCGCGCCAAGGGTCAGCTCGCGGCCAAGACCGGTGCGCACAACACCGACGTCCGGAGGATGATCATCTGGGGTAATCATTCGTCCACGCAATATCCCGACATCCACCACGCGACGGTGAAGGGCAAGCCGGCCATGTCGCTGGTCGACCGGAACTGGTACGAGCAAGAATTCATTCCGACCGTGCAGCAGCGTGGCGCCGCGATCATCAAGGCGCGTGGTGCATCGTCGGCCGCCTCGGCCGCGTCGGCTGCGATCGACCACATGCGCACCTGGGCGCTCGGTACCGCCGAGGGTGACTGGGTGTCGATGGGCATTCCGTCCGATGGTTCCTACGGCATCAACCCTGGTGTGATCTATGGTTATCCGGTGACCTGCAAGAACGGCAAGTACGAGATCGTGCAGGGGCTTGAGATCAATGCCTTCTCGCGTGCCCGAATGGACGCCACCGACAAGGAACTCCGCGAGGAGCGCGCCAGCGTCGAGCAGCTTCTCGGTTGAGCGCCATCTTTGCCGATTTGCAAAAAGGCGGCCCACGGCCACCTTTTTTGTTTCGGCGATCCGCCGCTGCGAAACCCGGGTTGACGCACTGGCGCTAAGATGCGCTCGAGCGTGCGGAGCGGGGGAGCCGCCACGCGCGGAGCGGAGGTTGCGTGCCAAAGCCCGGATTCCTCCAGGAACTGCGACGCCATCACGTGTTTCGCCTCGCGGTCACGTATGCCGTGGTCGCGTGGCTGATCATCCAGGTCGTCGCGGTCATTTTCCCGCTGCTGCAGTTCCCGGCGTGGTTGGCGCGCGTCATCGTGGTGTTGGTGCTGGCGGGTTTTCCGATCGCACTGGTGCTGGCGTGGGCGTTCCAGGCGCCGGGCGATGAGAGGCACGCTTCGGCGAAGATGCGCCGGTGGTCGCTCAGGGTCGGTTTCGCGCTGGGCGCGGTCGGCGTGCTGATCGCGATTCTCGGCGGCGCAGTGTGGTGGTACTTCGGGCCGGTCGAACACACTTTGCGGGGCGTGCAGGCGCAAGCGGCGTCAGGCTCGACGCCCGCGGCAACATCGATCAATCCCGATTCGATCGCGGTGCTGCCGCTTTCGGCGTCGACTGGTGGCGCGGAAGGCAATTATCTCGGTGAAGGCATCAGCGAAGAACTCCTCAACGGCTTGTCGCGCATACCGGGCCTGGAAGTGATCGGCCGCACTTCGTCATTCCGGTTCAAGGGCAGCAATCGTGGTGCACGCGAGATCGGCCGCGAACTCGGTGCGCGCACCCTGCTGTCGGGTGACGTGCAGCGTTCGAGCAACGAGCTGCGTGTCGACATGGAACTGGACGACACCGTCACCGGCGAGAAACTGTGGTCGAACCAGTACGACGAAAAGATGGGCAACCTGTTCGCGTTGGAGGACCGGATTTCCGGCGCGGTGGTGGAGGCACTGCAGGTGCAGCTTGGCGACATCGACAGCAGCAAGTTGGTGTTCCGCGGCACCGCCGATCCACAGGCGCACGACCTGTACCTGCAGGGCACGCGCCTGTCATGGCGCACCGACGAAGCCAGCCTGGAACAGGCGCTGGTCCTGTTCGGCCAGGCGGTCGCCATCGACCCGAATTACGCAGCGGCCTGGGCTGGCATGGCGCGCGCCTACATTTATCTTGCCGATGTGTACCGCGCTCCATTGAGCATCCTGCCGGCGATGCGCGGCGCAGCGACGAAAGCGGTCACCTTGAACCCCAATCTGGCGGAAGGCCATCTCCAGCTCGGCTACATCGCGATGAGCTATGACCTGGATTTCGCCAAAGCGAAACGGGAACTGGAACTCGCCATGAAGCTGCGGCCCAGCCTCGGCGAAGCGCATGCGCTATTGGGTTTTTACCTGTTACGTATCGACAAGGATCCTGCCGCGGCGCGCACGCAACTGCGTGTCGCGGAAAAACTGGATCCGCTGAACCCTTGGTTCCCGCGCTGGGAAGCGTACGCGGCAGTCGCGCAAGGCGACGAGGACGCCGCGATGAAGCTGGCGCGACGGGTCGGTCGGATCGATCCGAACTTCGCGTACAACGGCGACGCGGTGGCGATGGTGGAAGGCGCGTTCGGACATTGGCAAGACTGCGTGGAACGCTACACCCGGCAGCACGCCAAACCGAGCCCGTCCAGTCCGCAACTCGCAATCTGCCAGGCGCATGTCGGTGAATCGGCGCGGGCACGCGCGGCGGTGCAGAGGCTGGAAGCCGACGCCGCGCAACATTACGTCGATCGTACCTACATCGCTGCCATCTATGCCGCGTTGGGCGACGCGAAGGACGCGATCACGCAACTGCAGCAGGCTTACCGGGATCGGTCCGCGCACATGAACGGCGTCTGGATGACCCCCTGGTATCGACCATTGCACCGCAATCCGGAATTCGAGGCGCTGGTGGCGCGCGTTCGGGCCGGCGAGCAGCCGGAGGCTTCGGGCGTGTCGCCGGCGCGTGGTGCCATTCCACACGGCGCCGTGTTCAGCAATCCTTGAGAACGAGGAGAAGGCACATGAAAAAGATTCTCGCGGTTGTTGCAGTGATCTGCGTCGGCCTGTTTGCGGGAAGCGCCTGCGCGCAACCTGCCTCGCCGCCAGCAGAACAGGCGATTCGTCCCTTGATGGCGAAGATGCTGCAGGCCGCCAATGCGCACGACACGGACGCCTTCATGCAGCCGATGATGCGCGGCGATGGTCTCGTGTTCGCCATCAACGGCATGGTCATACATGGCTGGAAAGCGCTGCACGCGCAACAGTTGAAATGGTGGAACAACGGCAAGAGCGATGCCACATACGTGCAGAGTGGGGAGCCTGTATTCATGGCGCTCGGGCCCGATGTCGAGATCGTGACGTGGCCGCTGGAAGCGCGGGGTACGCTGTCGAGTGGCAAAGCCCCCACACGGACGTTTGTCGTCAGTTACGTATGGCGACGCCTGCCGCAGGGCTGGCGCATCGTGTACGGTCATGAATCCTGGACGAAGGCGCCGGGTTGATGGGCGGCGGGCGCTTTCATGGCTGCGGTTGCACGCGTCGTGCGTGCGGCTTGGGCCGGATTTCCCGGCCGAAGCGGCATGCGTAAACCTGCGTCGTTTGCGCGCCCAGGAACAGGATCAAGGCGCTGTAATACACCCACACCACGATCAGGATCAGCGAACCGGCCGCGCCGGCCGAACTGTAGCGCAGGTGCGCGAGATACACGCCCAGAGCATATTTGCCGACGGTGAAAAGCGCCCCGGTGATGAGCGCGCCGACCAGCGCTTCCCGCCATGCGATTTCGGCGTCGGGGACGTACTTGAACAGGAGCGCGATCACGCCGACCACTACCGCGAACGAAACCAGGGCATAGATCACGCGCAGCGCGATGCCGGCGCCGGGAAAGAACTGCGCGATGTAATGCTCGGCGCCCGCGAGCGCAACGCTGAGCGCCATCGACACCAGCAACACGAAGGACATGCCCAGCACGACGGCCAGCGCCAGCAGCCGCGAGCCGAGCAGCCGCCAGATCACGCTGCGGTCCGGTGCGACCTGCACGTCCCAGATCTGGTTCAGCGCGGTTTGCAAGTGCGCAAATACCGTGGTGGCACCGATGACCAGCACGGCCGTGCCGATGATCGTGGAGACTACGCCGGCGTGGTGATTGCCGGCTTGGGTCATCAGCGCGCGCACGACGTCGGCTTCCTGCGCGCCCACCATCGTGCCGACGTACCGCAACACATGCTCGCGCGCGGCGGCTTCACCGAAGAAGAGGCCAGCCAACCCGGTCAGCAACAGCAGCAGCGGTGCCATCGAGAGCAGCGTGTAATAGCTCAGTGCCGCGGCGAGCTGGAACGGCTTGTTCGCGAAGAAGCCGGCGATGATCGCCCTCGGCAATTTCCAGACCGTCCTGAACGACATGGCTTCCTGCCGGCGCCAGACTGCTACGCGGACAGCATGCCATCTCCGCCACGATGATTTGTCATCGCCGCGTGTACGACAACCGCGGCCTTTGTGGGGGATGGGCTAAAATACGGGTTTTGCCGGAGGCTGCATGAGCGAACCCCATTCCGCAGGCGGCCGCTTCCGCGCCGCGCTTGCCGCCGAATCGCCGTTGCAGGTTGTCGGTGCGATCACCGCCTACGCGGGCCTGATGGCCAAGCGCACCGGTTACAGGGCGTTGTATCTCTCGGGTGGCGGCGTGGCCGCCAATTCGCTGGGGATGCCCGACCTCGGCATCTCCACGATGGAGGACGTACTCACCGACGCGCGCCGCATCATCGATGCCACGCAACTGCCGCTGCTGGTGGACATTGACACCGGCTGGGGCGGTGCCTTCAACATCGCGCGCACCATCCGTTCGTTCGAGCGCATTGGTGTTGCCGGTGTGCACATGGAGGACCAGGTCGGCCAGAAGCGCTGCGGCCACCGCCCCGGCAAGGAAGTGGTGCCACTGGGCGAAATGGTCGATCGCGTGAAGGCCGCCGTCGACGCGAAGCCTGATCGCGACTTCGTGCTGATGGCGCGCACCGACGCCGCCGCAGTGGAAGGCGTCGACAGTGCGATCGAACGCGCGGTGGCGTACGTCGAAGCCGGCGCCGACATGATCTTTCCCGAAGCCATGAAAACGCTCGACGATTACCGCAGGTTCAAGGCCGCGGTGAAAGTGCCGATCCTCGCCAATCTCACCGAATTCGGCACGACGCCGTTCTTCACCGTCGATGAACTGGGTTCCGCGAACGTGGACATCGCGCTGTATTGCTGCGGCGCCTATCGCGCGATGAACAAGGCCGCGCTTGGTTTCTACGAAACCGTGCGCCGCGAAGGCACCCAGAAATCAGTCGTTCCGCGGATGCAGACGCGCGAGGAGCTGTATGACTTCCTCGGCTATCACGCCTACGAACAAAAGCTGGATGAGCTGTTCTCGAACGGCAGGAAGGATTGAGCGACCGTGCCGGAATCGTCGCCTCCACCGGATGAATCGCAGGTCGCGCGTGCGAAACCCGGCGTCCGCTGGGACGCGCTGGCCGCGATCATCGCGTCGCTGGTCGGCTTGCTGGCGCTGGTCGTCGCGGGCTACACCGCATACATCCAGCGTCAGCAGGTGCGTGCGCAGGTGTGGCCATATCTGATAAGCGGCAACAACGATTTGACCCAATCGCTGGTCGTCAACAACAAGGGCGTGGGACCCGCCATTGTGCGAAGCGTGCAGGTATGGATGGACGGTAAACCACGAAGCGACTGGAACCATATTGCGGCGGAGATGGGATTGCCGCCGCATCAATTCTTCCAGGCAACCATCAACCATGAAGTGTTGAGCCCGGGCGAGGAATTGCAGATCATCCGGTTTCCCGACAAGGCACTCTGGCAGCGCTTCAAGGCCGCTGCTTCGAATCGGATGGCGATGGATATATGTTTCTGTTCGACTCTGGATGAGTGCTGGATATCCAGCAACAAGAACCTGATCGGCCCGCCGTCGATGGCGCTGCAGTTGCGGGTGAATCCGGTCGATCGGTGCCCGCGGCTTCCGGCCGCCGAAGTATTCAACAATTGAGAGGATGGACGTAATGAGCGACAACGCGCAAGTTCTGCCCAAGGTCAAGAAGTCGGTGGCGCTTTCCGGTGTCGCCGCCGGCAATACCGCGCTGTGCACGGTCGGCCGCAGCGGCAACGATTTGCATTACCGCGGCTACGACATCAAGGATCTGGCGACCAAGGCCACGTTCGAGGAAGTCGCGCACCTGCTGGTGCATGAGCACCTGCCGACCTGGGCGGAATTGAACGCGTACCGCGCCAAGCTGCAACGCTTGCGCGGCTTGCCCCAGCCCGTCAAGGCCGCGCTGGAATTGCTGCCGGCCTCCACGCATCCGATGGACGTGATGCGCACGGGTTGCTCGGTACTCGGCACCGTGCTGCCGGAAGGGCAACACCACAACGTCACCGGCGCGCGCGACATCGCCGATCGGCTTATGGCGGGCTTCGGTTCGATGCTGCTGTACTGGTACCACTTCAGCCACAACGGTCGCCGCATCGAGGTCGAAACCGATGACTCGAGCATCGCCGCGCACTTCCTGCGCCTGCTGCATGGCAGGGCGCCCAGCGACCTGCACGCGAACGCGCTGGACAAGTCGCTGATCCTGTACGCCGAGCACGAATTCAACGCGTCCACGTTTGCCGCGCGGGTGATCGCGGGCACCGGCAGCGATTTTTATTCCGCGATCACCGGCGCGATTGGTGCGTTGCGTGGCCCGAAACATGGCGGCGCCAACGAAGTCGCGATGGAAATCATTTCGCGCTATCGCTCCGCGGACGATGCCGACGCCGATATCCGGCAGCGCGTTGCCGACAAGGAAATCGTGATCGGGTTCGGCCATCCGGTCTACACGATCGGCGACCCGCGCAATCCGATCATCAAGGAACTCTCGCGCAAGCTGTGCACCGATGGCGGCAATCCGCGCCTGTTCGAAGTATCGGAGCGCATCGAGAACGTGATGATGGAATTGAAGAAGATGTTCCCGAACCTCGACTGGTACTCGGCCAGCGCGTACCACATGCTGGGCGTACCGACCGCGATGTTCACGCCGCTGTTCGTGATTGCGCGTACCTCGGGCTGGTCAGCGCACGTGATCG
>Ga0157372_10005640_pt1 | contig 13305 bp, 8 predicted proteins | sample C55metaG_FD_115307 | JGI IMG/M metagenome (GOLD analysis project Ga0157372, IMG submission 115307) | Corn rhizosphere microbial communities from Kellogg Biological Station, Michigan, USA - C5-5 metaG | ecosystem: Host-associated > Plants > Roots > Rhizosphere > Soil | place: USA: Michigan... | reverse complement strand
TTGGCTGTGTATTGGGTGCGGAGCTGATCGACGGGGCCTTCGAAACGGAGGCTGATTTCGTACTGCTTGATGGTGGTGGTGACGGTGAGATTGACGACGGGCTGCGTCATTGTTGGGTTGACAAACTGGATGGTTCCACCGGTGAGGAGATAGCGGTTGCCGTTGAGGATGATGTCGCCACCGCTGAGGTTGACGCGGCCGAGGATGACGGGTTCGGCAGCGGTGCCGCGGACCTGGAGGTTGGCAGTGCCGCCGACGCTGAGAGTGCGGCTGACGAGATTGACGGCGTTGGATGAGTGGACCGAAAGATTAAGGCCGAGATTCTGAGCGAAGCCCTTCGTCGGCGGAGCTTCGACACCGTTGGAGAACTGACCGATGAAGTTGGAGAGATCGAATCCCGGAGTGAACGATACGTTCGCGAGATTGATTGTGCCGCCGAGGAGCGCAGCGTCGGTGGTTCCGGTCAGTCGAAGATTGGCACCTATGGACTCGCGCATTCCCTGGGGGTAGAGCAGGCGGATGCCGCGCGCGCTTAGACCCATGTCGAACTGAATAGAGGGACGTAGCGCGACTCCCCCTTGCGCCGTGAGCGTGCCGCCCCCGACCTGTCCCTGGAAGCTGGTGATATTGAGGCGATCTTTTGTAAGAGCGAGCGTGCCGTTGGCATTTTGAAGACCGACGGGTAGGTCAGGAGAGGCGAAGGAGGCGTTGACGATGTCGATGGTGCCTTCGACGCCCGGGGCGTGCGTGGCGCCGTAAGAGTTGACGTTGAACTTGATCTGACCCCCGGTGCGGAGATCAGGATCGAAGAGCTGCGCGATGTGGAGATCGAGCGAGCCGAGAAGCAATACGGACATGGGCGCGTTGCCCGTGGTGGGGACGTGGCCCTGGAATTGAATGTCGGTGCCTGTGCCTTTGATTGCGGAGCGCTGCACGTCTACGATTCCGTCTTTGTAATCGACCTTGATGGGCGCTGTCGCGGCGAGTTGGATGTCGCTGCCGTAGGCGAGCTTGAGAACGGGGATGGTTGCGTGAGCTTCGAGGAGCTTTTTGTTCTTAAGCGGGCCGTGAAGGGTGGCGTGAAGTTCGGTCTGGCCAGAGAAGTTGCCCGCCTGGTCGGGTGCGTAGACGGCGAGTATGGGCGCGAGAGGAATGCCCTGGGTGTCGAATGTGGCGTCAGCAGGATAGTCGCCGGTGAGAACGATTTTTGCGTTGGCTTTGATTGCGGTGTTTACGGCTGACGAAGTGAGCTGGGCGATGGCGAGATGGTTGGCGACGTTGGCATGAAGACGAATGTCGGAGATGGTCTGCTTCTGAACGGTGAGGGTGGGGATCTCGATGGTGGCGTCGAGGCCGGGGTTGTCGAAGGTGCCCTGGCCTTTCGCGCGGATTGCGACGACCCCGGTGGGTTTCGCGCTGGAGGATTGGAGCTGTTGAATCTTGTCGAGGTGAATGCCGGATGAGGTGAGCTCAGCGGTGTAGGTTTTGCGATTGGGGCTGACGGTTACTTTGCCGTTGATGTTGCCGGCGGCAGCCGCAAGGTCGAGATTGGCGTGGGCTTCGTCACCGCTGCCGTCAAAGGTGATCTTCGCAGTGTTGAGAGGTTCGCCGTAGGCTGCGGCCTTGGCCAGTGTTACGTTGCCGTTCCCGATGGGGTTCTGCACGCTGCCGTGCATGTTGACGTTGGCGGCTAGTGTTCCGGTGATGGGCGCCTGCTGACCGGCGATTTTAGCGAGTTCGCTGATGTCGAGTTGCGAGGCGTTGAGCTGGACTTGTACGGGGCTGGTTTTCTCGAATGACCACTTGCGCAGTTGAGCGCTGGCATTGAGGGCGATGTGACCTTGTGATGCGGGAACGAGTTCAGCGTTCTGTAAGCCGACGCGCGAAGGGCTGGCATCGACGTTGGTGCGGATGAGCTTCCAAGTCGAGCCATGGACTTGGAGATTGTTTGCCTCGAGTTTACCGGTGAGGTGCGGTGCGGAGGTCGATCCGCGGACTACGCCGTTGAAGGTTGCGGTGCCGGCGAGTCCGAGCGGCTGCGGAGCGGGCTGGCCGGCAGTGGGCGTGCGGAAGAGATCGGCGATGGTCTCGAGTTCGCGAAGGTCTTTGGCCTGGAGTTGAATTTTCAGGCTGGAGTTTTTGCTGACGGTGCCGTTGAGGTCGATGCTGGTTTGAGGGGTGCGGAAGAAGCTGCGGGTTACGGCGAGCTGCTGGTTGGCGCCGTTGTAGGTGGCGTGGAGAGCGCCGTTCACGGTTACCGGGTTGGGATTCGGCGTCGTAGCTGGGGCCGCTGAAGCGTTGATGATGTGAGCCTGTTGCGAATTGGATACATTTGCGTTGACGGTGGCATCGGCGTTTGCCACGAGGTCGTTGATGGTCTTACCCCAGGAGGCGTTGGCGGTGCCGTTGAGAGATCCGGCCACTTCGACGGGTCCGGTGGATGCGGACTTTCCGGTTATGCGCTTTGCCTGGGCGAGGGAGATGTTGCGGATTGCAGCGCTGAAGTTGTTCCGCGCGGAATCGGTCCCGATACTCTTCATGGTGCCCTGAGCGGTGATTTCGCCGCCGAGGAGGCTGGCGCGGAAATCGCGCAGGGTAGCGTCGCCATTCGCGAGGGAATAGTGAGCGGCGATGTTGGATACTTCGGCGCGCACGGTTGGAGTTTTGGCTACGAGCTGTTGGCTGCGAAGGTCCCCGTTCACGACGAGCAATTGGAGCAGGGGGCGATTGGGGGAGGACTGAAATTGCGCCGTTCCGGAGACGACGACGAGTCCGGCAGGGATGGATGGGTTGTGGAGGAAATTGGCGAAGGTCTGGCCGTCGACAGTGGCGTTATATTGCGCCTGTAAGTAGGGATTGCCGTAGTTGCTGAGAGTGGCGATGAGAGCGACGTTCGAATCCCCCATGGCGATTTTGGCGGAGGAGAGGTGGGCGGTGTTGGGATCGGCGTCGAACTGGACGTGGAGGGTGTGCGCCGGGGCCTGGCTGCCGGCGTAGTTGAGCTGTCCGTTCGAGTAACTGAGAGTGCCGGAGTAGCGTTTGGGGCCGGGATCGAAGGTGGCGTTGAACTGGAGGTCGTTCAGGTCAGCGGTGATGGCGCTGGGCTGGCTGTTGTAGAGGACGACTCCGTTAGTGAGGACGGCGTGGCGGATGCCGAGGTCGAAGATGGAGGTGTTTCTATTGGAGTTGCTCTTCTTGAGGGTGGGGAGATTCGAGACGCCATTTTTGTCGACGTAGATCTGCACTACGGGGTTGTCGATGCGGATGCTATCGAAGTACCACTTGGCTCCGACGACCGAAACGACGCGAACACCCGCCTGTGCGTGCTGTACCTGAAGGAGAGGGGGATTGGTGTGGGGGCTGGCTCCGTCTACCTTGAGGCCGTAAAGGTCGACGCTCAGATTGGAGAGATTAAGCTTGAAGTTCTGGAGGTGAACACCGGTGTTGAGCGCTTTGGTGGCCTGGTCCTGTATCTGGCCAAGGAGGTACGCGTGGCCGTGCGAGCTGTTGAGCAGGAACATCGCGATGATGAAGCCGAAGATGATGGGGAAGACGATGACAGCACCAATGAACTTCGCGATGGAGAGAAGGCGATGATGAGCTGGGTGTGCAGGCCGTTGTTCGTTGTCGGATGGATGATGAAGGAGAGCCACGGGAATACTCCTAGAATGCCTGGCCGATGCTGATGAAGTACTGCGTCGATTTCACGCCGGGAACGGGATTGAGGTTATGTCCGAGATCGACTCGGATGGGCCCGACCGGCGTGGAATAGCGCAGGCCGATGCCTACGTTGTTGGAGTAGAGCGATGTGAAGTCGTGAAATCCGATGTTGGGGAATACATTTCCGCCGTCGTAGAAAGGAACGATGCTGAGGCCTTTCTTGATGGGCAGGGGGATGCGAGCCTCGGCATTGATGATGAGTTGCTCGTTGCCGCCACGGGGAACGTTGATCTGCGGGCAATTGGGGGCGGTCTCGTTTGAACTACAGACGAAAATGTTTCGCTGAGGGCCGGCGCCATCGAGGGGAAAACCGCGAAGGGAATCTCCACCACCGGTGAAAAAGCGTTCGCTGAGCGGGACGCGGCTATCAGAAAAGGGCTGAGCGAGGCCGACGCGTATGCTTCCGGCCCAGACGATGTCGTGAACCTTCTGACGATAAATCGCAGCCTGGGTGGTGAGCTTGGCGAAGTTGACGCTGGAACCGAGCTTGGTGGAGTTGAGATCGACTTCGATGGAATTGAGGACGCCTTTGTGTGCGTCGAGAACGTTGTCGCGTGAATCGCGAGTGAGATTTGCGCCGAAGCCGGAGAGACGGACGTTCCGATCTTCGACGGGAACGAGGTCCGGGATTTCGATACGAGTGAGGTTGGTTTTGCTGAAGCTGTAGCGAACGAAGAAGAGGTTGTGTTTTGCGCCGTCGATGAACCGCTGGACCTGCCAGCTGCCAACTTCCTGCTGAGAAGAGAAGATTGGGTTCTGCTCGTTGCGCTCGCCAGTGAAAGAAAAAGTCGATTTCCAGGATGTCCAGCGGAAGTTGGGATTGATGTAGAAGAGGCCGAGGCGTTGATCGAGGCGGCCGGCGAAGGCGGTGAAGGTGAGAGTTTCGCCTTTGCCGCGAAAGTTGTTTCTCGTGTACTGGAAGGAACCGCGAGGGCCGTAAAAGGTGTTCTGGCTGGTCTTGAAATTTGACGGGAGGCCGACAGGGGGGAGACTCGGGACCGCGGCAGTCCCGGAGGGTATGCTGCCACCGCGATTGATGAGTTCGAAACCGAAGCCGTATGTGAAGTCGTTGCGTTTCGCTTCATGAACCTTAACGAGCACGTCTTCGCTGGTCTGAGTAGTGATCTGGCGTTTGGGATCGACTTCTGCCCAATCGAAGACTCCAGTGTGATCGTAGAGACTGCTGCCGGCGGTAAGGAGGTTTGTTTCAGTGAGAGGCTGATCGGGCCTGAGGACATTCACGTCCTGATCGATGAGACGCTGGCGTGTGTAGTTGCGGCCGAGGGTTAGGACTTCTCCGGTGAAGACGCGAGGGCCTTCGTAGATGTGATAAATGACGTTGATGTGATGGGGATCGTTTTTGGAGGCTTGTGCGGCAGTCTCGCGGAAGCTGGCGGTGAGGTAGCCGGCCTTGAAGTAGTTGGCCATGATGCCCGCGCGATCGGACTGAACCTTGGCCTGGGAATAGGGCTGGCCTTCTGCGAGCTTGAGACCTTTGGGAGCGAACTGCGCTTCCGGAAATGTGTTGGCGCCCTGGATGGCCAGGGAGCTTACGATGTCGCGCGGACCTTCTGTGACGTGGAAGGTGACTTCGATATCGCCGCCATGGTTGATGACGTTGGACGTGACTTGAACGCTGCTGAAGCCTTGGGATTGATATACGCCCTTGAGGTTTTTGATGCTGGCGCGAACGAGCTGATCGCTAAACTGGCCGTGGGAGAGGAAGTGTTTTTTCTGGACGGCAATGTGCGGAGTGAGGTCGTCGGCTTTGAGTTGCTGCTCGCCGGTGAGGTGCACGTCGGTGACGCTGTGTTTTTTGCCTTTCGCAACGCGATAGAGGACTGTGCGGAGCTGATCGTCGCCGGTAATCTCAGAGGAGACTTTGATATCGAAGTAGCCCTTCTTCTGGTAATAAGAGCTGAGGGCCTGCTCTCCTTCCTGAACGGTTTCGGGATCAACTCCTACGCCCTGGTAAACGGGGAGGAGTGTCTTCTTTGTCCAGGGCCAGAGGTGTGCGCCCTGGATCTGGACCTTGGTTTTGGTTCCCGGAGCTGCGTTGAATTGAATGTCGGCGCGGTTTGTGTCGGCATGGAATTCAGCGCCCGAAAGCTTGACCTGGGCGGAGAGGAAGCCCTTCTTCTGGAGATGTGACTCGAGACGGGTGGTGGCTTTATTCAGCGTTGTTCGCTTGTAGGTTTTGCCACGGCGAACGGCGGCCCCGCGAAAACGCGCAAGGGTGCCGGTGACCTGGTCGTGCAGTTCTTTCTGTTGCGCCGGACCGACACCGGTGATGTTTACGTCACCAAACTTGGCTTTCTTGCCGAGGTCGGAACGGAAGACTACGTTAACGATGCCGTGTTTCGCGTCAATCTGAAGGCTGGTGGTGACGTTGGCTTTGAAGTAGCCCTCCTGGCGAAAGAAGCGGAGGAGACGCTGGCGATCCTGTTCGATCGTGGCGGCGTCGTAGGGAGCCTGAGAGGTGTAGTTTGAGACCTGGATGAGACGAGAGTAGGCGAAACGCTCGGCGCCGGGGAACTGGAAGATGCCGTAGTAGACGGCCGGGTCGAGAATGAACAGGACGCGAAGTCCGTTCGACAAGGGCTCGACCTGAACGCGGACGTTCTGGAACTGGCCAGTCGACTTGAGAGCGGCTGCCGTGGCGTTGACCTTCTCGCGAGCGAAGGGCTGGCCCTCTTTTTGAGCAAACTTCTTCCCGAAGTCGGAGGTCTTGAGGTCGGGGCGGCCAGCAATCTCGACGGAAGTGACCGCCTGTCCTTCATAAGACGAAAGGATCTGTTCAGCAGGCGGAGTATTCGAGTCCTGTGGGGTCTTTTTGGCCTCGGCGGACTGCGTAGAGGGGGCTTGTGCGAGTGCGGAGGGCACTCGCGAGGCGATACGGCTGAGAAGTAAAAGGCAGAGCAAAGCAGCAATCCGAATGAGGGAAGGGAAAGAATTCCGTGCACTACCGGCTGAACACACCATCGGGGGTTTGGATGCACGCGCTTTGTAGGTGTTTGCTCAGTGAAAGACGGGGATTGGACGGGCTAGCCAGAGTAAAGCGGGCTCGAACGGGTACTCAGGATGAGGCATCAAAACGTGATGTAGGGGCAGGTGGATATCGATGGGCTCAGCTGAACAAGTCCCGGGTGCGGTACCCAACCTGAATAAGACGCTGCCGCGGCATGAGCGGCGGGTCTGGGAGACAGTTTTCCGGTCGCCGCTCATGTCATTCTGGGACCTGAAAGATATTCCCTATAACAGAGTAGTTAAGCGAGTTTGGCGAGGGCTTTTTGAAGACCGGGTATTTGGGTGGGCGGCTGAACTGGGGTTTTATTTCCTGTTTGCGTTGTTTCCGACGCTGATCTGCGCCAGCTCGATTCTCGGGCTCGTGGCGCGGTCGGCACATCAATTCTATGGGCAGCTCCTGGGGCATCTGGCGATCGTCATTCCGACGTCCGCCATGGGAGCGGTGCTGAAGACGTTCAACGAGACCACTGCGGCGGCGACGTCGGGCAAGGTGACGTTCGGGCTGATTGCGGCGATCTGGTCTGCTTCGGTGGGGGTCTCGGCAATCCAGGAGACTCTGAATGCGGTGTACAAAATCGAAGACAGGCGTTCGTACATTATTGCGCGGCTTCAGGCGATTGGATTGACCATCCTGCTGATCGTGATGGTGTCGGCTGGCTTGGGCTCGATGCTGGCGGGCGACTACTTCGCAAACCTGATTGGGGTTCAAGTGCATGACACAATTTTGCGTGTCGCAGGAATTGCGGCCCTGCGGCTGGTGAGCTGGATCGTGGCGGGCGTTCTGCTTGCTTTGACGTTTGCGGTGCTCTACTACTGGGCACCGGACTGCGACATGCGGTGGCACTGGATTACGCCGGGCGCGGTGATTGGAATTGTGGGGTGGATGCTAGCGTCCCTCGGTTTTCGGCTCTACCTGCACTATTTCAACACATACAGCTTGACGTATGGATCGCTTGGGGCGGTGGTGATTCTGCTGATGTGGTTCTACATCACGGGGCTGATGCTGCTATTTGGAGCAGAGGTGAACAGCAAGATCGAGGCGGCCGCAGCGGAGCGGAGCCTTGAACTGCACGATAGCGGCTCAGTTGGAGTGCACGCGCAGGCTGTTTCAGCGTCCCGGAGCTGAGGATCGCTTTTCAACCGGAAATCGTACAATCTCTGCACGGTCGGATTGCGGCGTTTCGCGCAGTGAGGCGGAATGCGGTAGAATCCGAGGTTCTCGGGCGGGGTTTTAAATACCTGAGAAGGAAGAGCGGAGGCTGACGATGGAAGTGGAGTTCACCGCGAGACAAGTTAGCGTTCCGAAGGGAGTGCGTTCTCAAGCCGAAGAGGGTTTGGAACGGATTGCCCGCATTCTGGGCAGAGGAGCGCGCGCGAGCGTGGTATTTCGCGCGCAGAGACACCTCCAGATCGCCGAGCTGACGATCAAGGCGAGAGTGCAAACAATTGAAGCGGAGGGCAAGGCCGACACGCTGGAAGCGGCCCTGCGCATCGCGATTCAGCACGCAGAGAACCAGGCGCTGAAGTATCGTGACAGGCAGTTTGAGAGAAAGCGCATGCCGAAGCTGGACAAGGTGCTGACCGCGCCACCCGTAGTGCAGGCAAAACGCGGCGCGCAGCCCGAGGGAGTTCATGAGAACGGAAAGTTGACGCGAGCGAAGGTGAAGACCGCGATTCCTGTGCATTCATTTCCGGCAAGTGCGGCATTTGTTGAACCACACGTTCTAGCGAGCGGTGAGGCGATCGCAGTGAAGCCGATGACGATTGAAGAGGCAGTGAAGGATGCTGAGTTCCGCGATCGAGATTTGCTGATCTTCAGGAATCGCGCCGGCGATTTGTATGTGTTGCATCGCAGACGTGATGGGCAAATGGAGCTGGTAGAAGTTCCATGAGATGAAAACAGCGTTACTCCGGTGACGCTGTCTTTCTGTTTCCTCTGAGTTGCACGTTTCAGTCGGAGTGCTATGATGGGCGGATGGTGCCCAAGCAGCCCAAGACAGGTGTGCGCCGCCGCGACCAGGCGAACAAGACGGCAAAGCCAGCGGGAAAAGAGCTGATCATTCTGACGGGGATTTCCGGCGCCGGAAAGGCATCCGCTCTGAAGGCGTTTGAAGATCTAGGTTATCAGGCTGTTGACAATCTGCCGTTGGAGTTGATGCAGGAGTTTGCGGGGCTGGTGGCGAAATCAAAGGAGATTGATTGCGCCGCGATTGTGGTGGACGTCCGGGAGGGGCAGGCGCTCGATCGGCTTCCGGAGATCATCAAGCATGTGAAGCGGGTGCTGCCGACACGCGTGGTGTTTCTTGACGCGCAGGACCCGGTGTTGGTGAGGCGCTATTCGGAGACGCGCAGGCCGCATCCATTGCGCAGATCAGAGAGCGTGTCACGTTCAATCGTGGAAGAGCGGCAGATGCTCGACACAGTGCGCAATGTGGCGGATACGCAGATCGATACGTCGCGATTCAATGTGCATGAATTGCGGGAAGAAATTCTGAAGAGGTTCGGTCATGGGGATCAGACGGAGCGTCTTCTGGTTTCGTGTCTGAGCTTCGGATTCAAGAATGGGGTGCCGTTGGATGCGGACATTGTGTTCGATGTGAGGTTTCTACCGAATCCGCATTTTGTGCCGGAGTTCCGAGAGAAGACAGGGCTCGACGCTAAGGTCGCCAATTACGTAAAGGGATTTCCGCAGACTGGGGAGTTCCTGGATAAGGTCACGGATCTGATGCTCTACCTGATGCCGCACTATGTGAAGGAAGGGAAGAGCTACTTGACGATTGCGTTTGGCTGCACCGGCGGGCAACATCGAAGCGTGATGATGGCCGAGGAGATGGGGAAGCGGCTGTCGAAGGCGGGGTATGTGGCCAAGGCAGTGCATCGGGATATGCCGCGGTAATCCTTACCTGGCGGGCTTCTGCAATTGATCGAGAAACGCGGATAGAGAGCTGCGGAACTGTTGCTCGTCGTCAAGTGATTTGCCGAGCCACACGATCGTTTTGCGCGCTGGCACACTGCGATAGCTCTGAGGAGCTTCGCCTTCCAGCGCCGTCATTTCGGCCGGAGCCCAGTAAAACCAAAGTGAAGGGATGAGCAGATTGGAAGCGGCGGAGTTTGTGTCCCATCGATCGCTGACGAGCAGGTGTGCGGGAACGAGGCGGGCTCGCGGATCGTTGAAGATGTTGGCGATGGGGTGCTCGTCAGGCTGCTCGAGAATGACGCCTGCGAGATCGGGGTGAGCAGCAGCGATTTCGAGAGCGAGATTTGCGCCGAGGTAGCGGCCGATGAGGATGATGGATGTGGCGGGGACGTGCCGCGTGCCGGTGAGGTATTGCAACGCGGCTTCGGCGTCTTCGCGCCAGTGCTTTTCGCTGGGGTGCTCGAAATGACTCTGGCCGTAGCCGCGGTAATCGAAGGCGAAGCTATTGAGGCCGGCTGCGTGATATGGCGGGAGCGCATCGACCGTGTCGCCGAGATTGCCCGTCTGATCGTGGAGATAGACGACGGTGAAGCGGGGTTCTGATGCGGCGGGAATCCACCAGCCGCGGAGTTGTGGTTCGCCGGATGCGCCGGTCGCGAAGCCGACGGATTCAAAGGGGAGATTCAAGTTGGCTGGAGTTCTGGTGACGGCTGAGGTGGGGTGATAGAGCAGCTGCCAACTGCCTTGCCAGAAGAGAATACATAGGGTTCCCCATGCGCAGAGTACTGCAGCGAGAAGGGCGAGGCCGAGACCGCCTAGAAGCCACGTTCCGGAGATTGTAGGCGGGGTTGTTTGCGCAGCCAGTGTCCTCCGCTGCGGAGATTGCAGCGGTGGTGCGGATCGGGACTTGGCGGACGGCTTGGACTTGCTCATGCTGTTTCGCAATTGCCGAGGCTTCTGTTGCCTGCGAAGGGCGGCACACGTTTATGCTAATTGGGCGGAACGAGCGATGTGAGACGTCGTCAGGCGAGGAGATAAGAGATGTCGGATTTTGTACGGATTTGTTCGCAGGCGGAGATCCCGGCTCCGGGTAAGGTGAAGGAGTTTGTTGTGGAGGGACGCGCGCTGTGCGTGGGCAACGTGGATGGTGCGGTGTGCGTGCTGGACGGAACGTGCCCGCATGAGGGCGGCCCCCTGGGCGAAGGAACGATCGAGGGCGGGAGAATCGTGTGTCCATGGCATGCGTTTGCGTTCGACGTGGTAACGGGATCGACAGGCGAGGATCCCGATGTGAAGGCAGAGGTGCTGGAGGCGAAGGTTGAGGGCGGGGAACTTCGAGCGAGGCTGTGATTGTCTGAGACAGCGGCCGTCGTGCGGTTGAGGCAGGATGACCGCTGTAGAACGATTCTCGGAAGCCGGCGCAGATGACAAGGGAGCCAGCGTCCGCTGACACTACTTCTTTTTTGAGGGAACCTTTTTACCTTCTCGGCGCGCTTCGGAGAGGCCGATGGCGATTGCCTGTTTTGGATTGGTGACCTTCTTGCCGCTGCGGCCTGACTTCAACTTGCCGCGCTTCATCGCGTGCATCTCGCGCTGCACATCTTTTCCGGCAGAGGGCGAGTACTTGCGGCTCGATGATTTCTTCGAACTGGATTTGCGGGAGCTGGATTTCTTTGCCGAGGAGCCGCGCGTGCTCTTCTTTGCACTGCTGCTACGCGTGCTCTTCTTGGCTCTGGTGCGTGAGGATCGGCTGGAGCTTCCGCGCGAGGAACTGCTTCTCGAACTGCTGGATTTCTTTTTGGCTGCCTTTTTTGTTGCCATAACTATCCTCCTCGGAGGTCAGATGGCAGGCGGCTTGGGGCAAGTTGCATGCAGAAATGCGCGGAAGGTTGCCTCACGATGCGCGCGCGAGTTCATTTGTTGCTAAACGACGCGACGAATGACCGGTATGCGCACGAGTGGATCAGCGATGAGCCATGTTGCGATGCAACTGAGGGTGCCCGTAATGGCGAACTTGAGAATTGCAGGCGCGACGAATGAATGCAGCAACAGACTGATGCCGACGAGCACGGGTGGATGAATGATGTAGACCGCGTATGCGCGGCGATTGAGCCACAACCAGAATGCTGACGGTTTGTTCATATATGCGCGGGCGATGAGGAGCCATGCGGCGATGAGTCCCCATGAGACAAATGGGTCCCAGAATGCGTACATAATCGCGGGCCATGTGTGTCCGCCACCGAAGTTGGCTTTGCCGGGTGGGAAGACGCGCATGGCGATGGCGATGCTGATGGGCATCAAAGGCCAGGCTGCTATGAGAGTGATGATCCAAGGGCGTGCATGCTTCCACTGAAGCTGACGAATCCAATCGTAGCGCCATGCGGCGATTCCGATGGCGAAGAGGAAGATGTAAGGCGCAAAGTAGCCGAGTTGAAGGCCGATGACGTTTTTGCCGGTGGGAACGATTTGGCGGATTGCGAGACTGGCGGTGCCCACGAGAATCGCACTGATCAGCCACCACACATATGAAGGAATAGTGCGCAGAGTGCGTGCGGAGTTCTGGATAGACGATCCGAACGCTGCGCGCCACGCGCAGTAGGCGAGCGAGAAGATGAGAAGCGCCTGCGCGAACCAGAGTGGTCCGTTGATGATGATGGCGTGGTTCCAGAGGTAGGGGAAGACGTTCCAGAAACCTTTCCCATCGTGAGCAGCGACCATGGCGGCGGTGAGCGGACCGAGGATGAAGATGAACGCGAGAAGCGGAATGCCGAGACGCGTGAAGCGATCGCCGATGAATTGGCCGTAGCCTTTGCGCTCGAGTGAGCCGGGGGTGAAATATCCGGCGAGAAGGAAGAAGAGGCCCATGAAGTACGCCTGGTTGGTGGCGCAAAAGAGAGTAAGAAGAATGCTGGGCAGCGAGCCGGAGACGTGGAGTTCGTTGTAGAACCAACTGCCCGATGCGCCGTAGGTGATGGCGGTGTGGTGCAGGATGACGAAGGCCGTCATGATGGTGCGGAGACGGTCGATGTAGAGGTCGCGTTGCGGGGCTGTACGGGTGAGGGTGTGGTCGGACTGGACGGAAGTGCGTTCGATTTCCGCTGTTTGTGGCATGAGAAATGATACGAAGGAATGCGGGAATTGGTTCGTGATCTACCCAAGCCGGTAGCTTGTAGCCGGTAGCCTGTAACTTCTGGATCGGGCTACGAGCTACTGGCTCCAGGCTGTTCCTCAGTACTTGACGATGGCGGTGAAGGAGTCGGGCTTGAGGCTGGCGCCCCCGACGAGTGCGCCGTCGATCTCTTCCTGACCGCAGAGGGCTGTGGCGTTGTCGGGCTTGACGCTGCCGCCGTAGAGGATGCGCATCTTTGAAGCGACGTCGTTGCCGAGAAGTTTGGCAACTTCGGCGCGGATGATGCGGTGGGCGTCCACTGCCATTTCGGGAGTGGCGGTTTTGCCGGTGCCGATGGCCCAGACGGGTTCATAGGCAATCACGATAGGGGCGGCGGCATCGGGCGTAATGCCCGCGAAGGCTCCGGTGACCTGAGTCTTGAGAACCTGCTCGGTCTGGCCCGCTTCGCGTTCGGCGAGAACTTCGCCGATGCAGACGACGGGTATGATTCCGTGCTTGAGAGCGGTGTGAA
>Ga0157372_10005638_pt1 | contig 13307 bp, 8 predicted proteins | sample C55metaG_FD_115307 | JGI IMG/M metagenome (GOLD analysis project Ga0157372, IMG submission 115307) | Corn rhizosphere microbial communities from Kellogg Biological Station, Michigan, USA - C5-5 metaG | ecosystem: Host-associated > Plants > Roots > Rhizosphere > Soil | place: USA: Michigan... | reverse complement strand
GGAGCTCCATGGCGATGTTGACACCGTTGGTGATTACGCGAATGTGGGGGCGGTTGCGCAAACTACGGGCAACATGGGTGGGGGTGGTGCCGGCGGTGAAGCCCACGGTGTCATTTTCTTCGATCAGTTCGGCGGCGGCGATGCCGATGCGGCGTTTCTCCGCGGCACGATGCTGCTCGCGATTCTGAAAGAGCGAGTCATAACGAAAGGGTTCGTAAAGCAGCGGTTCCACCAAAATGGCGCCGCCGGGAGTGCGTCGCACCAAGCCTTGCATTTCCAGCTTAGCCAGATCGCGCCGCACGCTAGCGGGCGAGGTGCGTAGGCCTTTTACCAGGTCTTCGAGCGAAATGCTGCCTTTATGCCGCAATTCGCGGAGTATGCCTTCGACACGTTTTTCGCCACGAAGTTTCATTGTCGCCAACCGCGGGAATCGGTATTGAGTCTGCGTGATTTTCGCCGATAGCGAATGCAAAAGTGTACATCAATTGGTACCACCAATCCGGCGGTTAATCCGCAAAAGTGATTGAAAATGTAAAAAACGATCAATTCTGCTTGACAGTCAATACCCATTCTTATTAGCGTCGCTTATTGAATCAAATCACAACCGCTCCGCTCGCGTTCAGGATTCAGGAGAACTTATGAGAACGAATCTCTTCCGACATCTGTGCCTCTGTTTTTTGATGGCTGCATTTGCCCTACCTTGGGCATCCGCACAAACTGTTACCGGCTCAATCACTGGAGTGGTGAACGACCCGAGCGGCGCGGTCGTAGTTGGCGCCACGGTTACAGCGGAAAACACCGCCACTGGCGTGAGGACGACAACGCAAACCAACGACGCCGGCGTCTATACAATCCGGTTCCTCCCGGTTGGCATGTACAAGTTGACCGTGGAAGGAAAAGGCTTCACCGCCGCCGAGGTGCCAGCCTTCTCTATTGAAATCAACCAGACTGCGAAAGTGGACGTCGGCCTGAAGATCGGCGCGTCGGAAACGACGGTGGTGACCGCTGAAGCCCATCCTATTCTCGACACGACCGATGCCACGCTGGGCAACACTCTCACTACAACTGAGATCCAGAATATCCCGCTGAATGGCCGTAATTTTTCTTCGCTTACACTCTTTCAACCTGGCGCCGTCAACACTGATCCGACGGGGTTGACTGGCAACAACGCGATCGAGCGAGATACGTTTAACAACGGCGTCGTCACGATCAATGGTAACCGTCAGCAGGCGAACAACTACACGCTTGAAGGCGCCGACAATAATGAACCGCAGAACAACCTGATCGCATACAATCCCGCGCCCGATGCGATCGCGGAATTGCGCGTCATTTCTGCCAACGCGAATGCCACTTACGGAAATGCCAACGGCGGCGCGGTGATTACGATTCTGAAGTCCGGCACCAATAGCTACCACGGATCTGCCTACGATCTCGTTGAAAGCCAAATCCTCGACGCCAATAGCTGGGGTAACGAATTTCACGTGCCCGTCCTTCCGAAGAATTCCTACACTCAACAGATTTTTGGGGGTACGGTCGGCGGGCCTATCCTGAAAGACAAGCTTTTCTTTTTCGCCGATTATGAAGGAGTCCGACGACACAAAGGAGGCAGCGCCACAGCCAGCCTGCTCACGCCGGCGATGCTCAGCGGAGATTTTTCCGCACTGTTGAACCCTGCTGTCCCGGGCGGCGCGATTCAGCTTTTCGATTCGCAAAACAATTTCACTCCTTACGCTAACAACCAAATTCCTGTCGCGAATCCGGTGGCAGCGTATCTGGCAGCGCACCCGGAAGTGTATCCCGCGCCGAATTCGGCGCCCACTGACGGCTTGATTGCAAATGACTATGCGGGAGTGCAGTCGAGCTTTGTCTCGAACAATCAGGCGGATTTCAAAGTCGATTTCACTCCGAGTAGTATGGGGCGGTTTAGCGGCTTCTACTCTCAGGGTACGGGCAGTGATTTCACGAGCGCAATCGTCCCGGTTTTTTTCCCAGCACACAACACCTATCCGACGAAGATTGCGGGCGCAAGTTTTGTGCATTCATTTTCGCCCTCTCTCGTCAACGAATTTCGATTTGGATTTACCCGGCTGAGCTGGAACAACGGCGTGCCTAGCGATCCATCAGGCCTCTTCGGTCTCACTGGTGATCAAAAAGTAGGGATCCCTTTCGGCCCCCAGAAATTTCAGGGATTCACGGGGCAGAGCATCAACAACAACGCCAGCTATATTGGGACCAACGCGAATCCGCAGTTCTTCACCGACAATACCTTTAACTATTATGACAATCTCGCTTGGCAAAAGGGGCGGCATTATTTTTCAATTGGCGGCCAAGCCACTCGCTACCAGCAGAATTACTTGAACGCGGGCAATGTGGGATTTCTAGGCCAGTTCGGGTACACCGGACAGTACACGGGGAACGCAGGAGGCAATGGCTACGGTCCGGCAGATTTCGTTCTAGGCCTTGTTCAGAATGTATCGCTTGCCTCCCCTCTTGGATTGGTTGGCAACCGCCAATGGCGTGTCGCGGGATATTTTCAGGACGATTTCAAATTCACACCGCGGCTGACGCTGAATCTGGGAATCCGCTACGAATACGATCAACCCTGGTATGAACAGAACGACAAGACGGCAAATGTGTTGCCTGGTGGGATCGTAGAGTACGCTGGCCGTGTCCCTGCGGGAGCAATTGCCGGAGCCAAAGTCTGTCCGACACGTGCGTGTTATAACGGAAATTACGATCAGTTCATGCCGCGCGTGGGCTTTGCCTACCAGGCAATGGACAAGCTGGTGATCCGCGGCGGCTACAGCGGCACCAGCTTTTTTGAAGGCTACTCATTTAACCAACGTCTGACCTCAAGCCCGCCATTTTCTCTCGCAATCAATAGCAGCGCCACTGTTCCGTCTCCAGGCTCTGGTGGAAGTCCGTTCACGGTAGCTGACGCATTTAGCCAACCACTCGGAATCAACAACTCACTCTATTCGGTGTGGCCGCAGGATGTGCAGCCGGCGTACATCCATCAGTTCACCCTGATGACCGAGTACGCACTTACGAACGAATTGTCGTTGAGCGTCGGCTATCACGGCCAGGTCGGGCATCATCTCGCTGATTATCGCAATGGGAATCAGCTCACTCCTGCTCAAGCGCTAGATATTTCCTCAATTGGCGGTTGTGGTGCAGTGAATATCCCGGCCAGTGATCAGTCCCCGTACTTCCCTCTAGTCGGTGAATGTGGGCAAATTCTCATCACCGAATCTCAGGCCAGAATGACCTACAACTCGGGCCAGGTGACTCTGCGCCAGCGTACCCATCATGGACTCGAATACACCTTGAACTACACCTATGCGAAATCATTAACGGATTCTTCCGGCAACTATTCGATAGCCAATACCAGCTTCAACGGCCTCTCCTTCCAGAATGGGTTCGACCCGAATGCAGACTACGGTCCATCTGGAATGGACGTGCGCCACAGCCTGAATTTCGTCGGAGTTTATGAAATTCCGTTTGGTCGCGGCAAAAGCTATGGCGGAAGCGCAAACGGTTTCGTGGATGCCGTGTTTGGAGGATGGAAGACGGCGACCTCGGCAGTCCTGTACTCAGGATTTCCGGTCACGATCTTTGGCCCAAACAACAGCAATACAAACAATGGAGGCTGGGGCCTTACCCGCGCCAATCAGTATCGTCCGATGATCATCAAGAATCAGTCCCTGACTGACTGGTGGGGCACCGATCCGTCGGCGCAGCCTTGCCTTGCCTCGCCCGGCGGAGTCGACAATGGCGTATGTGCCTACGGCAGCGCAGCTCCATTTAGCTTTGGAACCGCGCATAACAGCACCCAGCGGGCGCCGGGCTATAAACAAGTTGATATGTCGCTGTTCAAGGACTTCCACGTCTGGCACGAACAGGTGGTGGGGTTCCGTGCTGACTTCTTTAACATCTTCAACATTGCCAGCTACGGAAATCCGGACAACTCAATCACAGACAGCAACTTTGGCCAGATCACCGGTGTGCGCTCTCCGGCACGGCAAACGCAGTTGAGCTTGCATTACATCTTTTAGGGCCCGGATCTTCACAAACCGCTCCTGCGGAGCCGGTGCGTGGGTCGTGGCTATACGGCTTAAGAACAGCGTATGGGTGAACCAGTTCTTCTGGAAATTTGCGCAGACTCGGTCGAGTCGGCCGCCGCTGCGCAATGCGGTGGCGCGCGTCGGGTGGAGTTGTGCAGCAATCTTCTTGAAGGCGGAGTCACTCCCAGCGTTGGATTGATTTCCACAGTCCGCCGCACGCTGACCATTGATCTGTATGTCATGATTCGCCCGCGCGGCGGCGATTTTTGCTACACCCCTGATGAGTTTGAGACCATGAAGAAGGATGTGCTCATGGCCAAGCAACTGGGCGCAAATGGAATTGTCGTCGGAATTCTTCAGGAAGATGGCGACGTCGACATCGCTCGGAGCCGCTGCCTGGTTGAGATGGCACGGCCGCTGAAGACTACATTTCATCGCGCGTTCGATATGTCGGCCGAGTTAAACAAATCATTGGAAGACGTTATCGAGGCTGGCGCCGACCGGGTTCTAACTTCCGGTGGCGAGCAAAAGGCCGAAGACGGAATTCGTGCCATCGCAAAACTGGTAAAAAATGCGGGCGGCCGCATAGCGCTCATGGTTGGCGGTGGCATTACTCGATCCAACGTGCACCGCATTATTGAAGCCACAGGTGTTCGTGAAATCCACGCCAGCATGCGTGTCCATGTACCAAGTCCGATGCGGCACCGTAATGAACGGGTTTCAATGGGGCCTGCCAAAGGCCGCGAGTATCAACGCGCGATAGTTCTTCAGGAGGAGGTGCGACGTCTGATGGAAAGCGCTAACGACGGCGCGCATCATCGTGCAAAGTCACGCTAAGTCCACATTCGTGTTCTGTCTGCGTCTTGGGCTGATTGCTGCCTTGGCAACCTTCAGTTTGGCCACGGCGGCACAGAATTTTGGTGACATCAAGCCGTCGCCGCAACAAAACGAATGGCAGGATCTCGAGTTCGGGGTCATCATCCATTTTGGAACCAACACATTCCTTGATCGCGAATGGGGGGATGGCAAAGCCAGTCCCCAGGTTTTCGCTCCAACCCAATTTGATCCTGATCAGTGGATGCGGGCGATAAAAGCCGCAGGAGCAAAATACGTCGTCCTAGTGGCGAAACATCACGATGGCTTCTGCCTGTGGCCAACCGGCCAGACTGACTACAGCGTGAAGAGCTCGCCCTGGGAGCAAGGCCACGGCGATGTGGTACGGCAAGTTTCTGATTCTGCGCGAAAGTTCGGATTGAAATTCGGCATTTATCTTTCACCTTGGGATCGGCACGAGCCGAAGTATCAGAATTCCGCCGCATACGACGAATACTACCTTGCGCAGTTGCAGGAATTGGCCACCAACTACGGCGACCTGGTTGAGTTCTGGCTCGATGGCGCCGGCAGTGAAGGACGCGTCTACAATTTTCCGCGCTATATTGAAAACCTTCGCGTATATCAGCCGGACACCCTTGTTTTCGCGGATGCAGCTCTGTTCGAGTACGGAGACATCCGCTGGGCCGGCAATGAGAATGGTGACATCCCTTACGAGAACTGGAACGTTCTCGACCGTCATGGCTACCTGCGTTGGCGGCCGGTGGAAGCCGATACGCCGCTGCACAAGGAACACTGGTTCTGGCATCCGAATGATGAGGCCAGTCTTAAGTCCACTGCCGACCTCCTTTCAATTTACGAAAGCTCGGTTGGACGCGGCGGACAGCTCATGCTCGGCATCGCTCCGGATAAAAGAGGTCTCCTGCCGGATCTTGATGTAAGACGACTAGAACAGTTCGGTGCCGCTATGCGTGAACGATACGCAACGAATCTGGCCGCCAAGGATCACAGTCCTAATGGCGCAACGGAAGCTGCCTTCGACAATGATCCGGCTACTTTTTGGCCAGCTCCCGCGGGCTCGCACCATGCGGTGCTTGAGGCCGACTTCCCCAAGCCGATAACGTTTGATCGAAGTTTAGTGATGGAATGGCTGAACAATGGACAACGCGTCGAGCATTACCGCGTTGAAGCGTGGGACGGGAAAAAATGGAACGTGCTGGTCGAAGGTCACGCCATCGGACACAAGCGCATCGACAGTTTTGGCGAGGTAACAGCCTCGCGGGTACGATTGAACATTCTCGAATCATCGGCAGAAGCTCACATCAGAGAATTTCAACTCTTTAAGGGTCCGTCTCAACCATGATTAAGAAAGCAATCCCGGTTCCTACGTCATCACGATCCGCTCATTCACGAATGAGATCAGCGCTTACGCTCTCGATTGCCTGCTTCGTATTCAGCGCTTCGGTGGTGTGCCAGGAAGCCGGCGCCACAGCCTTTGCGGGGTCCTTTAAGCCGGTGCTTGACCGGCTTGCGGCGCTGACTACACAGCCGTTGCCGGGCTGGCATTTCCACGACGATGTTGCTCATCCCGAAGACCCTGCACTCGATGACTCAAGCTGGAATACGATGACGGCGAACGACTCGCGCGACGACAATGCGCCCAACCACTGGAAAGGCATTCGCGTCTTTCGCCGCTGGATAGAGATTCCAGAAAAAATCAATGGCTATTCAGTTCGTGGATCGCGCGCCCAACTGGATCTGAATTTTGGCAGTGACGCCCATATGACGATCACTATCTTTTCCAATGGGACGCTGGTAGCGCGCGTGACTGACGAACAGCAACAGCCGATATTGCTGGCAGACAATGCGCAACCCGGGCAGAAGTTTCTCATCGCGGCGCGCGTCAATGCGGAGCAGGTGGACACCGCCCTGTTCCGTGCAGACCTGATCATTAAACCTCCGCACGGTCGTCCAGATCCCTCGTTGATAAGAGAGGAAATTTTGTCCGGGCTTCCGTTAATCGATGCATACGCCGACGGGAAAGAGCAGAGGGAACAGCAAATATCCGCCGCCGTCCAAGCCATCAACTTTTCGCCTCTTCAACACGACGACCAGAGCGGCTTCGATAATTCATTGCACTCGGCGCAAGAAAAGCTTGCTGCACTGGAACCCTGGATGCAGCAGTTCACAATTCGCGCGGTCGGCAACTCGCATATCGACATGGCATGGTTGTGGCCGTGGACTGAGACAGTGGAAGTCGTCCGAAATACCTTCCGCAGTGTTCTGGATCTGATGCAAGAATATCCGGACTTTAAATTCACCATGTCGTCGGCGCGAACATATGAATGGATGGAAGAAAAGTATCCCGACCTGTTCAAGGAGATTCAGCAGCGGGTGAAAGAGGGCCGCTGGGAAATAGTCGGCGGCATGTGGGTCGAACCTGATCTCAACATGCCGGCAGGTGAGTCACTAGTCCGGCAGATTCTGGTGGGTAAACGTTACTTTCAGGAAAAGTTCGGAGTCGACACACGGATTGGTTGGAATCCCGATTCTTTCGGTTACAGTTGGCAACTCCCGCAGATTTACAAGAAGTCAGGGATGGACTATTTCGTTACCCAAAAGCTATTGTGGGCGCACGAATTCACCACTTTTCCCTACAAGCTTTTTTGGTGGGAAGCGCCCGACGGCAGTCGGCTGTTGACTTATTTTCCGCATGATTATGCCGGCGGTATCGACGCCGAATCGTTGACCCAAGATCTCTCCGTGTGGATGCCCTCAATCTACGGCCCCGAACTGCGCGATACGCCGGAGATGATGCATCTTTACGGTGTTGGCGATCATGGGGGCGGTCCCACGCGCGTCATGCTCGACAACGCTGACCGGCTCAGGTCGCCGAATACTGTTTTTCCCAGATTTGAGTTCAGCACAGCAACTGCCTTCTTCGCCGATCTCGAAAAAAAGCTGCCGGAAATGAAGGTGCCAGAGTGGAAGGGCGAACTTTATTTTCAGTATCACCGTGGTGTGTTCACAACCCAGGCGGAAACCAAACGTCGCATACGGCGCAGTGAAGAATCGATGTTAACTGCCGAGAAATTCTCGTCTTTGGCCATGCTCTATGGCCGTCCCTATCCAAAAGAGGAATTTCAACTGGCCTGGAAGGACCTGCTGTTTGATCATTTCCACGACATTATGCCGGGCTCAGGCATTGCGGTCAATTATCTCGACGCCAAGCGAAATCTGGAAAATGTGCAGCGCATGAGCGCCGAAATCACTGAAGGCGCACTAGCTGAGACTTCTGCGCACATCAACATTCAGGGCGACGGGATCCCGATTGTGATTTACAACTCATTATCCTGGCCGCGTACCGATGTTGTCGAGATTGAAGCGCAGCTTCCCGCACGAGCGCAGCAAGTCGAGGTCGTCGATTCCGCCGGGCATCGGGCTTTGTCCCAGTTACTGGCCCTCGAGCCAGACACAAATCGCGTTCATTTATTGTTGTTGGCCAGTATTCCGTCTCTTGGCTATAAGACTTACTTCGTGCGTTCCGCCGCGGGCAAAGCGACTGCCAAATCAACGCTGCAAGCATCTACCGGCTCATTGGAGAATGAATTCGTTCGAATCGCGATCGATCCCGCGTCGGGATGCATCACGAGCGTGTTCGACAAGCGCAGCCACACCGAGGCGCTGGCTCCCGCGGAAACCGACACCGGCGGCCCCAAAGATCGCACTTGCGGGAATCTGCTTCAGGCATTCGTCGATAAGCCGAAACAGTGGGACGCATGGAACATCGATGCTGACTTCGAAAAACAGCACTGGGACTTGGATCACGCAGATGAAGTGAAGTTGGTCGAACGCGGCCCGTTGCGAGCAATTATTCGCGTAAAGAACCACTTTCAGAACTCCACGTTCGTGCGGGATATTACTCTCTACGCGGGAATGCCGCGCATCGACATCAAAACGCATGCAGACTGGCACGAGAAGCATATTTTGCTGAAAGTGGCCTTTCCTGTGAGTGCTCACAGTGATAAGGCTACATTTGAAATTCCCTTCGGTTCGATTGAGCGTCCCACCACGCGAAACACTCCAGCGGAACAAGCGCAGTTCGAAGTACCTGCTGAACGCTGGGCAGATATTTCAGACGGCAAACATGGCTTCAGTCTGCTGAACGATTGCAAGTATGGATACGACGCGAAGGGAAACGTTTTGCGATTGTCGCTTTTGCGATCGCCGGATTGGCCCGATCCACATGCCGACGAAGGCGCGCATGACTTCACTTATTCTCTCTACCCTCATGGAGGAAGTTGGCAGGAGGCGCAAACTATCCATCAGGGCTATGAACTCAATTACAAGCCGGTTGTGTTTTCCGCTGGAAAACACCAGGGCGCATTATCACCCGAACACACTTTCGTACAGGTGCATCCGGACAATGTAATCATCAGTGCCATCAAGGAAGCCGAGGGTGATCATTCGATGATCATCCGTTTTTACGAATGGGCCGGCAAGGCGACCGATATAAAGCTGCAACTTCCCGCGAGCGCGCAGCAGGCTTTTGAAACAAATCTTATGGAGAAGCCTGCCGCCCGGCTGCCGCTGGAAAACGGAATGGTGACGGTGCGCACTGGCCCTTTCGAAATCAAGACGGTATGCATTCGATTTGCACCGACTCACTTCGCAGGGCCCGCCCAATATGAACTCCTAAACAGCACACTCCAGTTCTTTGGATCTCGTAAGCGCACCCGTATTTGGTGCAGGCCAGGCTTGGGATCGAGCGGCTCGAAGCTCAATTCATATCGGCTATGCGGGTGATTTGAGAACGTACTCAGATCAGTTTCGAATCCGTTGCGGGTCGCGAAAAATTCGTATTCACCGCCGGTCATTAGCGTGAGTGCCTTCGGCGTGTTCTTGCGTATCGCCTGTCGCGCGGCCGCGAGTTTTTCAAGTAAATCAATGTTTGGCTTCCATTCGTCCTTGTTTGCACCGCGTACAACGTCCAGCTGCTGCGATGCGTATGGAGAAAATGGAAAGGCAAAAACGAGGATGTTGTTTTGGTTGATAAGCCGGATCGTCTCATCCAGCTTCGTGAACTTGCTGCCGTGGTCACGGGTCTCGCTGATCAGCAAGAGCACAAGCTGGCGTCCATCGCCTCGCCGCCCCAGCAGCCGTGCCGAATATGCCACCGCGTCGAGAATCGCTGCGCCGTGATCGCCAGAGTCGAGGTTATTAAGAGCCCCTTCGATCTCCTCGGCATTGCCGGTGAAGTCGTGTACGAGGTCCAGCTTGCTGTCGAAGAAAAGTAGGGAGGCTTCGGTATTCTCGCTGCTCAGCACCGGATCAAGCATTGAGAAGATACCGGCAATTCGCTGAAATTCTCGTTTCGCTCGGCGGCCGCGTTGCACAGCAATCATAATGGAGAGCGGCGCGGCTTCAGCAGATTCATTGAGGTGCACGGTTTGCGGGATAGTATCGTCTTCAATGATGAAATCCTCCGCATGCAGGCCGTAAACGGCGTTGCCGGTCGCGTCGCGCACGAGGGTTGGAACACGGACCAGATTAGCGTGCGCAGAGAACGATGGTTCCTGCTGAGCAGCTGCGAAGCCGACACTTACGGCTGCTACGACTAAGATACACGTGGCAAATCGCACCATTTGTGAGATGCAGGAATTGGGTGAATTGGGCCAATTCTCGTCACGCTGGAAGTGAGTTCCGCGTGGAGGATCCCAAGTCAGTCATTTCTCAGGATGATTATCCTCGATTCCATTCATTCAGTGCATGAGTGGGGATAAATCGCCATATCACTCATTGACCCTATATTGGCGAATGAAAAGCGCACACTTGCGATAACGCCTGATTACGTCAACTAGCGATCAAACAAATAATGTCATCGAAACCTGGACTGGTCCAAGGTAAATGATGGAGTTCTGTTGAACGAAGGCGTAAGGTGTTGTCGTTGTGAGCCGCAAAATAAAATTGGTTTACTACTGGACATTAGCAGCAGTGTGCATCACTGCATTGCCGTGCACGTGCTCGGCTAGCCAACCAGATCTGTCCGAACGATGCGCTCAGGCACTAGTTATGGTTGGAAGGCCCGCAGTGCCCACACTCGCGTCGTCGGGAAGCCGAATCCGAATTGGCAGGAAGGTCGTTAGAGTCGTAGCCCAAATCGAAAATGACGACCATGCCGACACCAAGTTTCTAATTGGTTTACGCGTCGATGTTTTAGTCGATGACATGCTTCAACCCGTCAGTTATGGCTCAGTGGGTTTAGGCAGTGATCGGGACGAGGCCATCAGTACGGCCGTTTCGGAGTGGGCAGCGGCTGTGGGCGAAGCTCTACTCGGTGCGCTCGGAGTGAAAGTCGGTAAGGATCCAGAGCAAATCGGTTCTCTTCTGGTTTATCGAGGGTTGGCAGGGATCAGGGGCTCCGATCGTGTGATTTGGTCGTCGAAAAAAGATGAGAGGCTCCTGCATAAGTTAGAGACTTTTGTCCAAGGGCTGGAACATTCACCCGGAGAGTTACATTCAATCTCGCTCATGGTACTTGTTGGGCCGAATGGAAAAGCTGAGGGCGAGTGCAGGATAGATGGAGCGATCTCGTCATCTTTGCTGAAGGCTATCCAATCTTTTTCTTGGGAGCAGGACGATCTGAGATACGTTTTCAAAGAACTGTATGTAGTGCGGCGGCCGTGAGGAATGGTTGACTATAATTGAGCATAGTTTCAGATGAGTTGACCATGGCCAGCGACGGATTTGACATCACAAACGCGGTTGAAGCGATCACACGTTGGCCGCCCGATGGACGGGAAACGAATGTGGCCGAGGAACTTCTTCGACATCTCTCTGAGAATGTGGCTTCTCCCGTCCCGTTATCGGCGGAAATGCGATTCGCCATTGTCGTGGATTCTGGTCTCGAGCCTCTGCTGGAGTTTCTTCCGAAAATGCTGCCTCTGGAATGGCAATCGAAAACCACTTGCCGACTTTGTAAACGGCTTTCCGACGTAGTTAAATTCGTTAGAGAAATGCCCCCAGCATTGCTCGTGATTCACAGCAATCTATTCATTGGAGCCGGCCCGGAGTCGATCTCGGCGCTGGCGGCTGTCAGTCCTGGAACGCGATACTTGGTAATTACAGGGTGGGAACCCTTCGTTGCCGATTTCAAACGGATAGCAGAGTATCTCCCCTCTCCCCTCCATATTATTGAAGCACCGTTTTCGCGAAACCAATTTCTGGCCACTCTCAGGGCATTGATCAGCGCCTGAAATGACGATTAGTAGACGGAATCACAAAGCTATGTGGATGCCGAACCTTCAGACCCCTCATTCTGCCAAAAAGCTATAACACTCAAAATGCTGGGACCGGTTCCGTGGGTGCTACACTCCAGGGAATGGAGTCCGGTATATGATAGAGCCCGTAAACGTGAAATTATTTGATATCTCGGAAATCGGAGAAGACTTTATCGTCCTGACCGATGTGGTTATGAGCGTCCGAATCACGTTTGCCGACCGTGGACCGGACAATCCTGACCTGACGCTGTCAACTACAAAAGAATTGGAGGCTGCCTTCTTCAAGCACATCACAGGCAAAATTGGCCTTCAACAACCGATCCTTCCAATGCGTAAGCTGCAGACCTACCAAATTTTCATTGATTTTTGGGTAAACGATTTCGGAATGGTTCGCGCTGTTCCATTCCCCTTTAGCGTGAGCAAAATTGAAATCGCTGCGATAAAGCAAGCGGCGGTGTGAGAACGCGGCACGCTCGACCCAATGTCTCCACAGTGAAGGCTCGAACCAGCTTCTTCGGGCCCTTATTACCGGGGAGTTGGCGATAAATCGCTATATCACTCATTGACCTCGAAAAAGGCGAATGAAAAGCGCACGCTTGTGATATCGCCTGATTTCAACAATTGAGCAAGCGATCGATGTACTATTGGCGGAATCACGCGAGGGAAATGACCAAGCTACTATACAGCCCGACCAGCGAAGTCAGCATTGAAGGCGCCTCGGAAGAACTTCTAGCCATTAAAGCACGCATTCTCAGCCTAGCCGATGTCGGCGCGGGGACGATAGAAGTCTCTGGGGATTTTGGGAATCCATCACCCTATGAGCTTTCGCTCGAACGACTCGTCATCTCTTCCGGAAGCGGCCCTATTCAAGTGTCGGTCGGTACAAAAAAACGAGAGCTAAACATCATAGCGAATCCAGAATGCTTGAGAGTTTTGGCGTCGTTCTTTAATGTCCCGGAAGGTGCCCAAAGTGGCTGGCATACTCACCTTGAGTTTTATCCGGAGAACCAGTGGATAGCCGAGGACTCGGAACCGACCATTATCTCTCTCCGAATGCATCCCGTGATGCCGAGATATAAGGAGAGTTTCATGACGCGGCTTAACGCGCGCCTCCGGGCGATCCTCGGCACGC
>Ga0157372_10005636_pt1 | contig 13313 bp, 16 predicted proteins | sample C55metaG_FD_115307 | JGI IMG/M metagenome (GOLD analysis project Ga0157372, IMG submission 115307) | Corn rhizosphere microbial communities from Kellogg Biological Station, Michigan, USA - C5-5 metaG | ecosystem: Host-associated > Plants > Roots > Rhizosphere > Soil | place: USA: Michigan... | reverse complement strand
GTGGCGCTGCTGCTGTTGATCCGGTTCCGGCCGCAGGGGTTGTTGGGCACGGTATGAGTTTCACCCCCAGGCCTCGCACACATTCGTGTCGCTTCGCCAACCCCCGTCCGGGGTCGACACCTGCGGCTCGGCCGAGCCTGCTCCGCGGTGTCCCCCGAAGGATCGATCCCGAACCCGATGTCCGTTGTGCATCCATCACCGAGAGATAGAAGACCATGAGCCACCTCAACGAATACCTCGCCGAGAAGCGCGCCGCGGTGCTGGCGCGCAACGCCGCCGTCGAAGCGGGCGCTGCGAAGCCCGTGCAGCTGAAGGCCAACGTGCGCGCCGAAGGCCGCAGCGGCGTGCGCAGGCTGCGCATCCGCGAGCACCAGGTCATCAGCGACAGCCCGCCGGATTTCGCGGGCTACGACCTCGGGCCCAGCTCCCCCGAGCTGCAGCTGGGCGTGCTGGGCACCTGCGTCACGCACATCTTCCTGATCCAGGCGGCCGAGCGACAGGTTCCGCTAGAGAGCCTCGAGGTGGAGGTCACGGGCATCATCGATCCGCGCGGCGGCAAGCCGGGGCATGAGAAGACGCCCATCTGGCCGCACGAGATCGGCTACACGGTGCACATCGACTCGCCCGCGAGCCGCGAGGATATCGACGCGCTGTTCGAGGCGGTGGAGCGCAACTGCCCCATCCTCAACCTGCTGCGCAATCCGCAGACCATCCGCGCGGAAGTGAAGCTGGTCGACTCGAAGGCCGGGGCTGCCAACGCGTCGCGGAAAGAGGACGATGCCGTCGCTGCTTGAGATACGCGGCCTCGTGCGCCGCTTCGGCGGGCTCACGGCCGTCAACGCGGTCGACCTGCACGTGGGCGAGGGCGAGCTGCTGAGCGTGATCGGGCCGAACGGTGCGGGCAAGACCACGCTGTTCAACCTCGTCACCGGCCTCGACCGGCCCGACGAAGGGCAGGTGCTGTTCGACGGGAGCGACATCACCGGTCTGCCTGCGCAGCAGCTCGCGCAGCGCGGGCTTGCGCGCACCTGCCAGCACGGGCGCGTGTTCGCCAATCTCTCGGTGCTCGACAACGTGCTGGTCGGCGCCCACACACGGCTGCGCGCCGTGAAACCCCGCCTGGGCGGCGTGCCCGGGCTGGGCGCCATCGCCGAGCTGGCGCTCGCGCTGGTGCAGCCCGGCGCGGTGCGCCGCGAGGAAGAGGCGCTGCGCGAGGAGGCGCGAGAGATCATCGCGCTCTTCGGCCAGCGCCTCGCGCCGCGCATCGACCACCCGGCCTACAGCCTCTCGTACGCCAACCGCCGCCGCGTGGAGATCGCCCGCGCGCTCGCGCTGAAGCCGCGCCTGCTGCTGCTGGACGAGCCCACTGCCGGCATGAACGAGAGCGAGACGGCCGAGATGCTGGAGATCATCCGCGGCCTGAAGGCGCGCGGCCAGGCGATCCTGCTGATCGAGCACAAGCTCGACCTGGTGATGCAGCTGTCGGACCGCGTGGCCGTGCTCGACGACGGCCGCAAGATCGCAGAAGGGCTGCCCGGCGAGGTGCGCCACGACCCGGCGGTGATCGAGGCGTATCTCGGCCATCGCCAGGTGGGTTCGGCGGATGTGCCGCACGAAGAGAAAGAGGCGGTGCCCGCATGATCGCCACCGTCGCCCGCACCGGCCTCGCTCCCGCGCCCCTCTGGGGAGAGGACAGGGAAGAGGGGGGGCTGCCCGAGCGCAGCACTGCGCCTGCCTCCGATGAACGGCAGCCACAACAGCTGCAGCAGCCGCTGCTGCAGCTGCGCAAGATCAACAGCTTCTATGGTCCCGTGCAGGCGCACTTCGATCTCGACATCGAGGTGCGCAGGGGCCAGATCGTCAGCCTGCTCGGCGGCAACGCCAGCGGCAAGTCGACCACGATGAAGATCGTGCTCGGGCTGCTCAAGCCGCGTTCGGGCGAGGTGCTCTTCAACGGCGAATCGACGCTCGGGCTGAGCACGCCGCAGATCGTGCGCAGGGGCATCGGCTCGGTGCCCGAGGCGCGCCGCCTGTTTCCCGCGATGACGGTGCGCGAGAACCTGCTGATGGGCGCCTATGCGCGCAGCGACCGCAAGGCCGTGGCCGAAGACCTCGAGCGCATGCTGGAGCTGTTTCCGCGCGTGGCCGAGCGCATCGAGTTCCAGGCCGGCACGCTCTCGGGCGGCGAGCAGCAGATGGTGGCGATGGCGCGCGCGCTCATGGGCCGGCCGCAGCTCATCTGCATGGACGAGCCGACCATGGGCCTGTCGCCGCTTTACGTCGACAAGGTACTGGAGCTCATCGCGCGCATCAACGCGCAGGGCGTGTCGGTGTTCATGGTCGAGCAGAACGCGAGCCTCGCGCTGCAGATCGCGCACCACGGCTACGTGCTGCAGACGGGGCGCATCGTGCTGTCGGGCCCGGCGCGCGAGCTGCTGGCCGATGCGCGCATCCGCGACGCCTATCTTGGCGGCGATGGCGCGGCGCGCACTGCATCCTGAACTCGGAACATTCACGGAGAACGCATTCATGGCACTCAGGCTCGACCACATCGTCATCGCGGTCCACGACCTCGAACGCACCATCGCCGACTACGGCGCGCTCGGATTCCATGTGCTGCGCGGCGGCGACCATCCGGGCCGCGCCACGCACAACGCGCTGGTGGTGTTCGCCGACGGCAGCTACCTCGAACTGATCGCATGGCGCGAGCCCTCGCCCGGCGAGCGCTGGTGGCAGCTGCTGCACAAGCATGGAGAGGGCATCGTCGACTTCGCATTGCTGCCGCGCGACACCGCCGCCACCGTGGACGACGCGAAGGCGCGGGGGCTCGTGCTCGAAGGCCCGCTCGACGGTGGCCGCGTGCGGCCGGATGGCGAACGCCTGCGCTGGCAGACGGCACGCCCGCTTTCTGCAGACCTGCCCTTCCTGTGCGGCGACCTCACGCCGCGCGCCTTGCGCGTGCCCGAAGGCGACGTGCGCGTGCATGCCAACGGCGTGCTGGGCGTCGCGAGCCTAGCGGTGGCTGTCGCCGACCTCGACGCGACGTTGGCGCGCTACCGCGCCCTGCTCGGCAGCAGCATCGCCGACGATGCCGACACCCACGTCGGCGAGCCCGTGGCGGTGCCCGGCAGCAACGTGCGCATGGCCGTCATCGCGCTGGGACGCAGCGTGCTGGTGCTCTCCTCGCCCCGAGAGAACGGTGGCGGAAGGCTCGGCCAGCGCCTCGCGGCGCGCGGCGAAGGCCCCTATGCGCTCGTGCTGCACACCGACAGGCCGCAGTCCACGGGCAGCTTCGACCTGGCAAAGGCGCACGGTGCATTGATCGAGCTCGACCTGCCGCCGGTGGACCGCGATCCGAGGAACGGCAGCGGCTCGCGCGTGCACCAGGCCCACAACACGGTCGGCGGCTGAGTCCTCGCTCCGCCAGCCAGGGCCGCATGCCGGCCCCTCGGCCGCCGTGTCTCGCTTTCTAGTGCGACCCGAGATGCGCCTTGCGCAACTCGGCCCGCATCTTCTTCTGCAGGGCGGCGCCGCCTTTTTCGAGGGCCACCGAAGGCGCTGCGCTCTCCTTGGTCACAGGCCGGTACTTGCGGCCCCAGATGCCGATCTGCGTGACCACCGGCAGCAGGTCGATGCCCGTCGGCGTGAGGCTGTAGACGGCCTTCTGCTTGTGGCTGGGGTCGTCGGCCTTCGAGAGCACGCCGTACTCGACCAGCTTGTTCAGCCGCTCCGCGAGGATGTTGGAGGAGATGCCTTCCTCCGACTGCAGGAACTCGCGGAAGTGGCGCTTGCCCGCGAACATCATGTCGCGAACGATCAGCAGGCTCCACCGGTCGCCGAAGACTTCGAGCGCGAGGTTGATAGGGCACGCCGACTTTTCGCTGGAAGCCATGGTTCTTCCGATCTCTTTCAAAAACTGCTTGCATTTTGATATCGGTTGATCAACACTGCAACCGCTTGCATTTGGCAAGCAGTCTTCGTATCTCACCGAGTGCAGCGTCAGCTTGCCGGCAACGAAACCAAAGGAGTACGCATGACCAGAAAGCTCATTCTCCAAATGCAGATGTCGGTCGACGGCTACGTGTCGCCGGCCGATGTCAACCTCGACTGGCAGCTCTGGGGCTGGGGCGATCGCTGGGGCTGGGACGACAAGCTGAAGCGCGACTTCAATGCCGTCTTCGAAGGCATCGACACCATCCTGCTGAGCCGGCTCGTCGCACAGGAGGGCTACCTCGACCACTGGGGCCGTGCCGCCAAGAGATTTCCCGCGAATCCGCACTACGCCTTCGCGCAGAAGATCGTCGACGCGCGCAAGGTCGTGCTCACCGACAAGCTCGAGTCTTCGCGATGGGAGCGCACCGTCATCGCGCGGGGCGGCATGGCGGACGAGGTGAACGCGCTGAAGCGCGAGACTGGCAAGGACATCATCACCATCGGTGGCGTGGGCTTCGCGTCGGCGCTGGTGGCCGCCGGCCTGGTCGACGAGTTCCAGTTCTTCGTGAACCCCACGGCCGTGGGCGCGGGGCGCTCTGTGTTCCACGACACGCACAAGGGCCACAGGCTGAGGCTGCTGGGCTCGACGGCCTACGAGAGCGGCATGGTGGTCAACCGCTATGCCCCGGCGGCATGAAGGACAAGGCGCCGCGCAGATACCAGCGCTTACCTGATTTCACCTGACCGCGACCTGAACGGTCCGAAGCGGACACATGCGCGGCACACAATGAACTCGTCATCAACGCATGAAGGAGTTCCGATGAAAACCAACTCGAAGATCATGGCCGTGGGAGCCGCGGCACTCGCGATGTGCATGGCCGCGGGAAGCGCCTTTGCGCAGGACCGCCGCTTCGACAACCATGGCCGCCCCGGCGACGGCCGCTACGAGCAGCGCGACCGCAATTTCGATCGCCGCGGCCCGCACGGCGACCACTACCGCGGCAACCAGGACTTCCGCGATGGCCGCCAGTTCGACCGCCGCGGCTTCCCGCAGCCGCATGCCGACTGGCGTCGCGGCGGCCGCGTGCCGCCGGAATACCGCGGCCGCAACTATGTGGTGCAGGACTGGCGCGCCTACAGGCTGCAGCAGCCGCCCCGCGGCTATCAGTGGGTGGGCGTGGGCGGCGACTTCGTGCTCGCGGCCATCGCCACGGGCGTGATCGCGAACATCATCGCCGGCCAGTAAAGGCAACCGGCAAGCGCCACGAAGCCGCCGCAGGACACTGCGGCGGCTTTTTCATTCGGGGGAACGATGACCCTCAGGCCAGGGCAGTGGGTATCGACTGGGCGCAGACGTTGCGGCCCGTGATGGTCAGGCGCAGGCCGCCGCCGTGCCACTCGAGCCAGTTGAGGCTCACGTAGGCGTCGATGTCGGCATCGTCGATGCGATCGGCCTGCCGGTTCTGCAGCAGTTCCACCGTGGCGGGGAGGCTCCGTCTCAGGCGTTCTCGCCGCTCCGCTGCATCGGCCGCTCTCTGGGAGGCCCTTGTTTGCTGTTGCTGCTGCTGCTGCGAGGTCGACGATGCCATTGCTGATCCATTTCCAGGAAGCCAAGGAATTAACCCGAATGTACGCCGCCTGTGTGAAGCTTCAGACTTCTTTTTTAACCACTCTGTCGTCCCCGGTACACACCCCCTTGCAGCTTCTGGACAAAGCCTAGATTTCGTAGTGGGAGGCCTTTTCCTGGTCTCCCAGAGCCCCTTCGACGACAGCGCGCGTCAGCGTGGGGGCGAAGGATTCGATGAAGGCATAGACGTATTTGCGCAGGTAGGTGCCCCTGCGCACGGCCAGCTTGGTGAGGTTGATGCCGAACAGCCGCCCCGCGTCGATCGCACGCAGCTGCGTGTCGCGCTCGGCTTCGTAGGCCACGCCGGCCACGATGCCGATGCCCAGGCCCAGCTGCACGTAGGTCTTGATCACGTCGGCATCCATCGCGGCGAGCACGATGTTGGGCTGCACCCCGCGCTGCTCGAAGGCCTCGTCGATGCGCGAGCGGCCGGTGAAGCCCGTGTCGTATGTGATCAGCGGGTAGCGCGCGAGCGCCTCCAGCGTGAGCGGCGCGTCGAGCAGCGGGTGCTCCGGCGGCACGATCACCGAGTGCGTCCAGCGGTAGCAGGGCAGGGCCACCAGCTGCGGATAGTCGCCCAGCGCCTCGGTCGCGATGCCCACGTCGGCCTCGCCGTCGAGCAGCATCTGCGCGATCTGCTTGGGCGAGCCCTGGTGCAGGTGCAGCTTCACGTTCGGGAACTGCGCCCGGAATTCCTGCACCGCCACGGGCATCGCGTAGCGCGCCTGCGAGTGCGTGGCCGCCACCGAGAGCAGGCCGCTTTGCTGCGCGACGAACTCCTGGCCCGCGTGCTTGAGGTTGCTGCTTTCCATCAGCATGCGCTCGATGATCGGCAGCACGTGCCCGCCGGGCTCGGTGAGCCCCGTGAGGCGCTTGCCGGCACGCACGAAGAGTTCGATGCCGAGCTCTTCCTCGAGCTCGCGGATCTGCCGGCTCACGCCGGGCTGGGAGGTGTGAAGCGTATGGGCGACCTCGGTCAGGTTGAAGCCGCAACGAACGGCCTCGCGTACCGAGCGCAGTTGTTGGAAGTTCATCTGGCGCGGAGGAGTCATCGAAGCCCCGGATGGGGCCGACCGGCGATTCTCGGCAGAAGCGCTTATTCGGGGAACGATGCGTTTGTTGGTTTCACATGAGCAAAACATCTTTGAGCCGCTCCTGCGGAGTCCGTGACCCCGTCTCTTGCAATTTCGCACGCACGTGCTAAAGTTCGCCGCATGGACGCCAAGACCCAGAAAAGCGAACTCACCCGCGCCGCCATCGTCGGCGCGGCGATGAACCTCGCGCTGGCCGAAGGCCTGGAGGCCATCACGCTGCAGGCCGTGGCCAGCAGGCTGGGCCTGTCCAAGAGCGGCGTGTTCTCGCGCGTGGGCTCGCGCGAGGCGCTGCAGAAGGCCGTCATCGAGGAGTACGGCCGCGGCTTCCTGGCCGACGTGTTCGTGCCCGCCATGCAGAAGCCCAAGGGCCTGGCCCGGCTCAACGAGATCGTGGCACGGTGGATCGCCCGCATGCGCGACGTCGAGATGCACACCGGCTGCCTCTACACCGCCGGTGCCTTCGAGTTCGACGACCGCGAAGGCGAGCTGCGCGAGATGCTGCTGGGCGAGATCACCCGCTGGCGCGCCGCGCTGCGCCGCACCGTGCTGCAGGCCATCGAGACCGGCGAGCTCAGGGCCGACACCGACCCGGCCCAGCTCGTGAGCGAGATCAACGGCCTGACCATGACCCAGCTGCACGACGCGCGCTTCCTGCGCGACCCGCAGGCCGCCGACCGCGCCACGCAGACCTGGCAGCGGCTCCTGTCCAGCTACCTCGCCTGAGCGAGCCCCCTTCACGAAGCAGGCGGATTTCCCGCGCATCGATTTGCCAAGATTTCGCACAGTCGTGCGATAAAAAGGAGAAGCACCATGCTGATCATCGCCCTCTTCCTCGCCGCGTACGCGGCCGTCCTCGGCCTCAGGGGCCTTCGCGACACCCTGCGCAGCCTGCCCGCGAGCAACAACGACTGGGTCTGGTACTGAACACCCACAAGGAACACCTGTCCATGACCAGCACTTCTTCCTCCGCCGGCCACGCCGCGCAGTCGAACTACTACCGGCCCAGCCGCACCATGCGCGCACTGCGCTTCGGGCTCACAGCCTCGCAGCGCCTGTGGCCCGCGCTGGCGGTGCGAGCCGCCTACCGCGTCTTCGGCACGCCGCTGCCGCCCAAGTGGCTCTATCGCGGCCAGGGCCCCGGTGCCGAGTGGCGGCGCGAGAACTGGGCCTTCGAGGACGCGGGCGTGGGCATCTACCACCTCGCCGCGCAGGACTCGGGTGCCGAATCGGCGCCTGTGGTGCTGCTGGTGCACGGCTGGGGCGGGCATGCGGGCCAGATGCTGCCGCTCGCGCAGGCGGTGGCGGCCGCGGGTCTGCGGCCGGTGCTGCTCGAACTGCCGGCGCATGGCCGCAGCGCCGGGGTGATGAGCAACTCGCCGCAGTTCGCACGCGCCATCGCGTATGTCGCGGCGCGGCTCGCGGCGGACGGCCATGCGCTGCGCGCCGCTGTCGCACACTCGCTGGGTGCCAATGGGCTTGCGCTGGCCGCTGCGCGCGGTCTGCCGGCCGAACGCATCGTGCTGCTCGCGCCGCCGGCTTCGCCGCGCGACTACACGCGCTATTTCGCACACACCTTCGGCCTCAGCGAAGCCACGCGGCTGGCGATGCAGCGGCTGTTCGAATCGCGCGAGGGCGTGCTGATGCAGCAGCTCGAGCCGGCGGCGGTGGGGCCGCGCATCGCGCAGCCGACGCTGATCGTGCATGACCGCGACGACCGCGTGAACCGCTTCGCAGACGCGGAGGCCTACCGCGACGCGATCGCCGGAGCACGCCTCGTCGCCACGCAGGGCTGGGGGCATCGCCGAATCCTCAAGGAAGCCGAGGTGCTGGAGCAGGTGGCGCGCTTCGTGACGGCGGACTGACGCCGTCCGCGATCAAGTCTCTACCAGTTGGGATGGACCGGGGTGAACACCGGCTTGAACAGGTGCCGGCGGACGATCTCCCCATAGCCCCGGTAGTAGAAGTTGCCGTTCGCCTCCAGCACCGCCGCGCGGTGCCTGCGGAAGTACACCGGGATCTCGTACCACGGCATGGTCGGCGCACGGTGATGCACGTGGTGCAGGTTGTTGAAGAGGTACAGCAGCCCGAACACGAGGTTCGATTCCACGATGGCCACGCGCTCGTGTGGCGTGTCGGCCCAGCGGTGCTCGGTGAAGGTGCGCAGCGAGCCCAGCATCATCCCGGGATAGACGAAGTACAGAAGGTACTCGCCGAAGCCCATGCCGCAGAACTCGACCACGTAGTACAGCACCGGCGCCACGCTCAACGCGTGCCAGACCCACGTCGGCAGCCGCGAGAAGTCGCCCGCGAGCACGCGCCCGGCCTCGAAGCGCACCAGCTTCCACAGCCGCAGGAACGGCCCCAGCACCACGCGGAACGCGATCGTCTGGTTGGCCATGTAGATCCATCGCCACACGGGCCCATAGCTCTGCCATGCCGGCGCGGAGTGGTAGGCGCTCTCGTTGTCGCGCTCCGGATGCGTGAGATGGAAATTGACGTGGTGCGAGCTGTGGCCGCGGTTGTAGAAGGGGTACGGCAGCCAGAGGTTCAGCGGCGGCCACACCACCGCGTGGCGCAGCCACTTCGGCAGGTGGCGCATCGCATGGATGCTCTCGTGCTGCAGCGAGAAATGCAGCTGAGCGAGAAAGCCGCCAACGATGAACAGCACCCAGCCGGGAAGCAGCGCGTGCCACCACACCAGCGCACCCCATGCGGCGTAGAGCAGGGCGGCCAGCAGAAGCGTGGGCACCTCGTAGTGCCACCACCAGTGGCGGCGCGCAGGTGCATTGCGGTGGAGGGGCAGGGCTGTCGATGTCATGGCGATGGACCGGACTGCGATGCTAGGTAGCAAGCGGACGCTTGCATGCGCGCTTTTCGCATAAGCATCGGCGCGAAACTTAGTTCGGCAGACGCGGGGCGAGGCCTACGCTCCACGGCTTTGCTGCGCGTCCGCAGGGTGCGCCTTCACGGCAGCCGCGTGCCGGCCCTTTCGCTTCCTCCCATGAAGAAACTCCTCACCCGCATCGCCCTGGCGCTGCTCGCTGCGCTGTCCGTCGACGTGCAGATCCAGGCCGCCACGCTGGACGACTATCCGGCCAGGACCATCCGCCTCGTCGTGCCCTATCCGGCCGGCGGCATCGCCGACAAGATCGCCCGCGAGGTCGCCGAGCAGCTCCAGCAGCGGCTCAGGCAGGCGGTGGTGGTCGAGAACCGCAGCGGCGCCGCAGGCAACATCGGCTTCGAGTACGTCGCGCGGCAGCCGGCCGACGGCTACACGCTGCTGCTCGCGCCGGCGTCCAACCTCACGGTGCAGCCCGCGCTGTTCAGGCAACTGAGCTACGACCTCTCGCGCGACTTCACGCCCGTGTCGCTGCTCGTGCAGACGCCGCAGGTGCTGCTGGTGAATCCGAAGCTGCCGGTGGCCAGCCCGCGCGAGCTGATCGACTATTCGAAGAAGAACCCCGGCAAGGTCAACTACGGCATCAGCGTGGGCGCGTACTCCCACCTCGCGGGCGAGCTGCTGAAGACGCAGACCGGCGCCGACTTCACCGCCATTCCCTACCAGGGCAGCGCCCCGGCCCTCAACGACCTGCTTGCGGGGCAGACGCAGTTCATCTTCAACGAGGTGGTCACCGCCATCCCCTTCGTGAAGGCCGGCACGCTCAAGCCGCTGGCCGTGGCCTACCGCACGCGCGCACCCTGGCTGCCCGATGTGCCCACCACTGCAGAAGCCGGCCTGCCCGATTTCGAGGTCACCTCGTGGTACGGCGTCGTGGTGCGCAGCGGCACGCCCGCGCCGCTGGTGCAGCGCCTGTCGCGCGAGCTGCGCGACATCGTGCAGACGGCCGAGTTCAGGAAGCGCTACGACGACATCGGCGCCTTCACCGTGGGCAGCTCGCCCGAAGACTTCGCGCGCTTCATCCAGTCGGAGACCGTCAAGTGGACCGCGGTGGTGAAGCAGGCCGGCATCCAGCCCAATTGATGAGCGACGGGCCCCGGAGAATGCGCGCATGAGCACGCCCCCGAAGAACACCGTCGCGCCGGCCGAACTGTGGGCCCTGCTGCTGGCGGAGCCCGCGGCCGAGCTGGCCCTGCTCGACGTGCGCGAGACGCGCTGGTTCGTGCAGCGACACCTGAACCTCGCGCGCAACGCGCCCCTCAGCGGGCTCGAGCTGCAGATCGGCGCGCTGGTGCCGCGCCGTTCCACGCCGGTGGTGCTCTACGACGACGATGACGCGCCCGGCGGCGCCGCGCAGGCGGCATCGGCCGTGCTCGCGCGCCTGGGCTACGGCGATGTGCGAACGCTCGACGGCGGCTTGCTGCGCTGGGTGAGCGAGGGCCTGCCCGCCATCGATGGCTACGGCACGCTGGTGAAGGCCTTCGGCGACCGCGCACGGCTGCACTACGGCACGCCGGGCCTGCCCGTGGAGGCGCTGCGCGCCCGCCTGCGTGAGGGCCGCCCGACCACGCTGGTCGATGCGCGGCCCCGCGCGGAGTTCGAATTCCTCTCGCTGCCCGGCGCACGCAACCATCCGGGCACCGAGCTGGCGCTGCGCCGCTTCGAGCCGCCCGAGGCCGGCGGACCGGACCACCTGTGGGCCATCAACTGCTTCAGCCGCACGCGCGGCATCGTCGGCGCGACCACGCTGCGGCTGCTGGGCCGCGCGAGCGAAGCGGTGTTCGTCGAGGACGGCGTCATGGACTGGGGCCTGCACGGCGCGCCCACCGTGCAGAACGCGGCGCCCGACGACGAGCTGCCGCCCGAATCCCCGCAGGTGCTGCGCGGCCTCGCCGACGAGCTGCTCGCGCGCTTCGCGCTGCCCGTGGCCGACGCGGCCCGGCTCGCCGCCTGGCGCGACGATCGCGGGCGCACCCTCTACCTCTTCGACGTGCGGCCCGAACCCGATCCGGCCTTCGCGGGCACCGGCCTGCGCCAGGTGCCGGGCGGCCAGCTGCTGATGCACTTCGAGAACCTCGTGGGCACGCGAGGCGCTCGTATCGTGCTGGTCGACGATCCGGCCCATCGCCTGCGTGCGGCCATCACTGCCTTCTGGCTCACGCAGCTGGGCCAGGCCGAGGTCTACGTGTACGACGGCGAGTTCATCCCGCAGCAGGCCCCGCCGGACCCCTCGGCCACCATCGACGGCGCACCGCCGCCGCTGGATGCCGACGCCCTCCCGCAATTGCACAGCGACGGCGCCGTCACCGTGATCGACGTGGGCCCCAGCCTCGACTACGAGCGCGGCCACCTGCAGGGCGCGCTCTATATGCTGCCGGCCTCGCTCGCGCCGCTGGCTCCGCACGCCGCGGCCGGCGGCAAGCTGGTCTTCACCTCGCCCGACGGCACGGCGGCCGCCCGCGTGGCGCGCGATGCGCAGAGGCGGTGGCCGGATTCGGGTGCGGAGTTCAGCTGGCTCCGGGGCGGAACGCAGGGCTGGGGGGCTTCGGGCAGGCCGCTGACCGCGGCTTGCGCGCCGGCCCAGCTGCTCACCCCCTTCGACGACGACTGGGGCTCGGTGATGCGCGTCTTCGGTCCGCGCCGCGATGCGGCCTGGGCCGACTACCTCGCGTGGGAGCGCGCACTGTCGCAACGGGTCCTGCAGGACCCGTCCGTGCGCTTCAGGTTCTTCGCGCTCAGCGCGCCGGCGTCGGAGCCGGGTCGGGCAGCTCGATCTTGATGTCGAGCACTTCGAGGTTGTCCTGGGTCTCCAGGTTGACCTTGATGTCGTCCGCGTTGATCGACACGTACTTGGAAATCACCGCCACCAGCTCGCGCTGGAGTTCGGGCAGGTAGTCGGGCCGCTTCTTGCCGCTGAGGCTCGAGCGCTCGTGGGCGAGGATGATCTGCAGCCGCTCTTTCGCGACGCTGGCAGTCTTCTTCTTTTCGCCCAGCAGGAACGAGAGGAAGGACATGGGCTACTTGCTCCCGAAGATTCGCTTGAAGAAGCCCGGCTTCTCCGCCTCGACGAAGCGCATCGGCCGTTCCTCGCCGAGGAAGCGGGCCACCACATCGGTGTAGGCCTGCGCCACGTCGGTCTCCTTGTCGTGGATCGCCGGCACGCCCTGGTTGGAGGCGTGCAGCACGCTCTCCGACTCGGGGATCACGCCGATCAGCTTGATGCGCAGGATGTCCTGGATGTCCTCCAGCGACAGCATCTGGCCGCCCGCCACCCGGTTGGGGTTGTAGCGGGTGATCAGCAGGTGCTCCTTGATCGGCTCCCCGCCTTCCTTGGCGCGCTTGGTCTTGCTGCTGAGCATGCCCAGGATGCGGTCGGAGTCGCGCACCGAGGAGACCTCGGGGTTGGTCACCACCAGCGCCTCGTCGGCGAAGTGCATGGCCATCATCGCGCCGGTCTCGATGCCCGCGGGCGAGTCGCAGACGATGTACTCGAAGCCCATTGCCGCGATGTCGTTCAGCACCTTCTCGACGCCGTCCTTCGACAGGGCTTCCTTGTCGCGCGTCTGCGAGGCGGCCAGCACGAACAGGTTGGCGCACTGCTTGTCCTTGATGAGCGCCTGGCTCAGGTTGGCCTCGCCCTGGATGACGTTGATCAGGTCGTAGACGACGCGCCGCTCGCAGCCCATGATCAGGTCGAGGTTGCGCAAGCCGACGTCGAAGTCGATGACCGCGGTCTTGTGGCCCGCGAGCGCCAGGCCCG
>Ga0157372_10005635_pt1 | contig 13316 bp, 17 predicted proteins | sample C55metaG_FD_115307 | JGI IMG/M metagenome (GOLD analysis project Ga0157372, IMG submission 115307) | Corn rhizosphere microbial communities from Kellogg Biological Station, Michigan, USA - C5-5 metaG | ecosystem: Host-associated > Plants > Roots > Rhizosphere > Soil | place: USA: Michigan... | reverse complement strand
GTGAATAACAGGTTGCCATTCCTGAAAAGCCAGGCAAGATCGCAGGCAGTGTTGTGTTGATAAAGGAAAGGGCGATGCCAGTCTGGGTAGATGCCGATGCATGTCCAAAGGTAATTAAAGAAGTGCTGTATCGTGCGGCGGAGCGCGAGCAGGTAATGGTGACGCTGGTGGCGAATCAGTCGCTGAGCGTGCCGCCCTCGCGTTTCTTACGCACGCTGCGGGTGCCGGCGGGTTTTGACGTAGCGGATAATGAAATTGTTCGAAGGGCGCAACCCGGCGATCTGGTGATCACGGCAGATATTCCGCTGGCGGCGGAAGTGATGGAAAAAGGGGCCGTGGCGCTGAATCCGCGCGGCGAACGCTACAGCGAGGCGACGATAAAAGAGCGGCTGACCATGCGCGATTTTATGGACACGATGCGGGCGAGCGGCGTGCAGACCGGCGGCCCTGCGACGCTGAACCAGCGCGACCGTCAGCAGTTCGCCAACGAGCTGGATAAATGGCTACAGGCGCAGCGCGGCAAATAGCAAAAGGCGGGGAAATCCCCGCCTTTCATTTATGCAACCAGCCTCGACCTTATTCAGACAAAGCTGTCGTCGTCGTCAAAACCGCCGTTATCGAAATCATTATCGTAGTCGCTGGCGTAATCCTGCGGCAGTCCGGCATCCTGATTCAGGAAGGGGGCGTCGGTGCCGTTGTTAAACGTATCCAGATTATTGTCGAAACTTTCCTGCGGCAGCGCCGGTTCGTTAATAATGTTTACGATCTCTTCCGGCTGCGAGTGGTGGAACATGCTGGTCAGCATATCCGCCATCACTACGCCGCCCGCCACGCCGACCGCCGTCTGTAGCGCGCCGCCTAAAAAGCCTCGGCCAGCCGAAGGCGCCGCGGGCGCAGAATAGGGCTGCTGCGCGTTATTCCACGGCTGCTGCTGCTGCTGTGGTGCATTGCCCCAGGCAGACTGCTGCTGTGGCGCGTTGTAGGATTGCTGCTGCTGCTGCTGGCGGCCGCCGCCAAACAGGCCGGAAAGAAAGCCGCCGCTGCTTTGCTGCGGCTGGGCCGCCAGCTTCGCCTCTAATTCGCTCACCCGATTGTTCAGCTGTTTCAGGGCCGCTTCCTGGATCAGGATCGCCTGCGCCATGTAATAAGGCGCGCCAGGCTGCTGCTGAAGCTGTTGTTGGATCAGTTTTTCTGCGGCGGCATCACGCGGGCCGGACTGGGTTTCAGCCTGTTTCAGTCGGCCAAACAGGCTTTCAATTAACTTTTGTTCTTCGCTCTGCATAAGAGATCCTCATTAACGGGCTGTCCCTTTATTTTGGGGCAGAACCGGGGAAAGTAAACGAGGTTCGGGTAAGGAAATGTTGCCGGGCTTACCGCCAGGCTAAAATGTATGTAACGGAAGGTTTACATGCTATTTTTGCTTTATATCAAAGGGATGTGCTGTTTCTCCCGTGCAAGGGGTGTAAAGAAAAAGTGACTGCTGGTGACAAACAAGAATTCTCGGTATGATGCCTGCCTCTCATTATTCACTGCCGGTTGCTGCTAAGCGGCCAGTAAACAAGGCTGAGGAATTTTTCGCCATGTCCTTACCCCTCTATCTTATCGGCGCGCGCGGCTGCGGAAAAACCACGGTTGGCCAGGCATTGGCGCTGGCGCTGGGCTACGCCTTCAGCGATACGGACAAACATCTGCAGCAGACCACCGGACTGACCGTCACGGAAATTGTTGCGGCTGAAGGATGGCAGGGCTTCCGGCAGCGCGAGTCGCTTTCTTTACAGGCGGTAACGGCCGATCGCACGGTTATTGCTACCGGCGGCGGTATGGTGCTGGCAGCGGAAAACCGGCAGTTTATGCGCGAGCACGGCCAGGTTATCTATCTGAAAGCCGATGCCGCCGTACTGGCCGCCAGGCTGGAAGCCTATCCGGAACAGGCGCAGCGGCCCACGTTAACGGGCCGACCTATTGCTGATGAAATGGTCGACGTGCTGGCCGCCCGCGATAAGCTTTATCATGAGGCGGCCCACTATATTATCGATGCCATGCAGCAACCTGAGGTCGTGGTTGAGGAAATTATTAGCGCGCTGGCGCTGGCTCGCGCCAGTTAAACCTACGATTTTTCCCAAGTTGCGCAGAGCGGACAGAGAATTATCAGCCTTTGTCTATACTTGAAGTACGGAAGCTGGCCGCGCGGTAAATCCCGGCCAGCTCGGTAATACTTTAAGGAGGGAAAAGATATGCCTGGCAGACCGCCCTATCCTCGTGAAGCGCATATTGTTCCGATAAAAAAAGGAACGGAAGAAAATTGTGTCACCTGGTACGAACTTCGTGCCGATCATCCTAAGCCGGATACGCTAATCAGTGAGCACCAAAGCGAGCAGGAAGCGGTCGACGCTAAAGCTCGTTATGAAGATATCGAAAAAGAGTAACGTATGACGGCATGGACGCCGTAAAACACCGGGGCACAGCAAGGCGTGGTTAAAATGTAAGCGCTACCACCTGTAATTCAGGCGAATCTTCTGCCAAAACGACCGCTGCTGTTGCGACAGCAAGCTGTCTGGCTCAAGCAAAAAATAATTTTGCGGCAGAAGACAAATTACCAACATAATTTGCTGTGTATTGATATTTGTATCATGGGATCCGGGCTTGACCGAAAGCGACTGGCGTCATATTTTCGCTGCAAGTTTATAAGCCTGACGCTTCCATCGCCTTTAACTGGACAGACCATTGACCGAGATCTTCACCACTCCGCTTTCCCATCCAAATCCGTCGTCTTTTTCCGGAACTGATATCCTGTTTTCCGGAAGTTTTATGTCCGACGTGTTTAATGAGGCAGAAAGCAATACCCACAAACTGGCTACCTTAACCTTAGGAAAGGCGCCTCGCAGAGATCTGCTGCCTCTGCTGCTGGAACACCTGCCTGAAGAGAATATCGCACACTTCGGATTGCTTGACGGCCTTTCAGCGGCCGACATCGAACAGCGTTATGGGCCGGTAGCGGGCGAAAAGGTGACGATGACGCACATGGAGGATGGCTCTTTCGTCATTCTCTCTGCCGCGAAGGTCGAGGCATCCCTGCAAAAGTTGATCAACAAGCTGGAAGCGGAAGGATTTGAAAATATTCTGGTTCTTTGCGCAGGCGAGTACAAAAACCTTAAGACCAGCAGCGCTGTTCTGCTGGATGCGTACCGTATGCTGCCGCCGTTGGTTAACGCCATTACCGACGGCCATCAGGTCGGCGTCATGGTGGCGCGAAAAGAATATCTGGGCGAGCAGGGCTATAAGTGGCAAAGTCTGTCTTCAAGACCTCGCTTTGCCGTAGCCAATCCCTGGGTAAAGCACGACGACGAGCTGATTGACGCCGCGCTACAGCTTCAGGAGCAGGGCGCCGATGTTGTGGTGCTGGACTGCCTGGGTTATCAGCAGCGTCATCGTGATTTCTTACAAAAACTGCTGGGTATCCCTGTACTGCTCTCCAACGTGCTGCTGGCCGGACTGGCCGCAGAGCTGGTAGCGTAACGATTACGGGCCGCCCGTTTTCATCTCTGATAAAGGATAGTGCCATGCTCAACGTCAGCGAGTACTTCGAAGGAAAAGTGAAATCGATCGGGTTTGACAGCGCCAGCACAGGGCGCGCCAGCGTCGGCGTGATGGCGGAAGGAGAGTATACTTTTAGCACCGGCGATCCGGAAGAGATGACCGTGGTCAGCGGCTCGTTTAAAGTGCTGCTGCCGGGCGAAACCGAATGGCGTCACTACGATCCGGGCCAGGTTTTCAACGTGCCGGGCCACAGCGAGTTTCACCTGCAGGTAGCCGAACCTTCTTCCTACCTTTGCCGTTACCTGAAAGCGTGATGCAGAGAGGCCGGGCATCCGGCCTTCGTGTTTCCTGGCTTTGCTGGTATCTGCAAGCGTGATGCAGAGAGGCCGGGCATCCGGCCTCCGTGCTTTGCTTAACGCTGCGCTTCGCCGCCCAGCGCTTCGATAGTATTGGCTATCAGTGCAGACAGCTCGCCGGTCATCAGGATAAAGTCGGCATCAAAGCGTGCCGCCACGTCTTCCCTGTCGATGTCGTCATTCTGCTCGCGCAGCGTATCGGCGAACTTCAGGCGTTTCAACGATCCGTCGTCCGACAGCACCAGCTGCACGCGTTCCTGCCAGTCCAGCGCCAGCTTCGTTACCAGCTTGCCCGCTTCGATATGATTAGCGATTTCATCGCACACCAGATCCTGCTTTTTACAGCGGATCACGCCGCCGTCTTCCAGCAGCGCTTTCAGCTCCGCTTCATCCATCAGCGCAAAGCCCGCCGGCGTATCACCGGAGCGAACCCATTCGGTCAGCGTCAGCTCAATCGGGCTTTCCAGCGTTAGCGGTATCACCGGCAGCGACCCCAGGCTTTTACGCAGTAGGGCCAGCGTATCTTCCGCTTTTTTGGCGCTGGCGCAGTCGACCATAATCATGTTGTTAACGGTGTCGATCCAGACAAAGGTCTGGCTGAAGCGGCTGAAGGCGCGCGGCAGCAGGCTGTGCAGCACTTCATCCTTTAACGAATCCTTTTCCGTTTTCTTCAGCTTGCGCTGCTGCTCTGCTTCAAGCTTGCTGATTTTCGCTTCCAGCGCCTGTTTGATCACCGGCGACGGCAGGATTTTCTCCTCTTTGCGGGCGCAGATCAGGATCTGTCCGTTATTGACGTGGGTCAGCGCATCGCTTTTGGATCCCATCGGCGCAACCCAGCCGGTTTTCGCCATGTCCTGACTGCCGCAGGGAGTGAAAGAGAATGCCTCAAGTTGTTTTTCCATTTCGTCTGCCGCCAGCGGGATCTCGCGATTCAGACGATATACCATCAAATTTTTAAACCACAGCATTGTACTTTCCCTCTCCGGCGCGTCATGCGCGCTCATTCAAAGTCAGCGCGCATGATAGCGAATCGGCGACGGGGTTTCATTGCCTTTTGTCGTTATTCTCCGACCAGCATCGCATCGCGCGGCGCGCTGGCGCGCTGGGCTTTGGTCAGCAGGAAATAGCCGTAGCCAGCGGACATTAACAGCGCAAACAGCCCGCCAATAACCGGGTTAAACCACAGCATCGCCACCAGGCAGACCAGCGCCAGCAGCAGCGCGATGCCGGGCACAACAGGGTAGCCCGGCGCGCGGAAACTGCGTGCCAGATCCGGCGCGCTACGCCGCAGGCGGAACAGGCTTAACATACTCATCAGGTACATTACGATGGCACCAAACACCGCCATGGTGATCATCGCCGCCGTCAGCGTCATGCCCTGAAGATTGATCCAGCCGTCGCTAAAAATGGCGGCGATACCAATTACGCCGCCGGCGATAATAGCGCGGTGCGGCGTCTGAAAACGGGAAAGCTTCGCCAGCCCGGCGGGCAGGTAGCCCGCGCGAGAAAGCGCGAAGAACTGGCGCGAATAGCCGAGAATAATGCCGTGGAAGCTGGCGACCAGGCCAAAAAGACCGATCCAGACCAGCATATGCATCCAGTTAGAGTGCTCGCCGACAATCATTTTCATGGCCTGCGGCAGCGGGTCGTTGATGTCCGAAAGCCTGCGCCAGTCGCCCGCGCCGCCCGCCAGCAGCATCACGCCAATCGCCAGCAGCACCAGCGTCAGGATCCCGGCGATATAGGCCTTAGGGATGGTGCGTTTGGGATCGCGGGCCTCTTCGGCCGCCATCGCCGCGCCTTCAATGGCCAGAAAAAACCAGATGGCAAAAGGGATAGCGGCAAAAATGCCGGAGACGGCGGGCAGGCCGAAGCTTTCGCTGCCCGCCCAGCCGTGCGCGGTAAAATTGCTCAGGCTGAAGCCCGGTGCGACCACGCCCATAAAGACCAGCAGCTCGATCACCGCCAGCACCGTCACCACCAGTTCAAACATCGCCGCCAGCCTGACGCCCAGGATATTCAGCGTCATAAAAATCAGGTAAGCGCCGACCGCAGCATATTTAGGATTCAATCCCGGATACTGCACGTTAAGGTAAGCGCCGATCGCCATGGCAATGGCCGGGGGAGCGAAGACAAACTCAATCAGCGTCGCCATACCGGCGATCAGCCCGCCGGTTTCGCCAAAGGCGCGGTGGCTGTAGGCGAAAGGGCCGCCCGCGTGCGGAAGCGCCGTGGTCAGTTCGGTAAAGCTGAAGATAAAGCAGGTGTACATAAGAGCAATCAGGGCGGTCGTCACCAGAAAACCCATGGTGCCCGCTACGCCCCAGCCGTAGCTCCAGCCGAAATATTCGCCGGAAATGACCAGGCCTACCGCAATGCCCCACAAATGTATCGTGCCCAGAGTAGGCTTTAGCTTGCTTGTCATATCGCTGTTCCCGCCAGTAAGTGTTGATTGATAATGCAGCCGTCGTCCCGGGGAAACTTGACGCGGGCATAAGGATTTTTGCGCTCTGCTGTCAACTCACAAGCAAAAAAAGTGCCCGCTGTACGCTAAAGTCAAAAGAGGGTTACCTGCGGTCAAGCGATTGAGGAAGCGTCACGCCATGCTGGTTCAGGCCGTATCAACTTCTTTCGGGAGCCACACTGATGACCAGCCAATATGACGACCTGACCAATGCCGCGCTGCTGGCGCTTGCCCACCGCGCTCTGAGCCGCTATCCGGCCGCTTTACAGGGCAAACTCAGCCTGCTTTGCCGCTCGGAGAACGCTACCTTTCTGCTGGAGGCCGCCGGAAAACGCTATGCGCTGCGCCTGCATCGCGGCAATTATCATCAGCGCGCCGATATCCTCAGCGAGCTGCGCTGGCTGGATGCGCTGCGCGAAACGGGTATCGTGGTGCCGCAGGCGCTTGCCGATCGGGAAGGGCAGACCGTTCAGGATTTGCGGCTGGCGGACGGCAGCCTGCGCCACGCGGTGCTGTTCGACTGGATCGAAGGCGAGATGCCGGACACCGACGTCGATCCCCGCGCGTTCCAGGATCTTGGTCAAATCACCGCGCGGCTGCATCAGCACAGCAAAAGCTGGCAAAAACCGGCGGGTTTCCAGCGCATCATCTGGGATCATCAGACCATGGTCAGCCCGCAAAGCCACTGGGGCGACTGGCGAGACGCGCCGGGCTTGCGGCGTGACGATCGCGGCGTGGTGGAGCAGGCCATTACCCGCGCTGGCGAAGAGCTGGCCCGATTCGGCAAAGATCCTTCCCGCTATGGCCTGATCCATGCCGATCTGCGCCTGACCAATTTGCTGCGGCATAAAGGCGAAACGCGGGTGATTGACTTCGACGACTGCGGCATGGGCTGGTATCTGCACGATCTTGCGGCAGCCATCAGCTTTGTGGAGCACCATCCTCGTGCAGCGCAATGGGTGGACAACTGGATCAAAGGCTATGAGCAGGTGGCGCATATCAGCGATGCGGAGCTGGCGCTGGTGCCGACGCTGCTTATCCAGCGCCGTATACAGCTGCTGGCCTGGGTCGGCTCGCACGCGCAGACCGCGATGGCGCTGAGCCTGGGGCCGCAGTGGGCCGATCATTCGGTGCGCCTCTGCCATCGCTACCTTGAAACCAGCGAGCTGCCGGTGGGCGCTTAGCCGCCAGCTGGTATAGAAATTGCTGAGTAAGCAGAATGTTTTCTGCAGCGAGGCGATAAATAATGGAAAGCGGAGCGATCAAACGGCCTGAGATGGCAGCGGTGCTGAATGCTGGCTGTAACCATGGCGTGCTGGCCGCCGCTGCCAGCGGCCTCGGTGAATTTATCACGGAAAAAGGCGGCGACGTCGACCGCATTTTCGGCGTCAGCGGCATCGATCCGGAGCAGCTCGCCAGCCCGACGCTGAGCCTGGGGCTGGTTAACTACTGCCGGGTAATGGAGGAAGCGGCGCGCTGCTCAGGGTTTGATAACTTCGGTTTGCACTACGGCAGGCAGTTTAAACCGCAGTCATTAGGCCTGATTGGCTATGTCGGGCTTTGCTCCGCCACGCTGGAGCAGGCGCTGCACAACGTCGTCAACGCTTTTCCGTGGCATCAGCACGATACCCTGACGCGGCTGACCGACAAAGGCGACTGCTGGCGTCTGGACTACCAGGTGCGCCACGGCGCGATTTTATGCCGCAGACAGGACGCCGAGCTGACGATGGGCATGTTTATGAACCTGATCCGTCACGTTGCCGGCAGGCACTGGGCGCCAAGAGAAGTGCACTTTGAACATCCCCGCCCCGAGCAGTGGCATGAGCACTGCAAAGTCTTTGACGCACCGGTTTGGTTTGAACAGCCCTGCAATGCGATGATCATCCCTAAAAAAGAGCTGACGCGCGCGATGCCGGAAAGCGATCCGATGCTGCTGCTGGTGATGCAGGACGCGATCCGGCGTCTGAACAGCGCGACGCCGCGCCAGAGCGTGGTCGATCGGGCGCGTTCGCAGGTGCGTCTGATGCTGATGCAGGGCGAGCCGGCGCTGCCCGAGGTGGCAGAAAAAATGGGCATGTCGAGCTGGTCGCTCCAGCGCCGCCTGCGCGAAGAGAACCTGAGCTTTACCGCGCTGGTGGACAAGGTGCGCTGCGAGCTGGCGACCTGGTATTTACAGCAGCGGCAGCTGCCGGTGTCCGAAATGGCGCTGCTGCTGGGCTATTCAGAAGTCAGCGCCTTTTCGCGCGCTTTTCGGCGCTGGTTTGGCGTCAGCCCGCGCCAGTGGCGGCAGGCCAGCTAGTCCGGCTTAAGCTCGATAGCCATTGAAGCCGGCCAGCTAGTCAGGCTTCAGCTCGATAACCATTGAGGTCGGCAGCGAAGGCGGCGGCGGCGGCAGGTTTTCCGCGCTGCCGATCACGCCCCATGCTTTCAGGCAGAGCTGTTCATCGCCCCGGGTGCTCTGTACGCCGTAGCGGCCGTTCTGGCGCCAGGTGACGGTGACGGTACAGGCACGTCCATGATAGCGATGCGCATTGTAAAAATTGCGCTGAATGCCGTACTGCATCTCAGCGAAATAGCGACAGTTATTCTCCGTGCGGCCGCTACAGACTTTGTCTGCCCATGCCTGCATCTCCTGCGGCGTGGCCGGTACAGGACGCGGCTCTTCTGGCGGAGAGTGGCAGGCCGTCAGCAGCAGCGCCAGCAGCGTCAGTCCGCTTTTAATCATTCCCGATGGCATTTTTTTCCCATGATTACTAAAGGTTTTCTGATGTAAGCCGATAGTTTAGCCTGTTAGCCTCAGGCTGACAGGTTATTCCGGCGATCCTGGGCCATTTACAGATTATTTCCCTGTCATGGCCAGGCAGTAAAATACCGCTTGTTCGTCAAACGCTATTATTTCCTGTGTTTTTCTGCATCATTATTGTATTCTGCGCGCGGACGCTGGATGTATTTTTTTATTCATGGAAAAGAAAAGAATGAAATATCGTTATAACCTTGTTGCTTTTTCTTTATTAAGCTGCGCGCTGCTTAGCGGCTGCGCCACCGAATCCTCCCGAGCTATTGAAGCGCCGCAGGTAGCTGCCGCCAGCCAGCCGGTATATCAGGGCGCAAAAAGCCCGATAGCCATTGGCAAATTCGATAACCGCTCTTCTTATATGAACGGTATTTTCTCTGACGGCGTGGATCGCCTGGGCAATCAGTCTAAAACCATTCTTATTACTCATCTGCAACAAACCGGTCGTTTTAACGTGCTGGATCGTGCCAACCTTGATGAGCTGAAAAACGAAGCGGGCTATAAGCACAGTACTCAAACGATTAAAGGCGCGGATTACGTTATCACCGGTGATATTACCGAATTCGGTCGTAAAGAAGTCGGCGATCAGCAGCTGTGGGGCATCCTGGGCCGTGGCAAAACGCAGGTAGCCTATGCAAAGGTCAACCTGAACGTTGTCGACGTGGCGACCTCAGAAGTGGTCTACTCCGTGCAGGGCGCGGGCGAATACGCACTCTCCAACCGCGAAGTCATCGGCTTTGGCGGCACCGCCAGCTACGACTCCACGCTTAATGGCAAGGTCATGGACCTGGCGGTACGCGAAGCGGTAAATCATCTGGTCAGCGGTCTGGAATCAGGCGCGTGGCGTCCGGTTAAATAACGGAGAAAAAAATGCGAGTAATAAAATATACCGCAGCGGTTGCCACGGCACTGCTGTTAACCGCCTGCGCGCAGAAAAAAGAAAATATCTATTACTGGGGCGACTACCAGAATTCGCTTTACAGCTTTTATCAAAACGGCAGCGCGCCGGAAAAAGAAATCGCTACGCTGAATAAAGTGATTGAAGAGGCGAAAGCTAAAAATAAACCGGTGGCACCGGGCCTGCACGCGCAGCTGGGATTACTTTATGTTAACGCTGGCCAGCCCGATTTAGCTTTCCAACAGTTTACCGCCGAGAAAACGGCTTTTCCTGAGTCCGCTTCTTATATGGATTTCCTGATGCGTAATAAGCAGGGAGCAAAATAATGAAAAAGCTTTTCGCCTTTACCGCTCTGCTGGCCGTTATAACGCTGACCGGCTGTGCAAAAAAAACGCCGCATGACTACAGCGCGTTTCGCGCCAGCAAGCCCGCTTCCATTCTGGTACTGCCTGCGGAAAACCACACAACGGATATCGCGGCGGCGCACAGCCTTACTTCGCTGGTCACCCAGCCGCTGGCGGAATCCGGCTATTACGTTTTCCCCGTGGCGGTGGTTGAGGAAACCTTTAAGCAGAACGGTCTGAACAACGCCACGGATATTCGCAGCGTTTCCACCACTAAGCTGCACGATATTTTTAACGCCGACGCGGCGCTGTATATTGATATCAACACCTACGGCACTAAATACCTGATCGTGGACAGCGAAACGCGCGTGACCGCTTCGGCAAAACTGGTGGATTTACGCAGCGGCAAGCAGATCTGGAGCGGGTCGGCGACGGCCTCCGATAATGAGAGCAGCAACAACAATCAGTCCGCGCTGGGGATGCTGATCGCCGCCGCCGTGCACCAGATCGCCAGCAACGTCTCGGATAAAGCCCATGATGTCGCGGCCATTACCAGCGCCCGCCTGCTGACGGCTGGCGACGACGGTGCGCTTCTGCCAGGCCCGCGCGCTAAGGCCGGGAAGATCTGACGGTTTACCGTCTGGCTAAGTAAAACGGTGAAGCCTGATGGTTTACCGTTTGGCGAAGGCAAAACGGTGAAATTTGATGGTTTACCGTCTGGCTATGTAAAACGGTGAAATTTGACGGTTTACCGTCTGGCTAAGTAAAACGGTAAAATCTGATGGTTTACCGTTTGGCGAAGGCAAAACGGCCCGGCCCGCGTGAATGCGTGCCGGGCCGTTGCTTTTTCACGTTGCAGGGCGTTAGTCAGTCGCGCCCGACGGCCGCCGCGTTTTTACTGCGGTTGCTGGCGTAGATAAAGAACAGGGCGATGCCGAGACAAACAATGGCGCCCAGACGACTGGCCGAAAACGACACGGCCGCGTTGCCCAGCCAGCCAAAATTATCAATCAGCATACTCATCGCTAGCTGGCCGAAGATCACCGCCACCGTGGCGACCGCCGTCCCGATACGCTGTACCGCCAGCACCATAATCACAATGTAGGGAACGCCGCACAGCGCGCCCAGCAGCTGCCACTTCGGCACGTCAAGCAGGCTGACCGCCTGCTTCGGTTCAAAGAAAAAGATCAGCAGAGCCGTAATCAGCGCGCCGACGGAAAACGTCAGAAAGGCGCAGCGGAACACGCCCACTTTACTGCCCAACTGGCCGTTGATCGCGGCCTGAATGCTCAGCATCGCGCCGCCAGCCACTGCCAGAATAATCATCAAAATCGTTATCATTGTTTTATCCCCTTGCCACCAATACCAGCGCGACGACAATAAATAGCAGCGCGATCAGGCGCTTGCCGTCCGTTTTTCTTTGCGGCGTGCCCAGCAGGCCGAAGTGATCGATGATCAGGCTTTTAAACACCTGCCCGGCAAGAATGCCGATCATGGTCATCGCGACGCCGATGGTCGGCGTGGCAACGGTAAGGATAACCACGTAAATCGGCCCCAGTACGCCGCCCAGCAGCTGCCAGCCGGGCTGGGCAAAAAACGACGGGCTGTTGCGCGGGCTGAAAAAAAGCATCAGCAGAAAGGTCAGCGCGGCGCCAACACCGAAAATACTGAAGGTTGCCCACAGGTCGCCCACTTCTCCGCCCAGCGGCCCTAACAGGCCTGCCTCTACGGACAGGCCCATACCGCCGGCAATAACCAAGACAATCAATAAAAGTTGCATAGCAAAATTTCCCCGTTAATCAGGCGCGGAAGGTTACAGCGGTCGAGAGATGATAGAAATGCTATAGTGCGGCAAACACTTTTGCAGGAAATGCATTAATGCCGGGTCTGGAATCGGTCAATCTGCGCGCGATAAAACTCTTTATTGCGGTTTACGATGCGCAAAACTTCTCGGCGGTAGCCAGACGTGAGGGCATCTCCGCCTCTCAGGTGTCGCGCGTGATCCATCAGCTGGAGGATTCGCTGGGCCAGCAGCTTTTTTATCGCAATACCCGCGCGATAGCGCCCACGGAAAGCGGGCGGCTATTTATCGATTATGCGCGCGGCATAACCGGCAATATGGAGGAGGCGCGCAGAACGCTGCACGAAAGAACGCTGGCGCCTTCTGGTCTGGTACGGATTAACGCGCCAATCTACTTTGGCCAGCGGCACGTCGCGCCTGGCCTCGCGGCATTAGCCGAACGCTATCCGCAGCTGACCATCGAGATGATGCAAACCGATGACTATATCGATCCGCATAAAGAACCGGCTGATGTGATCTTTCGTATCGGCGCGCTGACCGATTCTTCTTTTCACGCCCGCGTATTCGGCACGCAATACTATTATCTGGCCGCTTCGCCTGAGTATGTGCGTAAGCATGGCGCGCTTGTCCATCCCGACGAACTGCATCGCCACCGCTGTCTGGTTTACCGCGGTTCGTCCGGCCCGAACCGCTGGTTTTTCCGCCAGCCGGGCAGGGAGTGGATCCACTATCCCGTGTCGCCGCTGCTGGCGTCAAACCATGCGGAAACGCTGCTGGTCGCCGCGCTGGGGGGCATGGGGCTGCTGCTCTACCCGGACTGGCTGATCGGCGACAGACTGCAAACGGGCGAGCTGGTCAGGCTGCTGCCGGATTTTGCTGCCGCTATCACTACCGAGCCGCAGCATATCGCTGCGATTTACCCCCATACGCGGCATCCTCCTCTTAACGTCAGGGCGGTCATCGACCATTTTGTTGAGGCTTTCGGCTCGCCGCTTTACTGGCAGATTCAGCCCGGCACTTCCAGTCGGCTGTAACCCAGTCCGTTGATTTTGCGCACCTTGATCTGCACCGGGATACGCTCTTTCATCGCTTCCACATGGCTGATTACGCCAATGGTTTTAC
>Ga0157372_10005634_pt1 | contig 13316 bp, 14 predicted proteins | sample C55metaG_FD_115307 | JGI IMG/M metagenome (GOLD analysis project Ga0157372, IMG submission 115307) | Corn rhizosphere microbial communities from Kellogg Biological Station, Michigan, USA - C5-5 metaG | ecosystem: Host-associated > Plants > Roots > Rhizosphere > Soil | place: USA: Michigan... | reverse complement strand
TGGATGATCTGAAGCTTCTGTTCTACAGAAAACTTGCGGCGTTGCTTTGACATAATACCCTAAATTTAAATGACTAAATTGATTTGATCAATTAGTCCAGCCATTTAGGGGGTCAGTACACTGGAAACCAGACTGGCAGTATTATCCTATACCATTGTATGACATAACTCTAGATCCAAGTCTCACCCAGAATCCGGGGTATTAGCGCGCAGTGCAAGCTGTGCAGAATAAGCTGGTGCAAATCCAGTACTGCCAATTTCCTATTCAGGCAGTAAGATGACAAGACAGGGTGGGGCCGTGAAGCGCCAGTCTGAAGCTCTTTAAATCAGTGAGTGAGCCGTAATGCGCGTTAGCTTAGTTACATAAGTCAGTAGTCGGCTAGCTAATTAGTATATGTGAAGCCTGCTACCGTTGCAATTTTAATAGGAGAATGGTTGCAATGGGACTACCGGAGTTCTAAGTGATGGCGCGCTCAAAAATGGTTCTACATGGAACACTGGAGACCTCTGCTGTTATAGATGGCAACTATAAGTGGTATATATAAGCAGCACGCCGAAGTTATACCAGACAGTAGAGGGATCGGAGATGCTCATAGTAGCAGCAATTTGCAGGACAACATAACCTGCAATAGCGAAGGGGCATTGTTGTAAAAATGTGATCAAAGAGGAAACGTATGCAGTCATTGACCAAAAGTCTACAAAACAGTCGAACACCGGTACTGAGTACCGGTGAGCGGGCACGTATGCTTCAGCGAAAGCTTTATCTGAAAGCCAGACAAGACAAGACGTTTAAATTTTATGTATTGTGTGACAAGATACGGCTAGAGTACTTTCTATGGGAAGCTTATCGCAGAGTGAAGGCCAACGGCGGTGCACCTGGTGTGGATGGTATCAACTTTGATCGGACAGAGAAATCAGGACTACCTGAGTTTATCGATGAGATTAAGGAAGATCTCGTCAATAAAACTTACAAGGCGCAAGCAGTAAGGAGGGTATACATACCGAAGGCCAATGGCAAACTGCGTCCGCTGGGTATTCCTACGATTAGGGACAGGGTAATGCAGATGTCCTGTAAGATGGTGATCGAACCGGTGTTTGAGGCTGACTTTGGAGAGAACTCCTTTGGGTTCAGGCCAAAGAAGAGTGCCAAAGATGCCATGACCAAGATCAAGACCTATCTGCGGGAGAAACGCACCCACGTTCTGGACGCGGACCTGGAAGCCTATTTGACATGATACCGCATGACAGGCTAATGATTGCAGTGAAGCAGCGAATAGCGGATTAGAATGTGCTGGTGCTGATATTGCAATGGCTTAAGAGCCCGGTTATCGATAGTGAAAACAGGACTACGGGCGGAAATCAGAGCGCAATGAGTCGAGAGAATCACGTTACGTTCTAACAGAATCTCGGGCTGCAATGCCCGGGTTTACTTACTGAATACCTATGCAAGGCTACGATTACGATGTAACCATTTCAATCAAATATAAAATTTAAACAGAGATGAAGCGGCAATTACTCATGATACTCGCCTTATTCGTTGTATTATGCGCCTGTAAGAAGGAAAATAAGAAGGCGCTTGCAACAATAAGTACCAGTGCAGCAACAAGCATTACTGCCTCCAGCGCAGTTGTCGGCGGAAGTATTTTAAATACCGGAGGCTCCTCAATTACTCAAAGTGGGATTTGCTATGCAATGAATAATAATCCCACCTTGAGTGACAGCATAAAGACGGGGGGGGGGGTGACAACCGGCGCATTTAATGTCACCATTTCAAATTTAAATGCGAATTCTTCATATTATTACCGGGCATATGCTATCAATAGCACTGGTACTGCTCTAGGAGTGGTCGACAGTTTTAAAACGTCCCCCGGAGTCCCGACGCTTACGACAACCGAAATTTCAAACAATAAGGCGTTGACGGCAACAAGCGGAGGAGTGATCGTTAACAATGGCGGTGCAACCATTACTGCACAAGGTGTATGTTGGGCTACTACTGCGAACCCGACTACGGCCAATTTCAAGACGACAGATACCAGCACGGGAAATTCATTCGCGAGTGCTATCGGTGGATTGTCATTGAATGTAACCTACTATGTCCGATCGTATGCAACGAATAGTTATGGAACAGGGTACGGCAATCAGATCAGCTTTACGGTAAGTTCGAGCGGTACTGTAACCGATATTGATGGAATTACTTATGGAACGATCACTATCGGCACTCAAACATGGACTACTTCCAATTTGCGGGTTCGGCACTATAGAAACGGCGACCCAATTGTGGATGGATTTACAGGGTTTAATTTGGACACTACGTTTGCCACAGGCGCTTACACTTTCCCCAACGGAGACACAACGTTGACGAGTGCTTACGGCTTGTACTATAACTATGGTGCGGTGACGGATCCTCGAAATATTGCTCCTGTCGGCTGGCATGTTCCCACGGACAATGATTGGTATACCCTGGAATTTTATGAGGGAATGACCGCCGCGGACACCAGTAAAACCTCGAATGATTTCGGATTGAGGGGCACGATTGGCGGCAAGATGTTAGTTGGTGGCTCCTCTGGACTGAATCTGCAATTGGCAGGATACTACCTGCCGCACAGTGGCTACGTTAAATTCAATGTATATGGTGTTTACTTATCTTCGTCGGCGCCGGCCGGCGTGGAGGCCAACTATTTTAGGGGATTTAATGTTTCAGGGCCGGGCCCAATATACAGAGCCTATTCGCAATACATTGCTTCTGTTCGACTTGTTAAAGACTAAACATAAAATCCATGAGATTAATTTGCTTAAGTTTGGTATGCGTCGCGGTAATGACGAATATTCATGGAGAACCTCTCTCAGTGTCGGACTCCTCTTGTAATGGAATTCATTTTGTGCAAGGAGTGTCGTGGCGGCAAATCTTGAAACTAGCAAAAAAGGAGGGTAAATATATATTTGTAGACTGCTATACAACTTGGTGTGGCCCTTGCAAGAAGATGGATGAAAATGTGTATGCCATTCCGAAGATTGGGAGTTTTTTCAATAATAGGTTTATATGCGTTAAGCTGCAAATGGATCAAAGGCCTGGAGACGCAGATGTTATCCGGGCTAGCTACCAGGAAGCCATTGATGTGAATAATTCTTATCATGTCGTGGCTTATCCAACTTGTCTTTTTTTCGATCGGGATGGTCGATTGGTAAGAAGAGAGATTGGATACACGGATCAGACCGCGTTTTTGTCTTTGGGAGCGGATGTGTTGGACACGGCCAAGAACTATTATCATTTAATAAGGGAATTCAATCTTGGTAAGTTGAATGACAAAGAAACGATGCTGTTAGCTAATACAGCACTTTCTCTAGGAGATAGTGCTCAAGGGGAAAAGATTGCGAACTCATATATTCGGAAGTTAGTTGCGTCAAATCCTTTTGACAGAGATAAGATTAGGTTCATTCATGAAAATACGAAATTGCCTCAGGATGCTGGATTTGCCTTTTTTTACAAATGTCAAGATACAATTGACAAGATAATGGAAGATGATACCTATGCTCAAGGCGTGGTGACCAAGGCAATTATTGAAGAAATGATAATGCCAGAACTGAAAAAACTTGAAATGGACCAGGGCGCAATTCCGGACTGGGTAACGTTGCAACGACGAATCGAAGGAAAATATGGCGAGCGATTCGGCGAGCATGCGGTAATAGTGGCAAGAGCCAACTGGGCTGGCCAGCATAGAGACTGGGAACAATGGGCACGATATTATGTTATGTGTGAGGAGATATTCGGCGATAAAGCGCATTCTGGGATTTGGGTTGCCTATCATTTAAATTCCGTTGCTTGGACCGTATTTGTTTACAGTAAGAATCATGAGGCTTTAAATTATGCGGCAGCCTGGTGCGGCAGGGCAGTTTTAATGGACCCTGAGCCAAACTATATTGATACATATGCTAACATTCTTTATAAATTGGGCAAGAGTGATCCGGCAATAGCATGGGAGTCCATTGCTGCCAAATTGTCTCCAACCGACGAGAAAATCCAAAGCAGATTTGTTAAAATGAAGAAGGGGGAGCCGACCTGGCCGGAAGGGAATTACTGATGGCAGGTTGCAGTTTTCCTAATTACTTTGATGCCCAAAACCATAAAGTAAAGGCATGAAAAATATTCTTATTTTAATATGCTTGGTTTCCAACGCAAAAGGTCTGTGTCAAAAGCCAATTCTAGACACTACTGCAATCAAGAATTGGACACACATCCGTGCCGGAATGATAAGTAGTAATGGACAGTATGTTTGCTTTACTAATGAAAGATTGAATAGTGAAATCGAATTAACGGTGACCTCGGTTGATCGAAAATGGCACATGAGCTTTCGAAATGCAAAGAGTGCGCAATTTTCGGCTGACGGTTTGCAGATTGTATTTAAGATAGGACAGGATTCTTTGGTCATCTTAACTCTTGGAGTGGGTAGAATTGAGATCATTGAACATGTCGTGACATTTAAGATGGGCGAAAGGGACGGTTCGCAATGGCTGGCATACATGGACGGCAATCCGGAAAGGGGGCTGATTGTACGAGATCTGGCGACCAAAAGAGAGAATAGCGTTCCGTTTGCTAGAGAGTTTCATTTTGATCCATCATGTGAAAATATTATAGTGATCGGCCGTTTAGACCACGCGGGAGACTCGACAACATGGATTCGACTTGTAAATCTCGCAACCCGGGCTGTAAAGACTGTTTGGAGGAAGCGTCACGCCACAGTGGCGAACCTAGTAGCTGGACCGCTGAGCTCCATTTCGTTTGTTTCCAATGAACAGATGGGAAACCGGAGTCAAAATGTATTATGGCTATATAATGATCGAATGGATATCGCTAGGATTCTTGTAAGCACGGCAACATCTGGGGTTGAACCAGGGATGGACGTGGCCAATTTAGCACCGGAGTTTACTTCTGACGGGCGATTTATTTTTTTTGGATTGCAGGATTCGACTGCTTTGGATCGGGATCTGCGCCGGAAAGCATCAAAATTGGAGATTTGGAGCTATCTGGATGAGAAGCCTGAGCCAGTTCTGGAAGAAGAGGAAAAATATTCAAAAATTTATCCTGCCGCGATAAGCATAAGTGCGGGAAAAGTTGTAAGACTCGGGGGAAGTGATGAATCAGTTGTCGGCCATGGGGGCAAATGGGTATTGATTCGCCATGGCTTAGGTTATAGTGGGTTGTCTGAATCTGGCTGGAATGCTAGCGCCGAAGAGTCTTTCTTCCTTGTTGATATTGAAAATGGCGCAAGGACGTTATTGAAAGACCATATCAAGTTTCCATTGGAAGACTTGTCATTATCGCCGTCGGGTAAATGGGTCTTTTACTACGATCTTAATCAAAATAACTATTTCAGCTATAATACGACGACGCATACAATCAGGAATGTCAGTTTATCGTGTCACACCCAATGGATTAATATTGAGACAGATTACCCTGAACATTTTCTTGAGGCTTCGCCGGGACTACCTAAATGGCTAAATAACGACGAATGGGTACTGGTCCGGGACCGTTATGATATCTGGAAAATTAATGCGAGTGGTAAAAGGCCACCTATCAACCTGACAAATGGTTATGGAAGGAAGAGGCATATTCGCTTCTCTCTAATAGACACCGGTTCTTTCGGAGGCACAAGTGAGATTTGGAAGTCAAGAATACCAGTGCAGGGAGTGGATGAGAATAGTCAAGACAGAGGCTTTTTTAGCATTGCGATTCCTGTGAGAGGCGGCCCTCGACTACTTTCAATGGGCCCCTATGTTTATGGTGAATGGCGAGGACACGGAAAGGATGATTCTTGGCCCATTAAGGCGAAGAACAGCGAGTGTTACCTTATGTTGCGGATGAATGCTGTGGAAGCACCTAATTATTTCGTAAGCAAGGACCTTAGGCATTTCGTTCAAATAAGCGACAATCAACCACAACGAGAGTATAATTGGTTAACCGATGAACTGATTGGCTGGAAGACGTTGGACGGCACCTACACGAAGGGGATCTTGTACAAGCCGGAGAACTTTAACCCTGGAAGGAAGTATCCCGTAATATTTGATTATTATGAGGTAAGGTCGGACGAAGTGAATCTTTTCATTCCTCCGGCATTATCGTCATCCCGTATCAATATCCCATGGTTTGTCAGCAGGGGGTATCTTGTATTAGTGCCCGATATTCATTATAAAATTGGATACCCGGGCCTAAGCGCATATAATTCAGTCGTGTCGGCGGCCGAATTTTTATCGAGGAGGCCCTACGTAGACAGAGGACGAATGGGCATTCAAGGGCATAGTTTCGGTGGATACGAAACTAATTATATCGTTAGTCACTCACGCTTATTCGCCGCGGCATGTTCGTGTTCAGGCCTTTCCGACCTTGTAAGTTTTTACGGCGCGATAGCCAGGGGATCATATCCAATGTATTGGTCCGAAAGGAGTCAGGGCCGTATAGGGACTACTCCATGGGCAGCACCGGAGCTCTATATTTCAAACTCACCTATTTTTGCGGCTGATAGGGTGACCACTCCGTTGCTGCTTATGCATAATAAGGGTGATGCGCTGGTACCCTTTGCTCAATCGGTTGAATTCTTTTCGGCATTACGTCGACTGGGAAAAAGAGTATGGTTGCTGCAATATGATGGATCGGATCACTTTATTGAAGGATGGTCTGCGCAGGAAGATTTCACTATGAGGATGACCCAATTCTTTGATCACTATTTACGGGGTTTACCTGCGCCAGTTTGGATGGCGGGGAAGAAATCGGGCAGGGGCGGTTTTTAAATATCCGATATGCTTTTAGTTGACAAAGTAAGAGGTAAACGAACGACTAACTACCTGTTGGATATAAGGGCTATCTAAATATAGCTTTGCTCTTTGAAAATTTGGGAACTATGGAAAAAGTACTGTCAGGTTCGGGCAGGGTCAGATCTGTCCGGACGGAAGATCAGATTTTGGGATTGCTGGAGGAGTATGAGATCAGCGGTTATACGGTAAAGGAGTTCTGCGAGATCAGCGAGCTGAACGAGACGACCTTTTATTCCTGGCTGCGGAAGTACCGGTCGAGGGTAGAGGAGGAGCCGAAGGGATTTGCGCCGATCGAGGTGCTTCCTTCAGTGGTAGCAACCGTTGGACCTGCGCTTTTCGCGGAGGTTGGAAGTATACGGATCTATAAGGAGGTGGCTGCCGAATATCTTAAATCGTTGTTATGAGCAAACTGTTATCTGTTCGTCAGGATACGAACCTGTATCTGTATCGGCGGCCTGTTAAGATGTCCAGAAGCTTCAATGGGTTAGCGGCTTTGACCCGGACGGAACTGGAGAGGGATATCGTCAGTGGCGATATTTTTATTTTTCTGAACCGGGCGCGGAGCATGGTCAAAGTGCTGGTGTACGAGAACAAGGGCTTCAGTATCTTCTACCGCCGGCTGGACGAGGGCTCGTTCATTTTGCCAATGATCGCTGGTGAAGCGGTGAGCTACAAAATGACGACCGATCAGTTAACGAGGTTGCTGAGTGGATTGGAGCTCGAAGAGGGCATGGAGAGGAAGGCTGGGAAATACGAGCCGTTGCATGGTGCTGCGGTGTGACGTAGCTTAACCCGCGAGGGCATATTTTATACAGGCGCAACTTTTATGCGCGAGAAATTGTCTAAAGACAAAACCTCGCGCAAGCCTTGTTGATATCTCCCGAACATGCGAAGCTGTTAGATGATTACCGGAAGCTGGTGCTTCGGTCGCAGGCGCATGATCAGATCGTTGCGAAGAAGGATCAGCTGATTGATGATCTGCAAATGAAGATGATCCCGCTGAAGAACTTTAGCGATGGGTTGGTAGAGGGGGTGAGGGCGCTGCGTGGCGAGGTAAAGGAGCTGCACAGGGAGGTGGAGGAGAAAGAGCAGTTGAAAGCGAAGCTGGAGCTGATCAGTCACCAATACGATCAGCTGAAGAAACTGGTGTTCGGTCGGAGCAGCGAGAAACTGCCAGAGGCGGCTATCCCGGAGCAGTTGTCACTGGACGTGGCGGCTGAAACGGTGGAAGCCTGCAGGTCATCGAGGGCAGTAGGGTTGACAGCTACACGAAACGCAAGGCGGTGGACCGGCTGAAGCATCCGGGTCGCAACGAGATCCTCTCGCACCTGGAACGGAAGTACGTGGATCTTCACCCGGAGAACCTGCCGGAAGGAGCCAAGCCCTACGACAAGATCGAAACGGAGCAACTGGAATATGACCCGGCCAGACTCTTTGCCACTGTGTACCGGCGGCATAAGTACAAACTGGAGAAAGCGGACGGGACGACGGAGTTCTACATTGCGGAGCTGCCTGCGGAAAAGGACAAGAGCCTGGCGGCGCCCTCTCAAAGCGCATGTGACTACCGAAAAATATCTGTATCACATGCCAATCTACCGACAGGTGCAGAAGCTGGCGCAAAGCGGAGTGATGTTGAGCGGCACCACAGTCGGAGATTGGATCAGCGGATAACTTATTGCTATCCAGAGTACCAGAGTCGGTACTATACCGACAGATCATTTCAGACTTGCAGGATGTGCAGGCTTTGCTTACTAGCGATTATGTTGCTGCCGATGCGGCGACACCGTCTGGGGAAAGATTAAGGCCAAACAAATGGGCGGCCAAAGCGCTGCTTGCCCGGACCTACTTATATATAGTGCCTATGACAGCGCTGAAATGCAAGCTTCGGGAGTAATCAACAATACCGCCTTATATGGTACCTCTTCACTAAACCAAGTATTTTTAAAGAACAGTCAAGAGGCGATCTGGCAGGTTCAGCCCGTTAATATCGGATGGAATACCCCTGACGCCCAGATATTTATTTTGTCTCCTGCCAGCCCAATGACAGGAACGCTGAATCCTGTTTATTTGAGCCCGCAAATATTGGCTGCGTTCGAGCCGGGCGACCGAAGGAGGACCAATTGGATCGACAGCGTCACTGCAAATGGCATTATCTATTATTACCCATACAAATATAAAAGTGCGACGTTTAATGCTCCAGTTACGGAATACGAAATGATTCTGCGTCTGGGGGAACAATACCTGATCCGAGCGGAGGCCAGAGCGAGACAAAACAACATTCCGGGTGCGCAGGCCGATTTGAATTTGATAAGAACGAGAGCTGGCCTATCCAGTACGACAGCGAACGATCAGTCTGCTCTTCTGGCTGTCATAGGGCACGAACGGCAGGCAGAATTATTTACAGAATGGGGGCACCGGTGGTTAGATTTGAAAAGGAGTGGCGAAATAGATGCTGTAATCGCATTTTTTTCGTTTTTGCCGGCGGAACGATCTATGCCTTTTTCAATGCCCGTTGTACCCAAGTCAAGTTACTGGTATGGAACGGGGATGGATTTGCCATGTATTTACTGGGGCGATTTTGGGCGAACCTGATAGTACACTATGATGCAGGTCCACATAAAATTGAATAGAAATAATAGAAGGCTGAGGGGATAAATATAAGCAGAATTTCCTTGAAGCATGTGATAAATGCCCATGAGACCAAAATAAAGAATTTTTCCCGTAAATGGCGTTTTCTTATCCATGTACCGATTAACATGATTGGGGTCACCGCATCTATAGCCCATCAGAAGATCAGGAAGGCGCCGAATATTTCAGGACCTCCCTGAAGTTTGCCATGGTTCAAGAATATCAGCGACGGAATCACGATCATCGTGGCTAGAATTACAAGGGAACAGAAAAGGTGAGTGAGGCGCATTATTCCGTTTTTATGTATGCCCTCCGCATGTAGTCTAGCCATGCGCGAGTTGCGCTAGCGCTTCCTCATATTGCCTTTTATTTTTTATTGGTTTTACCATAACTTACTTTTTTGTGCATCGATTTTGTCATATTGTTTGTGTGTACCGAACCAACTGCTCATGTTGTTGACAGAAATCGGAACAGTGAGAATTTCATCCGTGGCAACGCTTAGACGGGCGATATACCGGAAGACGCAGCGGAATTGAGCAGCGCGCTTACCTCGCCAACGAGCTTATAGAGTTCATCGTTTTGTGTCGGCTTAATGAAATAATACTTTGCACCTGATCGCATGCATGCGTCCATATCCTTAAATCGCGGCGAAGTACTCCACACAACTTTGATGATCTGTTTGTACTTGTCGTTTGAATTGAGGAGCTCAAGTATTTCAGGAGCACTGAGGTCAGGCAATTTAAAATCCAACAAAAGGATGCAGGGCAAATCACCCGGCATACAGGCATCCAGGTATTGCATCAGGGCATCGCCACTGTCTCTATAGACCAGTTCCGTCCCGGAAGTCTGTTTATAAAATTCCTGTTCAAAAAACAGCCAATCATCAGCATCGTCATCCACAACCAGCAAATAACGGGAATTGGGTTTCATTGCAATAGGCTGATTTATTAAAGACCAAATTGAAATAAATATACAACCTAAAGATAATGCGTTCTCCGAAGAAAATCCCGGACCTGGCGGATGAACGACCGTGCGCGGACCAGGAAAACCCCGCTGGTTATGCTTTGCATCTCCGGTTACCGGATATTTTCAACGATTCAGGCCTGCTTCGGCTATTTAAACGGAAGCGGCAGTGCCTTTGCAAATGATTGATCTATAGTGCATTATAGCACAAAAACAATTACGGCATGATTTTTTCCTTTTCATACGAAGAATAGAAAAAATCCTACCCTTCAGTCCCAAACGCAAGCCTGATCGCGCAAAATTGTCGCCTTAAAACTCCATCGCCATCGCGGACCGGGATAGCATTTTTTACAATGGCAACATCTTTGCCATCCCAAAGGAGGTATAACATGCAAATGGCGGATCCATATATTTTGGTTGCGGATGACGATCCTGAGGACCGGCAGGCTTTACGCGATGAATTCCGCTTGCAAAATCCGGGAATAGCCGTCAAGGAGGTAGAAGGCGGTCGCGAGCTCCTGGATTTTTTAGACCGGTGCCTGCCTCGTCAATTACCTGCCGTCATTGTCCTGGATTATCAAATGCCGGACCTTAGCGGCCCCGAGGTCCTGCAGCAGTTGTCAGCTGACGAACGATACCGGCAAATTATGATCGTCACGTGGAGTACTTCCAGCCGTACAAAAGACATGGAAGAATGCAAGCGGCTCGGCGCGATGGATTACCTGATCAAACCCGACTGCATTGATGGTTTGAATAAATCCGTCCGGCAACTGGCGATGCTCTTCGAAATGGCAACCCGTCGCATTTTACCTCGAAAATGCCGCACTGACACCTTTCCACTCTGAAAGTGATGCCCTAATTTCGAACTGGAAAACGAAAACGCAATCAAATGAGAAAGCTGGTTTACGCCATCAACCTTACCATCGACGGCTGCTGCGACCATACCAAGGTGGGCGGTAGTGAAGAAATACTTGATTTTTTTTCCAACGTTATACGGGATGCCGACCTGCTTGCATACGGACGGATCACTTACCAACTGATGGTTCCCTATTGGCCCGACGTCTTGAAAGACCCGTCCTCGACCAAGGCAGAGATCGAATTTGCCCGGGTATTCGACTCCGTCGACAAAGTCGTTTTCTCACAGTCGCTGGACAAAGTTGAAGATAAGAACTCGAGGATCGTTCGTAAAAAACCCGAGGATGAAATACTCCGGCTGAAACAAGAAAAAGGGAAAAATATCTTACTGGGCGGCGTAGCGCTATCTTCCTACCTTATACAGCTTGGCCTGGTCGATGAATATATTTTTGTCATCCATCCAATCATTGCCGGAGAAGGGAGACGGCTGCTGGAAAGTACCCGCCTGCCGGAGAAATTAAAATTAAAACTGGCTGACACGAAGATTTTTAAATCAGGCTGCGTCGCGCTTCATTACCTGAAACCGTGACAAATGGCGTCAAAAAATAAATTTGCGAAACCGATTGGCTGCGCATATATTTGCAACTGATTGGCTTCTTATTTGACAGCTATGAGGCGCGACATTTTTCAAGCTATTGCAGACCCCACCCGACGGGCGATCCTCATCCTGATCGCCATGCAGGCAATGACCCCCAACGCCATTGCGGCGCACTTCGACATCACCCGCCAGTCCATATCCCGGCACTTACGCATCCTGTCCGATTGCGACCTCCTGGCCCAAAAGCAAGAAGGCAGGGAGATCTTTTATGAACTGAAAATCGATAAAATGAAGGAGATCGATATCTGGCTGGACCAGTTCCGGGAGATTACGGAAGAAAGGTTCCAACAACTCGATCAAGTATTGTACACACTAAAAAATAAGAAAAAATGAATCTGCTGTTTGATTTCACCGTAGACAAAGCCGCCAAGACCATCTACATTACGCGGGAATTCGCCGCCGACCTCGATCTCGTCTGGGACGCCTTTACAAAAGCGGAGATACTCGACCAATGGACGGCTCCCAAGCCATGGCGCGTCCAGACGAAGGAAATGGATTTCCGGGAAGGAGGGCGCTGGTTGTATGCCATGGTCTCGCCCGAGAATGTCAAGGGCTGGTCGATGGTTGTATTTCTCGGCATTCATCCCAAGACCGATTTCTCCACAAGGAATACTTTTGCCGATGAGAACGGGAATCCCAGTAGCGCGTTTTCAATCGTCAACAATTCTTTCAAGAGCGACGGGGACAAAACCACCGTGTATATCGAGAAAAAATTCGATGACCTTGCAACGCTTGAAATGATTGTCGCGCATGGCTTTAAAGAAGGCGTTTCCATGGGATATGCCAACCTGGACGAATATTTCCGCACCGTGGCCACCGCAAAATGACGAGGCCTGAGCAGTACGTCACCGATTTCCTGCTTATCGTCAAAATTTCCGGTGAATGTACCCCGATCTTTTTATCTTTTTCCTATGAAACCAGCGCGCCTCCTCTATCTTCTCGCCGGGATCAAGCTGATCCTGCCGTTCTTCCTTCAGGACCCTTCATGGGGTCCACATCGGGATGAATTCCTTTACCTGGCGGAAGCCCGGCATATGGCCTGGGGCTACATGGAAGCTCCCCCTTTGCTCTCCGTCTTCGCGTGGATGACGAACCTGCTTGGCGGCGCGATGTGGGCGATCAAGATATGGCCTTCCCTTGCTGGCGCCCTTACATACGTCCTCGTGGGCCGGCTCGTGCTCCGCCTGGGTGGCCGCTGGTTCGCCCTGTTGCTTGCCTGGATGCCCTTCGTGGCGGGCGCATGGCTTAGGATGCACTTCCTCTTCCAGCCGAATTTTTTGGATATATTCTGCTGGACGGCGATGGCCTATGGACTAATCAGATTTCAACAGACCGGGAAGCCCATGCATCTCTATGTCGCAGGTATCAGCTTCGGCCTCGGCATGCTCAGTAAATATACCATGGCC
>Ga0157372_10005633_pt1 | contig 13317 bp, 11 predicted proteins | sample C55metaG_FD_115307 | JGI IMG/M metagenome (GOLD analysis project Ga0157372, IMG submission 115307) | Corn rhizosphere microbial communities from Kellogg Biological Station, Michigan, USA - C5-5 metaG | ecosystem: Host-associated > Plants > Roots > Rhizosphere > Soil | place: USA: Michigan... | reverse complement strand
CTGCGGCCGACGGAACGCATTCTGAAAGTGAGGCTCGCAACAATTATTCGCCCAGCCTTTGGAGGAAAGTCATGGAAAACACCGGCGAAGTTTATCCAAAGGCTACTTGAAATCCAAAGTGGTGGAAGGGGAAGAAGTCCAGAGCTGATCGCGAAAGATGAACGATTGGTGGAGTATCTCCGGGGAGGAACATCACACTTGCCTCAGGCTGACCAGCACTCATCGGTTAGTGCGACGTTCTGGCAGTTAGCGGACGTGTAACGGGCAAGCTGGAAGTTATCGGTCATCCGTTGAATGAATTTACTGGGAACTCATTTGTGTTCGCTGGATCTGGCGCCTCAAATCCGGGGACGTTAAGGGGACGATAAGAAGTGTCGTACGGTGCCTTCTAGTATCAATCGATGTCCGCCGACACCGTTTGATATCAATTAGTTACAGCTCGTTGCTGCGCTGTCACGGCAGAGGCCGCGGGTTCGAGTCCCGTCGTCCCCGCCATTCCGTTCAATGGCTTACAACTTGGCACTTTTGGAATTAGGGTGCACCCGTTTCCGCGGTGCTCCCTGCAGGCAGCAAATGCACTGGCAGAATGGCAGCGACCAGCCGCGCTTGGGCCGCTTGGTTTCAGAAGCCGATTGCAGACACTTGTTGGTCACACTCAAATTCCAGTACCGCAAGTAATCGCGGATCGCAATCCTGCCACTGCAAAGCTGCAAGCTCCCCCGGCGCAGCACGAATCAGCAGCCCTCCAAATTGCCATTAACGTTGGCAATTTGAACTCCCCATCTGACGCCGCTTTCAGCGGAAAATGAGAGCTGAAATTAAAATTCTGAGTGTCGCGAGTTGATGCCCTTCATTTCCAACTTTCTCAGTACTTCTTGCATCACACGATGTCTTCCAAGTTTGCTTATTTAGCAAGGTACCTTTCTTGATTTCTCGGATGACCAGGCAAAGTGCTTTGATTCGCTCGGGCAGATCGGTTTGGTTTCAGCATTGGCGACACGTAGGCATTTTGTTCGTCGTGCAAGTTTGTCTGTTGCGCATCGGCTTCTCACAAATTAACTCACCCCTTCTGCCATCGACAGAAAAAAATTACCAAACCCATCCCTATCAGGGTCACCTGGATTCCGACGATGGGCAATGGACGCGACCGGCTAAGGACTATGCCAGCACACGTTACAGCTCTCTCGATCAAATTAACGCCGACAATGCCAAGACTCTAAAGCTGGCATTCACCTTTTCCACCGGCATGACTCGCGGGCATGAGGCGGCGCCGCTGGTCGTAAATAACACGATGTACATCGTTTCTCCATTTCCCAATAGCCTCTACGCCCTCGACCTTACAAAGCCTGGAGCGCCGATGAAATGGGTGTACCAGCCTTTGCCGACGCCGGCCTCGCAGGGGGTGGCGTGTTGCGACGTAGTGAATCGCGGCGCGTCCTACGCCGACGGCAAAATTTATTACAACACTTTGGACAATCAGACGGTGGCCGTCGACGCAGTTAACGGCCGCGAAGTCTGGAGGACGCGCGTCGGGGACATCAATAAAGGCGAAAGCATCACCATGGCTCCCTTGGTGGTGAAAGGGAAAGTTCTGGTCGGCAACAGCGGCGGGGAGTTTGGAATTCGGGGCTGGTTGACCGCCCTCGATGCAAAGACGGGGAAAATTGTTTGGAGGGCTTACACCGCCGGTCCGGACAAAGACGTTTTAATCGGACCTCGCTTCAAGCCGTTTTATTCGCAAGATCGAGGTCAGGATCTGGGAGTGAAAACCTGGCCGCCAGATGCGTGGAAAATTGGCGGCGGCGGGGTTTGGGGATGGATGTCCTATGATCCTCAGCTCAATCTTATTTATTACGGCACAGCAAACCCCGGGCCTTGGGACTCAGACGCACGACCGGGTGATAACAAATTTACTTCGGGAATTTTCGCTCGCGATGCCGACACCGGAGAGGCTGTATGGTTCTATCAGTTCAGTCCTCACGATCTTTATGATTACGACGGCGTAAATGAAAACATTCTCCTCGATCTTCCGATCAACGGCCAAACCAGAAAAGTTCTCGTTCACCCCGACCGTAATGGCTACGTGTATGTTCTGGACCGGGCCACAGGTGAAGTTTTATCGGCAAATGTGTTTGCTCCCATCACAACTAGTCGAGGCGTAGATCTTAAGACGGGAAAACTGCAATATATAGAAGAAAAACATCCCATCGTCGGGAAGGTTGTTAAAGGTCTATGTCCTGCGTCTCCCGGGGCTAAAGACTGGCAGCCGTCGGCTTTTTCCCCGCGAACCGGCTTGATTTATATTCCGCACAACCACCTGTGCATGGATGAAGAAGATCTTACGCCGAACTATATCGCCGGCACTCCTTATGTCGGAGCGAATGTGCGCATGTACGACGCTCCCGGAGGCTATGGCGGCGAGTTCACCGCGTGGGACCCAATTCAAGGCAAAGTGGTTTGGACAAATCCTGATCACTTTCCGGTGTGGAGTGGCGCGCTTGCAACCGCCGGGGATGTCGTCTTCTATGGCACGCTCGACGGATGGTTCAAGGCTGTCGATGCACATGATGGAAAGCTGCTGTGGCAGTTCAAAACCGGATCCGGAATTATTGGTCAGCCTGTGACTTACAAAGGTCCGGATGGTAAGCAGTATGTCGCGATCTTATCTGGAGTCGGGGGTTGGGCGGGGGCGATTGTAGCCGGCGGCCTCGACGCCCGCGACCAATCCGCTGCTCTCGGGTTTGCCGCCGCGATGAAAGATCTGCCGCACTACACCAACAAGGGAGGCATGCTTTATGTCTTCGTCCTTCCTTAGATTGTCTGTAAGTATCGCTTTTTTGGTTTGTGTACTTGGGGCCACTGCCCAAACCCGTGAGCTGCGGGTCTGCGCCGATCCCAATAACATGCCGTTCTCAAATATGAAGTTACAAGGTTTTGAGAATCAGATCGCGTCCATCGTAGCTAGAGATCTCAACGCGCAGCTTATTTACGTTTGGCAAAGAATGGGACGTGGCTTCGTGCGGGAATACATCGACAAGTCACGTTGCGATTTGCTCGTGGGAATTCCGCGCAATTATCGTCCGGTTCTCACTACCGCACCTTATTACCGTTCCACTTATGTATTTGTCTCGCGCCGAAACAGCAAGTTCGAAGTCACGTCTTTCAATTCGCCCGACCTGCATGGATTGAAAATCGGCGTACAGGTTTTGGACGAAGAGTACACGCCTCCCGGAGAAGCGTTGGCCCGGCGCGGCTTGCAGGCAGCGATCGTGGGCTTTGACACAACCGAGGACGCAGCCTCAATCGTTCGCGCAGTTGCGAACCGGCAAGTCGGGATCGCCGTGGTGTGGGGACCGCTGGCTGGTTACTTCGCGCAACAATATCGCGATGATCTTGTGCTAGAGCCGGTTGAGCCTGAAGTTGATCCGCCGGGACTGCCTTTCACTTTCGCGATATCGATGGCCGTGCGCAAAGGCAATACGGCGCTACGTGACGAGCTGGATCGAGTGCTCACTCGACATCACTCCGAGATTCACAAAATTCTTACGAAATACGGTGTTCCACAACTGCCGCTTGCCCCGGTCAGCGTGCAGAGCGCGGCTAAGTGATGCGTCGATGTATCCAATTCGGATTCTTGTTCACCATTGCACTTTTACTCGCGTCGTGTAAGCGGGAAGATCGGACCCTGCGGCAGCCTCCGCCGGCCGACGAAACCGTCAACACAATACAAATCAGCGGACTTAATCCCGGTGCTAACTCAATTTCCACTCCTCCTAATTCAAATATGTATCAAGAGAGTGCTTACGCGGTTTCCGAAGGCCAGAAGCTCTTCGAACAATATAACTGCGTCGGCTGCCATGCCCATGGAGGAGGCGGAATCGGACCTCCGCTGATGGATAGAAACTGGATTTACGGAAGCGAACCAGGAAATATCTTCGCCACGATTATGCAAGGCAGACCCAATGGGATGCCGTCATTCCGTAATCGTATTCCTGAGTACCAGGCGTGGGAGCTTGCCGCCTATGTTCGCTCGCTGGCTGGATTACTACCCAAGGGGGTCTCACCCAACCGCCCCGACGAGATGAATGTAAAGCCGGCCGAGTCTTCGACGCCGGAGCAAACGCCTACCGGAATCACTGGGCAACCGGAGGATAAGAAGTGAAGCTGCTCGAATTGAGCTTCATTCCTGCGCGCCTGGTGATTCAGGCAATGCCGCTCAACCCGGGAAGTCATCTGGTTTTGCATGCAGGAGCTCCACAGGGAAGAAATATCGAGTGGTTGTATTGGAGCATCTTTTGGGTGCTGGTCGCGGTCTTCGTTCTGATGATTGCTGCATTTACCAGAGCCGGCGCTAGAAGCCATGTCTCAGCGTGGAAGCCTCTGCCCATAATTGAAAACGATGAAGCCGATCGCCGGGCGGCGTGGGCAGTGTGGTCTGCTGTCGGAGTCACCGTCATAACCCTGTTCGTAATCCTCGTCATTAGCGTTGTCACCGGCAAGCGAGTCGAAGGACTTACGTCGAAGAATCCGGTTACAGTGCAAATTACCGGACACCAGTGGTGGTGGGAAGTAACTTACCCGAATTCTCAAGCCGATCAAACCATTACAACCGCCAACGAGATTCATATTCCGATTAATACGCGGGTAGTTGTACTAACCAATTCAGCGGATGTGATTCACAGCTTCTGGGCGCCAAGCATAACCGGAAAACGCGATCTACTGCCCGGATACTCGTCAGCCTTTTGGTTCGAAGTAGATAAGGCCGGAATCTATCACGGGCAATGCGCCGAGTTTTGCGGGCTGCAGCACGCGCACATGGGATTTTCGGTTATCGCAGAACCCGTCGATAAATTTGACGCCTGGAAGCGCCAGCAACTAAAGCCGGCATCGGACCCATCGGATGCGGAAGCCAGTCGCGGACGTGATGTCTTTTTGACCCATGCATGTCTAATGTGCCACACGATTCGCGGCACAGATGCCGGTTCGCGTTTCGGTCCTGACCTCACGCATGTGGCCTCCAGAAACATGATTGCAGCCGAGACGCTGCCTAACACCGCAGGCGCGCTCGGAGGATGGATAGTTGATCCGCAGCGCATTAAGCCGGGCACCAAAATGACGCCGAATGCTCTGGCCCCGGATGATCTTCAGGCGTTGATTGTGTATTTACGAAGTCTTGAATAAGGAGCAAGAGTTGGCGGTCGCAGAGCCCATCATCCCGAACGATCAGGACACAGGTCAATCGGAACTGGCCCATCGGCTTGCTCGAACGTGGCGGCAATCTGGCGGTTTCTGGGGATGGTTCAGCAATACCCACCACACTGACATCGGAATCCGTTTCATGGTGACCGCGTTCATCTTCTTCCTGTTGGCCGGGATCTTGGCGGCGATGATGCGGCTGCAGCTTATCCGGCCGGAGAACTCCCTGATGGGCCCGGACCTCTACAACCAGATCTTTACCATGCATGGCAGCACCATGATTTTTTTATTTGCTGTGCCCATGATGTTCCAAGGATTTGGCGTGTATGTGGTTCCTCTGATGTGCGGAGCCCGTAACATCGCGTTTCCTCGATTGAATGCCTTCAGCTATTACCTTTATGTAGGAGGAGCTCTTGTCCTTTGGGGCGGACTGCTAACTAACACCGGTCCGGATGTCGGCTGGTTTGCCTATGTACCTCTATCTGGACCAGCTTATTCGCCAGGGCATCGCGCCGACATCTGGTCACAGATGATCACCTTCACCGAAGTGTCCGCCCTTGGTGTTGCGATTTGTCTGGCAACTACAATCTTGCGGCATCGCGCTCCCGGTATGACCCTCAACCGCATGCCTATTCTACTTTGGGAAAAGCTAGTCATTTCAATGATGGTCATATTCGCCATGCCCGCAGTGATGATCGCCAGCGGTCTCCTTCTCCTCGATCGGTTAGTGGGCACTCACTTCTTCAATCCCGCAGAAGGTGGCGACGTTCTGCTGTATCAACATTTGTTCTGGTTCTTTGGGCATCCCGAGGTCTACATCATCTTTTTGCCCGGGGCAGCAATCATCTCAACACTAGTGGAGTGTTTCTCGCGTCGCCGCATTTTTGGATACACGCCGATTGTGGTTTCTGTCGTAGCTACTGGCTTTGTCGGATTCAGCGTTTGGGTCCATCACATGTTTGCGACAGGATTGCCGCAGCTCAGCGAAAGTTTCTTTACCGCGGCAAGCCTAATGATTGTCATTCCCACCGGAGTGCAGTTTTTCTGCTGGGTGGCGACGATCTGGAACGGGCGGCTGCAGCTTCGATTGCCCATGCTCTGGGCATTCGGATTCTTCTTTGTTTTTCTGATTGGCGGGTTGTCGGGAGTAATGCTGGCCTCGGTCCCGCTGGATCTGCAGGTGCACGACACTTACTTCGTTGTTGCCCACTTTCACTATGTGCTTATCGGAGGAGCTCTCTTTCCGATGTTCGCAGGCATCTATTTCTGGTTTCCCAAGATGACCGGGCGGATCGCCGACGAAACTTTAGGCAAGTGGCACTTCTGGCTATTCTTTATCGGTTTCAATATCACTTTTTTCACTTTGCATTTCCTGGGGCTGCGCGGAATGCCACGCCGCGTCTACACCTACAGCCCGGACATGCATTGGCATCGCTTGAACCTACTGGCGTCTAGCGGAGTGATCTTTATGACCGCAGGGCTGCTGGTATTTCTAGCTAACATGCTGCGGAGTCGTAAGTCGGGCGAAATCGCGGGTAACAACCCGTGGGGAGATGCCGGATTGGAGTGGTCAGTGTCCTCTCCGCCTCCGGCATACAATTTTCTTCATATTCCCACCGTCAGTGGCCGCGATCCGTTGTGGGAAGATCCCCCTGACCAACCTATCGTTGTAGGACTCCGTGACGATATTCGCGAAACCCTGGTAACTCACAGTTTGGATGCGGACCCACAATACAAAGAAGAAGATCCGGGCCCAAGCATTTGGCCGTTTCTGGCTGCGCTCACAGTTTCGGCAACCTTTGTGGGATCGATCTTCACGCCCTGGGCAGTGCCCATCGGAGCGCCACCAGTGATAGTTACTTTGCTTGGCTGGTTATGGCCACGCGGGCATTCCCCAGCGCCCAGACTGGCAGGTGAATTATGAGCACTTTCGACCCGCCAGTTCCACGTCCGATGACGCTCGACGTTTCTGGTTTGCCAAGTGTTGCGTTTGGCCACCGCAACACCACGTGGCTAGCGAACGTGTTCTATATGGCGATAGAAGGAATGATGTTCGCCATGATGTTCGCCACTTATTTTTATCTGCGAACCAGATCCACCAACTGGCCGCCCGGACATTTGCCGCCTGCATTACGGTACGGTATCGCAAACGCTGTAGTGTTTTTGGTCAGCGTCATTCCCGCACGATGGGTGGCGAAACGTGCACCAAGTGGCGATCGAGGAGCGATCAGGAAAGGCCTTCTTATTCTTGCGCTGTTTGCGCTGATCGCCACTGCAATCCGCGTATTTGAATTTACAACTCTGAACTGCCGTTGGACGGACGATGCCTATTCGTCAACGATTTGGGTGCTGATCGGAATGCATTCGGGGCATCTGATTACCGAACTGATTGAAACGCTCGTTCTATTCGTGATGTCATTCACTTCTAAAATGGAAGGAACGCGTCTTGCCGATGCAGCGATCAATTCTGATTATTGGTACTTCGTTGTAGTTACAGGTTTGATGATTGACGTCCTCATATACGGAACAACTCGATTTTTGTAGTGAAAGTTATGTCGACTTCGGAACAAATTATTAAGTCCGGTAGAACCCCCCGGGGCCTTTGGTGGAGTCTGACCGCGGGATTTGGGGCCTGGGCTGTCGATCTTGGCGTTAGCTATGTGCTTGAGCAGCACAGTTGCTCGACCGGCCATCACTACGTGCTGCATGTCGTCAGCGCGGTTTGTCTTGCTATCGCGGTGAGCGGCTTTGGAGCTGGCTTATTGGAATACAGGCGTTTTCCCGGCGACACATCAGAAGAAGGTGGCAGTCCTTTTGACCGTGCACACTTCCAGGCGGTTTTGGGAATGATCTTCAGTCTCTCATTTGCCGTCGTGATTATTGCTGGCTGGGTTCCGCGATGGGTTCTGAGTCCGTGCGAGTGAAATGGCATTGATACATCCAACCCGAGCAGCTGTCCTGGGGATAGTTACTTTGCTAGCCGCGCATGCGTGGTCACTAACTGCAGCTCGCGAAGCAGCCATGAAGGACTGGACATGGCCGCCGTTTATTGTGCTTCCTCTGGTGCTGGCTGCGGTTACTTATTTCAGTGGCACCATAAAGATGCCGGGAAAGAGCAACACTGCAAAGCTGTTTTCCTGGCGAACGATTTGCTTCGCTCTAGGGCTGATATCGCTAATCATCGCGCTCGACTCTCCTGTCCATGAACTTGGCGAGCAACTCTTTTGGGTCCACATGACGCAGCACGAAGTCCTGATGCTGGTCTCGGCCCCGCTGCTGGTAATGGGTGAGCCTCTGCTTCCGTTTCTTTGGGCATTGTCGCCGGCGTGGCGCGGGCGTGTGGCGAATATTGCGCGTTCAAACGTTTTCAAGAAATGCTGGGCGCTGGTAAGTGCTCCGCCCTCGGCATGGTTGTTGTCTGCACTTGCTTTATGGATTTGGCACGCGCCATGGTTGTTCGACCAGACGGTGCACAACGATCTGATTCACGCCGCCCAACACGCAAGTTTTCTTGGTACAGCTCTTCTGTTCTGGTGGCCGCTCGTGAACCGAAAGTCAGCTTTAAATTACGGTGCAGGCGTGGCCTACGTCTTTACAACAATTCTGCATACCAGTGTCTTGGGAGCCTTGCTCACATTTTCGCAGCATCCCTGGTATTCGACTTATGTGACGACTGCTCCGGCGTGGGGAATGTCGGCCCTCGAGGATCAACAGGTCGGTGGGCTGATCATGTGGATCCCCGCTGGAACTCTTTTACTCATCGTTGCTTTGGTCTTGCTGGTGAAGTGGATCAATGATTCTCAAAGCCGGTGGCAGTACACTCGCATGGCCGAACTGGCGCGGATTTCAGCAGGAGAGAGCAGATGAGATCTGTCTGCTTTCTTGCCCTTGCGTGTGTGGTTCTCGCTGCCGGCGCGTGCGATCAGCTGTCGAGCAAAGAGATAAATAATGTCGCGAAATTGACCGGCGGCGGCAATGCCAGTGCCGGAAAATTAGAGATCCGCAAGTATGGATGCAACAGCTGTCATACGATTTCCGGTGTTCCGGGAGCGCGAGGTCTGGTAGGGCCGCCACTCAACGGCATTCGAGACCGCTACTACATTGCTGGCGAACTCCCCAACACCCCAAACAATCTGATGCGCTGGATTCAACATCCTCGGCAAGTGGAGTCGCATACGGTTATGCCGGAGATGGGAGTAACCGAGCAGGACAGCCGCGACATTGCAGCATATTTGTATACGTTGGAGTGAACCCGAAATACGAATTGATTCAGGAGATCACCATGTCATTCTCTTTTCGTGCTGTAACTGCTCTTGCGGCGTTTGCAGTGTGTGCGTCTCTCGCCTACGCCCAGAATCCGCAAGACTGTTCGAAAGTTCCCGATTACAACAAATTGAAGACGGCATTGAGCAGCGCGGTCAAAGAAGGAAAGGGAGCAAATGGCGGGCTCGGAAATCAGGAATGGGGCACGGTGGTGAATCGTGATGGCATTGTTTGTGCCGTGGTATTCACTGGGCCAAACCGGGGTGCGGAATGGCCCGGCAGCCGCCTGATCTCGGCCGAAAAAGCCAACACGGCTAATGCTTTCAGCACCGATAACTTTGCGCTAGCGACCGGCAATATATACTCCGCCGCTCAGCCCGGAAATTCTCTCTATAGCATTGTGAGTGGGCCTAATCCGAATACCGCATTCGCCGGCGACCCGCAGAAATTCGGCCAGCCGGATGACCCGCTGGTAGGCAAGCCAATCGGCGGAGTTATCGTTTTCGGCGGAGGGCTCGCACTTTACGATAAGAAAGGAAAGATTGTCGGAGCTCTCGGCGTAAGCGGGGATACTTCTTGCGCCGACCATGTCGTTGCCTGGAAGACGCGCCATTCGCTCGGCTTAGATTCTGTGCCCATGGGAGTAGCACCAGGTCCGAGCGACAATCTGATTTTTGACATTCAGAACGGCGTGAGCAGCAGCGGCTTCGGGCATCCCGCATGCAAGGGTGGCAATCCGAGTGAGGAAATCATAAAGAGCCTGAATGAAAAACTGCCCGTGGGCCCGCGGCGATAATGTTCGTTGAGCATGTGTGACTGGAAAATCCAGAGTGGCATACATGACGCTTCAGCAACGTGTTGCTCTTATTTAATCTAAATTCTGCTACAGGCACAACACAGGTCGACAAATTGATCTCGGGTTTGGAAGGCGCTGAAGCCCTCATCAATGCAGTTCGTGGAAATGAAGCGTAATTCGCGAACGTTCGGTTCACCATCGAACGTTAGAAGTTCTAAGCAACACACAACCCCGCCATACAACTGACCTTCCAAAAGGATATGCTAAGACCCACATTGTTAGTAGCAGAGCCTGAGCCGGAGCAAGCGCTTTCGGTGCGAAAGTTGGTTCTAGAAACCGGCAAGTTCAATGTGCTCACCGCGCATTCCAATCGAGAAGCGTTGGACATCTTCCACCTGTTTCCGAATATTTCTGCAGCGGTCTTGGTCGGTGACAGCAACATCGATTGCGCTGAAATTGGCAAGCACATAAAAAGTGCAACCAACAAAGTTCACATCATCTACCTTCATGCCAGCATTGGTGGGCGGTGTGCTTATGCAGACCACGACTTATCCAGTCATGAGCCAGAAGGCCTTCTTGAGCTTGTTAGATCGCTTTTTGGTGACCCCAGAAGCATAGGTGACGATACGCTCACAATCAAAAACGCTTCCTGAGTGACAAGTTACTACCAAACAGGAAAGAGCGGCGGTCTGAATTCCGCCGCTCTAGTCGATCCGGTTCTCAGAGCAGATTTTGCACCTTTGAAACATAGTGCGCAGGCGCAAATCGAGTTGCATGCTCTGCAGAAATCCGCCAGTTCCAAAAGCTTCGGACTAATCGCGCGGAAGCATTCCAGGAAAGTTAAACTCTTGAGTAGGGAATTGGCGCGATGTCGTCGGAAACACAAGAATATCTTCCCGCAGTCGCGTGCGGCGAAGGCTACTCACACTGCCTTCGTAACCTTCGCGTAGTCTTTGGAAACGAATGCCCGGGCGAGTCACTTGCTGTGTCGATTCCAGCGACATATCGGTAGACCCACGCCACTACTGATCCAAAACCATATTGATTGTAAGAATTCATCGCGCGATCGCCGGGGTTTCCGTTCAACGCTCCCACCAGGTGGTGGCGCCTTTCGAAAGCATGTATCCCCCACGAGGGATAGCTGTCATTAAGCAGCAGACGATACGCGACATCAGCGCGTCCATGATCGGGCGAGCGTGAAGAGCAGAAATGGTGTTCCTAGAAATACGATTCAGGGAGGTCTCCGTGTCGCATAGTTTCAGTTAATTACCAGTAACCGCGTTTCTGTCACGGCAGAGGCTGCGGGTTCGAGTCCCATCGTCCCCGCCAACATAATTTCTGACAACCGTTGCTGAAAGAGAGCAGCGGGATCTAAGCTGCGGCATTTGAATTGCATTCGTAGTGCCTGGGCAATCCAGGTGCTCGCTCGATTTGTGCTCGTGCGAATTTTCTATCCCCACAACTAATTCACGATTCCTCGTGTGCCTCAAAGCTCGCCGATCGTGCGGAAAAGCGGCTGCCCGAACAGAAAGCATGCACCCCTGACACCTTTGCGACTTCAAATCTACTTAATCAGCAAATCTTCCTCGTTTTCGCATCCACAGGGGCAACTCGAGGTGTGAGGCCACATCGAACTTATGTGGCAGATTCATAAGTGGGAGATCAATCATGAATGCCTTACGCGCGGTCACTCCGACCAGTGCTGATGCCTCAGCGGGCAACGCCATAGTTGCTGATGCAATACAAATCCGTGCATTACGGGAACAACTGGAACGCAGCGTAGAAGGCGAAGTTCGATTCGACGATGGCAGCAAAGCGATCTACGCCGTGGACTCTTCGAATTACCGCCAGGTTCCCATCGGTGTGGTCATGCCGAAATCAATCGACGATGTTATCAACACGGTTGCGGGGTGCAGAAAGTTCGGCGTGCCTCTGTTGTCCCGCGGCGGTGGAACCAGCCTTGCCGGCCAGTGCTGCAATACCGCCATTGTGATGGACTGGTCCAAATACCTCGGACAAATTCTCGAAATCGACCCCGCCCATAAACAGGCCACCGTGCGCCCGGGCTGCGTTCTCGACAATCTCCGCAATGCCGCCGGAAAATACGGCCTGACCTTCGGTCCAGATCCGGCAACCCACAATCACTGCACTCTCGGAGGCATGCTGGGCAACAACTCTTGTGGCATGCATGCCCAAATGGCGGGCTCGGTGGCCAGCAATACCGAAGGTCTGGAAGTGCTCCTGTATGACGGAACGCGAATGCAGTTGGGCTGGACAAGCGAAGAAGAGATGAAGGCTGAGAGCGCCAAGCCCGGGCGCATCGGTGGCATCTACAAGTCTCTTCTCGCACTGCGCGATAAATACGCGAGTCAGATACGGGAGCGATACCCGAATATTCCGCGGCGTATTTCCGGTTACAACCTCGATCAACTAATTCCAGATCCCCAAGGCCGGATTAATCTCGCTCGCGCACTCGTGGGCTCCGAAGGCACCTTGGTCACGATTCTCGAGGCCAAGCTTCGTCTGGTCCACAATCCTCCGTTCCAGACCTTGGTGGTGCTCGGCTATCCGGACATCTATCAGGCAGGCGATCACATTCCGGAAATTCTGGAATCCAAGCCCATGGGCTTTGAAGGCATTGATAATTTTCTGATTGAGAACATGACCAAGAAAGGTATGCACATAAAAGACCTGAGCAGTCTGCCCGATGGCAAGGGCTGGCTATTGGTTCAACTGCCCGGCGACACGGAGGAAGAGGCAGACGGCAAAGCGCGGCAACTGATGGAGCGGCTCAAGGCAAAACCGAACCCGCCGTCTATGAAGTTATACGACCAACCCGAGCAGGAAAAGCACGTTTGGGATATTCGCGAATCTGGCCTGGGCGCGACTGCTTTTGTTCCCGGATTGCCAGCATCGTGGCCCGGTTGGGAAGATGCCGCAGTTCCACCGGATAAGGTCGGCGCCTATCTGCGCGACTTCTGCAAACTACTTGAGAAGTATGGATATGTGGCCGCCTTGTACGGTCACTTCGGCATGGGCTGTATTCACTGCCGCATTACATT
>Ga0157372_10005632_pt1 | contig 13317 bp, 11 predicted proteins | sample C55metaG_FD_115307 | JGI IMG/M metagenome (GOLD analysis project Ga0157372, IMG submission 115307) | Corn rhizosphere microbial communities from Kellogg Biological Station, Michigan, USA - C5-5 metaG | ecosystem: Host-associated > Plants > Roots > Rhizosphere > Soil | place: USA: Michigan... | reverse complement strand
TCACCAACAAAGAAAATAAAATTGAGCATGTTTGGGCCACTTCATGGGGTGTTTCAACCCGTTTGATTGGAGCGCTTATTATGGCCCATAGCGATGACGCGGGGTTAGTATTGCCTCCAAAGCTGGCACCTATTCAGGTAGTAGTTGTTCCGATTTACAAGCACCAGGAAGAGCTTGATAACATCAGCGCTTATGTTAACTCGCTAAAAAAGGAACTTAAGGCTAAAGGTATTTCGGTTAAGTTTGATAACCGCGATACCCACCGCCCGGGAGCTAAATTTGCTGAATACGAACTGAAAGGTGTTCCATTACGCGTAGCCATAGGCAGCCGTGATATGCAGAACGGAACAGTTGAACTGGCCCGCCGTGATACCAAAACAAAAGAAACCGTTAACCAGGAAGGTCTTGCTCAGGTTATAGAAAACCTGCTTGAAGAGATTCAACAAAATATCTATAAAAAAGCATTTGATTTCCGTGCCGAAAACACAACCGAGGTTGATACCTGGGACGAATTTAAACGCATGCTCGATGAAGAGCCAGGTTTTATCAGTGCACACTGGGACGGTACATCCGAAACCGAACAAAAAATAAAAGAGGAAACTAAGGCGACAATCCGTTGCATACCTTTGGATAACAAACAGGAAGAAGGTAAATGTATTTTGACAGGTAAGCCATCGACGCAGCGGGTGTTATTTGCGAGGGCGTATTAAATGTTAGTGAGTGGTTGAATGGGTTGATTAAGTGAGTGGTTGGTATTTCAATCTTCTTGTTGAGGATTAGAATTTCTTCATAACTTTATCAATCGGATAACCTAAACAACTATTCACTAACTGAATAATAATGGCTTCATTTACAGATCTTGAAACATGGAAACAAGCACGGAAAATTAGAAATATCATTTCTGGATTTGTAAAAAGCTTTCCTGTTGAAGAAAGGTATAGACTTACAGATCAAATTGTCCGTTCTTCTCGTTCTATAGGCAATAATTTAGCTGAGGGACACGGCAGGTTTCATTATCAGGATAATATTCGCTTTTGTATAATGGCCAGAGGATCCTTAACAGAAACACTCGATCATTTGATAATCGCATTAGATGAAGAGATTATAACAAACGAGACACTGCAAGCGTTTCAGGTAGAATACGATAGTTGCCTGAGATTAATAAATGGTTACATTCAGTATTTAAAGACAAAAAAAGGAACAGTTGATTAAGTGAATGGTTGATTGAGTGAGTTGTTAATTCCGAAAGCAAACCACTCACTTAATCAACCCGATCAACCACTCACCTAAAAAATACAACCACTCACCACTCATGAAATTCGCAACTAAAGCAATACACGCAGGGCAGGAGCCCGATCCAACTACCGGCGCTATTATGACGCCGATATATCAAACATCAACCTACTGGCAAAAATCGCCGGGGGATAACAAAGGTTATGAGTACTCTCGTGGTACTAACCCTACCCGAAAAGCACTGGAAGACTGTTTGGCTGCTTTGGAAAACGCAAAGTTTGGCCTGGCGTTTTCGAGCGGTATGGGTGCTACCGATGCAGTAATGAAACTGCTTGCGCCGGGTGATGAGGTTATTACCGGTAATGACCTTTACGGAGGTTCGTACCGGATCTTCACTAAAATCTTTGCTAACTACGGCATCAAGTTTCACTTTTTGGATCTGTCTGATCCGGAGCTTGTTCGCGCTCATGTGAATGATAAAACTAAGTTGGTTTGGATAGAAACTCCAACCAATCCTACTATGCGGATTGTAGATGTGGAAGCAATTGGTAAGATCACCAAAGAAAAGAATTTACTTTTTGTGGTAGATAATACCTTTGCATCTCCATACCTGCAAAACCCAATAGATTTGGGTGCTGACATAGTAATGCACTCGGTAACGAAATACATCGGTGGCCATAGCGATGTGGTAATGGGCGCGTTGATGCTGAACGATGAAGAACTTTATAAAAAGCTTTGGTTTATTTACAATGCCTGTGGTGCTACCCCTGGACCAATGGATAGTTTCCTGGTGTTACGTGGCATCAAAACCCTGCACCTGCGCATGAAAGCTCATTGCGAAAACGGACGTCAGATAGCTGAGTTTTTGAAAGATCATCCAAAAGTTGAAAAAATTTACTGGCCGGGTTTTACTGATCACCCTAACCATGAAATCGCCAAAAAGCAAATGCGCGATTTTGGCGGCATGATCTCTATTGTATTGAAGGGTGCCGATCTGCAGGAGACCTTCCGCATAGCATCATCATTTAAAGTGTTTTCACTGGCCGAGTCGTTAGGCGGTGTTGAGTCATTGATCAATCACCCGGTAAGCATGACCCACGGATCGATCCCCAAAGCCGAGCGCGAAAAAGCAGGTGTAGTTGATAATTTGCTGCGTTTGAGTGTTGGAGTGGAAGATATTGAAGATTTGTTAGAGGATATTAAACAGGCCTTGAGTTAAGTTTTATATTAAAAAATACGCGTCATTGCGAGGTACGAAGCAATCCCCGACAGGCAGAGCCGCTCTGTATAGTTTGGGATTGCTTCGTACCTCGCAATGACGTTTTTGTAAATACCCATGACAGAAAACCTCAAAGCTTTCCTCGACGCGAAAGTTGCCCAATATAACCGCCCCGAATTTATTGAGAATGATCCGGTAACTATCCCGCACATGTTTAGCCAAAAGCAGGATATCGAGATCATGGGTTTCTGGGCTGCCACACTGGCCTGGGGACAACGGGTTACCATTATCAAAAAATGCAAAGAACTTATTACGTTGATGGATGGCGCGCCTTATGATTTCATCATCAATCATGAAGAGCCTGATCTGAAAAAGCTATTAAAGTTCAAGCACCGCACTTTTAATGATGTGGATACTTTATATTTCATCGCTTTTTTTCGGCAGCATTATGAACGGTTTGAATCGTTGGAGGATGCGTTTATACCCCCCGGCCCCCTGAAGGGGGAGGAAAAGGTTCAAGCGATTGAGGCTGCTTTAAATCATTTTCGCTCATACTTTTTTTCTTTGTCCGATTTTCCGCATCGTACTAAAAAGCATGTATCATCACCATCGCAAAAATCCACCTGCAAAAGGCTGAATATGTTTTTACGCTGGATGGTGCGGAAGGACAATAACGGCGTTGATTTTGGCATCTGGAACCGCATCCAGCCTGCTGACTTAATTTGCCCACTCGATTTACATGTGGACCGGGTATCGCGCAAACTCAATCTTATCGACCGAAAACAAACCGACTGGCAAACCGCTGTTGAACTGACCGAAAGGCTCCGCGAGTTCGATGCTAACGATCCGGTTAAATATGATTTTGCCTTGTTTGGTTTGGGGATTGAAGAACGCTGGGGTGTGCAGTTTTAAAATATAGCGGCATTTATTTGCTCAAAACTACAATGCCTGGTTTAGGCGCATCAACAAGCCCTGTGCGTACCAATGTTCCGTTATTGAAATAATAATAATGGTACGATAATGGTTTTGATTGTGCATCTGCTGAAGCTATTCTCCTGTAAACAGCATGCTGTGAGGTTTCTTCAACTAACTCCAGGTTGTACTTTTCGGAGTTTTTAAATTCACTTTCACTCATCCCTATGGTATAGTGTTTTACGCTACAACCAGAAAGCGCCAGTAAAATGAACAGACTAAGGACTAAATTTTTTAAGGCAGACATGTGATTAAGTTTATTTTTCGTGATGTAGGTATGACTATCCCGAAAAACAAAGGTTTATTCCCTATCCGTTGTTTTTTGCGATTACGCCTCTTCCTTAAAATAAACTTTGTAATAATTCATCGCCCGGCCATCGTCAAAGCCTTTCTCAATCAGTTCCTTATCGCCGTGAATATAGATGTGGAAGTTTTTATCAAGCTTAAGCACACTTTTGTAAACCCGGGCCTGTTTCTTTACCGCATTTTCTGAAATAATGAAGTTATCGGCTATCGGGCTGTCAAATTCCTGCTCGTACTGGTTTTTAAAACTTTTGAACGATTCAATGGCTTGTTCATTACCAATAACTTCGTTCGAAAACTCTTCCATATCAAAAGTTTCCTTCTCCTTAAAATATTTCATGGAGCGATTTAGCAGGTCGATCTTGTCGGCTTTGCTCATCTCAAATTCTTCATCGATTTTTTCGGTGATGAAGTTTTTGTAAATGCCTAACGTATTGTTGGTTTGGTTGAAACTGTCATTGCGGATCTTCAACTGCAAAAAATCGTCCTTCCAGAAACGGGCGGCTTCCTGCCCGCCGTTGGTTTTATCGACAACAACTACCTTGTAACCGTTCTCTTTTTCGATATTGAAGATCAGTACACCTTTATCCAGTTTGTTAATATTGATGGCATCCTGTTCATAATCAACCTGGAAACCGCCTTTATCCGGATAAACTTTAAGGTAAGTTTCCTTGTTTTCTGACTTGAAGATACCGATAGCATCCAGTGGGTTACCTTCAATTTGTACTTTGTTGAAGTAAACCACATAGAGTTCGCCGCCTTTGATATTGGGATGATTGGTAACCTTATATAAATGCTTCGCTATTTTCTCGGACGCCTCATGAAATTTGGTGTTGTCACCAAATACCTGTGTGGCAAAGTGGTGCAGTTCGTTTAGTTCCAGGTCGCCACTGCTGTGCATCAGGTGATAAACCTCGTTAGCCTTTTCAAAAGGTTTCAGAAAATATTGCATAAGCAGGTTGGGAATAATCTCATCCTTTAATTCCAATGGCTGTTCGGAAAGTGCATACATCTCTTCCTGCGATTGATTACCAACATGATGTACCGAAATAGTTTCGAGAGAAGCTTCAAAAAAAGTTACCATAATTGCCTGCGAAGGTAAAGATTTTAGTTAATGGTTCATGGATCATAGTTCATGGTGTGCCTGCGTTTTTCATGTTCAAGTCATATGGAGATGGATTAGGAGGAGTAGGTGAGAAAAATCACCACGAAATAACGACCTTTGCACTTTGGTAAATTAGGCGGGCTTAGGCTATGATCTATGAACCATTAACTATCAACTAAAAAATGACAGATAATACCGATACCATAGTTGCCCTTGCCACACCAAACGGTGTGGGCGCCATTGCTGTGATTCGCCTTTCGGGCCCTGATGCCATAAACATAGCCAACAGTGTATTTAAAGGTAAAGACCTGAGCAAACAGGCATCGCATACTATCCATTTCGGCAGCATTGCCGATGGCGATTTGATTTTGGACGAGGTGCTGGTATCGTTGTTTGTTGGCCCGCGGTCATACACCCGCGAAAACGTGGTTGAGATCTCATGTCATGCTTCGGGTTATATTATTGAAAGCATCATTAAGCTGTTCATCAAAAAAGGTGCACGGTCGGCCAAACCCGGCGAATTTACGCTAAGGGCATTCCTGAATGGTCAGCTCGACCTGAGCCAGGCCGAGGCTGTTGCCGACCTGATCGCCTCCAACTCCAAAGCATCACAACAGGTGGCGCTGCAGCAGCTTCGTGGAGGTTTCAGTACCCAATTACAGGCCCTACGCGAGCAATTGGTGAATTTTGCATCGCTCATTGAACTGGAGCTTGATTTTGCCGAAGAGGATGTAGAATTTGCCAACCGTGATCAGCTGAAACAGTTGATCCACGAAATTACCAAAATTGTTGGCCGGTTAATTAATTCATTTGAGTTGGGTAATGCCATTAAAAATGGTGTAAACACGGTAATAGCAGGCAGGCCAAATGCGGGCAAATCAACCCTGCTGAATGCTCTGCTTAATGAAGAGCGTGCCATAGTGAGCCACATCCCCGGAACCACAAGAGACACGATTGAGGAGGTGCTGAATATCCAGGGCATTAATTTCAGGTTGATTGATACCGCCGGGATCCGGGAAGCTACCGATGCCATTGAACAGATAGGCGTACAGCGCACCATGGAAAAGATCAGCCAATCGGCCTTGTTGGTTTATGTTTTTGATGCCGCTAAAATCACTATTGAAGAACTGAATAGTGATATAGCCAGCCTGCAAAAACCCGAGGTTACGATGTTAGTGGTAGCCAATAAAGCAGATCTGCTGAATAAGCCGGGCAGCCAGAAAGTCGGGAAGCCCGGAAAAAACTTTGCGGATTTATTTGCTAATCAGAATTTTGATAAGCGGGATCTATCCACTTCTGCTACCTCCCTCCTCCAGCCGTTGGGACTTTCGGACATTATTTTTATCTCAGCCAAAGAAAAACGACATATTGACGATCTGAAACACAAGATTTACTCGTCTGCCGTAAAAGACCAGCTCAGCGGTGACGAAACCCTGGTTACTAATATCCGCCACCTCGAAGCCTTACAAAAAACTGAAGAGGCGCTTGTAAGGGTATTAGGCGGTATTGATGGCAGCATAACTTCTGATTTTTTGTCGATGGATATTAAACAGGCGCTTCACTACCTCGGTGAGATCACCGGTGTTGTTACCACAGATGATTTGCTGGAGAATATATTTAGCAAGTTTTGTATCGGAAAGTAATTACGCAAATTGACAAATGTTTACTATTTAAACATTTAATTCATAAATAAGGTATTATTTCTCTTTGCTAATATTGAGAGCGTTCATTTGCTCTTGTACCTTACGCTAACCAACCCTGCCAATAAATTGGTCAAGATCGTCGTCCTTAGCTAATTTAAGTTTTTGTTTAAGCCTGTACCTGGCCATGCGGATACTTTTTGGCTCAACGCCAAGGCGGTTAGCTATTTCCTTGGTATCGAGCCCCATTAAAATATATGAGCAATATTTTAGGTCGAGGCGGGTAAGGCTGTTTTCTGCCTGTTGTTGCAGAGCATTGAAAAAACCGGGACGGCTTTGGCTTATGACCTGTTGTTCATCAATACTTTTATCCATCCGCAGGTTTTGGTTAATGATGCGGCCCATCTGCCTGGCTACAGCCGGTGAATCAGCTTTGCGCGATTTTTCTTTTAGCAACTCGAGAATAGCGTTTTTCTCTTCAATCTTCAATGAACCGGCTAGTAACTCTTTTTCCAGCCATTCAGTACGGTCCTGTAACAACTCCTGTTGGGCTTTTGCATGGGCATGTTCTTTTTCGCGCAGGGAAATCTGCAGTTCGGCTTCCTGTTTCTCGAGCATTAAGCGCTGGGCTTCGGCTTTTTGTAATTGTGCCAAAAGCTTTATTTCTTCTTTCTCCTGCTCGGTAAGCTGTTTTTGCTGCTGCGATGCTTTTAGTTTGTAATGGTAAGAGCTTAACAACAGCGCGAGTAAAATAATACTTGCCGACCCGATAGCTACATAAAGCCAGTTGAGTTGCTTATTAAAATCGGCGCGTTCGCGCAGGCGGACAATCTCATTTTCTTTAAGTACAGATTGATATTCCTCTTCCAGTTGCTGAACGGTAGCCAGTTTCTGGCTGTCAAATACCTTGCTGTAGTAGTCGATATATTTTTTGTAATAATCGAGCGCTTTGGCCTTGTCGCCGCTTTTTTCGGCTACGTTTGCAAGTCCTAACATTAACCGCGACCGTGTGATAGCGACGCCGGGGGCAGAATCCTTTAATTCGGAGATGCCGGTGAGCAGGTATTGCTCTGCCTTTTCGGGCGACTCGTCGCGCAGCGCATATTCGCTCAATATGCCGTAGCAATTGGCAATTATTTCTTTACCGTTGGTGCGCCTGGCAATATCAAGTGCCATGTTAACATAGCTATAAGCGCTGTCTTTATAAGCGGAAGGATAGTATTTGAAATAACTGTTTGCAATATTAAGGGCAGTTGCCGAAGCATTACTTTGCAAAAGTATTTTTTCTGTATTATGCCGGTAGGTGGCTAACGCTATACGGTAATATACCATCGACGAATCAAGCAGCACACGCCTGGTCCTATTCTTTTCAAATGCGGAGAAAAAACTGTGGCCCAGCGTCATGTAACCTAACAATAAATCATCCGGATATAAGCTTCGCTTACCCGCCGAAAGGCAATCGGACGCGTATTTGCGCTGTTTAAGGGTATCGCTGCCATAAGCGTAAATACTGGCGATGTAATGATTGATGAGCGTTTTATAGCTGAATGCACGCCGACCGTCGGCGTATTGTATTAGCTGTTCGGCTTTCAGCAAACCCGACATGGCCTTTTCATTATTTCCTTTTACCAGTTCCAGCCAGCCTTTGCGCAGCCAGACAAAAGAAACCAGCACGTTATTTTTTGATTTTGCAGCAATCTGTACTGCACTGTCGATAAAAAGGGTAGCCCGGTGTTGCTGGTTTTTCTGCATCAGCAAATATCCCATGGTAGCATAACAAAAAGCGGTTGCACCGGCATCGGCGTTCTGTTTTGCCATGATTACAGCCTTGCCTGCGTTCGCTATAGATACATCAATGTTTTTCTCTACGGTAGCCCGTGCAAGTTCGGCCATTACAACCGGTTTTTCGTGGTTATCGGCAGTTTTTAAAACTTGCTGTAAAGAATCAGTTACGAGTGATTGGGCCTGGGCTATCGTTGTGTATGACACTAAAAAAAGGAAGGTTATTGCGGCGACTTTATTCTTCAAAGGCATAAAAGGTATTATTTCTTGCATTAGGTATTACCCGGATAGTAAGCAGATAATTAATTATCTGCATTATAACACAGAAGTTTAAGTAATTGTTGTAGATGATTTGTAGACGCTGCCAATCAAGATTGTAGACGGCTTGTAGTCGCCGTTTTTTTTTGAGTGAGAGTATATCGGCAGCTAATTTTGGTTCACATCATTTATCGTTTAACCTTAAAAAACAAAAAGTTATGACAAACAAAAGCATGTCCATTGTGGCTTACATCACTATTATTGGTTGGATCATATCTTATCTTGAATATAAAAAGCGCGTTGATAAAAGCCCTTTGGTTAATTATCACCTTGGGCAGTCGCTCGGCCTCATTATTTTATCAGTGATCCTGGGAGTTGCTCTTGCGGTATTGGCAGCTATTATCCCGGCCCTTTCGGTTGTATCGCTGGTTATCAGCATCCTTACGTTTATATTGCTGCTGCTGGGTATTATAACCGCCAATAATGAGGCTATTAAACCCTTGCCGGTGGTGGGTAAATTGTTCGAAGGCAAATTTGATTTCTCCAAATAATTCTCATCCAAAGGCAAGCAAACGGCAATGTCCTGAAAGCCATTTTTACCTTTTACCTGTCACTATATTTTAATTAACGAACCCGGACCGCCAACAAATGTCGGCTTTCCGGGTTTAAATCAATTCAATAGGCTGTATGCTGCTACAATCATCGCAGGTGCCTCCGGACGGTGCTGAAGAACTTTTAATTATTAACCTGATCGGCCAGTGCCGTTACGCCGAAGCATATCTGCTTTTAAAAACGGAAACGCCCCAGCGGCCGGCCGGCATGTTTAACCTTGCTTTATGTTTTTACTGGCTGGGCAGTTATCGTGAAACACTGGTATGCCTTGATAAGGCTCAGATGTTACTGCCAATTGATCGGGGCGGGATAAGCCTTAACAGCGATAATTTTTACAAGGCCATCAGGGAAAAGCAAAATCTTATCGATGAATATAAACTGCCTCTTACGTCAAAATATATTGCCTTGTTTACTGAGTTGGCGAAGGATAATATCACGCGGATTAAAACAGATTGCTGGCTGCAGCTTGAAGTATATCAAAAGGTTATTGAAATTGCTACCCCCATTGCGCACAAAAATTATAAAAACATTGCCGATGCGCTGCAGATAGCCAAAGAAAGAATTTAAATATGACAAACGAATTTAACCAGATCAGGGATGCCTATCATCGTAACATGTTTAATCCGGCGCCCAATGCCATTGATGTGATGGGCATGTATAAGGATTTAACCGATATTAATATTGTAAATGAGCAGGAAGAAAACCTGTTCCACCTTGCAGCCCGTTTTACCGATCCGGAAGCCATCCGGTTTTTAGCAGGTGCGGGTTTGAAACCCACGGCCGACAAATACGGCAACACGGCTTTGCACGCACTCACTGGCACCAGGTTTGATTTGCAGGGTACTTCATCTGAGGATAAGGCGAAGAAAATATTTGATACCGCCACTGCGCTGCTGGAACTCGGTATCAACCCTAAAAAGAAAAACGATTCGGGCAAGTTAGCCTACTTTGAGGCCGGCCAGTTGTATATGTACCCTTTTATCGAGGCTATGGTCAATGTCGGCGTAAAGATGGATGCAACGGAATCGGAAGGAAAAAATCTTTTACATATTATTTGTGATAAACTCGTCCACCGCAAAACCATACCCGGAGCCATAGATGCGGCAACGAAAACTGTAAAGATATTGATAGAAAACAGCGGCATTGATACAGAAGATAAAGACATATTTGATACAACTCCGCTTACTTACGCGCAACGCAGCGGGGTAAAGGAAATAGCTGCACTATTATCAGGCGATGAAACCGACATAGCTACCGGGGGGATGAGCATTCATGAGGCCGTATTAAACCGTGATGTCGCGGCCGTAGAAGCGCTTATCAAAGCCGGTGCAGACCTGGATGATTTTTCTGATCAGTACAAACGCACGCCCTTAATGCTGGCCTGCGAGTATCCCTCAGAGCCAATGGTCCGTTTACTGGCCGAAGGTGGCGGAGATGTGAATTTCAGGACAGGTAATGGTGATACCGCTGTTTTTATACTGCTTACAAAGGCCGTGAGTAATTTTGGAAGGGGCATGAGCCGCGACCTGAAAGATATTGTGAAAATGCTGCGTATATTGATCAAGCACGGACTTGATCTTGACGCAGCGGTGAATAACGATGGAGACACTGCTTTAAACATAGTATGCCAGGCCGGTTACCTGGCCGATTTAAATATTGTACTGGCAGAAGAATTGGTTGAAGCCGGCTGCGATATTAATAAACCTAACGTTTGGGGCAAAACACCGCTGATGAATTTTGCACAAAAAGGAAATGAAATTAAATACAATATTGCCGAACTGCTGCTTGACAATAATGCCGATACCACCTACGCCGATAAAACCGGTAACACCGCATTGATGTACGCTGCTGCAAATGGTGATAAAATGTCGGGCAAAAAGATAGTTTCGTTGTTGTTGGATAAAGACAGCTCGACGGTTGAAAATGTAAATAATGCGGGGCAAACAGCCGTTGATGTAGCAGTTCAGCATAATAACGAAGCTGTTGTTAAACTGATGCTTGCATAGCCTGTAATAAATAGATACCTATGGATAATATGTTTTTAAACGCGTGTAAAAACGCACAAAAAGGGATAGTGCAAACATTCCTGAAAAAGGGAGGAATTAATGTTGACAAACGCGATAGCCTGGGCAATACACCCTTATATTATGTTTGCGTAAAAAGTGCAAAGGATATTGCTAAAATGCTTATAGATGCCGGCGCCGATGTTAACCTGGGCAATAACCTAAGCGAAACACCCCTGCATTGCGCATCGCGCAGTGGCAGTAAAGACCTGATCAAAACATTAACTGAGGCCGGTGCAGATGTGAATGCCGGTAATAACCACGGGCAAACACCTCTTTTTTATGCTGTACTTGCGGGTAAAACAGAAACCTCGCTTTACCTGATCTCATTAGGTGCCGATATCGCCGTTAAAGACAATGCCGGTTACAGTTTGCTCGATCATGCTACTGCCAACGGCATGCGCGACCTGGTTGCAAAATTGTCGGCCGGTGAAACCGCGCAAAAGGATGACAACGGAAATACACCGCTTCACCAGGCGGTTTATAATAACCATAGCGAAACGATAAGCGCCTTGCTCAAGTCGGGTATATGGGATGTAAACGGATTAAATAACGATGGCGTTAGTCCGCTGATATTTGCAGTTAATAACTCCAATATACACGTAGCCGGACTGTTGATTAAAAATGGCGCCGATGTTAACCTGCATGTACAGAATGGTAATTCGGCACTGCACTACGCGGCGGGTATGGGCAACTATCATCTTGGCAAAATGCTGCTTGAGGCAGGGGCCGAGATCAACTCACGCAACAGCTTTAGCGAAACTCCGCTTATTGTGGCAGCACAGTGCGGATTTAATGATTTTACAGCTTTTTTAATCGAAAACAACGCTGATGTAAACGCTGTAGACAATAACGGCCGGCACGCTATGGATTTTGCCAGTGAGCGCGGTTATACCGAAATATTGGAACAACTGTTAATGGCGGGTGCCGAAAGCCGGTAATAAAACAATACTGGTTTATGATGACTGCCTGCCGCAATATATGGAAACGGCAGGCATTTATTTTATTGGAACCTTTAACTGTGCTTAATCAAGTAATGTCCAGGTACGTTTAGTTTGTATGGTTTGTATGGCCTGCTGCTCGGCAACTACAATGTTCTCTTTGCGTTGGCCTATGTATTCTAATGTACTAAGCTTATTCCACAGGGCAACAATTACCCGCATAAACTCATCAATCGCTGTCATTGACGAGTTTATTTCATGATGATTATAAACTATTTCGATCAAACGAGCTAAAAGCTCTTCGAAATTGCCGGGTGTTACATCCTTCCATTCATAAAAATATTTAAGCAATTCTTCCCGTTCTGCTCCCGGCATGCTTTTAACGGTACTGAAAAACAGGTGTGCCATTTCTGAAAAGCAGGAAACCAGTTGGATAGGCGGTTGAAGATAGATCAGGTTTCGGTATGTAAAATAGATCCCCGCGATATAATCAAGCATTTTATCGCACAGCAGCTTCACATTTTTACCGATGGTAGATATCGAATCTTTCGAGGTGATCTTGTCAATAATACGAAACGAAAGCAGCTGAAGGTTGTTGATCTGTGCCCCAAAGTTTTCATAATAGGTCATGAGGCCGGCATGGCTTATCAGCGCAGTACATGGCGGGATATAGGTTACATTGGCCTGAAAGGAGCTTCCGCTTCGTACAAATTTACCAACCTCCATAAAATGCGCCCCGATGCTGTTGAGTTGTGACGCCGGCAAAACAGTGATACTGTAATGTTTGCTGATATCAGGATAGCGGATAGGCTGTTCTTCCGGGTCGGGTGTGCCTGAGGGTACACGTTCAAAGGGGTTTACGGTAAGCAGCACATAATAGGTTTCTGATGCTTCATTGATAGTTTCCTGGCCAAAATAATGGCTAAATGTTAACGGTTGTTCGGCACGGGTAATATCAATCCTGAAACCTTCGGCAGTAATGGCGTTACACTGGTTTAAAGTTACCTGCACCTGGCCTGATGCCCGTTCGGTGATCTGGATATCCAGCGATGAGCTTTGCCCTTGTGCGGGTGGAAGCAGCCCGAAATTATTATTGTTGAGCGGCAGCGAATTGGCATCGCGTACTATATCATGAATAAAATTATCAGTATTAACAAAATGCGCGCTGGAAATTTTCATTCCATCTATC
>Ga0157372_10005630_pt1 | contig 13318 bp, 14 predicted proteins | sample C55metaG_FD_115307 | JGI IMG/M metagenome (GOLD analysis project Ga0157372, IMG submission 115307) | Corn rhizosphere microbial communities from Kellogg Biological Station, Michigan, USA - C5-5 metaG | ecosystem: Host-associated > Plants > Roots > Rhizosphere > Soil | place: USA: Michigan... | reverse complement strand
GTGCCCGGCTACGGGGTGCCGGTCGCGCACGCGCAGCTCCAGGTGCGCGTGCTGGCGGAGCTGATCGAGAAGCGTGGCGGGGAGGTGGAGTACGCGATTCATCCGGTCGCCGGGCGCATGCCGGGCCACATGAACGTGCTCCTGGCGGAGGCGAACGTGCCGTACGATCGGCTGTACGACATGGACGAGATCAACGGTGAGTTCCCGCAGACGGACGTCGCACTGGTGATCGGCGCGAACGACGTCGTGAACCCCGCGGCGCGCGATGACACGTCGTCGCCCATTTACGGGATGCCGATTCTCGACGTGGACAGAGCCAGGAGCGTGATCGTGCTCAAGCGTGGGATGGCCACCGGCTTCGCCGGCATCGAGAACGCGCTCTTCCATGCGCCGGCGACGAGCATGCTGTTCGGGGATGCGAAGGCGTCGCTGACGAAGCTGGTCTCCGAGGTGAAGGCGGCGTAGGTCGCAACTTCTCGCGCGACTTGGGCGTAATGCCTACATTGGCGCGGGCGTCGTCCACGTCCGCCGACTCCGTCGAGGCAGCATCCATGATCACCGTGACTTTCATTTTCGCCCCCGTGCAGGGGTTGGGTGGGCAGGCTCAGGCACCAGCCGCACCGGCGGCTCCCCAGGCAATCGATCCGGCGCAGATTCGCGAGCAGGTGCGTGCCGGCCTCGAGGCCGCCCGCGCCACGCGCGAGGGCCGCACGGCGGCGCAGCAGCAGCGAATCTCCGTCGGTCCCAACGGCATCGTGATCGGGGACGCGGCGCCCGGCCAGCCGGGCACGATCTATCTCGGTCCCCGCGGGATGAACGACATGATCCCGCAGCGGGCGGTGGACATCTCCGTCGCCTTCTTCATCATGGTCGCGGTGATCGTCGTGGGCTTCCCGATCGCGCGGGCGTTTGGAAAGCGCATCGAGCGGCGCGGCCAGGTTGCCACGCTCGACCCGAGCACGATGGAACAGCTCCAGCGCATCGAGCAGGCGGTGGACGCGATGTCGATCGAGGTGGAACGGATTTCCGAGTCGCAGCGGTTCATGGCCCGGCTGCAGAGCGACGCAAGCGCACAGGCACTGCCGGGCGCGCACTCGCGCTGAGTATTCAGCGCGGTACGCACTCCACGTCACTGAAACAGCGCGGGGCGGCCAAGCTGGCCGCCCCGCGCTGTTGTCATGACCCGATGTGGCCTACCAGCGGTCGTGGTCGCCGCTGTTCCCCTTGCCGTGACCGTGGCCCTGGCCCTTCCCCTGGCCATGGCCGTTGCCGTAGCCGGTGCCACGCTGGTCCTTCCGCGCTTCCTGCTCGCGCGCCTTCTGCATCTTGCGCTCGTACTCCTCGCGGTTCTTCTGCTGCTTCTTCAGGTACTGTTCGCGGATCTTCGCCTGCTTGCGGCTGTAGTCGTCATCGTAGCGACGGTCGTACCGGCCGCTGTTGCGGTCGAGTCGCGGATCGTAACCGGAGCTCCGTGAGTCGCGACGCGGATCGTAGCGCGGATCGTAGCTGCCGTCATAGACGGGCTGCCGGGCGCCGCTACCGTAGATGATGCGGCCGTTGCTCGGAACGCGCGCACGGGCGACGTCGCAGCTGGTCGGTGCGGGCTGACGGTTGGCGGGCACGCCGTCGATCCAGATCCGGCACATGCCGGCGGGCACCGTCGAGCTGGACGTGGTGCTCGTGGTACGCGGCACCGCGACGCGGCCCGGAAGCTGGGCTTCCGCCGATACCGACGCGATAAAGAGGGCGGCGCCCGCGGCCATCACATAACGAATTTTCTGCATCAGAACCTCCTCGTAATGCCGGGCGTCATGCACGGCTGCTTCATGGTGGAACTCACTTCCGGACTTCTCACGGGCGCGCTCCCCGGCGCGTGCTCCCGCGTGCTGCTCATCGGGGCCGTGGTGCCCCATCGGGGGGATCGAATGGCAGGTTCGGTATCGTCAGGCTTCGCAGCGATTGCACGAGGCTGCGTCCATCCACCGCCAGTCGCCTCGCGGCGACCATGTGCTCCACGTACCACTGTCCTCGCCTCGTGCCGAGGTCGTCGTAGCGCACCCCGCCACCACTGGACGACGAGTGGATGATCCGCCCACCGCCAGCGTAGATGGCCACGTGCGAAATCGGCTTCCGCGGCTCGGCGAACAGCATCAGGTCTCCCTGCCGAAGCGATGCGACGCGAGGAATGACCCGCGCGCCGGCGTTCGCCTGCTCCCGCGACGTGCGCGGCAGCTGCACTCCCTGCTTGCCGTAGACGTATTTCACGTAGCCGGAACAGTCGAATCCGCTTGCCGGAGACGACCCGCCCCACTTGTAGGGCACGCCCAGGTAGTGCTCGGCGGTCCCGATCACCCTCGTCGCTGGCGGCGCGGTCCGGCTCGGTGAGCTCGGTGACGACGCCGTTCCGGCGAGGACGATGGAAGACAGGACGTCGCCAGCCACGCCGCCAGTGGAGCGGCCGCTCATCGCGGGCTGGACACAGCCCGTGACGGCCAGGAAATAGAAGGGTGCAGAGGCGGCGAGAGGCGCGGATCGCATGCCCTGGTTGGAGGCAGCTTTGGCGCCAGACCGATATGGATGCTCAAGACGTTGAGAAACAACGTGTTACAGCAGCTGGTGAGCCGCGTCACGAGCCATTTTCGTCCAGATTTGGATACAGGTCCCGATTCGGGAGGGGACAGCTACGGCGCGATCCCGCAGGTCTGGTGGATGACCGTCAGGGCCTCGCCGCCCTCATCGCAGCTCGAGCTGGACGGCGTTCTCCGCCAGTTCCGGAGTCAGGTAGCAGTGCATTCCACACCCGACGAGCCCTGCGTCGGCAAAGACCCGGAGGTATTGCGACCGGGTGCGCGGTTGCCAGCCCTCGAGGTCGCCTTCCATCTCGTCGGCCTCGGTGAACGCTTCCAGGTACGCAACGCCGACCAGGGAGGAGGCCAGGTATCGGATGCCACGGCGCAGCGCGGGAGTCGGCACGTACTGGAGCACGTCGGCGCAGACGATGAGGTCGAACTCCTCGCCGAGCGCGAGTGACGGGAGCGTCTCGAAGCTGCCGAGCACGATGTTCCGCTGGCGCCCGAGTCGCTCGACCACGTATTCGCTCGAGTCGACGCCGACGTAGTGGAGCTTCGGGCGCATGCGGCGGAGCTCCACACCCCAGGCGCCTTCCCCAGCTCCAATGTCCAGAACGGACCGGAGCTTGCGCCCCAGGAAGTACTCGGCGATGCCCGCGACCATGCGTATCTTGCGCCGCACCGCCTCCGGGGACCTGACCCGGGTGCGCGGGTCGCGATACCATCGGGTGAAGTAGGCCTCGTCGTAGGACTTACGACCGGCGCGAGCCGGCCTCGCTGGAGGAGCCATGAAAACTGGACATGAAGGGATGTACCGCGGGGCTTCACTGACCGCGGCGCGCACGCGGCGCGCCGCGTGGATGCTGGCGCTCGTGGTCGCCGCCGTTGCCGCCGGCTGCTCGCGCGGACAGCCATCCGATGAGCCCATCGAGCCGACGCCAGTCACGCGGCTGCGCGTGCAGAATCAGGCGTTCCTCGACATGACCATCTATGTGTACCGCGGTCCGCAGCGCCTGCGACTCGGCACGGCGAACGGGAACAGTACCAGCCGGTTCACGATTCCGTCGAGCCTGATCTTCGGCGCCACCCCATTGCGCTTCCAGGCCGACCCGATCGGCAGCAACCGCGCGTCGATCTCCGAGGAGGTCACGGTGGCACCGGGAGACGAGGTGACGTTGACGATTCCGCCGGGGTAGCCAGGTGAGCAGGTCGATAGGTGAGGGCCGAAAGATCAGAAGGGGCGATCGGATTTCCGATCGCCCCTTCTGATCTTCTACCCACCTGCTCACCTGCCCTTCTCAGGCTGCCAGCCTTCCGTACGGCATCCACAGTGGTCGCCCGCCGCGAACGGCGCCGATGCACTCGTAACGCGCGGGCGGGAATCCGAATACGCCGATCTCCAGCGAGTCGCCTTCCTGCACCGGCACGCGCTCACCGAGCAGCACGACGGCTTCGTCGAACGAGTCGCTTTCCACTACCCCGGCCTGACGGATGGCATCCGGACCCGAGCTGATCGCGAATTGGAACTTTGACATTGTCGGTCCTCCGAGGTTGTGAGTCTGTCCTGCCGCCCCGGAGTTTCCGGGTTCCCTTGTTGCTTACTAATACCCCGACGGTGAAAAAGGTGCGCGCTGCCTGGCATCACCCCGCTGATTTCCAATGGTCGCGGCTCGCACCGGAGGCGGGTAGATTCGCGCCATGACTCGCCGGCCCGTCGTCCTCATTCACGGCTACTCCGATCGCGGCGAGTCGTTCCTTCGCTGGCGCGACGCGCTCGTCACGGCCGGCTACGCCGCGCACGACATCCCGGTCTGCTCCTACCAGACGTTGACGAACGAGATCAGCGTGAAGGACGTGGCCGAGGGGTTCGACCGCGCGCTGCGCGAGCGCGCGGGCCTTTCGGCAGGTGAGCCGTTCGACGCCATCGTGCATTCCACCGGGATGCTCGTCATCCGCGACTGGCTCACCACCTACGACGAACGCCGCGAGCGGCTGCGCCATCTCGTCGCGCTCGCGCCAGCCACCTTCGGGTCGCCGATCGCGCACAAGGGGCGCAGCTGGCTCGGGGCGCTGTTCAAGGGACGCCGCGAGCTGGGACCGGATTTCCTCGAGGCAGGTGACGCCATCCTCGACGCGCTGGAGCTGGGCAGTCGCTTCACCTGGGACCTCGCGCACCTCGACCTCCTCGGCAGCGAGGCCACGTACGGACCGACGCGGCGCACCCCGTTCGCCTTCGTGCTCATCGGCGCGAAGGGCTACACGGGGCTGAAGAAGCTGATCGGTGAGCCCGGCAGCGATGGCGTCGTGCGCTGGGCGGGGTGCTCGCTCAACACGCGCAAGATCATCATCGACCTGACGCGCGATCCCGCTCGCCCGCGCGGCGAGGACCGCACCTCCATCGCCGAGTGGAGCAACGTGGACGTGCCGATGATCCCGCTCTCGGGACTGGACCACGGCTCGATCCTCGTCACCCCCGGTGAGGAGGCAGTCTCGCTCGTGCTCGCGGCGCTCGACGTCAACAGCGCCGCCGATTTCGACGCGTGGCAGAAGCGCGCAGCGCGCGAGACCGCCGCCACCCGCGCGGGCATGGACGAGTGGCAGCAGTTCGTCGTGCGCTGCGTCGATGAGCGCGGCGATCCGGTGCCCGACTATTTCCTGCAGCTGCTCACCGCGGATGGCGATCGCCTCGAGCCATTCGACGCCGACGTCCACACGTACGGTGCGGATCCGAGCCTGCGCTGCTTCCACGTGAACCTGAGCCGGCTTCCTGAAGCACGCCGACGCACGCTCCAGCTTCGCCTCATCGCCAGCTCCGGCTCGGCGCTCGTCGGCTACCACGGCATCGGAAGCGAGAAGTTCCCACTCGGCGACGCCGCACCCGACGACCAGGGCAAGTGGGACGCCTGCCTCAGCTTCGCCAGCGTGATCGGCGACGAAGCGGTGAAGTTCTTCTACCCCTTCACCACGACGCTGCTGGAACTGCGCCTCAACCGCGAACCGCTCCCGTTGTCAGGCGCGAACCGGATCGCGGGATTCATCACTGAGCGTGAACCGTGAACCGTGAACCGTGAACGGTGAACCGTGAACCGTAGAAGCGGGGAACGGATCTGCCGGATGGAGGGCTGAAAGGGCCGGATTCTCGCCTCTCCAGGCTCTTCAGGCCCTTTCCGTTCCCCGCTTTCCGCGTCGGGCCAGGAGTTACGCGTTCACTGACTCCAGATAGGTCACCAGCCCGGTCCACACGCTCGCATCCTGGAGCAGGAGCGTGAGGAAGTAGGTCACGACTTCGTCGGGCGGGAACTTCGCGGCGAGCGCACCCGCTGCCGCTTCCACCTTCGACTCGTCCTGCGGTGGGACTTCCGTCGTCTCGGAGTCGATGCGGCCTTCGTCGTTCGGGATGCCGAGCGAGTCGAGGAAGCTCGCCATCATCGGCCGGCGATGGCCGAGGTGGAGGTCGACGAGGAACGCGCTGAGGAGCTGGGCGTTGTCGAGCGGCAGCCGCACGGCCTCGCTCACCAGCTTGGAGCGCGGCCAGGTGGCGACTGTCTGGGGGCGGAAGCGCAGCGCTGCGGCCACGGCACCGCGGGTGGTGGTCTTCACCCAGCCTTCCGGATCATCATCGAGCGCGGCGTTGACGCCGAGCGCGCGCTCCTCGGGCGTGAGCGCCTTCCAGAGCTTGCGGATCGTGGTGGACGCGGGAGCTGCGGCCAGTGCGGCGAGGGCGGGACGAAGGGCGAGTGTCGGCATGCGGGGAATTATATCACGTCCGACCCAGAGGTTGGTGGCTCCTGGGTGGCCGCATGCGCCCGCTCCGCCGCGCGCAGCACGAGGGAGGCGATGTCGGCCAGTCGATGCTCGCCCTTCTGCAGCACCTGCACGGCCGTGCGGGTGAGGAACTCGCGCTCGGCTTCAGTCAGCGACTTCGCGGTGAGCACCACCACCGGAATGGACGCGAGCAGCGGATCCGCACGCATCGCAGCGAGCACACCGAAGCCGTCGAGCACCGGCATCATGAGGTCGAGCACGGCGACGTCGGGCGGTCGCAGGCGCATCTCGGCGAGGCCGCTCTCGCCATCGACGCTCTCCCGCACGCGCATTCCCTGCTGGCCAAGGAACTGGCTTGCCACGCGCCGCGAGTCGGCATCGTCATCGATCACGAGGACGTCGTGGGCCGGCCTGGCCGCTTCGACTCCCTGGTTGGCCGACGCGCGGCCCGCCGCGGTGGACACCGCCTGGGTGAGCTGGTCGGCGGTAAAGGGCTTAGGAACGAGCGCCACCCAACCCAGGTCCACGCTCGCGTTCGCCGGATTGGCGACGCGCCCCGGAACGAGCACGGGCAGGAGCAGGATGGCCGGTGGTACCTCGAGCCGCGACTCGGCGATCGCGTGCGCCACGCGCCAGGTGGCGCCCTGGGCGCTGCCGATGTCGAGAATGACGAGTGATGCCTGTTCCTTCTCGACGAGCGCGGCGACCTCGCCGGCGTGGGTGGTCCACAGGAGGCGCACCGCTGGCGCCACCTGGTTCTGCAGGGCAATGAGTGTCGCGGCGGAGTCGCTGAACGCGACGACGGGCACGGCCACCGGCGTGCGCCCCGACGGCGGGTTGGTGTGCTGCGCCATGCGTGCGTCATGCTGCGCGGCGTCCTGCGGCCGCACGGCGCTCCCGACTTCGGCGAGTGGCAGGGTGACGGTGAACACCGACCCGCGGTTCATCGTGCTCTCGACGGTGATGTCGCCGCCCATCGCGCGCGCGAGGCGCTGCGAGATGGCGAGGCCGAGACCACTGCCACCGCGACTGCGGGTGAAGGTGTTGTCGGCCTGGTAGAACTCGCTGAACACCAGCATCTGGCTCTCGGGCGGGATCCCGATGCCGCTGTCGGCGACGGCAATGCGCACCCGGCCGTCTCCGTCACGCGCGGCGCGCACGTCGACGCCGCCTTTCTCGGTGAACTTGATGGCGTTGCCGATCAGGTTGGTGAGGATCTGCCGCAGGCGCTGGAGGTCGGCGAGGACGAGTGGAAGCCCGGGCTCGGCTTCGTGGGTGATCGTCAATCCCTTCGAGGTCGCCTCGTTTTCGAGGAGCGCGCAGACCTCCTCGATCACGGCGCCCACGTCCACCGGCCGCAGGTCGAGCTCGAGCTTCCGCGCATCGGCGCGCGCGAGGTCGAGCACGTCGTTGATGAGGTCGAGCAGGTGGCGGCTGCCGACGCGGATGCGGTCGAGGTTGCGACGCTGCTGCTCGTTCACCGTGCCCTCGATCTCCAGCTCCAGCAGCTCGGCGTAGCCGAGGATCGCGTTGAGCGGCGTGCGCATCTCGTGCGACATCATCGCGACGAACCGGTCGCGCGCCTGGGTGGCCGCGGAGAGCTCGTTGAGCCGCGCCTCGAGCTCCTCGCGCATCGCCTGCAGGTGCTCGTTGCGGATGTCGAGTGCGGCGCGCTGCGCCTCGAGCTGCCGCCGGATCTCGTGCCGCTCCACCACGTTCTCGATCGCGCGCACCAGCGCGTGCGACGTCACCTCGTCCTTCAGCAGGTAGTCCTCGGCGCCGAGCTCCAGAGCCGCGGTCGCGGCGTCATCCTCCTCCTGGCCGGTGATCATGCACACGGCCACCGACTGTGACCCATCGCGGAGCCGGTGCAGGAAATCGGTGCCCAGCATGTCAGGGAGCCGGTAGTCGAGGAGCACGCAGTCGAAGCGTTCTCCGTCGGCGAGCCGCTTGAGCGCCGCTTCGCCCGTCGGGCTCTCGACCACGTGGAACTCGCGCCGGTGCCCGCGCAGCATCCGCTGGATGCGCGCACGGTCATCGGGATTGTCCTCGACGAGGAGGATCGTCCGCGGGGCAGGCGTCTCAGCCATTCGCCTTCTTCCCGCTCGCGCGCATCACCGGTCGCCTGGGCCAGCGCACGTGGAACTCGGCGCCTTCACCGGGCGCCGACTGCACCGTGACCGTTCCATGGCGCGACTCCACCAGCCGCTTCACCAATGCGAGACCGAGCCCGGTGCCCTCACCCGGGCGCGACGTGTGGAAGAGCTTCCAGATGCGCTCCTGCTGCGTCGCGGGGATTCCGGGCCCGTTGTCGGCGACGACGAACTCGACGTTGTCGCCGCGGTCCGTCGCGGACACCGTCACGTGCGCGTCACCTTCGCGGCGGTACGTGATGGCGTTGGAGAGCAGGTTCCGGAACACCTGCTCGAACGGCACGCGTTCCGACTGGATCACCGGCAGGTCGGGCGCGAGCTGGATGGTGACGTCCGCCGGCGGTGAGAGGAACGCGACGAGCTCGCGCAGCACCTCGCCGGTGTCGAACTGGACCACGCGGTCGGCGGTGCGGCCGGCGCGTGCGTACTCCAGCGCCGCGTCGATCATCTCACGCATCCGCCCCGTCAGCTCGCGGATGCGTCGCAGGTATCCATCGCGCGTCTCGTCGGCCGACGCGATGCCCGGATCGAGCACCAGCTCGGCGTACTCGCGGATGGCGCGCACGGGCGCCTTGAGGTCGTGCGAGACAGCGTGCGCGAACTCATCGAGCGCGAGGTTGCTGCGTTCCGCTTCGGCGAGCGCGCTCGCGAGGCGCGCCCGCTCGATCACCAGCGCGCGCTGGGCCGTGCTCAGCTCCGTATCGATGCGCGCGACTTGCGTCGCGAGCTCGGCGAGCCGCGGTGCGGGCGGGTGCTCGATCAGCCAGCGCCCCGCTTCCGGATTGGCGACGTCGTGCAGCATCGAGTAGCGCCCGGTCGGCAGCATGCGCTCGCCAGTGCAGAAGATGAGCTCCCACGGACCCGCATCCGCGTCGACCGCGGTGAGCCGCGACCACTTCCGGCGGGAGGCTTCCTCATCGAGCAGCTCCTCCACGTGCCGGCCGAGCACGGACACATCGAGCATGGCCTCGAGTTGCCCGTTGGACGCGGTGATGGTGCCATCGCCCTGCACGCGGAGCGCCACGCCTGGCCAGGCGCCGAGGTCCACGCTGGCGGGGAGCGTGATGGCGTCCATCATTCTCCGTTCGGGCCTGGACGGAGCCGTTCGTTCAGCGCCAGCAACGCGCCCGTGGCGTCGACGGCGGTGAGGTCGGCGCCGATGCGCTCGGCGAGCGTGGGGTCGCCGTGAAAGGCGCGCCCGCCCACGACGATCACCGGCTGCTGCGCCAGCGGCGCGGCGCGGATGGCCCGGATGGCGTCGCGGACGCGCGGCAGGTGCGGCGCGATGGTCGCCGAGATGGCCACGGCCTCGGGGGCGCGCTCCTTCACGAGGTGGACGAGGCTCTCGATCGGCACCGATGCGCCGAGGTAGGTCGTCTCCCACCCTTCCATCTCCAGCAGGTCGCACAGCATCCGCAGTCCGAGCTGGTGGCGCTCCTCGGCGGCGCAGGCCGCAAGGAGTCGGGGCGTCCGTTCGTCGCGCCACACGAAGACGCGCTCGAACAGCCGGTTCATCGCCGTTTCCGTGATGGCGGTGGCGAGATGCTCCTCGGCCACGGTGAGCGCGTTCTCCTGCCAGAGCCGGCCGATCTCGCGCATCGAGGGCTGCACGATCTCCAGGTAGAGCTCCGCGAGGGGCGCGCCGGTGTCGAGCGCATCGTCGAGCACGCGGAAGGCGGCGCGGCGGTCGCCGGCGCGCAACGCGCTCAGGTAGGCAGCGGTAGCGGGCATCATCGGGGCGACAGCGAATGCAGGCCAGCGTCGAGGATGGCGCCGATCGCCCGCGCGTCGGCGGCAGCGTAACGGCGCGTCGTCTCGTCGCGCAGCAGCTCGAGACAGCGCGAGACGTCGCGGGTGTCGACGCCACGCGAGTGCAGCAGTCCGTGCAGCCACTCGACGTAGCGCACGAACATCGCCGGATCCTGGAGGTCCACCGCGGGGATCAGGTGATCCACGTTGAAGTGCATGTCCTCGAGGCACCGCTCGCGTCCGCGAGCGCCGTGGCGCGCAAGCCGCTCTCCCGATTCGGCATACAGCGCGTCGCTGACGGCACGCGCCAGCGATTCGCGGTCGCGCATGAGGAGCTGCGCGGCGTGCGCGGGCGCCTCCGGCGTGTCGTTCATGCGTTCGGCCCCGCCATCGGCGCCAGCCACTCGGCTGGCTGTCGTGAATCCATCAGCACCTCGAATGCCTCGTGGCGCACCGTGGTCCGGGCCATGATCTCCGCCGGCTCGCGCGAGTGCGAGAGCTGATGCGCCTCGCTGCGCATGTACTCGCTGAACGCCTGCCGCGATTCCCACGCCGTGAGGAAGACATGGCTCGCGGGTCCACCCTGCGGAGCCAGCAGCTGCAGATACAGGAACCCCGGAAAACCATCCACCAGACGAGACCGCTCGCGGAAGTGGCGTTCCAGTGCGGGACGGTCGGACTCGGGGACGGTGAGGTGGGAGATGAAGACGAACATGGGGTGAAAAAAAGGACCGCGCGACGGACTCATCGCGCGGTGCTCTCCCCTGAGGCAACCTGCATGCCGCCAGAGGGCGGCGATTGGCTGCAATGGCAGCTATCGCACGTACTGCGAGTACGCGATCCCGTCGGGCCCCGCGCCCGAGGACCCGAACCCGATCACCTTCCGCTGGCGCAGGTCCACCGCCACCACCTGGTTGGTGCCGTGCAGGGTCACGTACGCCACGTCGGCGATCGGGTCGAAGGTCACTCCCTCCGGACCGGCCCCGGACTCGCCCGGTGCACCGCCCGTCGTGGCCTTCACTCCGTCCACCTTCGCAAGGTCGATCTCGGCGATCCGGCGCCGCGAGCCCACTTCGTACATCCAGATCCGGTTGCTCACCGGGTCGTTGACGAGGGCCACCGTTCCCGTACGCGAGATGCCGATGCGGTACGGCATCCCGAATCCGGTGAGGGTGTCGATCGGGGTGCCCTTGGCCGCGTCGAGCACGGTGACCGTCTTCGCCGAGTTGCTGCCGACCCAGACCTGTACGCCGCCGGGCGTGGCGGCGATGCCCTCGTCCATCGGCGCAGCAGGCCAGGTGCGGCCGGTGCGCCGGTTGTCGAGGTCATACTCGGTGACCGTCCCATCCTGGATGTTGGCCGTCCATGCGCGGCGGCCATCGCGCCGCGCCGCCACCATGTGGGAGCCGCGTCCGTTGGTCGCCAGCGCCGTGTCCACGTGTCCACTGGAGAAGTCCACGATCAGCAGCCGCTGCGACGTCTCGCTGGTCACCAGCATCTTGTCACCGATGCCGACGAACATCACGCCATGCGGGCGGTGGTATTCGCCAAGGTCGATCGTGCGGGTCACCGCCGGGGTGGGGGCCGCGAGGTCGATCACGCTGAGCGTGTTTCCCTGGGTGGTGCGATCACCGTAGTTGGTCACCACCGCCCACCGTCCGTCGTGCGACACCGCAACCTCGTGCGGTCCGACGCCCACGGGCACGGTGGCGATCGTCTGCATGGTGGCGGCGTCGAGCACGGTGGCGCTCGCGCCCTCCTGATTGGCGACGACGAGCAGTCCGGCCCGCGCCGAGACATCCGGGCGGGCGTTCTCGATCACCCGGTTGGCGCCGACGGTGTCGGCGCCACCGCGCCGGCCATTCTGGCGCGAGCCGGGCGAGGACTGAGGCGACGGATTGGAGCTGCACGCGGCGGCGAGCGCCAGTGCGACGAGGGACAGGGAGACGGCAGGTGCGCGCATCGGTCGGTGCGGTAGTGTTGGGCCTGGTTGCTGCTGGCGGAATGTGCGGTGAAGACCTGCGCCCACGCCAGCTCTGCCCGTCCCTACTGGCAATCCATCGGCCGCGACGTCAGACGGCGCTCATCGGCCGGACCGGCGTGGGGAGCGCCGCCGGCAGCGTCGGGGCGATGGGGAGCCACAGCGTGAAGGTGGTGCCCTTCCCCACCTCGCTCTCGACCTCGATGCGCGCCCCGATCAGCCCGGAGAAGGTGCGCACGATGGACAGCCCCAGCCCCGTGCCGCCGAATTCCCGACGTGTCGAGGAATCGCCCTGCTCGAACGGCTCGAAGACCTTGCGCTGCCGCTCGGGCGGGATGCCGATGCCCGTGTCGCGCACGGCGATCGAGAGGGGACGTCCGCTCACCGGATCGGCGGTGACACGGACGCACACCTCGCCCGCCGAGGTGAACTTGATGGCGTTGCCGACGAGGTTGATGAGGATCTGCCGCAGCTTGCCGGCATCCGTGATGAGCGGCTTCAGCTCGGCCGGCAGCTCGCGGCGGAGGGTGATTCCCTTCGCCTCGGCGGTGCCCTCGAGCATCGCCAGTATCTCCTTCACCATCGCCTCCAGCGACACCGTCTCGGGCTCCAGCTCCATCCGCCCCGCCTCGACCTTGGCGACGTCGAGGATCTGGTTGATGAGCGAAAGCAGGTGCATGCCGTTGGCGCGGATACGCTCGGCGTACTGCTGGGCACCACTCGAGAGCGCGCCCTCCTTGCCCTGGAGCAGCACGCGCGAAAAGCCGATGATGGCCGTGAGCGGGGTGCGCAGCTCGTGATTCATGCGCGTCATGAATTCGCTCTTCGTACGATTCGCCGACTCGGCGGCGTCCTTGGCAGCGCGCAGCGCGTCTTCCACCGCCTTTCGTTCGGCGATGTCGTGCCAGACGGCGAGGATCACCTCGCGACCATGCAGTCGCACCGGCGTGAGGGTGATCTCCACGGGGAAGCCGACGCCATCGGCGCGCTGGTGCACCCACTCGAAGCGATGGAACCCCTGCACGCGCGCGCGCCGGCGCATCTGCTCGCCCACGACGAGGGACAGGCGGCCATCGGGCTGCCGCCGCGGCGAGAGATCG
>Ga0157372_10005629_pt1 | contig 13320 bp, 11 predicted proteins | sample C55metaG_FD_115307 | JGI IMG/M metagenome (GOLD analysis project Ga0157372, IMG submission 115307) | Corn rhizosphere microbial communities from Kellogg Biological Station, Michigan, USA - C5-5 metaG | ecosystem: Host-associated > Plants > Roots > Rhizosphere > Soil | place: USA: Michigan... | reverse complement strand
CGCCCAACCGAAATTCGCCAGATCGCCGAAGCCATCCGCAAGACCGGCCGCCCCATTGTCCTCAGTCTCTCTCCCGGACCCACCCAACTCGACCACGCCGCCGAGGTCGCCAAATACGCCCAGCTGTGGCGCATCACCGACGATCATTGGGACGGCTGGAAGTTCGAACACAAAGACCCCAAGAGCGAATTCCCCGTCGGCATACACGACGAATTTGATCGCATCGCCGCATGGGCTCCTTACGTAAAGCCAGGCAACTGGCCCGATCCCGACATGCTGCCCGAGGGCCATTTGGGCCCTCATCCCGGCCTCGGCGATGATCGCCCATCCCGCTACACGAAGGACGAGGAGCGCACCGAATTCACACTGTGGGCCATCTCTCGCTCGCCGCTCATTCTTGGCGACAACCTGACTAAGCTCGACGACTTCTCCCGCTCGCTCTACAGCAACAAGGAAGTTACCGATCTCAATCAACAGGCTGTCGAATCCAAGCCCGGCCTGCTACCCAAAGGCAAGGAGAACGACAAGGAATTCCCGCAGCGCTACTGGTACGCCACCACGGGCGGCCCTAACCCGAAGCGCTACGTCGCCGTCTTCAATCTCGCCGACTCCAAGACCTCCGCCAACCTGCCCTGGTTGATCTTCCATCTGCCCAACAAGAGCTTCGCCGTGTACGACGTTTGGAACGCAAAACATCTTCCCAAAGCCAAGACCCTCCAGGTGGAGCTTCCCGCGCACGGATGCGCACTCTTTCGGATCGAATAGAACGTCTGCAAGAATCGCCGCCAGCGCGTCATTACCATCGATGCGCTGGTTCGCATCGGATCACGCCGCGGTGAGACTGCAAAGCGGCCCCATGTGCGAAACTAAGTAGTCGGATCGGAGCGCCTCCCGACCCCAGGTCCTCCGCCGGCAAGGTATAGAATGCCCGTTCTTCGCTCCGCATTTATCGCACTCTCCCACAATCGATCTCTCCGCAAATTCGCCGAACACGCCAGCCTCGGTGGCCGGTTCAGCTCGCGCTTCGTTGCTGGTTTCGAAATTGAAGATGCTGTTCGCGTCTGTTCGCAGGTCAACGCGCAAGGCATGCACGTCACCCTCGATTCGCTCGGCGAAAGCGTCACCAATGCCGACGAGGCGCACCGCGCGGCCGACGTCTACCACCAGCTTCTTGACCAGATTGCCGCGCGCAAGCTCGACTCCAACATCAGCGTCAAGCTCACGCAGATGGGTCTCACCGTAGACCCAGCCCTCGCTGAGCAAATCGCCACCGATCTCACCCGCCACGCACAGCAGACCAGTAACTTCGTCCGCATCGACATGGAAGACTCGCCGGTCACCCAGGTCACGCTCGACATCGTGCGCCGCATCCACGCGCATTCCGATCTCCGCGACCACATCGGCATTGTCATCCAGTCCTACCTGTACCGGTCGCAGGCTGATATCGAGTCGCTGATCGCCGACAGAATCCGCGTGCGTCTCTGCAAGGGGGCTTACAAGGAACCACCCGAGGTCGCATTCCCGAAGAAGGCAGATGTTGACGCCAGCTACATCAAGCTCTCCAACATGCTGCTGCAGAGCCCTATCTACCACGGGCTCGCTACCCACGACGAAAAGATGATTGCGGCTGCGAAAAGCTTTGCCGCGCAGCACGGCATAGATCGCAGTCGATTCGAATTTCAGATGCTCTTCGGAGTCCGCCGCGATCTGCAGCGCAAGCTGGTGGCTGAGGGCTACAACGTCCGCGTCTATATTCCGTTCGGTCGCGAGTGGTACCCCTATACCATGCGCCGCCTCGCCGAGCGCCCCGCCAACGTGCTCTTCCTGGCGAAGAACCTGTTGCGGAAATGAAGATTACCGATGGGCCCTCGATGAGCCGAAGATGGCCGTCACGATCGACGGCCTTCAGCGCCGCGTGACATCAGCTTTTCCGCTAACTTGCTAACTTGCTATCTCCGCTTCGGGGTCCCCGCGGATCGCTCTTTGATCCGTGGGGTAAAAGAAGCGGCGCTAACTCGCTGCCTCTGTCATTGAACACAAATCCGATGTCTACGATACAGTAGACCAATTCTTAAGGACCAGCCTCGTACGGATATCCAGAACGCTGATCCCTGACTCCTGATCACTGACCGCTGTCGTTTCCTCCCGCAATCGAAGGAATAATCGACAGCGTATCTTTACCCGACACCTGCGAGTTCTCCTTCTCCGGCAAGTACCGCACGTCTTCATCGTTGAGATAGAGATTCACAAACGCCCTTACCTTGCCCTCATTCGTGAACAGATGCTTTCGCAGTTCGGGATACGTGCTGGTCAACGAGGTCAGTGCTTCCGAGATCGTCGCTGCACCGATCTCAACAGCGTCTTTGCCTCCTGCATATGTGCGCAGCGGAGTGGGGATATAGATGGTCATTTACCTTTGATCCTTGATAGAAGTAGTTTCCTGCAATGTTTGCTCATTCTGCTCTCCGGGCGAATTCTCCACCCGGATCGACTCCTGCTCGAATCGCTTGTCCTCTTCGGTCGTGCCCGCCAGCAGGAAAGAATTGGTGATCGTGGCCTTCCCTTTTGCAACCGACGTGATTACGTACGAACATCCAAGCCAGTGCGCCTCGGCGAAATCCGTCTGCGACCACTGCGCCGGATGATCGGGATGCGAGTGATAGAAGCCCGCAATCTCCAGGCCCTTCTCGCGAGCGCTCCGCTGGATGCGCACCAGTTCGATGGGAGCAATGTGATATCGGTTGTGCGCTGAATCCGTCCGCGTATTTCCTGCTCGTATGGATTCAATTACGCGCCATCCCTCTGGCGTTGACTGCCCCAGCAGCGCTCCGCAGCACTCGTGCGGATAGGTCTCTTCGCCGTGCGCACGGATCCTTTCGTAGACAGAATTTGCTAAGGAGAGGAACGTCATTCCTCCTCCCAGAAGCGTTCGCTCAGATACTTGTCCGCCGAATCCGGAAGCACAGTCACGATCGTCGCTTTACGTCCGGCGGCTGATTCTTCTCGAGCGATCTGCTCGCATGCGACGACTGCGGCCGCCGCCGAGATACCCACCAGCACTCCCTCTTCCCGCGCCAGGAGCTTGGCCATTCTGTATGCGGCTTCCGTCTCGACATCGATGTTGCGGTCTGCCAGTTTCGGATCGTAAATAGCTGGAACAATCGCCGTAGCCATGTGCTTCAAGCCTTCCAGCCCATTGAACGGAGAATCCGGCTGCATGCTGATCGCCTGGATCATCGGATTCAGTTCCTTCAGCCGCCGCACCGTCCCCATAAACGTACCGCTGGTGCCCAGCCCGGCCACGAAATGCGTGACGGTCCCGCCAGTCTGTCGCCAGATCTCCGGACCTGTCGTCTCGTAGTGAGCGCGCCAGTTTGCCGGGTTCGAATACTGGTCCATGTAGCAGTAGGTTTCGGGCTCGTTGGCCGCGATCTCCCTGGCCCTGCGAATTGCACCGTCCGAGCCAAAATCAGGATCGGTCCACTCCACCTCTGCGCCATAAGCCTTAAGAATGCGCTTCCGCTCCATCGACACATTGCTTGGCATCACCAGCTTGACCGGAAAACCGAATGAGGCCCCCAGCATCGCGAACGCAATCCCGGTATTTCCGCTGGTGGCATCCAGAAGGGTTTTGCCGTTCCCCAGCTTGCCCGACATCAATGCATGCCTCACCATCGAAGCCGCGGCGCGATCCTTCACACTTCCACCCGGATTCACCCACTCGGCCTTGCCCAGCAGGGTCACCCCGGGATAAAGACGCACAATGCGATCGAGCCGGATCAGCGGTGTATTGCCAATCCGGTCGATCAACACCGACCCGTACCGCTCCTGTCGCATCGCGTCCGACTGGTCACGCCAGCTCGGTTCCGGTATGTAAGCTCTGTGCGCCACTACTCTTCTCCGATGAGGTCTGCTTACCTGCTACCTACTTACCTACTCCCTATTCCCTGCCTCACTTCGGCTGCGCCGCGGTACGCAGGTACGGCTTCACCGTCTTGAAGCCCGGGAACTGTGTTTCCGCCTGCTCGTTCGAAACTGAGCCCGCAATGATCACGTCCTCACCCTGCTTCCAGTTCGCAGGCGTAGAGACCGGATGCTTGGTGGTCAATTGGATCGAATCGAGAACGCGGATGATCTCGTCGAAGTTGCGCCCCGTTGTCATCGGATAGCTCAGCGTCAGCTTGATCTTCTTGTCCGGTCCAATCACAAAGACGGTGCGCACCGGAGCGTTGAGCGCGGGCGTCCGTCCCTCGCAGGTTTCGCCGGCATCGGCGGCCAGCATGTCGTAGAGCTTCGCGATCTTGAGTTCCGGGTCGCCAATGATCGGGTAATTCACGTCGTAGCCGCCCACGTCCTTGATATCCGAAGCCCACTTGCTGTGGCTCGACACGGGGTCGACACTCAGCCCGATGACCTTGGCGCCGCGTCTGCCAAATTCCTTTTCCAGGGCCGCAACCGCGCCAAGTTCGGTCGTACACACGGGCGTGAAATCCTTGGGGTGCGAGAAAAAGACCGCCCAGCCATCTCCAATCCATTCGTGGAAGTGGATCGGGCCCTGGGTCGTTTCGGCTGTAAAGTCGGGGGCAACATCATTAATGCGGAGAGACATTCTTCCTCCTGGAAGGTCCAGCGTTGTTTCAGATTGTGCACAAAATCAAAAACCCACTCGCAGGTCGCTGCGGGTGGGTCAGGGGAACGGGAATAAAGTTCGATTCGCTCTCTCAGACACAGACCCGCAGGCTGCTACACCGACAACAGCAGGCCATGCGGATTGAAGAGAACTTTGTCATCGAGGAAATCTCGCGAACTGCCCTAAGGCTAGTGCCTCCGTATAGTTGATGTCAATCCGGGCGTTTCCGACGCGAAATTTCCAATGCGTAAGTTATGTCTGTGCCGGCCGTCAGGTCCGGCTGCCCGCACAGCGCGCGGAAACCATTGAAAGAAAAGTCGTTGCCAGACTTCGTGCGTTTGCGCCCGATCAGGGCTCCTAGGCGCATAATCAAAGGTCTGGATCAGGCATGCACCTGATACGCGCTATCGGCCAGATCGTTTCAGTTGCTGGGAGACCAGCGAGCCTAGCCGCGAGGCGTGCTACTGTACTCACCTCGCCTCCCACGATGTCGAACGAGACGAGGCTTGCGGCACGTTGGACACTCCCAGGGGTACATGCCAAATAGAGGCCAGAACTTCAGCTGCCAGAAGCCTGCTCGAGGCAGACGGCGCATCCGGTGAGTTCCGCAATCAGGACAGACAGGCCTCGGAGTTTCACGACGATCTTTCGGAGAATCACCAGGGGGCATCAGCAGCAACCTTCAACATCCAACTGGGAGAAGCTGCGCACCCTGTGACGGGACGGAGGGGTCAGTTCAGGCGAGTAGGAGATTCACTCTCTTTTAATCGAGACAGCCCACGCATTGCAAGCCCTGCCACCGCTCGCGCCAGGGTCAGGGATTGATTCAGTGACTGGGGACGTTCGAGCCTGATGCCAAGACCCTTTGCATACTCCTTGAACGCAATGTCCACGTCATAGAGAATCTCGACGTGGTCGCACAGGAACCCGATGGGCTGCAGCAGCAGGGTCTTCACGCCCTCAGCTGCAATTGCCGTCAACGTCTCCTCGACCGTAGGGCCAATCCAGGGCCCTCCGCTCGCGCCCTGGCTCTGAAACGCGAACCACCACCTGGGGACCTCGGGAACACGTGCGGCCACCAGCTCTGCAGTGTGCTTGGCCTCGTGCGCGTAAGGGTCGGCGCCTTCGCCGGGCCAGTGTCGCGGCTGTCCCTCGCTCGCGGCCGGAGTCTGCACCGTCCTGCACGGCACGCTGTGCGCCGTAAAGAGCACCGGGACCGGGGAGCCGAGCTCGGAACTGAGCTTCTGCTCCGCAACACGAAGCCGCTCAGCAAAAGCATCAGCCAGCAGGGGATCATCTGCCCAGCCTTCGGTGAAATCGACTTTGAGCGGCCCAGACTCGGCCTGTACCGCACGCTTATAAAGCCCCACGCTGGTGCGTGAATTCTGCGGCGCGAGGCACACCACCGCAACGTCTTCCACACCGTCGGCCCGCATCTTGCGAACAACATCTGGGATGTACGGTTTCCAGTTGCGCATGCCTACGTAGACCTGCGCATCCACCCCCTCCATCGCCAGCTCCGCTTCAACCATCTTTCCCTGTTCCAGCGTGATCTCGGTCAGTGGGCTGCGGCCTATCAGGGAATAGCGATGCTTGATCTCCTCAATAACGTGCTCAGGCATCGGGCGTCCGCTGACCACGTTTCGCAAATACTCCGGAATATCTTCGATCGTGTCGGGTGTGCCGTGAGCAAGGAGGAGGACGGCCTGTTTAGGCATTCTGGTTCTCCAAGCGAAACTCGCGCACCATGCGCACCACAGCCTGCACGTTCTCGACGGGCGTATTCGGAACGATGCCGTGACCGAGATTGAAGATGTGACCCGGCCGTCCACCGGCCGCGCGCAGAATCTCCTTCACGCGCAACTCCAGCACCTCGACAGGCGCGAACAACGTGATCGGATCGAGATTGCCTTGCACGGCATGCGTGTGGCCCACCTCGCGCCAACCCACATCCAGCGGCTGCCGCCAGTCGAGGCCGATCACATCCGCTCCCGTCGATGACATCTGCGCCAGCAGGCCGGCAGTTTCTACGCCGAAGTAAATGACAGGCACGCCCATATCCTGTACAGCGCGGACGAGACGTTTCGATGCCTCGAAGGCGTAATCGCGATAGTCTGCCAGCCCCAGCGACCCCACCCAGCTATCGAAGATCTGGATGACGTCAGCACCGGCCTGAACCTGCAGTCGGCAATATTCGGTCAGCACCTGGACCAGCTTGTCCAGTAGGCTACGCCACGCCGAACTGTCGCCGTACATCATTTGTTTGGTGAACACGTAATTCCGCGAACCGCCACCCTCAATCATGTAGCTGGCCAGCGTGTACGGCGCTCCGCAGAAACCGATAACCCCGAGCCGGTCGCCAAAATGTCCGGCTACCTTTTCAATGGCCCGCGCAACGTACGCAAGTTCGGATGTCCGGTCGGTGCGAAGAGCCTTAACATCCTCCGGAGTGCGAACAGGATGATGCACCACGGGCCCCTCACCTGCCTGGAATTCAAAGGGCAAGCCCATGGGCTCGAGAGGCAGTAAGAGGTCGGCAAAGATAATCGCTGCATCGACGCCAAGCTTCTCAGCCGCCGTAATGGTCACCTCTGCCGCTATTTCTGGCTGCTTGCAGATCTCGACCAGGGTGTGGTGTTTCCGAACCTCCCGGTATTCCTGCATGTACCGTCCAGCCTGGCGCAGAAACCACACCGGGGTACGATCAACTGGTTTGCGCAGACAGGCTCTGACAAAGCGGGTGCCTTGCAGAACAGAGTCCTGATCCGCCACCGTTCGGGCGGCATTGTTATCAGCTATATCCATACAGGGTGATTCTAACGGGCGTCGGTTGTGCCGCAAGGTACATCGTCACAGAGGGTTCATCGCATCAACCCTCCACCGTCAGCGTGTTACCCCTTGTCATTTGAGCCGATGCCCGGAGAAAATGACAGTCCATGGCCGTCGCGGAAAGCTCGGTTCGATTCGAAGGCGTGCACTGCAGCATTGTTCTCGAGCTGGTGGCGCATTCGACGGTTCTCGTGCGAATCAGTGGGACCGATACAGGGGAACTTGGCAATGCCCCAATGCTGGCGTTGAATGAATGGCTTGCCGCTTCGGGGCAGGTGAAGTTCTTTATCGACGCTCGGGCAGTTCGCGGCGCCTCAATTGATGTAAGCAGCGAGTGGGCGGCGTGGCTGGCCGCGCATCGAGATCAACTGCAATCCGTCACGATGCTCACCGGGTCCAGGCTCATTCGGATTACTGCGGAGTTTGTAAGGCGTTTTGCAGACCTGAATGGCATCATGTGGGTCTGCACGGAGCCCGCCGTGTTCGATCTTGCGCTTGAGCAGGCACAGAAATCCTAAGCCCGGACTCTGAACCATCAACCGCTTACAGCTGGATGGTGGGCCATTGGCCACCGACGCGTTTGACGTCGAACGTGCGGCCGTGAACCTCAAGCCGGTAGGTCCCGTCCGGAGCTGTCTGCGCTGCGGCCGTGATTCTCAGGCTCGTCCATACAGCCACGCTGGGCTTCTCATGATTGAGCCTCGTGATCAGTGCCACGGTGCAATCACTCTGAAAGGATTCTCCCCGCAGTGTGCCTTGCAGATGATCTGTGGTGTGTTGTTCCTTCTTCCGCTTTTCCATGTCGCCTCAATTTCGGAACAAGCTGACCGCCTGGGGAGTGAGTGTGGGCAGATTAACGGATTTCGCTACCACCTGCAATCAGAAGCGCATTTCCCGACTTTCAAGCCCTTACCCCAGTTTGATGCCGGCTTGAGACGCCGACGGGCAATCGAAACTCGGACCGACGACCTCGGGCGACATGAAGGGGTAGAAAGGCGGAACAGGTTGATGCACTTCCTGGCGTTCCTATCTATATCAGTGTCTTACCAACATTTTTTGGAAAGACACTGCTCTGAGGCTATGCTTTTTTGAATAATCTAAAATAACCTACACAATAATATATCTTTATCAACTTATCAACTCACAATTCTGTTTGCAAGTTACTGATTCGCTAAAACATACGCTCAGAATGCCCCATTGGCCATGGAATTGCATCAACTACCGCAACTTCTCCTGTTCGGTGCGTCACGGGCTGCTGACGTGATGCTTTCCCCGACCTAACCAGCTTTCCATTCGCTATCCGGCCCCCGCTGCACTTTTCGGTACTGGTCAGGTCTAGCACAAACCTAAGTGAAGGATCAGACAACGTATGAAGAAGATCACTTACGCCGCGATCTATCTGTTCCTCTTCGTGGTGCTGGCGCCCAAAGCAGTTTTTGCGCAGGCCACGGCGAGCGGAACAATTCTGGGCACTATCTCGGACCCATCTCAGGCAGTTATCAACGGAGCCGAAGTCACGATTACAAGCGCGTCCAGCGGGTCATCCAGGACCATGGTGACCAACAACACTGGCAGCTATCGGTTTGACCTATTGCAGGCCGGCGCCTACAAGCTGACGGTCAAGAGCAATAACTTCACCACCGCAGTGCAGAAGATCGAGCTGTTGGTCGGCCAGACGGCGACTGCGAACATCACTTTGACCCCGGGCGCCACGTCGCAGACCGTTGAGGTCGAGGCCTCCAATCCGCTGATTGATGTGATGAAAACCAGCGTCAGCGCAGAGATCACGCCTACCGAAGTGCAGAACCTCCCCATGGTCGGCCAGGACGCTGCCGATCTGGCTTACCTGGTTCCGGGCGTAAAGCAGACCGACTCTTACGATCCGACGAAGAACCGGTACGCGATCCTCTCCGTCAACGGAGACGGCGGCCGTAACGTAAACGTCACGGTCAACGGCATTGACAATAAGGACAACACCGTCGGCGGCACAGTGATGCAACTTCCGCTTGAGGCTGTTGAGGAGTACCACATCAGCACGCAGCGCTTCTCGGCTGAAAATGGCCGATCGGAAGGCGCGGCGATCAACATCATCACCAAGCGCGGCACGAATCAGTTCCACGGCTCCGGCGTCGGCTTCTTCCGTGATACCACTCTGAATACGGATGAGAAGGACCCTGACGGAAACGGCGGTACCACAAAATCTCATCCGGATTACACTCGCCAGCAGTTTGGTGGATCGATCGGCGGTCCGATAAAGAAGGACAAGGCATTTTTGTTCTTCGCTCTCAATCGCGAGCGCGAGCATCAGGCACAGGCGGAAGACACTGCCTCTTACCAGGAGTTGGTGGCTGCACAGCCTTTCTTTGGCGCGCTGGATAAACCCTCTGCTACAATTCCCCGCCCATTCTACGAGACTCGCTACAACGGCCGGGCAGACTGGCTGTTCAGCAAGCGTGAGAGCGCATATGTCAGCTACTCTTCCCAGGCGAACAACAGCCTGAATGACCAGTCGGACGGTACGGGCGATCTGAACAACGGCAATTTCACCGTGAATCATCTTCAAATTGCCAACTTCACAATGAGCTCGATCCTCAGCGACACGACTGTCAACCAGTTCACTGCAGGATGGCAGTACTGGAACAATCTGATCGATAGCAACATCAAGTCGCCGCTCGTGACATTCAATGCACTTGCAGAATCGTTCGGCACCAATACGAACGTTCCTCAGCAGTCGTTCCAGCGCAAGTGGCAGTTCAAGGACGACTTCTCAAAAGCTGTCGGTAAGCACACCTTTAAGGGTGGCGTGGACTACATCTGGAATCCTGTTGAAGGCGGCTTCTTCGAATTCAACTCGACTCTTGAAGTCGACTTCGCAGCCGATCCGACTGCGATTCTCAGCGATCCAGTCAAATATCCGAATGGATTCCAAACCGCGGGTGCAGTAACGGGAATGTCGATCTCGAACGGCGATCCTACATTCATCGTGGCAACCAAGCAGCTCGGCTTCTATGCCCAGGATGATTGGAAGACCACACGCCGGTTGACGTTGAGCCTCGGCCTCCGCTGGGACAAAGACTTCAACATGATCGGCGGATCAGATATCCAGCACAGCCGTACCTATCTCGACCTGAAGACTCTGAACGACCCTTACTCCAACCAGTACGTCGACAAGATCGCGAAGGATGACAATCTGGATTTCAGCCCCCGCGTCGGCTTTGCATATGATCTGAGCGGTAAGGGTAACCACGTACTCCGCGGTGGATACGGACTGTATTACGGCAACGTATTCCAGAACATTCCACTGTTCATGGAACAGATGTCCAACCCCACTGTGTTTGCTACAGTGCTGAGCCTTTCGGCTCCGGAAGATCCAGTTCCGGGAACCGGGAAAACCCTTGGCCAGTGGCAGTACGGAATTGATGCGGCACCAACAGTTCCCGCACCCGCGACTGAATTGCCCGCCGGAAACATTGGTCGCCTGATCGATCCGAATTATCGCAATCCGGTGACGCAGGAGTACAACCTCGGCTACACCTGGGCTCTCAATCAGAACACGGCATTCGAAGCTGAATACACCCACGTGCTCGGCCTGCACGGAAATAGGACGCTGAATATCGATCAGAAAATTCCGACAGGCGGAACCTGCTGCGCCCGTCCCCTTGATGCACCGTTCCTCGCTTCTTCAATCGCAGACCGGCGGCCGAACAGCGTCCGCGTGGACTCGGCCATTGGCCGCGAACACTACGACGGAATCAACTTCAGCCTTCGTGAACGGATGAATCGCTTCACACTCCAGGCAAACTACACGCTTTCCTGGGCCTATGGTTACGGTTCGGGCGGTAGCTCGTTCCGCAATTATCCAAAACTCGCGAGAGCTCCCTTTGCCAGTTGGGAGTGGGGCCCCTCGCCGAACGATGAACGTCACCACATCAGTGTGGCCGGCGTCGTCGATCTGCCCAAGGGATTCCAGATCTCGCCGATCATTCAGTACGGATCAGCACGGCCATTTGATGTAACGAACGCCAGCAATACGCTCAACACCGGCGGAGGAACTGCCATAGGCGTGGTCGTTCCGACCTCTGACCCGAAGAACTATCTCGCATTCGCTGGGAACGATAGCGGGGCACAGAATTGCTTCTACGGCGTTGGTGGCGTCTCGGCGAGCTGCACGATCGCCAAGTACGATCCGCTTCGCGGCAATCCGTTCTTCGAACTCGATGCTCGGCTCGGCAAGAACTTCAAATTCGGTGATAAGGCAAATCTGCAGCTCATCGCCGAGGCATTCAACCTGACCAACCGAGCGAACTACGGAGGCAACTTCGAGAACAGCATTACGTCGCCGCATTTCAATCACCCGAAAGGATTCCTCGCGCCTAGCTCGGTGATCATCCCGCGTGCAACGTGGGGCGAAATGGGATTCCGTTTCACCTTCTAACCCTGAATTGAACTGCAGTTTAAAGGGCTGGCGTTCGCGCCAGCCCTTTTTCTGTTACCGAAGGAATATACCGTCGCGAAGTTGAGTGTCATTCGTCACTCGAGAAAAACAGGATGCCGATATACTAGCCGTACAAGACCCCTTTCATTCCATGTTTTGGTGGTACCCGTCTTTGCGCCTTTTAAAGAGAAGCTGGAAGTTTGCTGATGTGGCGTCACTGTGCGCGCTGGCTGCTTTGCTGGTTGTAAACAGTGGATTCGCCGTACGTTGCGGTGTCGAAGAGCACCAGATGAACAAGCTGACCCGATACGCGCAGCAACGCCGCGAGGCTTGCCTCAACCTAGGGCTGCGCTGGGAAGCCAACGACCAGGAGCAGCAGTACAGGCCGGGCACAAGCGCGGGCACGAATGCCACGGTAGGGCCTATCTCCGGGTTCGTTATGGATGTCACGGAGAACGAATTTGGTCATGCCGAAGGCCAGTGCCACGCAGTGACCTCGAGCTACAAGGAACTCGTAGCACAATACTGAAGAGATTCAACCGGGGGTGGTACGGGCGCGGCGATTGTCGCGCCCGTTTTTGTTTGCGGGTGGGTTAGTCTTATCTATTCAGGAGACTCCACCCAAGATGATGAAACTGCAGCGACATCCCTTTCCTGCCCTGGTGATTCTGTTTTTTGCGGTTGTCTCTTTGCACGCTCAGGAAAGCGCGCCCCCGCAGTCTCCAACACAGGAATTCGTGCCCTCGCATTACACCAAATACGAGTTCCGTATCCCGATGCGCGACGGGAAGCGCCTGTTTACCGCCGTTTATGTGCCGAAGCTTGGTGCCTTTCACGATGGAGGGCCGTACCCATTCCTGATGGATCGCACTCCTTACAGCGTGGCCCCCTATGGAGAGGATCAATACCCGAAGCGCCTGGGACCTTCCGATGAGTTTGAGAAAGGCGGATACATCTTCGTCTACCAGGACGTGCGCGGACGATGGATGAGCGAGGGCGAGTTTCAGGAGATGCGGCCACACATCGACAACAAAAAGGGGCCGCAGGATGTGGACGATGCTTCCGATATGTACGACACGATCGAGTTCCTGCTGAAGCACGTGCCCGGTAACAACGGAAAGGTGGGCATCTGGGGAATCTCGTACCCGGGCTTCTATACGTCGGCGTCGATGATCGATTCTCATCCAGCGCTGGTGGCCGCGAGTCCGCAGGCGCCTATGACAGACCTGTTCCTTGGAGATGATGCCTATCACGGCGGCGCCTTCATGCTCTCGGCGAACTTCGGATTCTACGCATTCTTTCGTCCGCAAAATGAACCTCAAACACCGAAGGCAACGGTACCGTTTGATTTCGGCACTCCGGATACTTACGAGTTCTATCTGAAGGCTGGGAACCTCGCGAATCTTGACAAGCTGTATCTGAAGGG
>Ga0157372_10005623_pt1 | contig 13327 bp, 11 predicted proteins | sample C55metaG_FD_115307 | JGI IMG/M metagenome (GOLD analysis project Ga0157372, IMG submission 115307) | Corn rhizosphere microbial communities from Kellogg Biological Station, Michigan, USA - C5-5 metaG | ecosystem: Host-associated > Plants > Roots > Rhizosphere > Soil | place: USA: Michigan... | reverse complement strand
CTCGCCAGGGTTATGAAGACCGACGTTCCACCCGAGGAGATCAGCGGCAACGTGATGCCTTTGGTCGGTACCAGCGACAATACGACACTCATATTGAAGAACGCCTGGATCAGAATTGCCGTCGTAATGCCAAACGCCAGAAACCGCGCAAACGGATCCGTCGAGAGCACCGCGGCCCGCAACCCTCGATAACCCAGCATCACAAACAGCGCCACAATAGCGATGGCTCCGACCAGTCCTAGCTCCTCACACACGGTGGCGAAGATGAAGTCCGTATGTGGTTCCGGCAGATAGAAGAGCTTCTGCACGCCTTCCATCAATCCCCGTCCGAACACGCCGCCAGTTCCTACCGCAATCAACGATTGCAGGATATGGAAGCCCGCACCCTTGGGATCCAGCTCCGGATTCCAGAACGCCAGCATGCGAGCGCGCCGGAACGCCACATGGAAAAGCATGTAATAGAGCAGCGGGGAAGCGGCCGCTGCTGCAATAACGAAGTACTTGACCTGTGCGCCTGCCAGGTAAAGCATCAGGGCGGTAACTCCTGCGCACACCAGCGCCGTGCCAAGGTCCGGCTCCTTCAAAATCAGCGCGACAAACACCAGCGGAGGCATCGCTGCCCGCAAAATCGTACCCTTCCAGTCATCCATCGCATGAATGCGTGTCTGCAGAAAGTAGGCGAGAAACAGCACAATGACCGGCTTCGCCAATTCCGAAGGCTGCAGCGTCGTCCCTGCTACTCGAATCCAGCGGTGTGCGCCGTTCATCCCATGCATCGCAAACACACCGACTAATAACAGCGTCGTTATCGCCACCGACGTCACTACCACGCCGTAGTTGTTGTATCGGCGATAGTCCACCTGCATCAGGACAGTCATGCAGGCCAGCCCTAACAGCGCCCATAACGCCTGCTTGCCCACAAATGCGTACGGTGAACCCAGCGTCTCTTTGGCCATTACGGCGGAAGTCGAAAACACCATGATGAGCCCGAAGAGCACCAGCAAAAGCACGGTCCCAAACAGCCACTTGTCTACGCCAACCCGCTTTGCCATCTCCTCAGCCTCTTGGCGCTAACCTTAACCCTCTAGCCAGAAACTAGGAGCTGACAGTTAGCTGTTTCACAATCTCTTTAAACGTGCGGCCCCGGTGCTCGTAGTTCTCAAACTGGTCGAAGCTCGAGCATGCTGGTGCCAGAAGCACCACATCCCCTGCTGTCGCGCTGCCCGAGAACGTCTGCACCGCCGATGCCAGGGTGCCCGCTGAGATTATCTTCGTCACTCCCGCCAAATGCCGCTCAATCTTCTCCGCTGCCGAACCAATAGTGGCAACAGTCTTCACCCGTTCACGGATCAGATTCGCCAGTTCGGTGTAATCCGAGTCCTTATCTTTCCCGCCGAGAATCAAGTGCACCCCACCCGCAAACGCCTCAAGCGCCTTCTTGGTCGCATCCACGTTGGTCGCTTTCGAATCGTTGTAGTACGCCACACCACGGATCTCGGCCACGAACTCCAGCCGGTGCTCCACGGCTTTGAAGCTCCGCACCGCCTCTCGAATCTGAGCCGCTTCAACTCCACCCAGCCGAGTCGCGCACACAGCGGCCAGCACGTTCTCCACATTGTGTGCGCCCTTCAGCGGAATCTCAGCCACCGGCATAATGGGCTCCGTTGGCCCGCCCTCGCGCGGCACAAAGACAATGCTCTCGCGATGCACGAACGCTCCCTGCTTGATCGGTCGCCGCCCGCTGAACCAGAACACCTGGGCCTGCGTCTTACCCGCGATCATCTGTGTCGCCTTGTCATCGCCGTTCAGCACCAGGAAGTCCGCGTGCGTCTGCTTCGCCGTAATCCGCGCCTTTGTCGCGGCATAGTTCTCAAAGCTCCCATGCCGGTCCAGGTGATCCGGAGTTATGTTCAGCACCACCGCGATATGGGGGCAAAACTCCACCACCGTTTCCAGCTGAAAGCTGGAAACCTCCAGCACACTGATTGCCCCCGCGGAACTGCGCCCGACCAGCTCGATAACGGGCACGCCAATGTTGCCGCCGACAAGTGTGTCCCTTCCACTTTCGCCGAAGATCTTCCCGATGAGGCTCGTAGTCGTGGTCTTGCCGTTTGAGCCCGTCACCGCGGTAATCTGCCCCTGCAGAAAACGGCAGGCCAGCTCCAGTTCGCCAATTACGGGTATTCCCAATGCCCGGGATTGCGTCAGCTCCGGTGTATCAGACGGCACCCCCGGCGACACCACAATTAAGTCTTGCCGCCGAAACGTCAGCAGCCCATGTCCACCCGTCTCCACCATCACGCCCGCATCAAGCAGGGCCGGAATCTCTTCCTCCAGCTCCTTTGCGCTGCGCGCATCCGACACAGTCACCCGTGCCCCTTTGTCCCGAAGGAAAAGCGCGGCGGCAATCCCCGACTTCCCCAGGCCCACCACCAGCACCCGCTTATTCTTCAGATCCATAGCATCCTAAGAGTAACCAATGATGCGCTGGACCGCATCGAGGAATTCCCGTGGCGGCAGGTACTGATGCACGAGTATGTAGTGGTAGATCAAAGTTGGTGCCGCATAAGCCCAGTAGATTCCACCAGCACTCACATGGATCTCGCCATTTCCTAAGCGCAGGAACTGACCGTCTCCGCGATAATCTTCTTCTGCCTCTGTTTCGCACCACGGACATAAGTGGAATCCTCGCGTAAGGTGAGATGGGGAAGCGCATAGTTCTCCTATCTTCGCGAGGATTCTAGGCCCAACTGCTCCTTTGGGAAATGGTTTGGATCGGCAGAGCCAGCCCACATTGATCAGTCCAGGGCGACCGCTGGAATACTCATATGGGCTGAGATCAGGGAAGTAGGCCATCTTTAGAGGACCTCATCGCAGCTTCAGCGTAGTCAACGCGAACAGAGCAAACACCAACGCCAGAATCCAGAACCGCGCAATCACCTTGCTCTCGCTCCACCCCAGCAGTTCGAAGTGGTGGTGCAGCGGAGCCATTTTGAATATCCTCTTTCCTCCGCGGAGCTTATAGCTTCCCACCTGGAGCATCACGCTGACCGCTTCCATGATGAATACACCGCCGATAAACGGCAGGAGAAGCTCTTGCTTGATGATCACAGCGACCGTCCCAATTGCCCCACCCAGCGCCAGCGATCCCACGTCGCCCATGAACACTTCGGCTGGGTGTGCGTTGTACCAAAGGAATCCGATCGAGGCTCCGACCATGGAGCCGCAGAACACCGTTACTTCGCTCACCAGCGGCATCCTCGGTATTTCCAGATAATCCGAGAAGACGACGTGACCGCTCACATACGTCAGTACCGTCAGGGCGGCCGTTGCGACGATGGTGCACCCAATCGCAAGCCCATCCAGTCCGTCCGTCAGGTTCACCGCATTGCTGGTCAGCGTAATTACCAGCACCACGAACACCACAAACGGGAGAAACGCCAGCCAGTGCATGTGCGGGATGTGTCCCATCCATTCCCACATCAGGTCCGGCCTGTACTTCTTGGCAAACGGCACAACCAGCCGCGTGGAGTAGGTTTTGTGCGCCTGCAATCCCAATAGCGCCACAGCAACAGCCGCGCTAGCTGCAAACTGCAAGGCGAGCTTCTGCCGAGCCGTAAGTCCCAAGTTCCGCTTTTTCACCACCTTGATGTAGTCGTCTGCGAATCCGATCGCTCCAAACGCGACGGTCGATAGTGTGACCACCCACACCATTGGGTTTGACAGGTCCGCCCACAGCAGTGTGGGCACCAGGATAGAGATGCAGATCAGCACCCCGCCCATCGTCGGCGTCCCGCCCTTTTTCTTATGGCTCTGTGGCCCGTCTTCGCGGATATACTGCCCGATCTGGAACTCTCGCAGTCGTTCGATCACGAAAGGCCCGATCAGCAGTCCTATCGCCAGCGCCGTCAGGCTGGCAAACGCCGTTCGGAACGTCAGGTATCGAAAGATCCGGAAGACCCGGAAGTAGGGAAACAGCTTCTGATACAGCAGCCAGTAGAGCAATCCGCGCCCGCCTTCATGCGCGCATACCCGGCGGCTGCGCGGCAAGACTTCCTGCCCATGTTAACAGGCATGCTCTCAGCCCCGCACCTGAGGCTGTGGGAATCGCTGTTATAAATGGACGTCAGGCGATCGTCTGGTCCTTGCCCGCGCGGCTCATCATCACGCGGACGTCCGTCGACCTGTTCAATGAGAACGCAGTTGGCTCGCTTGGGGCTGTGACAAATGCAAAATCCGCCCGGTGCACCTCGTCTGTATAGATCGCCGGACGCGCATCCGGCTTCATTGGCCGAACCTCCACGTGGTTCATCTCCAGTCGGTTCACATGGCGGAAGTAGAAACCATACGCCGGCAGCGGGCCTAACATACCCGGCTCCGGATAGGAGTCTTCCTTCTCCGGGACTTCAATTCTTACCATTTCCTCGCCACCACCGCCCTGCGGTTCCACGTAGATATCGGACAACTTCACGTCCTCAATCGCATGCCCCGGAATCCCCGTAAAGTTCGAGCCATACCGCGACACCGTGTTGTAGCAGTTCACATTCGAGATCAGGACGCGCTTCAGCGTCCCAACCACCGTACTCTGATCCCCTGTGCCCTTAGGTCCCCGCAGACGCGCGCCGAGCCGTACAAAAATCGGGCAGCTGATTATGTCTCGCATCGTGAGGTTAGTCACTGCAAAATCTTCAAGCAACGCGCCGTCGACGCTCTCCAGTGCCAATCCATGGCAGCCCTCAAAGACGCAGTTCGAGATCGTCACATTTTTGAAGCCCCCATTGGACTCCGTCCCGCATTTGATCCTGCCTGTTCCGCCGATTTTGCCTCGATCATCTCCGGTTCCATCGAACTTCTTGAACGTGCCATCCAGCACCGTTCCCAGCCGGTACGCACCCGTTACATAACAGTTCGTAATCGTCATGTTCTCGCACGGGCGGTTGTACCCAAGTGCGAAACTCGATTTCGGGCATATCGCGTCGTCCCATGGGGAGTTCACAACGCAGTTCGAAACCCGCACATTCCGGCAGCAGTCAATGTCCATACCATCGCGGTCGGTGTCGATCGTCAGGTTATCGATCGTCAGATTGTCCACACCCGTCAGCAGCAGCCCGAAGTGTCCGCCCTTCAAAATAGAGAAATCCCGGAACGTGACATTTCTGCAGTTTTTCAGGGCGATTGCCTTATTGCCCACTCCCGCCTGCTCCGCCTGGTACATTGCATAGTTGCCGCGGTTCCTTGCGGCAGGACGCGGAGGCGCGGCGAGCGCTGCGGTAGTCGGTGTGCCGGGGCTGGCCATTCGCTCCGGTGCAAATCCAAGCTGTGCGGTGTCTGACCCCGGAGGTCGCCCGGGTCCCGCGCCAAAGCTCAGTCCCTTGCCGTAGATAAGTCCTGGTCCCGTGATCGATACATCGCTGACACCCTCACCCCAGATCAGAGAATTGTGCAAGTGGTTGTGCCCATAGTCTTGGTAAGCGTCATACGCAGTTTTCGGCTCTGCGGCGTCATATGTTCCGCTCATGTATCCCGTTGCCTCACCCGGCTTCGGCGACTCCGCGGCCTCAATTATTGACCCTTGTCCCAGCAGCAGAGCTACCTTACTCTTCAGCCGGATCGAGAAGCACACGTAGGTTCCGGCAGGGAACACCACGGTCCCGCCGCCGGCCGCCGAAGCCGCTTCGATTGCTTTGTTGACTGCTGGCGAGTCCACCGTCTTGCCGTCGCCGGTCGCGCCGAACCTGCGCACGTCAAAGAATACGGAAGAGGTGGTCGACGGACTTGCAACACTTTTCGGGGCGGCCAGCGCCCGAATCGCAGGGACGGAGGAGGCGGCAAGACCCATGCTGCTCAGCCTCAGCAGGTCGCGGCGGGCGGAATCGATGCTGGCCATATGGACTGCGATCTTAACAGAGCGCTCCGCCTATGGAAACTGTTGCAATCGCGGAATACGCACGCTAACCCTGTGAAATCCTCTTCGCTACTTCGGCACGGCCCGCTTCCTAAGTTGTGGCGATTGACCTGAGAAGTGCTCCTCCAGCACAATCAGCAACCCTTCGTGAGGGCTGAGCGTTACATTTCCCGAGATCCCGTCCGTGGCTCGCCCTGAGTGCGTGGACAGCAGGATGTGGCCCGGCGGCGACGGCACCGTCTGCGGCTCCCCTGAGAAATTCAACAGCACCTGCATCCGCTCCACACCATCCGTACGCCGGTATGCGAGAACATTTTGGTTGCCGTCGTCGGTTGGTTTCACCCCATATACGTCCCCCGAGTGTAGTGCGGCTCGTGCTCGTCGCAACTCCAGTAACCTGCGGTATAGGCTCAGCACAGAATTAGAGTCCTTTGTCTCCGTCTCGACGGTATAGAGCGTGTAATCCGGGGAGATCGGCAGCCACGGCTTTCCCGTCGTGAAACCTGCATTGCTCGTGTTTTCCCACAGCATCGGCGTGCGCTCCGGGTCGCGACCCATACCGATCCCCGGCTGATTCTTCTCTGCCGGGTCCTGCACCTGATCCGGCGCAATCACGCCGTCTTTCATCCCGAGTTCGTCGCCGTAGTAAAGGGTCGGAGTGCCGCGCAGCGTCAGCAGCAGCATCGCGGCCACGTTGGCCTGATCCACTCCTATACGTGTGGCCAGCCGCATCTGGTCGTGGTTCCCCAGCACCCAGTTCGGCCATGCGCCCGGCGGTAGAGCTGCCTCGTAATCGTCGATAAGGCACGCAATTGCATGTGCGTTCCATGGTGTCTGGATCAGGTGGAAATTGAATGGAAGCTGTGCGCCCTTAAGCCTTGGCCCTGTTATCGCGGCCGTGGTCAGGTCGTGTGTTTCCTCTTCCGTTCCTTCCGGCACGCTAGCACCGTAATACTGCACCAATTCCTCAATGGGGAGGTATATCTCGCCGATCAGCAACCGTTCACCCGGATACGTCTCCAGCAGCGACCGCATTTCCGCCACAATCTCGTGTGTCTCCGGCCGATTGGCTGTATAGAGCGGCAAAAATCTTCCAAACGACGAAGTGCCCGGCTTCCAGTCCGGATTGATGGGGTTATCTCTCGACTGTGCGTCCTTGATCAGCAGCCACAGCACGTCCATCCGGAAGCCATCGATACCTCGGTCCAGCCAGAACCGCAGGGAGTTGTATATTGCCTTCCGAACCTCGGGATTGCGCCAGTTCAGGTCCGGCTGCTCCGGCAGAAACGAGTGCATATAGAACTGCTCTGTCTTTTCATTCCAGGTCCACGCGTTTCCGCCGAAATGCGAGAGCCAATTGTTCGGGGGTCGATTGCATGCCGGGCCCATGCCCTCCGCAGGATCGTGCCACAGATACCAGTCCCGCTTGGGATTGTCCCTTGAACTTCGGCTCTCGAGAAACCACGCGTGCTGGTTCGATGTGTGGTTCGGGACGAAGTCCATAATCAGCTTCAGCCCCAGCTCATGCACCCGCTGGATGAGCGCATCGAAGTCCTGAAGCGTGCCGAACATCGGGTCGACGTTGCAGTAATCTGAAACGTCATAGCCAAAGTCCGCCATTGGAGATGGATAGAAGGGCGAGATCCAGATCGCATCCACACCGAGCCGAGCTACATACTCGAGTCGGGACATAATTCCGGCAAGGTCGCCTACGCCGTCATCATTCGAATCTTGAAAAGAACGCGGATAGATCTGATAGATCACCGCGGTTTGCCACCACGGCGTAGTTCCCAAAGGCTCCATCACAACTTAGTTGATCCGAGCCGCTCTCAGGTTGTGAGGATGCCTCTCTGAATACCGCAAGTGTTCAACTTTTCATCGCATTGAGTTACTGCTTGATTAATCCGGCAACCCGCCGCCACCACAGGTCCAGCGTTCGACGGGAGTAAATCCCTTCGCGGCGTCCCCACCGAGTACCACCGTTTCTCCCATCATCAGCCACGCGTGAGCCAGCAACTCTTCTTGCTCCGACCGCGCTACTCCATACACTAGCGTGCTTGCCACGCCCCTCCGGCGCAGCATCGTGTATCCCGCCAGCGCCTGTGGAAAGCATACGAACTCCACCGGAGAATGCCGCACCGCGGCGCTCACTGCCCACCGCACCCGCCGCGCAATCAGCAGTTGTTGGCTGGCTACGTCGCCGTGCGCGGTCTCATCACAGCGTCCGCGCGTCAGCCTCCCAATAATAGTCCGCGCCGGCGCCATAGACAGAGCCGCCCGAAAGAACCCGAGCAGCACCAAGGCCTCGCCGGCCAGCAGCACGTCTCTAAGCCCGCGTTCCGGCCTGCTCCACGCCCTCATGGCGACTAACCCCATGCGCCCAGTCTAGCCTTGCACGCCGTCAATTGCCGGCTTAGAACCTCACCATCAGCTGCATGTCGAAACATCTGCTTGGTGAGAGCGATCCGGCGCTTATCACTCCGACCGACCGGCCAAATAGCGGTGAATCCACCAGCGGTACCGGCTGCGCGAGGTTCGGATGGTTCAGCGCATTCAGCGCCAGCACCTGCAGCTCTGCGGAGTACCTGCGCTCCCCCGGCCTGCCCGAAGTCGCGCTGCTCACCCGGGGACCAAACCCAAACTGTTTGCCCATCTCGACATTCAGCGTTAGCAATCCCGGCCCTTGGCCGTAGTTTCTCGGAACTAGTGTTTGTCCTGCCACTGGTTTTGTATCGAACGCGCCGAAGGCGGTCCGAACAACACTCGCACGCGTCAGGTCTGTCGCGAATGCAGGTCGATCGTTGAACTGCGTATCTCCGTTCAAGTCCTGACCCACGACAATATTCAAAGGCGCCCCGCTCGCCGCCCTGAGATAGGTCCATGAGCTGATCCCGTACGGCAGATTCAGGCTCCCGTTCAACGTCAGCACATGGCGCTGGTCGCTGTTGGAGCGTCCATAATCGATCCGTTTATTGAACCGGTTCAGTGGAAACACACCATCGTTTTCCGTGTCATCGTTGCTGAATTGCAGCATGTAATTCGCCGTCACTGAGAAACGTGAGCCCCGTACTAGCACGCCCGTTGTCAGTTGGCGCCTTCGCCATACTCCCTCGGACTCATACTCAAAGACATTCAGTTGGCTGCCCTCAGGCCTGATCCCGGTGGAAGGGTTTCCAACTGAATAGGTTCCTGGTAGAGGAGCATTCGCATTCTCCGCATACGGCATATGCACTCCGCGGGAATGCAAATAGCTTGCCCGAACTGACGTGCGCTGGTTCAATTGCCGCTCAATGCCCGCACTTGCCTCTACCACGTAGGGCGCCTGGTATCCCTCGCCTACGCGGTACACCGTACCGGCCGCAGCCACTCGGGATGGAGTCGCAAACGGGGCGGCAGCCCCACAACTCTCCGCTTCCAGCATCCCCATTCCTGAGAGGCAAAGCTGCGGAGACTCCACTACCTCCTGCCGCACTCTGATCCCATCGAATCGCCGCACTTGTAGAGCTTGGTCCGTCCCAAATCGTTGGTAAAAGATACCCGCGCCCCCATGCAGCACGTACTTCGGCACCCCCTGTCTGCCTGCTGTGCCAAGCCCCCACGAGAACCCCACTCGCGGAGCCCAGTCCGCCTGGTCTCCAGTGAAGTTTTGCGTCTCGAACCGGAGCCCGTAGCTCACCTTGAGGTTTCGACTCAGTCTCCAGGTATCGTCCACAAACCCGGCACCGTCAATCAGCGTAACCGTGGCATTTGGATCTCCCTGGGCAATCACGTATTGGCTCGCTCCTCCACCCGCCGCAGCGATCGCTGTGGCGCTCTGTCCCGCCGCTAGGCCCGACAGCGTCGTCCCATAGGCATCCAGGCTGGAAAAGATTAGTTGACCATTGAAGTTTGATCGGCTCACGCTGGCGTCCCGCGTCAGACGCAGCCTGCCGCCGAGGTGGAGAAAGTGCTTCTGTCCAGCCACGGAGAAAGCAGTTTGCAGTTCAAGTCTGTCTTGGTGGTCCTCGAGCTCTCCCCTCGCGTTTCCGCCTCCCGTAAACGCGCCCTCCACCACCACAGTGGGTGCAGTGTTCACTGGCGTCTGCTCCAGCCGTGCGCGAATATACTGCAGCCGAGTTTCTGCCACCAACCCCGCGTTTACCACCACGGTGTCGCTCATCTGCAGGGTATGGGTAAGCGTGCTTTCGTTCAGTCCCTGCGACAGCAATGAGAGCTGCCCGACATCCACGTTGCTTTGCTTCACCTGCTCCAGCGAGTACCGCGCAATTAGCGTGTTATTCTCGGCCAGCTTCGCATCCAGCCGCGCAGCCGCATTCACTGACGTTCGAGGATTCGGCACCGTATACAGCGCCGGCGCAAGCCCTAGTCCGCTGTCCAGCACTAGCGCGTCCACAGCGCTGTTTGTCCTTTGCTGCAGGTCCTCTATCGTGCCGTACGCATTCGTCCGGGTTCCGATGGAGCCTGTCAGTTCGCCCCCTGCGCCGTCAGCGTAATACGGCGGCTGCTCTTCGGCAAAGGGATTGGCAGCGTTTAAGGACGAATGGTCCCCATAGACGTACGCGTACCCGTGCAGTTGATTGGTTCCAGGTTGCGTCAGCACCTGAATCACGCCGGTCGCCGTATCGGTATCGTTATCCGCGGAGTACGGGTTCTGGTTGATGCGGATCTCGCGGATGCTGTTCCGAGAGGGCAACTTGCCTCCGCTGAATCCATCGACCAGAATCTCCGCTGACGAGCTTCCTGCCAGGCTGGCCAACACCTCCTGCAACGCCACGGCGTCCAGCGGCAACTGCTGCACAGCTCGCCCCTTCAGCACCAGGTCGCGCCCGTTGACCGCCGTCTCAGCCGTCCCCTCCGGCACCTCCACGTCCGCGAGTACTGTGGCGATTTGCAGCATCACATCGACCTGCACCTGCACATTCGCGCGGCTTGCATGAATCACTATTGGAGGACTCTGAAATGTGGCAAAGCCGGGAGCTGATACGTTCACACGGTACGTACCCGTGCCCCCGTCAAGCCGGTACACACCGTACGTCCCGCTGGTGGCTGTCGAGACTACGGTGCCATCGGCCTGCCGGACCAGCGAAACCCGAGCCCCTCGCACTACCGCACCGCTCGGATCAGTCACAAGTCCGCTGATAAGCGTCGGAGTTCGCACTGTCTCGCGCCGCGTCTGTCCCCTGGCCGCTGTCGCCGCCACGGTCCCGAAGATCAGAGCCGCCCAAATTACTCGAACCAAACGATCTAGCACGGTTCCACAGGCGCGGCCTTCAGCCCTGTCGGGCTGGTGGGACCTGCTGTGTACCGTGTCCTGTTGTTCCAAACCAGAGTTACAACGCAACATAGGCCCCAGTTCGCCGCGCTTGGACACATGAGCACACGCGAAAAGATCAATACATCAGTGCAATTCAAAGAAGATCGCTTCGCATTCTATCCCACACAGGCCCGATTCCAATGCCCGATTTCGACGATATACCGCCCTTCGGGCGGGCGGCATACCCCAATGTATGTACCCTGCAATCAGGCTTTTACTGGGTTAGCGCTTACGTTCCAGGCCGTCGAGGCAGCGAGCCCCACTGCAGCCTCAAAAGAAGCTCTTCGGCTCGGTCGTGCAGGTTTTGTTTTGTCTGGCTAAAACGTACTTGTCGCGAAAATGCACCACCGTCGACGGGTCGTGAATGAACCGCCTGCCGAGCGTTGGGACCCGATCGCTGGCCTCATCCTCTTCTGCCTACCGCCTTCAGGCTGAGACACCGACGCCGCGCCCCCAGCGGGGATTGGTGCAGGGGCCGGGCCGACGCCACATTCATGCCAAGAAAAACAGCGGCAATCCACACACTTCGACCCATCATGACAAACTCCTGTTCTGAACACCCGGCAAGACTCGTATACCGGATCTCGCCGCGAAATTCCTCGGCAAGCCACCAAAATGCGCGACTTACTCAAACAAAAAAAATAGATAGCACATGAATTTAACGCGATTTCTACAACGATCGACCACCGAATCTCGCGGCGCTCCCGTGCAGAGCTTTGTGCAAGCCTGGCATGAGCGACGCCAGATCCTAGTATTCCCAAGTGGCGCGTGTCTTGTGCCATTTCTGGTAGATCGATGTCTTGCGTATGTTGCTACGAAATGGCGCGGATGCAATATATCGGCTTGAGTACGAGGTCCCTTTAAAGCAAGGGCCACCCCGAAGGGTGCCTCCAAGCAAGTCCACACTGATACTTATACGCTGAATGAAGATCCGCAGCCGCAAGTGCTTTTCACGGCCGCATTCTCAAACTTGAAGCCGGCCGCCTCAAGAGTTTCCACGTAGTCAACGGTGCAGTTCACCAGGTACATGGCGGAGGTCGCGTCCAGGAACACCTTCAAATCGCCAAAGTTATACACCTTGTCCATCATTCCGGACTGATTCTCAAAGGACATCGAGTACTGGAAGCCGGAACAGCCGCCGCCGACGACACCGATCCGAAGACCTGCCGGGACCGGATCCTGAGTCGCCATGATCTCCTTCACCTTGGCAATTGCAGCCGGAGTCAGATTCACCGGTTGCGACTTGGGAGCGGGCGTTCCGGTTACAACTTCGGGGGTTACGGCGGCGGTCGACATGGGCAAATCTCCTTAAATCGTCTGCATTTCCAGTATATGCGACCGGTTTGGTCGCAGCAAGCACGCACCCATTTAGATGGAGTGACGGCCCTTCCGGATGCAACTCAGAAAGTAGCATCGCTTTCAAGAGCGCTAAAATCCATACTTGTGAATCCTCTCGTAGCGATCGTCCGGCTCTTCGTGAATACCTTCGGCATCACACAGCCTGCGCCCGAGGCCGAGGCGCGTGCCGGCAGAGTGATCCTGGCGATGCTCTTCGGTGTCCTTGCAGTGATCGCCGCCATTGCCTGGGCGCTCCGCTCCACCTTGCTGCATTAACTGGGAACCCCGACGGATACTGGCGTGCGATCGGTCGAAAATTTGGTGTTCCAGCCTGCATGACGGGAGGTATGCTTATGCCGTCAGTCGCGACGGCTTGGCGGCTCGCACCGAGTTGGCCGCCAGACCGGAAACGGAGGCTCCGATGATGCATGCATTACCCGCCTTGGTTGTGATCTGGGCGGTTTTGACCGGCCTGTTCCTGGCGCTGCTTGCCTATAACGGCACGGTGACCCGCTATGAAGATAACCAGCTCTTCCTCGAAAATATTAACCAGCGCGAGCAGCAACGGCAGTCTGTCATACTCCGGCGCGTCAATACGGTGATGCCGTACATTCGCGCTCTTGGTGGCCTATCTGCAGTGATGACGCTACTCATCATCGGCATCTACACGTGGGATGCCTGGCAACGGATTCAGGCACCTATCCAGTAGTCCGGAGTCGGCGACAAAACGCGACTGGCCAGAATCGCGGCTGCGGTCCCGGCCAGTGAGT
>Ga0157372_10005622_pt1 | contig 13328 bp, 9 predicted proteins | sample C55metaG_FD_115307 | JGI IMG/M metagenome (GOLD analysis project Ga0157372, IMG submission 115307) | Corn rhizosphere microbial communities from Kellogg Biological Station, Michigan, USA - C5-5 metaG | ecosystem: Host-associated > Plants > Roots > Rhizosphere > Soil | place: USA: Michigan... | reverse complement strand
TTTATTTTATTCCGGCAAACTTATTTTTCCCATCATCACAGCCGGTCCTCCTCCTACCTCAATTGCAGATCCGCAAACTGTTTCGTTAGCTAAAACTGCAAATAATACTGCTTCTTTCGCATCTGCCGATATTCCGAGATCGTCCATTTTTTTTATCGTGATCTCTGGTAATAACTCTGATATTCTTTCAAGCAAAAACTTATTATGACTACCGCCTCCACTTACAAATAAATTGGAAGGACCATCATTAACACAGCTTTTAATCGCCATTGCAATAGCCTGAGCGGTAAACTGAGTTACTGTAGCAATTAAGTCAGCAGGATCAATATCCTGAGTACCAATTTCCGCAATTGCGGAGTTCAGGTACTCCATATTAAACAACTCCGGACCTGTAGTTTTAGGAAAGGCCTCCGAAAAGAATGGATGAAACATTAACTGAATCAACAGAGGAGTAATTACTTTCCCGTGTTGTGCTATTCTCCCACCATCATCATAAGGTTTATTGAAATGTATCCTGGCTAGATTATCTATCAAAGTATTTCCAGGACCGGCATCAGAACAAATTATACCTGAAGTATCCCCTGCCGGTAGATATGTAAAGTTTGATATCCCCCCGATGTTGAGCAGAAAACGGCTTTCATGAGGGCTTGAAAATAGAATACAATCACCATAAAGAGCCAGAGGTGCGCCTTCTCCGCCAGCAGCAATGTGTTTTTGGCGAAAGTCGCTAATGGTTATAATTCCGGTTTTATAAGCAATATGATCGGCATCTCCGATTTGAAGGGTAGCATTTGAATAGCCTTCAATTTTATGTAATCGTTGTGGAGCATGGTAAATAGTTTGGCCATGACTTGCCATAAAATTCACATCAGAGGTTTGCACATTCCACTTTCTTAAAGCATCAAGAATAAAATTTGCATGCACTTCACCTATTTTGGCATTTAGCAAGGTCAATAGCTCCAGATCAACCTGTCTTTTTGAAAATATCAATCTGATAGCATCCTTAAATTCCTCATTGTAGGTATAGGTTTCAAACTCCAGCAAATCTACTTCAGTATTAAAGCCATATCCTTTAATCCAGCACAATGCAACGTCTAATCCATCCAAAGAAGTTCCGGACATGAGTCCAACAACTAATCTCCCTTGCAACTCACCTGACTCTGTTAAACGCTTCAGATATTTATTCATATTTCAAATAAACAAAACCTCCATGACTAAATGATCAAAACTAGAATGAAATTGGACAGATATTCATTGTAGAATAAATCAAATTTTCACAAAGAACAGATTAGTAAAAGACGCTTGTTTTAAGCAAACCTAAAATGTAGTTTTAAGATTATTTATTACCTATGACAGAGTTTAAGAAATCTCTCACAAAGGCGCAAAGTTTTTGCGCTTACTCTTTGCGGTTTAGCGACTTTGCGAGACAATACTTTTTGCGAGTTTTTTTCACTTCCTGTCATTTCCCCTTTCACTGTTTGCAAAAAAACACCCACTGAGGATGACTAATCAAAAAAACTCCCGCTTACTATCTCTTGACGCTTTTCGTGGATTTACCGTAGCAGGTATGCTATTAGTAAATAATCCGGGCGATTGGGGAGCAATCTACCGTCCACTTGAACATGCGGATTGGAACGGATGCACATTCGCTGATCTTATCTTTCCATTCTTCCTCTTTATATCCGGAATATCAATTACTTATGCTCTTGGAAGTAAAAAGGAAGATATCGCAGCCCATCCTCAATTAATCAAAAAGATTGTCAAACGCTCATTAACGTTATTTGGTCTTGGCATCTTACTTTCTTTTATTCCCCATATTTTTTATGACCCTTCTGTAATCATCAAAACATTTAGAATTCCAGGTATTTTGCAACGAATAGCGCTTGTTTATTTTGCTTCATCAATCATCTTTATAAAAACCAACTGGAAAACTCAAACTGTTCTGTTCTTTTTGATTTTAATTGCCTATTGGATAATCATGACTTTTGTTCCCGTACCTGATGGACACGCACCTAATCTTGAGAAAGAAACTAATATCGGTGCCTGGCTGGACAGAACAATTTTAACAGAACACCATCTATGGAAATTATCAAAAACCTGGGATCCGGAAGGAATTTTGGGTACGCTTCCGTCTATAGCAACAGGTATATCAGGCCTTATAATAGGATTTTGGCTGCGCAGAAAAGATATAAACCCATCTAAAAAGATAACAATATTAGTGCTTGGTGGTATAGTACTTGCCTCTTTAGGTTATTTATGGGGATTAAGTTTTCCAATCAATAAGTCTCTCTGGACAAGCTCATACGTTCTGTTTACTACCGGTTTGGGATCAATAATATTCGCTGCATTTTATTGGATAATTGACATAAAAGGGTTCAAAGGCTGGGCTACTCCTTTATTAGCCTACGGTACAAATGCAATAACAGCCTTTTTCACTTCAATGCTAGCTGCCAAATTTTTAAATGCTGTTCCCATGCCTGCTGCAGACGGAACTGAAACTACCCTAGGACACTGGTTCTTTACTCATTTTTTTAGTCCCTATTTTTCACCATATAATGCTTCACTAGCTTTTGCTTTAACTTTTGTGTTGATATGGCTTGCATTTTTGTGGTGGATGTACTCTAAAAAAATCATTATAAAAATCTAAATTGCCAGTAGCTATTAAACTGCCTATTCATAAGTTAATTCTATTACGATTTTCTTATTAATACGTATACAATTGGTTATAGACTTTCACCTTTTTTAATTTTGACTTTTTAATTTAACTTATCTCTATGATAACAATGCGCTCAAAAAACCTTATTCCCGCATCACTCATTGCAGCCCTCATAATGGGAAGCTGCAGCGTTAAAAAAACGGTAGCAACGGCAAGTACTCCTCCCACACAAAATGTTGCAGTAAATGATACCATTCCTCTGGATACTGCCATTACAATGGGGAAGCTTTCTAACGGGTTTACTTATTATATCCGCAGAAATACCGAGCCTAAAGAAAGAGCTCAGCTTTATTTAGCCGTAAAGGCTGGTTCGGTTCTGGAAAATGATGATCAGCAAGGTTTGGCCCATTTTACTGAGCACATGAGCTTTAACGGAACTAAAAATTATCCTAAAAATGCTCTTGTAAATTACCTCCAAAAGTCTGGAATAAAATTCGGAGCAGATTTAAATGCTTACACAAGCTTTGACGAAACAGTATATCAGTTGCCTGTACCAACGGATGATTCGCTATTGTTTAGAAATGCACTGCAAATAATGCGTGACTGGGCACAGGACGCAAGCTTCGATCCTGCTGAAATCGAAAAAGAACGTGGTGTTGTACTTGAAGAAAAACGTTTGGGAAAAGGGGCTTCTGAACGCATGCAGAACAAGTATCTTCCCCTGCTTTTAAATAACTCAAGATATTCTAACCGCTTGCCTATCGGGACAGAAGAGGTATTAAAAAACTTTAAACGAGAAACTATACTTGATTTTTACCATAGCTGGTATCGTCCTGATCTGCAAGCTCTAATTGTGGTAGGCGATATTGATGTAAAGAAAGTAGAGCAAATGATTAAGGCTAAATTTTCTGATTTAAAAAATCCGGAAAATGAAAAGCCTCGTAAAGAATACAATATTCCGCTTTTAAATAAAAACCAGTTCATTGCCGTAACTGATCCGGAATTTCCATATACAGTTGCACAAGTGTATGTAAAGCATCCGGAAATGGAGTTAAAAACTAAAACGGATTACCGGAACAGCATTATCCGATCATTATATAATCAGATGCTTGGTGCAAGGTTTAGTGAATTGATGAAGCAGGCAAATCCTCCATTTTTACAGGGAGGAAGCAGTATAGGAGGCTTTTTAGCTGATCTTGATGTTGCTTCATCCATAGTAGTTTCTAAACCGGGAGCAGGCGAGCTTGAAAAAGGCTTTAAAGCAGTGTTCACTGAAACTGAAAGGGTGAAGAAATTTGGCTTCACTCAAACCGAGCTCGACAGGGCAAAGCAATCTTACTTGACTTCAATGGAAGCTGCCTTCCGTGAGAAAGACAAAACGCCTTCTCAAAGCTATGTACAGGAATATGTAAGATTATTTCTGGAAGGAGAAGCTAGCCCCGGTATTGCCTATGAATATAATTTTGCAAAAGAAACAACTCCGGGGATTAGCCTGGATGAAGTAAATGCTCTTGCAAAAAAGTACCTCACAAATACCAACCGCGATGTAATCATTATGGCTCCTGAAAAGGATGCAGCAAGCTTACCTGATGAAGTTAAGGTTAATTCATGGATAGAGGATGTTCAAAAATCAGAAATCACAGCCTATATAGATCAGGTATCTGATAAACCATTACTGGCTGTAAAACCACAGAAAGGAAAAGTAACATCAGAAAAGAAAATCGAAGAACTTGGTGTAACTGAACTTACTTTAAGCAATGGAGTTAAGGTGGTTCTTAAACCTACAGATTTTAAAAATGATGAAGTGCGCTTTAGTGCATTTAGCCCCGGTGGAACTTCTTTATACAGTGATAAAGATTATCAATCTGCAGCAAATGCATCGGCTCTTATAGCCAGAAGCGGCATAGGAGAATTTAATTCTATACAGTTACCCAAAATGCTTACTGGAAAAAGGGTTTCTGTTAACCCATATATATCAGAGCGAACAGAAGGATTAAATGGTTTTGCGGCTCCTAAAGATCTTGAAACAGCCCTTCAGCTTACTTATTTATATTTTACTGCTCCAAGAAAGGATGCAGAAATTTTCCAGGCTTATATATCACAACAAAAAGGAGCTATTGCAAATCGCAGCAGTGATCCGGGAAGTGTATTTGTAGATACTATTTCTGCTGTATTGGGCCGCTACAGTCCTCGCAGAACTGGACCAAGCATAGCAAAAATTGAACAGATAAACCTTGACAGAGCGTTTAACATTTATAAAGAACGTTTTGCAGACGCGAGCGATTTTACCTTCACTTTTGTAGGTAGTTTTAAAGTGGATGAAATAAAGCCTTTGCTAGAGCAATATCTAGGAGCACTTCCGTCAATATCAAGAAAAGAGGAAGCGAAAGACTTAGGTATCTATCCTCCTGCAGGAAAAATAAATAAAGCCGTTTATAAGGGAAAAGAAGATAAAGCAAATGTTCGATTGATTATGAATGGCGATTACGTTTATAGCGAGGAAACCAATAATCAATTAGATGCCTTGGCAGAAGTACTTCAAATAAAACTTATTGAACGTTTAAGAGAGGAAGAAAGTGGTGTTTATAGTCCGGGAGCTTTTGTTAGTTATAATAAATTCCCACGAAACCGCTTTGCATTTACGGTTGCGTTCGGTTGCGCTCCTGCCAATATCGACAAACTGGTAGCTGCTACTTTAGACGAGATCAACAAGATTAAACAAAAAGGAGCACAGAAAGACGACATTGAAAAGTTTGTGTCTGAGGAAAAACGAAGCACCGAAGTTCAGCTTAAAGACAATGGTTTTTGGCTAGGTTACTTAAGTGGCCAGTATCAGAATAAAGATGATGTAAAACAGGTTCTGAACTATGTGGAATCCTTAAAGAAAATTACACCAGAAAGTTTAAAAGCGACTGCAAATAAATATCTGAGTGGTAATAATTTTATAAAGTTTGTGCTGTTGCCAGAGAAGAAGTAGCTTGTAAACAAGAAGATGCTTTTATTTTGAGCATCTTCTTGTTTATCTATTAAAATATCGGGTCCTGTCTGTTATCCCAAAAGAAAAGAACTTCAATATAATTGCCAGATACTTTATATAAAACAGAGGTTTGTTTAGAAATTACAGCTCTTCGTACATTAGGAAACTGAGTAGATTGGTATATCAAAGGTGATTTAGAAATAACTTCTAAGATTCGGTTAGTTTTCTGGATAAATTCTGAAACTTCTTTATCTGTCCATTTATCCCTAATTTGGTCAATTACCTGTCGGAATGAGCTTCTGGCATTTTCAGACCAGCGTATTTCAAAAGTCATAAGTATTTACTATACTCGCTCATTACTTCCTGGTGACTATACCACTTACCCTCTTTAAACTGCTCTTCAGATTTCTTAACCTGTTCTACTACATTAGGTGGTAGGATACAAACACCTTGTTCACTTTCATCACTTTCAAAGTCAACATTTAATGCTTCCAAAGCAGCTCTTACTGCCTCTTGCTGCGCTATAGTCTTAGGATGTACAATAAATGTATTCATAATATAAAAATAGCTTTATTACTTTTCTATTCAAAGAATATACCACTTAATAATCACCTTCACTGTACCAGAAAAACAGCATTCCCAAACATCAACTTTCCATTCTCCCAAAATCCTCTGAATAAAATATCATCAGCAATATAAATAACAGAACCATCGCCACTTTCCTGAACTCCAATCAAAAGCCCATCCAAAAGTTTCTTTTTAGTAGCCGCCCCCACAAATCCGGTAACATAACTACTCTTATTTAAAACTCCAACATTCCACCCTCCATTTAAAAAGCTATAAACTTTATCACTTAATTTGAGTGTGAAATAATAATCGGGATAACCAAACGCTAAAGGGTGCGTACTGTCTAAGCGAACTTTGAAAATCGCCCCTGGAATATTTGTTTTAACCGATGCCCGCTCCCGTTCTGAATAAGGAATTAACTCCTCCGGAATAACCACCTCTCTGGGTTTCTCTTCCTCTTTTTCTGCTATACTAAAGCCTTTTTTCCCCACCAACTGCATAATTGCCTCTTCCATTACAATTAATCTTCCTCCATCATTAACCCAATTTATCAACTTTTCTGTTGGCAAGCCTTTGCTGTAGATCCCATCCGGAACAATTAAAACATTAAAATCATAAAGACTAATATTTGGCAGATCATTAGCATTTAAAACGGATACAGGAAAGCCGATCTGTTGCTCAAAAAAATGCCAGATTTCTCCAAAAGATTGTGCCGAGGTTTCCTCTCCACTTAGCACTGCCACTCGTGGCTTTTTCAGAAAACGTACTCTACCCGAACCCAAATCAGGGCCTTTTTCTGCAAAACCAGAAGCTATAGGATAAAGTGTAACATTATACTTTCTCGAAATTTCTAAGACAACCTGATCAAACTGGTCCTTTAACCCATCATTGCCAGCCCTGGTTATAATTAATGATCCTGCATTGAAGCCTACACCTCCACTTGTAAAAGGCACTTCTGAATATCTGACCTTTATATCCTTTCTAAATAATGCCGAAAGAAAGTGGACATCTGCTATTGAATTCCAGTTAGATGCATAAGCCAATGGCCTGGAATTATTCAGAGATTCAACTCTAGTACGTGATGACTGCCTACTTATAGGTTTTATACTTTCTTTAAGAGCGTACGTTTGCAATCCAAAAGCATAAGGAAGTGCCCAGGCCGTAATATCATAGGTAATGGAGTCAGAAACAAAAGTTTTAGGTTCAAATAATACTTTCAATAACACTGATTTTGGCTGATAAGCGTTAATCACTAAATCATTGGAACTTATTGAAAAACCTTCCGTTTTCCCCGTAAAGTAATTAAACCCCCGTGCTTTGGATGATACTCCAAATCCATACTCAATGCCGTTTCTCTGTAAAAGTTGCGATAAAGCCTTTAATTTCTCCTGATTATCCCCCTTTACAATATACGTTTTATAGGATCCTGAAGGCGAATATTTGCTTATTGCGAAATAGGATCTGAACTCTTTAACCACTTTTTCGGCATTTGCTGAGGCAACTTCAATGGTTGACAAGCCTGTTGTAAAATGATGTTCAATTCGTTCAGCAAGGGTTAAAGTATCTCCTTCCCTGTTTAACACTGCAACCCCTGCCCTTCCTGATCCTCCTTGCTCATAAGTCATACCTATTGAGCCATTGTAGGTAGGATAAGTATCTCCATATGAAGGATAAAGCAAGTCAAAACGCTCCTTGGTAAAGAAAAGCCAGCCTTTCTGATCAAAATACTTAGCATTATTCTTCCCAATCAAGGTTTGAAACTCTCGTTGCCACGGAGTTATATCCTGATGAAAAGGCTCTGCTGCCGGAGCAAAGTAATAAGGTGAATTAAAGCTCTGCTCATGAAAGTCAACATGAACCTGGGGCAGCCATTGGTTATAAATAGAAATCCGTTGTTGCGTTTCTACTTGCGATTGCCATGCCCAGTCCCGGTTTAAATCAAAATAATAATGGTTTGTTCTTCCTCCGGGCCACGGCTCTAAATGCTCTCTCGTATAAGGCAGTGGATCAGGAATAAGGTTTCGGACAGAATTATAAAAGTTAATATAACGTTCTCTTCCGTCAGGGTTGACGCATGGATCAATCACTATAATTGTATTCTTCAACCATTTCTGAGCATTTACGTTATTCAGATCAAGCAGATAAAATAATGTTTGCATAGAAGCTTCAGTAGAAACAGCTTCGTTTCCGTGCACATTATAGCTTAACCAAACAATAACAGGCTGCTGGCTATTTTGTGTCCCTTCGAGAATTCCGCTTAAGCGCAAATTATTTTGCCTGATAGCCTCAAGGTTCTTTAAATTTTCTTCAGTTCCTATAAAAGCTAGTTGCAAAGGTCGGCCTTCATAAGTTTTTCCATACGGCATTAATTTTACATGAGAAGAAGCCGTTGCGGCATAATTATAATAGTCAAACACCCGATAATAAGGTGTAAAATGGTCACCGAGCTTATAACCCAGAAATTCAGAAGGTGATTTAAGTTGAGCGGTTAATAATTTAGAAAGCAGAATAAAAAACAGAATGAAGGGAAATTTATTCATATTACTAATCTACCACAATTGATAGCATTTAAGTACAACATTCTTTATTAAAAATAGATTTAAGCGTATAATTGCAAACTTAATTGCCATGACAACAGAACAGCTTTACCAGATTTATCTTCAATTTCCAACTATCTGTACTGATACACGAAAGATCACGAAAGGATGTTTATTCTTTGCTTTAAAGGGTGATAATTTCGACGGAAATGCATTTGCAGAAAAGGCAATAACTGAAGGTGCTGAATATGCAATAATTGATAACCCTGAACTTAAAAAGAACGATAAATTTATTCTGGTTGAAGATGTTTTAAGCACATTGCAAAATCTGGCAAAATACCACCGCAGCCAGTTAACCATTCCTTTTGTTGGAATAACAGGTACTAATGGTAAAACCACCACTAAAGAATTGTTAAATTCTGTGCTTTCGCAGAAGTATAAAACGTATGCAACACAGGGAAACCTGAATAACCATATTGGAGTTCCTTTAACACTTCTTGCTATTACCAAAGATATAGAACTGGCAATTATTGAAATGGGAGCCAATCATCAAAAAGAAATTGCTTTTCTTTCATCTATAGCCCAACCTACACATGGATTAATTACCAATGTAGGTAAAGCGCATCTGGAAGGCTTTGGTGGATTTGAAGGAGTAAAAAAGGGCAAGGGTGAACTTTACGATTTTTTAAAGCTTAGTAACGGAATTACCTTCATCAATAAATCAAATCCATTTTTAATGGAGATGAGTAATAGCCGCCAGCTAGAAAATGTTATTTTTTATGGTAATGAGCCTGGAATTGAAATTTCAGCCCAGATCATTGAAAATAATCCCTACTTAAAAATAATCTGGAAAACTAAAGAAGGTAGTTATACAACTCAAACTAATCTTACCGGAGCGTACAATCTGGAAAATATCCTTGTAGCTATTACCGTTGGGGTTCATTTTGGCCTCACTGCCAACCAGATCAATAAAGGCATAGAAGCTTATATTCCGGGTAACAACAGGTCACAGGTAACTAAAACAGAGAATAACACCTTAATTTGCGATTATTATAATGCTAATCCCAGCAGTATGGCTGTTGCTCTCGATAACTTCAAAAGCTTGGATGCAGTCAATAAAGTTGTAATTCTTGGTGATATGTTCGAACTTGGAGACGAATCTACAAAAGAACATACTATTGTTTTAACAAAGGCATTATCAACCGGCGCATCCACAACTATTTTTGTTGGTAAAGAATTTTCTAAAAGCCGTAATGATGCTGATGCTTTTTTCTTTGAAACAACCAACGAAGCTCTTGAATATTTAAAACAACATCCTCTAAAAGATTCAACTATACTTATTAAAGGTTCAAGAGGAATGCGCTTGGAAAGTTTGATTCCCTTATTATAATAATAGAGACTTCACCAAACTCATAAGTAAAAGCCCGATTGATGCCTAAGCGCGATAACCATCAATCGAGGCTTTTCCATTTTGTTAGTACCTATTTCATATCGCTTTTAACTTTTGCGGCTGTGCTTCTTCCTGGAAGATATATTTGAAATCCAACACCTAAATTTAAGTTATGTGAATAAGGACTGCTTCCAAAGCCCGCAACTCCATTGTATTTTAATAATGCTTCCAATCCAATTGTTCGGGTAATAAAATAACTAAAGCCCGGGCCAAATGAGAAACCAAATCCGTTAGTTGAACCTCCTTTTGCAGGGTTTACTCCGGAAAAGCCTGCTGTAACTTCGCTAAAAAGCCGTGAGTTGTTTAGAACCTTTTCAACATCTCTTGTACCATAATAACGAGCCAAAAGACCTATTCCATAATTAATGTCGGAACCAGCGCCCTTTTCGGTAGCAAGGCCAAAAGTTACGTCTCCTCCAAAGGCTATTCCATCCTGAACGAACCAGGCTGCTTTGGGGTTGATATCCAGGCGAAAAGGATTTGGATCATCTAAACCGAAATTCAGGTTAGTAATGTTGGCGCCTATCAATACATTTCCTCTTTGTATCTGGGCGTTGGTCCATAATGCCAAACTACTTAACATCATGGTAAATAATAACTTTTTCATAGGGTCTAATCTTAGTATTGTTCTTTTTGAACATACCCTATTATCATTCGTTTTCGCAATTAAATTATTGTAAACTATGAGAAAACAATTTTACAAGTACTTATAACTGGTTGAAAATAAAAGCTTGGAGCAATTAATGTTTTACTTCTATAGAAACAAAAAAACCGATGAGGTAACATCGGTTTTCTATTCTTGAGTCTAACATTTTTATCTCTTTCCCATTGGCATTTTAGGCATGCCTTTCATCATTTTTGCCATTTGAGCTGGGTTGCTAAATTGCTTCATCACCTTACGCATGTCTTCAAACTGCTTAATCAGTTTATTAACTTCCTGCAATTCTCTTCCGGCACCTTTAGCAATACGGGCACGGCGGCTAGGATTGATTGAATCCGGATTTTCACGTTCAAAAGGAGTCATTGACTGAATAATAGCTTCAATTGGTTTGAATGCATTATCATCTATGTCAATGTCTTTGATAGCCTTTCCAACACCAGGGATCATTCCCATCAAATCCTTCATATTACCCATTTTCTTGATCTGCTGTATCTGGCCAAGAAAATCATTGAAGTCAAATTTATTTTTACGGATTTTTTTCTGAAGTTCTGCGGCTTGTTTCTCATCAAATTGCTGCTGAGCACGTTCAACAAGAGAAACCACGTCACCCATTCCTAAAATCCTTGATGCCATACGATCCGGATAGAACACATCTAATGCTTCCATCTTCTCGCCGGTACCAATAAATTTAATAGGTTTGTTTACAACAGATTTAATAGATAAAGCAGCACCACCACGGGTATCGCCATCTAACTTTGTTAAAACAACTCCTGAAAAGTCTAGTCTGTCATTGAAGGCCTTGGCGGTATTAACCGCATCCTGACCAGTCATTGCATCAACAACGAATAATATTTCCTGAGGCTTTGTGCGATCTTTAACCGCAGCAATCTCATTCATCATTTCCTCATCAATCGCTAAACGACCAGCTGTATCGAGAATAACTACTGTTGCTCCAATTCTCTTTGCTTCCGCGATACCTTCTTCAGCAATTCCAATCGGATCTTTTGATTCAAGATTAGCATATACAGGAACATCAATTTGCTGACCAAGAACCTGTAATTGATCAATCGCTGCCGGACGATATACGTCACCAGCAACTAAAAGAACTTTTTTTCCTTTTTTGGTCTTTAAGAAATTAGCAAGTTTTCCTGAGAAAGTAGTTTTACCAGCACCGTTCAATCCTGCAATAAGAATTACAGTGGGATTAGAAGGAAAAGCAATTTCTGAAACCGAGCCGCCCATCAATTCGGTTAGCTCATCATTCATAATTTTTGTAAGCAACTGACCAGGAGAAATAGACGTTAATACGTTCTCTCCAAGTGCTTTTTGCTTTACTTCATCGGTAAAAGCTTTTGCAGTTTTATAGTTTACGTCGGCATCCAGAAGGGCTTTTCTAATTTCCTTCATGGTCTCTGCCACGTTGATTTCAGTAATAGAACCTTGTCCCTTCAGAACTTTAAACGCTCTGTCGAGTTTATCCTGTAAATTTTCAAACATATTATACTTATGCTTTAAAGAGGTGCAAATTTACTATTTTTTGCCTTTGCTTATTCAGCAAAAACAAATCATTTTCATCTGCATACACTGTAATACAATTATATAGACACAAACGGGAGAATGTATTAACTGGTTTGCCTAATGGGGGAATTTATATATGAGTCCTAAAGCGAGTGTTTGACTTGATTGTATTTTATCGCTTTGGTCATCATCATAAATAGCTATACCTGTTACCGTAACGTTTACTAAACGATTTACCCTTGCTGCAATAGTAGCATCTAGCCTGCTATCCATATTTTTTAATTTATGGTAGTTAGCAAACATGTTATAACGCGATTTAAGAGTTACATTCTCAAAAATCTCCTTTTCAAAATTTGTTACCAGCTGAAAAGCTAGCTCGTTTCTCACACGTGAACCGATAGGTACACCAAAATTTTTGGAATTATTTCTATATAACGTCGTATCCAAAACAAAGGTCTGCCTTGCCGTCCCTGTACCAATACGTAATGAAAAGGATTTGCCAGGCTTATACTCAAAACCCAGGGACTCGGTTAAATAACCAGGAGACATAAATTTTGAAATCAAGGTTCGTACCTCTTCACCGGTTTTGCTTTTACTGTAATTATAGCCCTGATCAAATTGCGATTCAAAGTTCAAAGACCCGAAGAAGTTCCAGCTGGTTGACAGTTTTAAACCTATTTTATTATCCCAGAAAATCCGGTCATTGGTTTTTCGCTGCATCTGATCACGGTTTTTTAACTTTCCGTATTGAAGAATAAGCTCTGAAACATAGTTTTTGGCATCCTTGGTGTAGTCAGTTTTGTAATTAAATAAAGTTCCTACTGCAATAGAATTCACTCCACCACCACTCCAGTTATCACTAAAAGCTGCCTGATTAACGTTTATTCCAAAAGAAACCCAATTTCTCCAATAATTAACTTTTAATTTTAAATCGGCTTCCGGAATTTGCACTGCCTGAAGCT
>Ga0157372_10005620_pt1 | contig 13331 bp, 9 predicted proteins | sample C55metaG_FD_115307 | JGI IMG/M metagenome (GOLD analysis project Ga0157372, IMG submission 115307) | Corn rhizosphere microbial communities from Kellogg Biological Station, Michigan, USA - C5-5 metaG | ecosystem: Host-associated > Plants > Roots > Rhizosphere > Soil | place: USA: Michigan... | reverse complement strand
CGTCTAATTACGCATTTTGCCTATCGCATTGAACACAAGCCCGCGGGCGGCTTTATCGCCCGCGCCATCGACCCGGCTCTGCCCCCGCTAGCGGCGCCCACCCGCATGGAACTGCAACACAAGATCCATGACAACATCAACGCTGCGCTGGCCAAAGAATTTCCCGGACTCAAGCTGCCCGAGAACAAACGCATCTCGTTTCATCTCGAGCGCCAGGCGGACGGAGGTTTTGCCTTTCACTCCTCCGACCCCAACGCGCAAAGCACCTCCGCTACTCACGAGGAGGTTGAAAATCATTTCGCCGAAAAAATGTTTTCACTTTTCGGAAAGCAGATCATTAGTCATCTGCCGCCGGAATTTGCGGCGCAGCTTCCGCCAGATCTCGCCGGCCAGATTGGATCCGGCAATATCAAAGTGTTTGTCGAACGCAAAGTTGGCGGCCAGACGGAAACATCCGTCTCCGCGTCAACACTGCCGATTTCAGCTCAGACCGGAACGCCGCAATCCGACTCCCCCATCAGCAACACCAACTTCGGCGTCAATGCGAGCGACAATTCACCGATTACTCCCGGACGCGACAATAGCGGCGCAGTGCTGCGGTTCCTGATCGCGGCCGTGGTCATCATAGCGGCGATGTACTTTTACATTCACCTGCATCATTAGGTGCATACCACCGGGTGCCGCTAACTCCCGCCTATCGCACTGGGGCGTCGGCTGCCCCACCTTTACGCGCACTCCGCGAAATGGTGGGACTGCCGAAATTCCGCTCTATCGCCTGACTTCGATCTGATTGACGACCTGCTCGACATTGGGGATCTTCGAGGCCAACTGTTCCGCTTTCGACTTCTGCTGCGCAGCCTTCACACTGCCGGTCAGCGTCAGCACGCCGTTCTTGGCTTTATAGTGGATCGACTGTTTGTCCAGCCGCTTTGAAATCAGCGCCGCCTTGTAATTGTTCTCAATGCCGTCGTCCAGATTCGAGGCCACCGCCTTCGCCTGCGACTCATCTCCGACCGGCTGCACGCTGATCTCGTTCGCAATCGTGCGGTCCGGCGCAGCCTGCTTCGCGACGTCGGCAGCGCGGTTCTTCGCATCGTCCGAATGCAGCGTTCCACCCAGCGTCACCGTGTTCTTGTCAGCGTCGTCCGACACGCTGACGTCTTTCAAGTCAGCCTGTTCCAGCGCCTGTCTTACCGCATCCGCTTCGGATTTTTTGTTGGTTTGAGTGCAGCCTGCCGCGACAAATAAAACTGCCAGCAGTGAAGTTGTGATTAGAGCCTTCGTCTTCATCAGTGTGTACCTCGTTATGGAGTTTGAGAAACGTTCATCGCCGGATCGAGCAGCTCTCTCCTGCTCCCTGGAATCGTTGCCTTCGATGAACTCCCCTCCTGCGAAGATGTCCGCCCTTAGAGGTTCTCCGTGCACACACTCGTGTTTGTACCCGCTCTTTCTGACCAGATTTGAGTCTAATGCCACACAGATTTAAAGCGCTCACGAGCAACATTGAAGGCGTGAGCGTTGAAGCGTGGGCGGACTTCGCATAGGGTCCCGAACAGCCGGTCGAAGATGAACAGGCCAATGCCAAAGTTCGTGTCCATCAGTCCTCGACTATTTATCCGGCAGTGATGGATGTCGTGCCGCCTGCGCGTGCCCGCAAACCAGTTCTTCAGCCAGCGATTTTTCTCCAGCCATATGCCACGGATGTGCATAGCGTCGTGAAGATAACTGAACATCAGAAAACTCCAGCTCAAAGTGGAAATGAGATAAACCGCCTGATAAAACCAGCGGACATGAAAGAAGTGGAAGATGGCCAGCGTCAGGCCCAGGAAGACAGCCGCCGGAATAAGCCATTCAGCGCCGATATTGCCGAGTGAGAGCCGTCGATCGGTAGCGTCGTGATAATGCGCGGACCGCTGGTTTTGCCGCGGACCATACAGCACCAGATGATGCTTCATGTGGCTGCGGCTGAGAAATTGGATTGCCCCACTATGCATCAGCCTGTGCAACCAATAGCCAATCAATTCTGACGAGATGCAGGAACCGGTCACCCAGGCAGCAAAAGTAGTGATAGTCGTCATCGTCCGTCCTTTTTTTAGCCGGCATGGCTATGTCAAAGGCATTCACCTTCAACATCTTTCCAAGATCCGCGGGCTGTATGAGCAAACCTTGCGCTTTGTTTCACAACGGATCAATGCGCGGAGACTCATCTCGTATTCCATTGCCGCTCACGAGATAAGGCACTGGAATTACAGGGCATGCCAAATTCCTCACATGCCTGGGCGGGAAAGTGCTACACTTCCGCAACTCCATGGGGAGATACAAAGTACTCACTTTAGCGGGCCTCCATGCCTACATCACCAGCGTCGCCAGTGACCCGGTTCGGGGATTACGAACTCGATCATCGGGCGGGCGAGCTTCGCAGAGCTGGCATTCGCATACGTCTGCAGGAGCAACCGCTCCTGGTTTTGCAGGCGTTGCTGGAAAATCCTGGTGAGGTTACAACCAGCGAAGAACTTCAGAAACGAATCTGGCCCGCCGATACCTTCGTTGATTTCGACCACGGTTTGCACGCAGCGGTTAACCGCCTGCGCGCCGCCCTCAACGACTCCGCCGAAAAACCGAGATACGTCGAAACCGTAGGACGCCGCGGGTACCGTTTTATTGCCGCAGTGGATGGTCCGCGCACCACTCCCCAACCGGCCGTTGATGAAGCAACAGTCGTGCCAGAGTCTGCGGCAGATCCGGGTTGGCTGAGTTTCCGCGGGAAGGCTCTGTGGAACTCATGGACCGGGGTGATTCTCGGTTTTACTCTTGCCGTCACGGTTGCAGCTGGGCTGATCGCCGTTAATTTTGGTGAATTAAGGAGTCCCATATTCGGAATCGCTGGGCGGCATCCCTTCCGTTCCCTCGCGGTGATTCCACTGGACAACGTAAGTGCTGATCCGAAGCAGGAGTACTTCGCCGACGGAATGACGGAGGAATTGATCACCCAACTGTCGAAACTGGGAGCCGTTAAGGTGATTTCTCACACCTCAGTCATGCAATACAGAGGAACCCAGAAATCATTACGCCAGATCGCAACCGAGCTGCGGGTTGATGCGGTAGTCGAAGGTGCGGTGCAACTCGATGGCAACCGGGTTCGCATCACGGCGCAACTGATTAACGGCGCAACCGATGAGCACATCTGGGCGGAGAATTACGACCGTGAACTCGGCGACGTCCTGTTGCTGCAAAGCGATGTAGCTACTGCAATCGCTAAGCAGATTGATCTCCGGCTTACGCCGCAACAGCAGCAGAACCTTCAAGCCGGGGCCCACCCGGTCAACCCGGACGCTTATCAGTCGTACCTGTTAGGGCGGTATTACTGGAACCAGCGGACTGCGAACGGCCTCGCCAAATCAGGGCACTATTTCCAGGATGCGATTCAGAAAGACCCAAATTTTGCGCTAGCTTACTCCGGCCTCTCCGACTACTACGCTTTCCTTACTTTAATTGGCGGCCCCGAAATTCTTCCGCCCCGTCAGGCCATGCTTCAGTCGAAAAATGCTGCTATTAAGGCGCTGCAATTGGATGATTCATCGGCCGAAGCCCACACCTCAATGGCTCATGTCCTGCACAACTATGACTGGGATTTCACCAAAGCCGAGTCTGAGTTTCAACGCGCGATCGAATTGAATCCCAACTACTCGACTGCACACCATTTGTATGCCCACCTATTGATGCAAATGGGGCGACCTGACGAAAGCTTGCGCGAGGCCACGCGCGCCTTGGAGCTAGACCCTCTATCCCCGTTCATCAACAACGGCCTGGCGCGCCAATACTATCTTTCACGCCAATACGACAAGGCCATTACACAATGCCAGCGGGCGACGGAAATAGACCCTGCGTATTTGCCCTCTCGAATCCTCCTGGGGTTAATTTACGATCAGACCGGCAAATTGACCGAGGCCATAGCCGAGTTGAAGCAAGCCCGCGATATGGCGCCCGCCCTTCCCATGGCGCACGCTCTACTCGCGTATGCGTATGCACGGGCAGGAAATAAACCTGACGCTCAAAAAGAACTGGCCGAGCTTACGCAAATGAGTCACACCCGCTATGTGCCGACATCCTACTTCGCACTGGTCGCAATCGCGTTGGGCGATAAGGACAAGGCCTTCGCACTTTTGCAGCAGAGCTTTCAAGATCGTTCAGAGCAAATCTTGTACTTACGGGTGGAACCCCTGGTTGATCCTCTTCGCGGCGATCCCCGTTTCAACGCACTCATCAGAAGCGTCGGCCTGCCCTAGGCTGCCGAAACTGGCCCTCCTCCAGTGGCAAGGCTTCAGCGTAAGTTGTCTCTCTTCAGCTACATGTCCCGTGAGCGAACGATGCTCCATCTGTGAGCGCTGCTGCATTGACGCCCCCTCGCTCGCAGAGCAGAGTTGCCTGCCAGAAGCGTAACTCGTTACGCAGAACATTCGCGGTTTCGATCCGTTTCTTTCGTGAAAAATTTCAAACTCAGACTAAAAAGGAGACTTATGAAACCCACCACCTGGGGACTTCTAATGCTTTTGCTACTTTCGGCTTCCCTCGCGGGAGCGCAAATTCCGCCGACTGCCATCACCGTCGATTGCAGCCGCGGCCAATCTTTGAATCAGACACTGTCGAAACTGAATACCCTCTTGCCTGTCACCGTTTTCGTGAAGGGTACCTGCACCGAATTTGTTCAGGTTTCTGGGTTTAATAATCTGACACTCAAGGGCCTTTCGGGCGCCACACTCTCGCAGCCAGGCACAGGCGCGGGCAATCTGGTAAACAGCGTGTTGCTGATCGAATCTTCGCGCAGCGTTACCGTGGATCACCTCAACGTCCAGGCTGACATCAATAACGTCAGCGCAATCGGCATCGGACACGGCAGCACAGATATACGCCTGCGGAATTTGAACATAACCGGCGGCAGCGAAGGCATCTTCGTTTTCGAGCGAAGCCAGGTTTCCGTGGCTTATGTCACCGGCAAAGATGCCGGCTACACGCCGCTCGGAGCCTATGATTCCTCGGATGTTCACGTCGAGCATTGTGTCTTTGACAACTCCACCGGAGCCTTCTGGCACGCAGGCGTTGATCTTGGGTCCTCGCATCTCACCATTTACGCTACTGCCATCCACAATATGCAGGTGGGAATCAGCGCTTCCGCAGGCTCCATTGTCGATGTGCAGTCGTTCGTAACCTATTTTCCGGCTGGTGGCTCAACTGACGTGACCATCGAAAACCAATATGGCAGCAACTTCAACGGCGTGGCCCTGAGCGCCGGTTCGAAACTGAATGTCTTAGGAGCAAAGCTTGCAATCCTCCAACCCGGCCAGCCCTGGGGTGGAACCACCGGTGGCGTACTCGTCTCCGACGGTTCGGTTCTGAGTTCTTTGAATGCAAATCTGGTGATCACCGGAAGCTACGGACAGGGGATCGTAGTCGATAACAATTCTCACGCCAGCCTTGCCGGAGCTAACGTGACCGGCAGCGGCCACGGCGGCCTGGTGCTCGCGAATCTGTCCAGCATCGATGTAAGTGCGGGTAACAGCAACTTGCTGTCTCTTATCGGCGGCAACGCCGTCGATTTGTTCTGTGATTCGAACTCGACGATTACCGGGACCTCGAGCTTTGCCGGCGTCCCGACCTCGCAGTGCGGTAATGTATTTCCCGCAGAAGCCTCGTTGCCGTAGCCGAATACGGCGCTCGGGTGCCCCACCCTTCCCGCTCGCGTTTTTCGAGCGACAGGGTGGGGATTTTGATTTGCGGAATCCCGCAGCGGAGTAAAAGGAAGCCGAAGGACCTCATCTATGGAAATCCTTGTCAATACCCTCCACCACCCCAATTCCAGCTAACTAATTCATCCTGCTCATAATATAAATCTGAAAACTTGGCGCAATCCCCTGGTCAATTTGTTATCATATAACTAAGAGTTAAATAACCAGGTGCGGCTATAGCCGCGCCTTTTTTGATTTATACGTCATTCACAGCCGAAGATGCCCCATCCCTGTCGCTCCGCTTTTGGAGCGTCAGAAATGGGGCTTTTGACTTTTCGGATCACTGAGCCCTGGGAGCATCCCAATGAAACCCAAAGCGTCACCTCGTCCCAAAAGATTCCGCAATACCAAACGCGCCGGAGAACGCTCCGAAGCCGCCTTCCTCCACAAAGCCAGCTCCCTCGGCTTCGGCGTTGCCAAGCCCTGGGGCGACTCCGAGCGCTACGACTTCATTCTCGACAACGGCCGCCGCCTGCTTCGCGTCCAGATCAAGGCCACCGACTGTCTCCGTGCGGACGCTTACGAAACTCGGGCCACCTACACCGTCGGCAAAGGCCGCGCCATTTACTCGCCCCGCGACATCGACTTCCTCGTCGCCCACGTCGTCCCGCTCGACATCTGGTACGTGCTTCCCGTCGAAGCCTGCATTCCCGCGCCCATGCTCCGCTTCTACCCTCACCGCAAAGCCAAACAAATGCGCCTCGAAGAATACAAAGGCGCGTGGCACTTGATGAAATCACATTAGAGCGCTGGGGGTTGCCGTGCGAGAAAACTACTGAAGAAAACTATTGAAGAGAACTACTTCTGTATCAGCGTCGATTGGCTTGCCGCGCACAGCCAGGCGCTGCCCTCTTTCACCCAGGTATCGGTGAAGCGTCCGTGGTGTAAATAAGGTTTGCCGTTCAGCGTTCCCTTCTCGTGGTACACGCCGGTGACGATCACCGTATTGCCGTGTACCTGGCTCAACATGGATTCACTGCGGATGCTCTCGATGTGTTCGGCGCGACCGGTCACGCTGGCGAGGAACTTGGCTTTCTCCTTGATAAGGCTGCCATCAACGTCAACGTAGATAAAATTCTCGGCCAGCAGTTGGCTGAGCGAGTGCGTGTCCTTTTCGACCTCGGCCTGGTTCCACAATTGTTCGAGCGATAGCACCTTGGAGGTGACGGCATCGTCGGCGCCCTGTTCCTGCGCCGCTACCGTTCCCAGCTGCGGCCCGAAAACAACCGCTTCGAAAAGAAAAAGAGCCACCCACATAATGAGCGGCCGCCGCCAACTTCCCCAGACTGTGCCGAAAAATTTCATTTGCCCTCGGTTACAGCAAATGTCTGTTTGGCCGGAGTATACATCGGGAAAGTTTGATTCACTGTTGTATGCCCAGGCGCGCGTCTTCCGTGCACCTCTCAGCCACAGCAACCGAATAGCGCCGCCGGCCAGTCAGGATGATCAACGGCACGTGGGCCGCGGTTCTTGATCCCTTGGACATCACTTTGAAGTCGACTGCGTGTGTGATCCACGGAATGTGTAGCGCGGGCGCCTCCGGCCGCGATTCAAGTATCAGGCCCGGCCAATTTCAGTGTTCCGAACCAGCCAACGACTTGCGGCCAACGACTTACAACCAACGACCGATGACAGCTTTACCAACCCCTAATCCCTTCAATGACTTAGCCCCGCCCACTGCCTATTTCTTCCGCTTAACCCCGATTTTTGTCCGTTTATTGTCTTAACCGTGTAAATGGGCAAGTGGGTCAATAGGATAGAACTACAGAATAGCGTCATACGTCCCAGTCGTGTGTTGCACGCAAACCGAGCGGTTTCGGGTTTTGCGGACGACGTGCGACGAATGACGAGTTCCACATCCCTGCTGGGAAAGGTCGAGAAAGCACATGCATAAGCCGATTAAGTACGTTGAGAAGGCAGTCACGCTCGGAGCGAGGGCCACATGGGCGGTATTCGATCGCTTGAATCGCATCAAGCCGAACCCGTCGCCAACGCCGAAGTGGTCTGACAAGCCTCTGCTCAAGTCGTATCAGAAGTCGAAGCCGCCGCTCGGCTGGCCGCGCTCGACTGATTCGCTATGCCCCAAGTGCGTGCCCGAAATCCGTCAGCAGATTCTCGACGGTCACCTGCCCCACGAAGTTTTGCTCAATGAAAAAGTCGGCGAAATCAAGGCCACAATTATTGAGCGCGACGGCAAGATCCTGATGGTGAAGGAATGCCCGGTCCACGGCCGCTTCGAAGACGTGATGTCGATTGACACCGAATTTTCGCAGCACCTGGAAGAGGTGTTCCCCGGCCGCGACATCCGCGCCCACAACGATGAAAAACTGCACAAGCACGGCTCTTCGACTGTGAAGTACGGACGCGGCTCGGTGCTGACCATTGACCTGACCAATCGCTGCAATATGATGTGCGACCCTTGCTTCATGGACGCCAACCAGGTCGGCTTCGTGCATGAACTGCAGTGGGAAGAAATCAAGACCATGCTCGACAACGCCATTACCATCAAGCCGCGGCGTCAGATGAGCGTGCAGTTCTCCGGCGGCGAGCCGACGTTGTCTCCTTACTTCTTGGACGCGGTGCGTTATGCCCGCAAAGTCGGATACAACTCAGTGCAGGCTGCGACCAACGGAATTGAATTCGCTAAGAGCTTTGAGTTCGCGCAGCAAGCGGCTGAAGCCGGATTGCGTTACGCGTATCTGCAATTCGACGGCATCGGCAACGCGGCGAACGCGCACCGCAAAGTTGGAAACCTGTTCGATGTGAAACTTAAAGCGATCGACAACCTGCATCGCGCCGGCGTCGAAATCGTGCCGGTCGTGACTATCGTGAACGGCATTAACAACGAGCAGGTCGGACGCATAATTCAATTCGCACTCGACAATCCCAAGAAGATCGGCTTCCTTTCGTTCCAGCCGGTCAGCTTCACCGGACGCGACGAAGCCGTCACCGACGACCGTCGCCAGGCTCAGCGCTACACCCTGTCGCACCTGGCACACGACGTAAAAAACCAAACCAGCCTGGGCGAGCCCGCCCGCGACTGGTTCCCCATTTCGTTCATGAGTACCTTTTCAGATTGGGCGGATCTCATGCACGTCAACGACCTCAAAAATGACTGGGGCCAACTGAGTTGCGGTTGTCATCCGAATTGTGGGACGGGGATGGCGGTGATGATTGATAAGGAGACGAAGGAAGCGGTTCCGGTAACGGCGTTCCTGCACGGAGACCAGTTGGCAAAGGACATTGCTAAGGTCAATGATGCATCACGCGGGAAGTTTTTGACGGGATTTGGCATGGCGTTGTGCCTGATGAAGAATTACGATCCGTTCAAGTCACCGACGCACTTCAAGATGATGGACCTGCTCTCGAAGTTCGACAAGAACTACAACGTCACGGGAAAGAACTACGGCAAAGTGGGGCCGGACCGGACGATTGACGACGTTATGAAGCGGCGCAACGACCGCTGGAACTTCCTGTTCATCGCGGGCATGTGGTTCCAGGACCTGTTCAATTACGACTTCCGGCGAACGGAGCAGTGCATTATTCCCTACGCGACGCAAGAGGGCGAGATTTCGTTCTGCGCGTACAACACGGGCGTGGGCTGGCGGAACATTATCGAGAAGATGCACATGACGGCCACGCTGACCAAGTGGTACGAAGAGCATGGGCGGCATGAGATCTTTGCCGGCGGCAAGAACGTGGGCATGGAGTCGAACGAGCACTCGCTCTATCTGCGGGACGGAATCGTCACCCAGGAGGAGCAGCACGACCTGGATAAGCTGGGCATCGCCAAGAACGCGCGCGAGGAGAAGCTGCGTGCGCGGGATGCGAAGATCAAGGCTAGCGAAGGGCGTGGGCCGCAGAAGAATGACGCGGCTTACAACGCACGGATGGCGTCTCTCTATCGCGAAGTGGTGCTAAAAGAGAAGCCGGTGCAGTCGGAAGGCGGATTCATCTCGCTGGATGCGCTGGTGAAGCCCAACGGAAACGGCCATGCGGCTCAGGAATCTAAACCGGAAGTTGCGGAGCCAGTCGCAGGCGACTAGCTGGTGGCTAACTGTCAGTTGCTTAGAGGCCGCCGAAAAGGCGGCCTTTAGTTTTGATGTGAACAGATTCGTCCACAAGGCTGCTGGCAAGCAAGAACTTCCTTCGGCCACCACTTTGAAATCCGCGAAAGGTGGACAACAGTTTTCTGAACTCGAATGTGTTGAGTTGGCGGCAGGAACGTGATCACGCAGAACGTCGGCGGGAGCTGCGGTTCGAGAGTCCTTGAACGCGACCCGCCGATTTTTTCCCGCCTCGGGCTGCCGCGGTGCGGCCCCGAGAGTTTCTGGTTTGTAGATTGGATGTACCCCGAGCGGCACGGTTCGACTTGCGACTGTTGCCATTTGTATGGCTTCTGGCGCTTCGAGAGCTGCTACTTGCTCTCTTCCCTGCTTGCCCAGACCTGCCACGGGTGCTCTGGCTTTGGCTGCTTCGGCCTTGAGCGCTGCGAGATCGGCTACGACGGTTCCCGGCTGGGGTACCGCGATTGGTGCTACGGCTTTGATTTTTGCTGCGGCTGCGAATGCTGGTTCGGCGGCCAGTGGTGGATTTTGATGAACGTGAGCTGCTGCGAGTCTGACTGCCGGCCTGAGTTTGGCGACTACGAGAACGATTCGTTTTCCCCCTGCCATTCCGCTGGCCGCTCTGCTTGAGGTCGTCCAGGTCAGCTTCTTCGTAGTCGGCCTCTGCCATGTCTCCGCTCACACTTGCCTCGCCTTCTTCTTCAAAATCCGTATCATCTTCGGAAGATTCATCTTCATCTTCGGCAACTCCGGTGGAAGCTGAAGTGGCCTGGGCGCGACGGCCAGAGGAACGTGCGCTGATGTGAGTGGATGAATTTTTACGATTACCTCGATCTAGGCCTGCGGTTTCCTTGCTTACGAGCTTATTGAAATTGCTCTGCTGACCATCCGCAGTTTGGTTCTGGACGAGTAGAGCCAAATTGCTGTCATCAAATTGCTGGAACCATTCGTCCCAGGAAATTTCGTCGAGAGAACCTTCGCCGCTGTAGCCAGGAAAGTCGAGGCGGATCATGCCAACGTCGTTGCTGCCGCCGGTGCCGCGCACGCAAGCCGGCTTGGCGCCGCGCTCCTCTGCCCAGCTGCGAATCTCTTGGTGATCGGTTAACGGCCTGGATGCTGCTGAACTGCGCGCCATACATTCCTCCTGAGAGAAGTCCCGCCGTGCGGGTTATGGGCTACGATGCGTTTGCGGAAGCCGGAGGTTGGAGAAAAACGAGAGCTGGCCACACGGCATGCATCAGCAGCTCACAAAATCGGCGGCGAAGCAGATTGCATCCGGGATTCAACGAAACAGGGTACAGCCGAACCAGAAGTTTCTCTGAGACTGGCGCAAACAGCCGTCACCTGGCAGGCATCTTTAATACTGCAGATCATGTTGATAAAGGAGTGCTCATGACAGCAGCAGACGTTCTCGTGGAGTGTTTGATGGATTGGGGAGTGGAGGTCGTTTTCGGACTTCCCGGCGATGGGATCAACGGGATCATGGAGGCATTGCGCACACATAAGGACAAGATCAGATTCGTGCAGGTCCGGCACGAAGAAGCAGCCGCGTTTATGGCATGCGGCTATGCCAAATACACGGGAAAACTAGGGGTGTGCCTCGCCACTTCCGGACCGGGCGGAATACATCTGTTGAATGGGTTATATGACGCGAAAATGGATGGCCAACCAGTGGTGGCGATCACCGGGTTGCAGTTTCACGACCTGATCGGGACTTACACACAGCAGGACGTTGCACTCGACAAGCTGTACATGGATGTTTCGGTTTACGACGAGCGCATCATGGGTCCGACGCATGTGGAGAACGTAACCGACCTGGCGTGCCGAACAGCGCTGGCATATCACGGTGTGTCGCATATCACATTCCCGGTGGATTTCCAGGAACAGGAAGTTAAGAAGCAGCAGCGGTCAAAGCGAAACGTTGCAAACCATACGTCGGATATATATGCACGCAGCGCGCGCTTGCCGGACCGTGGCGAACTCGAAAGTGCAGCAGAGATTCTTAATCAGGGAAAAAAGGTGGCAATCCTCGCGGGACGAGGAGCGCTGGATGCCACCGATGAACTGGAACAAACAGCCGAGTTGCTGGGCGCGCCGATCATAAAGGCATTGCTGGGAAAAGCGGCGGTACCGGATGACAGTCCGTACACGACGGGAGGCATCGGCTTGTTAGGAACCAGACCCTCGCAAGAGGCGATGGAGGATTGCGACACATTGCTGATGGTGGGGACATCGTTTCCGTATATCGAGTTTATGCCGAAGCCGGGGCAGGCACGGGGGGTGCAGATTGAACTTGATCCAAAGAAAATTGGGCTGCGCTATCCCGTGGAGGTGGGTTTGATCGGCGACAGCCGGAATACATTGCGAGAGCTTATTCCGATGCTGCACAGAAAAGAAGATCGAGGATTTCTAAAAGCGGCTCAAGCCGGTATGAAGGACTGGATGAAGGTGATCGAAGAGCGCGGAACTCGGCGCGACAAACCGATGAAACCGCAGGTGGTCGCGTGGGAACTTGGTAAATTGCTGCGCGAGGACGCCATTGTGAGTTGCGACAGCGGCACAATTACAACTTGGTGGGCGAGACAGATTCCCGCCAAGCGGGGACAGATGTATTCGGTGTCGGGTAATCTGGCGACGATGGCGCCGGGACTTCCTTATACCATTGCGGCGCAGGTAGCGTATCCGGAGCGGCAGTGTATCGCCTTCGTCGGAGACGGAGGGTTTTCGATGTTGATGGCCGATTTTGTAACCGCCGTGAAGTATCAGTTGCCGATCAAGGTGGTCATTATCAAGAACAATACGTTAGGACAGATCAAGTGGGAGCAGATGGTTTTTTTGGGAAACCCGGAATTTGGAGTGGAGCTGCATCCCATCGACTTTGCGGAATTTGCGCATGCCTGCGGCGGCATCGGGTTCACGGTGGAAGATCCGAACGATTGCAGCCGAGTGTTGCAGGAATTTTTGAATGCGCCTGGGCCGGCGGTGCTGCAAGCGGTGGTAGATCCGTTGGAGCCTCCGCTGCCGGCAAAAGTAAAAGCGGAGCAGGCGTTGCATTTTGCGGAGTCGCTGGCAAAAGGCGAGCCCAATCGAAGCAAGATTGCGCTAACGGCCCTGTCAGACAAAGTGCGCGAGCTGATTTAGTAAAAAATCCCCGCCCTGCATGAAGTCCCCCGGCTCCTGCCAGGGCGGGTCGCACGGAAGTCTGCGCTGGTTGACGCAAAAAGGCTTTAACCGCGGAGGACAAAGAAAATCCAGCTCAAGTATCAAGCCAAAACCAAGCCTGGAATCATCCGCGCAAAAAAAGCTCTTAGGCGCAGGGGATGCAGAGCGCGCTAAGGACCTCCGCAGAAAAACCCAGGTTATTATTCCCACTGCTCGTCCAATCTCTTAGGCGGGCGTTGGAGCGGGACGATTCTCCCGTTGCCGAAGTGCTCGTTTTCCCCCTTCCGAACACTTCGAATCCAGGTTCGACCCGCTCCCG
>Ga0157372_10005619_pt1 | contig 13333 bp, 4 predicted proteins | sample C55metaG_FD_115307 | JGI IMG/M metagenome (GOLD analysis project Ga0157372, IMG submission 115307) | Corn rhizosphere microbial communities from Kellogg Biological Station, Michigan, USA - C5-5 metaG | ecosystem: Host-associated > Plants > Roots > Rhizosphere > Soil | place: USA: Michigan... | reverse complement strand
TCCAGCACGTTGCAGACGTCACGTCCTAAAACGCTCAGCCGTCAATGATGGCCTTGGGCGGACTATTACACCCGTTCAGGCAGTCCAACCAAAAAAGGAGAAAACCAAAAACTTATCCACACCGTGAGCCGGCTGGTTCGCAAAGAGGGTGGGTCAATATTCGATGGAAATCGCGGGTCAGGATTGCATGGAAATCAACAGTACCCGAGGGCATCGACCTCATGAACCACTCGACCCAACTTGTCGTACGTCTTGTAGCTGTAGCTGCCACTGACGTCTCGATTGACGACAGCGTTACCGAACGCATCGTAGGCGGTCCTGGTATTCAGATCACCGCCAGCGTAAGGAGAGGAACTCGAGACGAGTTTTGACTTTGCATCGATCGTAGGAAGCCAACCGCCGTAGTACGACGTGGTGTTGTCCACCCCCACTTGGCGCCCTAGCCTGTCATACCGATAGTTCGTTACCCGCGAATCTGATTGCCCCCCACTCTGCCCTCGCGACGTCATGTTGCCGAGGACGTCGTACTCCATTCTGGTGACGACGGAGCCCTTGCCGCTCTCGACCACTTCCAAACGTCCCGTGGGCCCCTGTTTCACCACTGTAAGATCGACGTCTGGTGAGATTTCAGAAGTCATCCGCCCCATGCCGTCGTATTCATAAGTCCAGACGGCGTTCTTAGCATTGGTATAGCTCGTCTTGTTGCCCAGTGAGTCGTAAGTCCACGACTCGGTGCCGCCCATCGCGTCGACACTGAAGACTACGCGTCCCAAGGCATCGACTTCGAAACTTTTGCTGCGATCGTCCGGGCTACTTTCGACGGCTGCAGCAACGGCCGCAACCTCCTTGCCATTGGCAAGGGGCCGCGCATACTGCGTAATGCCACGCACATGCCCAGTGCCGTCATAGTCGGTCTTGCTCACGTAGCCAAGAGCATCTACCCGGTAGACCACGCGTCCACTGGCATCAAATATTTGGCGCGAGACACGATCAGCAGCCGAGTCCGGAGTTATGCGTGAGCGCAGCGCGCCAGGAGACGCCACGTTGCCCAATCCTGTTGTATCAATCGCGCGCGCATAACTGCGCGTCTTTATCGCTTGGCCGATTCCGTCGTAGCTCGTCTCGATAGCGGCCCCCAAGGCGTCAACCGAGAAGACTCTACGCTGCGCCTGATCGTAGGCAAAGCGCGAGATGCGATCTGCTTCGGCTTTCTTCACCTTGGCGAGAACGCCGGTCGCCAGCTTGAAGTCTGACCCCGATACTGGTGCGGCAATGCGGTTGGCAAAGCCCACCTGCAGAGTGAGATTGCCAAAAGCATCGTAGGCGTTGTGAATGACGCCTCCCATGGCGTCTATTGCGAAAGTGCGTCGTCCCGCGCCGTCATAAGCCATGACGGTCACGCGATCGGCCGATGCGTCAAGCCTTAGCCGGGCTTCGATCATGGCTGCGCTCAGCCTTAGGAGCTTGTAGCCAGCCCCACCCAGAGTTCGGTCCACGGTCATCTCTTCCTGCCAACCCCATCGGGCAGCGTCAGGAAATTCCCGGATTTCGTTGGCTGTTTGCAAGGTCTGTATCAGACGACCTACCCCGTCGTAGCTGTTCTTTGTGACGCCGCCCTCGGCGTCCACGGAGTAGGTCAGACGTCCCGCCGCGTCGTAGACGAAATAGTTCGTACGGTCGGCTCTATCCGACCGACCATTTGACCAAGTCCAGTCCAACTCCGCATGCATCGTTTGCCGCAGCAAGCGGCCCACGCCGTCGTAGTCGTACGATATTTCTTCACGGCTTTCGGTTGGCGGGCCATATACCTCGTCGAATACCTTCCCTTGCCGCTTTGAGCGGAACGACACGCGATTGGCCGCATCGTAGGTATATTGAGTAACGAGATCCTTGGAAGAGTCCTGCACACTGTCGGGCAACGCATCGCGCCCGATAATCTGGGCGAACCGAGTTCGATACATGACGTTGCCATTGGCATCGTATTCATTCGATGTCACCGCCCCTGCCCCATCCACGCTCCACGTCAACCGCCCCGCAGCATCGTAGATGTTCCGAATATGTTGGTCGCTTTTTTCTTCCACTTTTGGCAGCAACAGTTCCTTGCCATCCCACGCAGCTAATGATTGAGCTTCAAGCGGATTGAAATAAGCTCTTCGATCGAGAACATTGCCGTTGCCGTCATATTCGGTACGAACCACCCCCCCAGCGCCATCGACCTGGCAAATGGCACGGTTTGCCGCATCAAAGACGGTCCGCAAGCGCTGGTCACGCGAATCGTCCTCCATGACAGTCGGTGCAGAGCGGCCATCCCAGGCCTCGAACGCCACACCAGAGAGGACATTCGAATAGCGGCGGACTTCGGTGATGTTGCCGTTGGCGTCGTAACTGTTGTGGCTTATACCGCCAGCGCCATCGACCTTCCACACGACTCGCTTGAATGCATCGTAGACGGTGCGTATGCGTTCGTCGGCAGCATCGGCAACGACAACAGGGTCCGAGCCCGGCTTCAAGGTCGCCAGATCAATGCGCCGAGCGTAAGCGCGGGTCTCGACGAGATTATTCGAGTCGTCGTACCCGTACTCGATGACGGCACCGGTTCCGTCCACGGAGAAACGCAGCCGCCCGTCACGATCGTAGCGGCGCTCTTCTACCATGTCGGTCGCCGGATCAACGACAACTTGGGAAGCTATCTCGGCCGCAGTGGGTATGTCCGACAGTTTGCCGCGCTGCACCGGAGTTGCATAGCGGATCGCGCGCGTCAAGCGGCCTTCGCTGTCGTAGACACTGCGAGAGACGTTGCCTAACGCATCCAACGTGAACACCAATCGATTGTTCGCGTCGTAGGCGTAATTCGTGGCGTTGCCGTTGGCATCAATGGCCTTCACCACATTGCCGCTGCCATCGTATGTGAAGCTGCGCTCCAGGTTCAAAGGCCCATTCTTGAGATCCCGGGAAACGCGTGGGTCCTTCGGATCGAGCACTTCCTTGACACGTCGACCCGCGCCGTCGTACGTATATTGCGTAACAACCCCGTTTGGATCCGTAGCACTGAGCACATTGCCCATGACGTCGTACTCGTAGCTCGAAACGAGGGCCAGGCCTTGGGGATCAACGATCCGGCGGACGGCCTGTCCGCCGAGATCGAACTCGGTCGTTGTGATAACCCCGCGTGGATCCTTCACGCTGATCTTCTGGCCCTTGGCGTCATAACCGTAGGCAGTTACAAGGCTGAGACCTGCTGCATCCACCGTTCGACTGAGCAGCCGATTGGCGGCGTCATAGCGGTACTCTGAAACAATGCCGTTTGCATCGGTGCTGCTGAGCAGCAAGCCAGCTTTGTCATATGTGCTTCCCTTTACGACGCCCTCGGGGGCCTCGGTACGCAAGAGGTTGCCGCCTTTGTCGTAGCTGTAGGTAGTCGTATTGCCTCGACCGTCGCTCACGCTGTGAATCTGCCCCTGCCGATTGCGTACCGTGGTCATGCGCACGCCCTCCGGCGTTATCACCGTCATGCTGCGATTGACATTGTCATAGCGGTAGAGGGTGACATGGCCCAACGTGTCTCGTTGAGTCAGAACACGGTCGAAGGCGTCGTAGGTGGTCACGCGTTGCGCACCCAGCGGATCGGTCATAGAGACTGTGCGGCCAAGCCTGTCATAGGAAAACCAGCTTCGGCTTCCATTGCCGTCGACGCGCTCGGTCTCGCGGCCAAATGCGTCGTAGGTCTTGCGCTCCACAACGAGTCCGTCTCTGCTGCTTTCAACTGTCAGGCCGCGCCTGTCGAAGCTGGCCACATCGGCCAGGCGGTTGCCATTCTTCAGGGTCAGCCTGCTGGAGATCGCTTCGCGAAAGGCGTTGTACGAATAGGTGGTGATGCCACCCAGGGCACTGGTACTGCTGGTCTTGGTGCCTGCGGCGTTGTAGCGATTCTGCAAGCGTGTGTCCTTGGCATTGTCGGCCACACCTTCAAGCAAGCGACTCAAGTTGTGGGCGTTCAGACCGCCTGGGGACTCGCTCGCCAGAGTGGCGACATCTACGGGGGTCGCGTAGACGATCTGCTCGGAAATCTGGCCGTGAGCGGTGTACCTGCTCTCGGTAACCTCGCCTAGGGCATTAACGGTATAAGCGAGGCGTCCGACAGCATCGTAGAAGAACAGTGTGCGGTGCCCATTGGCATCCGTCGTGCTTTTGCGCCGTCCCGCAGCGTCGTAGGCGTGCGTTGCCCCGTTAGAGGACCACAAACTCAACGGATCGGAAAGCGCAACGGCTTCGCTTGCGCGCCCCTCAAGTTCTCCGATGACGTACCCTTGGATGTCGTAGCGCCGTCGGCTGACACGTTCATCCACCGTACCGACCGCTGTGGTCGTTTCGACAAGCTGCCCAGCACTGTCATAGCCGAAGCGGGTGACTGTGCCCTGAGCATCTACGCGGCTCAGGAGTTGGTTGGCTGCACTCCAAGTCTGGAAGATCCGCTGATCATGAGCGCTATCGAGCTCGGGACGAATACTCTGGAGGGTTAGAGAAGAGGCAACTACAGTTACCCTGTTCGCATATCGGATTGTCTGCGTTATATTGTTACGAGCATCGTAGACAGTTTCGCTGAGGTAACCTTCCCCGTCCACCTGCCCGACCAACCGGCCCCGAGCGTCGTAGAAGTAGTAGGTGCGAACGTTGTCGACACTCTCCCCGCGATGCAGCCCAATGAGGCTTTGACTCGAGCGAGCAAGCGCAATTGCGGATGCGCGATCAGCTTCTGCTATTGCGCGCTGAGCATAGCGAACCGTTTCGAGCAGTTCGCCTCCAGCGTTGTATTTGTATTCGGTCAGGTACCCCTCGCCATCCAATATCCCCAACAGTCGGCCGCCGGCATCGTAAAGGCGTGTGGTCGTGCGATCCTTGGTCGCATCGGGTTTCACTTGCGGCACTACGCCCCCAGCCGAACCCTTTACCTGTTGTGTGAATGTCACCTTGGAGCCAGCCGTATTCGCGTCGCCTGCATAGACGGCGGTGATGCGGTTATTCCCCGGAGAAAGGCGGACACCTACCAAAGTCGCCACGCGATTGCTCGTTGCAGCAGATCCCAGGAAGTCCAACCCTTGGTAGAAGCTAACCACACTACCCGCAGGCGCGCTATGCAAAAACACACGCAACTCGCCATCTTGTGCGATGGCTGGAGAACTGTCGCCGACAAGCTCGGATTGCTGGTAGGGCTTGCTGATGGAGACTATCGCGGAAGCCTCCGAGCCGGCATTGTTACCGTCCCCGGAATACACCGCCCTGATCACATGATCACCGACCGTCAGACCATCGACATATAGGTGGATTTTTCCGTCGTACACACTTCTGGTCTGCAGGAGACTATCTCCTTTGTAGAGGCTAACCATTCCATCCGTAGGAGCGCCCTCACCACTTACACGGACCAAGACATTCATTGATGAGCCATTGACCTGAGGTTCCAGCTTGATGAAACTATTGGCTCGCGATGCCACAACCTGCTGCCTGAACTCCCCCTTCCAAGGCGTGTAGGTTTCGGCACGATAGTTGGCATCGCCGGAATAGCGGACTGCAAAACTGTAAGAGCCAGGAGGCAGATCGCTGACGATGAGGGTCGCATCCCCTCCATCTCTCAAAATGGCAGTACCCAGCGTTCTGCCCGAACCGACAAGAGCGATGGTCCCGGTCAGCTGCGGGCTGTAGACTTCACTGCCATCCGAATTCCGGATCTTGACGAAGAATGTTAGGGGCTGGCCTACCACAGACACCCGCCGGGCCGAGGTGAGTTCGACGACGGCGAGGCGGGCCCTATCCATGTATGCCTGAGTCGTTGCCACGGCGACCGGCGCGCCCGCTCCATCCGCGTACACAATTGTCAAGTCTGACTGCCCGGGCTGTAGCCCAGTGACCTGAATCCTTCCCGGCGATGCAGGGTCTACCGCGTAGCTTCCGATCGGCGTCTTCCCATTGAAAACAGCAAATACTCCTCCTTCCTTGAATCCGCTGTCGCCAGCGATATCTAGGTCGATAGTCAAGGCCTGCCCCACCGCGCCATAGTAGTTTGGCGAAGCGACGGACATGGTTCGAATAGCTCGCGGCTCCTCACTTCGCCCCCCGGCAAGGACTTCTATAGCCGGAATGACCCGCCCCCAGATGCCTGATCGCATAACCCCTTGCATCGAAAGACCTATGGCCGCCTGATATGCCGCGTCTCCTCCATAGCTTGCACTGAGAAAAACACTTGAGCCGACAGGAAGACTCCTGGTTGCGAGGCTGGCGGTCCCATTGACCAAGGGTGCCGAACCGAGGTACTGCGTGTCCGCGAAAAAATTCATTAACCCGGTCGCAGGCAAAACAAGGCTGCCACCGCGCGCCTGCGCCGTGAGTGTCACAAGCTGGCCCTGAGTGACCCTAGTGTCTTCGGTACTGAGTTCAATCAGCGGCTCCATCTTATTGACTCGAAGCTCCAGCGAGGCTTCGCTCGCCGCATAGCGGGCATCGCCGCTATACACAGCGCGCAGCACATGTACGCCCGCCTCAAGCCCCTCGACTTTGAAAGAGGCCCCTCTTCCATTGGTGACTGCGGCAGCACCCAGGAGCCGTGCACCGTCGTAGAAGCGGACGATACCTGTAAGCCCCGGCTCTCCCGAGCCGCCATTGCCGACAACAAGCTCCAGCGAGAACGACGTTCGCGCGGTGGGGCGCAAGCCGCCGATGCTGTTCAAAGTCACGGGTAGCTGTTTCGTATTCGCGGACGCCACGACCTTCTGCATCAGCAAAGGCTGCGTGGATGCGGACAGATCGCCAACCGGCTCGTGAGTGTCATCCCCTGAATAGCTCGCGGTGATGCTGTGGATACCGAGGGCTGAATCGTTCCACTCCAGGGTGGCGGTGCCATCAACCAGGCTTGTCGAACCCATGGCAACGCCGTCGCGATAAAAAGTGACCCTACCAGTGGGTCGAGAGTAGCCCGCAGCTTGAACACGCGCCGAGAAAATGACCGGATTTCCACGTACCGCGGCCTGCGACTGCGTAGACGATGCAAGGTCAATGCGCACCGGGGCACGCTTAACAACGACCTGCACCGCGCCCGTCGAAACCCGTCGTTGCGCAAGCTCCCCCTCATGCACCAAGGTCAACTCATGTGCGCCAACCGACAAGCTGGGCAACATGACCCAGTCGCCATCTCTCAATTGGCCGCGTCCGACCAGCATCTCGCCGTCGAAGACCAGGAAATCACTCGCAGACGGGTTCGGTACTCGAGGAACCGCCAGCTTGATGCCAATCAATTCTCCGGCTATCGCGTGTCCGACTTGCTCAATCTGAAGCGACTGGACACTCGGCGGGGGAGTTTCTTTCGGCCCTACAGCGACCTTCAGGCTCGGCCCGTGCACAACGATCGCGTTGGCGTCGTCTTTGTCAGACCGGTAGCTAGCGCTAAGCTGGACATGGGGCCCCACTGGAATGTATTTGGAGACAAATGTTGCCAGGCCATCCACGACCTCTGCGGTTCCGAGGTACCGATTGTCGGCAAAGAAGCCCACCCTGCCGCCTGCACTCCTGCCAACAACCCTTATGCGGAGGGTAATAGGATCTCCCTGCGCCATGCTCGTTGATGAAGCTTCGAGCGTCGCGAAAAAGTCAGCGTCGCGGGCGCTTCGAAGATGGCTAGCATCGCCTGAATACTCGACCCGGTAAGCCGCCTTGCCACCCTCAGGCTGCATGATGTCCAGCGTCGCGATTCCTTTCGTCAGCAAAGACTGACCTATCACAGTTTCGCCATCGTAGAAAACGACAGTCCCTTGAGGCGTCTGCGGAAACTCGCCGTGCCCCTCGACAGTCGCCGTCAGGCGTAGGGATGCATCTCGGCGGGATACCTCAAGGGTCGCCCTCGTGGAAGCTTTTTCGACCGTTATCTGAGTTTCAGCCGAAATGGTCCCGTGCGTCGAGTCGCCCGCATACACTGCTCGAATGCTCGCGCTGCCAGGTGAAAGCGCCGCTTTAAGTATCGCCACTCCGTCTATGACAGCAGCGGTGCCAATCAAGACGCCATCACCGAAAAACCGTACTTCGCCCGTCGCTCCAGGAAGCTCCACGGGCCGCGCATGCGTCAGGTCCATCCTCAAGACGACAGCTGCTCCACTTACGAGCCGAGACGATGAGACGCTCAGTCGAGCGCTGGTTTGTGCAGGCATCACGGAGACCTGCACCGATGGGGAGATGCTCGCGAGCTTTTGCGATCCGCTCGTATACGAAGCGCGAATACTGTTGACGCCGGCTGACAGTTCATCGGTAACGAAAATGGCACTACCGCTAATGACCGGCGCACTACCGAGGACTGTGTCGCCACTGAAGAACGTGACAACTCCATCGCTACGCGGATCCACGACACTGGCAGCTAGTCTCACCGCTGTGCGGATTGGCACCTGATCAACGTCTACGAGCAATGTCACCGCGATCTTGCCCAGGTCTCTCGGGCCTTGCTTCGGCTCCAAAAGTCGTACATCCACCGGATTTGCAAGCTTGGTGGTCGACAGCACGCGCGATGCTGTGTCATAGACGGTCTGGGTGACGTAGCCCAGTCCATCGACCTGGAAGGTTAGTCGGTTGGCTCCGTCATAGAAATTCCAGACCTTCTGATCCTCGGAATCCGATGGCGGACGCAACACCGCAAGACTATAGGTCGCGTTGTCAGACGACCATGCCGTATTGGGCTGGCCGGTCTCATCCACCAGCACCGCCGTATCGATCCTTTTGGCGTAAGCAATAGTCTGCCGCAACGTCCCGTTGGAGTTATGTGCGTACTCGACCACCGCACCAGTAGCATCGATGTCGGCGATCTTCAGGTTTGCCTCGTCGTAAAGCATCCACTTGCGAGCACCTGTGGGATCCTGCGTCATCAGCAGGTTGCCATTCTTGTCGTAGCTGTACAAAGTAGTGCCAAGCACGCCAGCGTCCGCGCTCTGCTGCGTCACACTGACCAGACGCCCTGCACGGTCGTAGGCTGACGTGGTGACCAGCCCGCTGGCGATTCTGATCGAGACTTTGCCCGCAGCATCGTCATAGCTGGTAATCGTGGTGTTAGTTGTAGCGCCACCGTCTAGCGAGGGACCGCTGACGCTAAGAACACGCCCCAAGCCGTCGTAGATGTAGGTGGTACTCGGTGCCGCGTCGCCGGGCTCGACCTTTTGCAGCAGGAGGCCACTAGGATCGTATATATAGCGGGTCGTAGCCGCGCTTGCGGCAATTCCTCGCCCATCGCCCCCGACTTCGGCGTAGACAGTGCTGCTGCTCAACGCACCGCGGCCATCGTAGACATACTCGGTGCGCCGGGTCTTTGTCAAATCTTGCGCTTGCCCCCAAGCGACCATATGGGCTTCACCGGGCCTGCGTCTCGATTCATCCCAAGCTGCAAAGTAGTCATATGAGCCCTCCCGGTACTCGATAACGACAGCACGTTGGCCATGGGCGTCGTAGCGGTATTCGGTGACACCCCCTCGAGCGCCGACGATAAAGCGCAACTGACGCAGGTTGTCCTGTGCATAGATATAGAACACGGTCTCGCGCAGGGAGCGCCATGCCGCTTCAGGGCTGGTTACGTCGACCGTCTCGCTAAGTAATTGGTTCTGCTCACCATAGCTCCGGCTACGATAGCCCCGAGCCGTGTCTCGCTCTTCGCTTAGATTTCCGTTTTCGTCATAAGTGAAGTCGATCTGATAGCCCTCGCGATCGCTCACCCGAACCATGTTGCCGGCTGCATCGTACGCATAGCTGATCTGCGTAGTGCCGCCCGGTTGATTCGCAGTAACGCCTTGACGAATCTGCAGCAGTTGGCCCTCAGCGTCATAGCTGTATACGCTCTGGACGCCAAGGGCATCGGTGACGCTGGTGAACCGCTGTGTGACGTCGTAGCTGAAGCGAGTGACAGCGCCAAGCGAATCGGTGGCACTGACGATCTTGTAGCTGCCTCCGGAATACACATAGGTAAAGGACAGCGTGGTGCCATCACTCTGGGCCATGCGAGCAACTCGGCTGCTTGGGCCGTCGTAGGTGTAGGTGGTGACGTAGATTCGACCGTCGGTGATGCTGCCATCCTCCGGACTGAGGTCGACAGTGACACTGGACAGGCGGCCGCTGCCGTCATAACCGTATCGCACGCGGGTAGAACTGGCGCCACTGGCATCGACGTTGCGAATCTGCGCCAGCTGCTTGCCGTCGTAGTCGTAATATGTAGCCTCGCCGTTGGAATTGGTTAGCGATCGAACGGTGCCATTGACGTTGTAGGCGTAGGTGACAGCGTTCCCGTCGGCATCGGCGGCGCGGACGAGGCGTCCCTGTCCGGTGGATTGATAGCACTCGATGAGGCCGCTATCACCATCAGTCCAAACGAATTGCGAGGCTTTGGCGTCATAAGCGACAGTGTCGAAAGCACCCGAACCAGCGGTGCTGACATACCTGCTGCCGGACGCATCCCAACTGTAGACGGCTTGGGCACCATCGCGGTCGGTACGTACGAGAGTACTGCCAATGGAAGAGACGCTCCCCTTGAGCAGTACGCTCTGACCGAATGCACCTACGTTCCAGCCGATGGCACCGTCTTCATCCAGAGCACCCTGGCTGTTGTAAGTGCGCAGGCTAAGAAGATCCAGACCACGGCCCTGGATGAACTCATCCCTGTTCTGCAGCACGAGATTGCCCGTTGCCACATTGACATAAGCCAGCTCACCACTCCGGCCCTGGCCGGCAGATCCCGGCAGTCCTCGCTGGCCCAAAACGGCCAACGAACTAAGGCTGATACCCAAACTGTTCCCACTAACGACGGCGACCATAGCTACTCCCTGATGATTGTTCTGAGAACCGCCTCATAGCGACCATCTCGGACTTCGCTCGGATGCGAGGTTCAGTACCAAGCCGGCCCACGATTCAACACAACTCATCCATGCGCATCGCGATTCGTTTAGCGATAACAGAGAGTCCCTATGTTTTGCACATCTGTGTTAACAGCTCGAAGACAAAAGTAAATCCATTGCCGCATCTCGTGCCTGGTCCAATTTCATCGGAGAATTCCGTCTTGCGATTACTTCTGCCGCTTCCTTCATAGAACGGTCGCTCAGAAGCCTGTCAACACTCGTAGCAACTGCCCCTGCATGCGGCGTCCAAGTGATGCCTGCACCAAGGCTTTCCACTCGCCGAGCAAACATCGATTTCTCTAGGTCCATAGGCATCATCAGTTGAGCCTTTCCTGCAAGCACGCAGGAGCACACCACTGAGCCCGAGCCATAGTTCACAACTACATCCGCCCGCTCGAAAGCTTCATTGAGCTTGACCGGGCGTCGATCGATCCGGATACATGAACCCTCGTAGCGCCGTAGCGCCATGTCGGTCGCGTCCGGCCAGACGCAGCAGGTTAAAACCCCGGCAATGCGCAGCGATTCGAGGACTGGACCCACGCTTGCGATGCCACCGCGAAGATAGGCAAAGGCATGCTTGGCCCTTTGCTCGCTGGCTTGCGGCCAACGAGGCACAGCCATGACCTTCTCCAACGTGAAAGGGCCTGCATAGAAGAAATCTGCTCGTGTCCCATATGGGTCTGTTTCTGGAATGGCATCGGACAGCCTTCTCGGCCAAGCGAGATATTCTTCGAGGCAAACCTCGGAGCCCAGGCTCTTGCTCACAGAGCGGATCGTGTCCGAAAGACGCTCGACGCTTTGGCTTTTACTAGATGAGTGCCTTGCGTACCCGCTGAAAGCGGGAAGCGCGACGGGCGGCGCATCGAATCCGTTCGTCAGTTGCATCGTACGGATGTTGCCGAGACGGGCAGCCAACTGCGCTACAGGGGCGTAGTCGCACACGATTGCAGCCGGCCGGATGGATTCGAAAATCTTCAGCCACTGGCCCACCGCGATCAAGACAGCTTGGGCCTCCGTAAAGCCTTGCGCCAAAAGAATGTCCGCAAACGAATCGGGGCGGCCAAGCGATGGCCCGCCTGCACGTGCAGAAGCCTTGAGAGGTCTGAGCATTGGCGCTGGATGACAGCGGTTACACCCGATCCACGGGTGAGCGAGCCAAGCGGGGGGTATGACCCAAATCGGCTCGCAGTTCCGCTGGGTGATCAATTCGCTCATCTTGGCGAGCCGAGTCATATGACCAAGATTGCGCCCTTGCTCCCAGGCCAACAGAACGCGGGGAATACTCATTGCAAAACAGTCTCCAATATCGAAACTGAATGGATTTGACCTCCTCCGCATCCCACACGGGTATAAAAAAGATCTGTTAGCCCTTTTTAGGGGATCGCAAAAAGCTGCTGCACCTCTATCATTTGAGCGAGCGCGGCGCATGAGCGTCGGTACAGTCGAAAGCTACTAAGGAGTTGATGCGATGAAACCCGTCTCCGAACTGCTCAAGCGCCATGATTCCGCAGCATGGCGCACCTCCCCCGACACCAGCGTGTTCGACGCGCTTTCCATCCTGGCGCGCTTCGAGGTGGGCGCGCTGATGGTGATGGACGGCGAGAAGCTGGTGGGCTTTCTCTCCGAACGCGACTACACCCGCAAGGTGGCGCTGCAGGGCAAGAACTCCAAGGAAATGAAGGTCCGCGAGATCATGACGCCCGACGTGATGACCGTGACCCCGCAGACCCGCACCCGCGAGTGCATGGCGCTCATGAGCCAGCGCAAGTTCCGCCACCTGCCGGTGGTCGACGGCAGCAAGGTGGTCGGCATGATCTCCATCCAGGACCTGATGGACGACATCATCTCCGACCAGGAAGCCACCATCGAGCAGCTCACCACCTACATCCAGAGCTGAGCAGGCCCTGCCCGGCGCACATGCAGGGAACAGGCCTACGTCCTGGCGGGCGCCGCGGGGTGCAAAGTGACCCTTCGTTCATCCATCCAGCGGAGGAAATTGCATGCAGATCCAGGTCAACACGAGCAACGGCATCACCAACAAGGACGCGCTGGAGCGCTGGGCCGACGCGGAGATCAAGCAGAACCTGAGCCGTTTCGTCGACGACGTGACGCGCGTGGAAGTGCACCTGAGCGACGAGAACCACGACAAGGCCGGCGGCAGCGACAAGTGCTGCGTGATGGAGGCGCGCCTCGCGCATCACCAGCCGCTGGCGGTGACGCAGCACGCGGGCAGCCTCGACGAGGCCTTCCGGGGTGCGTCCGACAAGCTCAAGCGCCTGATCGAGAACACCCTGGGCCGGCTTCACAACCACCGGGACCGGGACTCGATCCGCACCGATCCGAACTTCATCGCCGAGTAGCGGCGCGGCTCCCGCGCCTGGCCGGCGCTGGTGCGGGCGAAGGCCTGGCGTCGACGAGCGGCGGGCGGT
>Ga0157372_10005616_pt1 | contig 13338 bp, 16 predicted proteins | sample C55metaG_FD_115307 | JGI IMG/M metagenome (GOLD analysis project Ga0157372, IMG submission 115307) | Corn rhizosphere microbial communities from Kellogg Biological Station, Michigan, USA - C5-5 metaG | ecosystem: Host-associated > Plants > Roots > Rhizosphere > Soil | place: USA: Michigan... | reverse complement strand
AGAATGCAGGCAATCGCGCCGCCCATGGACAAGCCGGCGATTGCAACGCTGGAATATCGTTTCCGGAATTCCGCGAGCTCATGGCGCGCAAAATCCACCCACTGCTCGCGCCGCGAGCGGGTGAAGGCCTGCACCGAGCGGCCGTGTCCCGGGAGCAACGGCGCACGAACTCCGAAGCCGGCCGCATGGAGATACTCGGCCAGAAGGGCGAGAGTCTGCGGCGTACCCCCCAAACAGTGCAGGAGGACAACTCCGTTTGAGCTCGCCCCCTGCATGTCTATGGTTTCAGCGCCGGCAATGATCACATCGCCGGTTTTTTTCTCTGACGGCATCGCCCTACTGTGAAGGCCTCCATCGCTCGGTCACGACCGGAATTCCATCATTCGCTGGAATGTCCTCCGAAATATGACCGTTGAGGCCATCGGGCGCGATGAAGAAAGCGGTTCCATTTCGCCTGGCTGTGCCGGATCCGACGAGTCGTCCAAGCGCGAGGGCGATCGACTCTCGCGTTGCACCTACCATTTCGCAAAGCAGGCGGTGGTGGTGGACCTCGAGCTTGAGGCTCCCGTCAGTCGTCAGGAGGGAGCGATCGCGCGACAGGCGGCGCAGCGCAGAGACAAGGCGCTGCTCGACATTCTGCGACGCGAGCTCATGAAGTCGCTCGATTGCCTCCGCTCGTTCGCCGAGCAGCTGGCTGATGAGCTGCAGCGCCTGACCGGGCCGCTCGCGAACAAGCTCGCGGAACCTCGCGGTGGTCAGGAAAAGCGACTCGGTATTCTCGGCTGAATACGCGTCGGTGACATACGTCGCATTGTTGGTGAGTCCTTCGATTCCGAACGTCTCACCGGCGGAGACGACGGCGGGCACGAACCCGCGCCCCGATCGCATGCGATTCCGCAGTATCACGTGGCCGCGCAACACCAGCGAAAAGCCGTCGGCTTTTGCACCCCGCTGATAGATCTGGAAATTTCCCGGCCAGCTCGTTCTTGCCCCGAAAGCGGAGAGAGCGAGGATGTCTTCGTGGGTGAGACGGGAATTTTTGTGAGATGCCTGCGAGTTCTGCATACTGCCCGACGGCTCTGGATACGCGCGTATTCAAGCAATGTCCGGGCCGTTATTTGGGAGTCAATCCATTGGGGCCCTTATAATATCGGTGTGCGGGCCCAGGTGGGGCTAACCTTCCAGCTCGTCGATTGCGCTGCGCATGGCTCGCCGCAGCTTTCCCTCTCGATCCGTGCTCAGGGGAAGCGTTTTCGACAGCGTCGCGAATGTCCGCTGCATCTCCTCATCCACAAATGGCCCGGCATCGGCGACGCCGAGCGACTCGATGGTGCGGATAGCCAGTCGGCGCAGCAGACGCAGGGTTTCCGGCTCGAGCGCCACGAGAGATGCCGGAACCTCAGCCTTGTTTTGTCCGTCGACAGACTTGCGTTGCTTGTTTCGCCGGGGGGCGCCGAGGAGCGCCGTCACGGGCGCGAGCGTTACCACGATCGAGCCCGGGGTGTGCTCCCGCCAGCTCGTCACCACTCCTCTTCGGCGTAGTGAAGGAAGCAGCGCCATTATCGATTCCCTCACGACGCCGATTCCATTGACGCTCTGATTTCCGCGTCCGGTGATGATGAGAACCTCACCGGTTTTCATCACCTGTCGCATGCGGAGCCACGCTTCAGCTCGCGCTCGGGCTTCGACAGCCGATGGCAACAATTCACGCAGATTGAGCGTGCGATCCTGGCCGAACGTTGTCTCGTCAAACGCCTGCCACAGACCCTTCAGCGTCGGTCTGCCGGGTCGCATCGCTAAGCAGACCTTTTCATTTGCACTCTTCAGGCGCGCCGGGCGGGAGGCCGAACGCTGTGGTCACGGCGATCTTCCAGCCGGTCGCGGTCTTGATGAACAACCTTTCCGAAACGCCGCTGGTTGTGGATTTGTTCTGAGTCACACGGTAGCAGTAGGTGCCGTAGACGACACCGTTGGCGATCGGAACGACGCGCAATCTTTCCGCTACCAGAGTGTCCGGCCACGCAGTGTCGGTTATTGCGCTCCAGCCTTCGTATCCGAGCACGAGCCCGGCTGGTCCGTTGCGCGCCAGCGTCGGCGCATGAAGGTACGTCGCGAGATAGCGCGGCCTGTCCCGTTTGTGGATCGCATCGATGTTGTCTTCAAAGAGCCTGCGGGCTTCGATCGTATCGGATGCGCTATACGAAGGCGGAGACATCGCCACAGGAGGTTGGGTCGCGCAGCCGCTGGCGAACAGTGCAATGCTGATGAAAACTGAAATGCGAGACGTCATTCGATTTCCCGGGAAGAAGCGCACTCTTATGTTAGCCCTGGCTCATTCCCCGCGCGAACATCACCCGGCTGACGCTTATCCGAGAGCTTGCTCCAGGAGCGCAACGCCACGCGCAAGCTGCTCGCGATTCATGACCAGCGGCGGAAGGAGCCGGAGAGTGTGCTCTCCCGCGCTGAGAATCAGAACGCCGGCATCCCATCCGCGCTCGATCACGTCGCTCGCTTTCTCGACGATGTCCAGTCCCCACATGTATCCCATGCCACGAATGGCGCGCACTTTTCCCGTGCGCTTTGCAATTCCACGCAGAGCTTCACCGAACCACGCGCCGTTTTCGCGTACGCTCCTGAGAAGCGATTCGTCGGAAACCCTGCGCAGCACTTCGAGAGCTACGCTGGATACGAGCGGTCCACCGCCAAACGTCGTCCCGTGATCACCCGGCTTCATTGTCGCGCCGATTTCGGCAGATACGAGTATCGCGCCCATCGGGAGCCCGCCAGCCAGCGGCTTTGCGATCGTGACCATGTCGGGAACGACTCCAAAGCTCTCGTAGGCGAACAATGTTCCGAGCCGTCCCAGTCCGCATTGTATCTCGTCGAAGATGAGAGCAATTCCGCGTTCCGCAGTGAGTCGTCTCAGCTCCGCGAGAAACGCGGTCTCGAGAACCCTGACCCCTCCTTCACCCTGCACCGGCTCGACGATCACAGCTGCGACCGTGTCGGAGTCGAGTGCCAGGTCGAGCACATGCAGGTCACGCTCACAGATGCTTATGCCACCGGCCAGTGGACGGAAGGGCGCGCGGTACGACGGCCGGTCTGTCGCCGCGAGTGACGCGAACAGCCGTCCGTGAAAGCTTCCCCGCAAGGCGACGATTCCCGTTTTTGCGTCAGACCCGACGTTCCGGCCCCAGCGTCGCGCAAACTTGAACGCGCCTTCATTCGCTTCCGCGCCGGAGTTGCAGAAGAAGACCTTGTCCGCAAAGGATCGGGCTACCAGCGCTGACGCGAGCTCCTCGCCCGGCTCGGATCGATAAAGGTTCGACACGTGGATCAGACCGGTCTCGAGCGCGTCTGCGATCACTCTTTTCACGCCTGCATCGCCGTACCCGAGCGCGTTGACTGCAATGCCGCTTCCGAGATCGAGATAGGATTTGCCGGTATCGTCGAAAAGCTCGACGCCGGCTCCGCGCACGAGCTCCATCGGCGCGCGCTTGTACGTCCCGAGAATGGGAACTTCTCCTGCGGCCGCGCCCTCGGGCGGTGCTCCGGTTTCCGTGAGTGAGCTCATGTTGTCAGTCCCAGTCCCAGTTGAGTGCCTTCGGTCGGATCGCTGAGTCCGCCAAGAGTCGAAATGCGTACTCGCCCAACTCCGCCGGTAAGCGCGGCAAACCCCGCCTCGAGCTTTGCGCGCATGCCTTTGTTGATCACTCCGTGATGAATCAGCTCCGACGCTTCGGGCGGGGCGATGGACGACATCGGCGCTCCTCCTCCGTCCAGCACGCCGGCAACGTCGGCAACCAGCAGAAGCTCCGCTCCGCCCATCGCGATGGCGATCGCCGCCGCGGCATCATCGCCGTTCACGTTGAGGGCGTCTCCCGGCAATCCTCCTTCTTCGCTTGCAAGCGGCGAGATAACGGGCAGAAAACCGGCGCCGAGCAGTGTCTTTATCAGGTCCACATTTACGCTGACGGGCTTCCCTGCTCTTCCAAGCCCATCCGCATCGATCGCCGTAGCGACGATCGTACCCGCGTCTTCACCGGAAATTCCGACTGCAGGAACTCCGGCAGCGACGAGACTCGAGACGAGCTTCTTGTTCACCAGTCCGGAAAGAACCATCCGAACGATCTCGACGTCTTCCCTGGTCGTGATGCGGCGTCCGCCGATGAACGACGGCTCGGAACCCATGCGCCGCTGCATTGCACTGATCTCGTCACCCCCGCCGTGCACGAGGCAGAACGACCTGGGCGCCGACTTCCACGCTTCGGCGAGTCGCGCCACGAGATCCGGTGCCGATTGTGCCCGTCCGCCGATCTTGATAACGCGCTTCATGCCGGAAGCCCCATCGTTTCCGCCAATCCGAGCATGAGATTGGCGTTTTGCACGGCCTGACCGGCAGCACCTTTCATGAGATTATCGATGGCGGCGGTTACGATCAGTGTCGGCTGTCGCAATCCTTTTGCGGTTACTGCGCTTACTCGCACCACATTTCTGCGAACGACGTCGCGCAGCGCGGGCGTCTCCGATGAAATCTCGATGAACGGCTCGCCGGAGTAAGCCTCTTCCCAGATCGCGAGCGGCCGATCGATGTGTGCGTTCAGCGGAACCGTTATTGTCGCAAGGATTCCGCGCGCCACCGGCAGAAGATGAGGAACGAACAACAGGTCGTTGTCGGCGCCTAGTTTCTTTGCGAAAGTCTGCATTTCCGGAAGGTGCCTGTGCTCATTTCCCACTGCATACGCGCGGAAATCTTCCGTCACTTCGGCGAACAACAGATCGGGCCGCGGCGTGTACCCGGCCCCTGTCACGCCGCTGGCGGCAGAAATCGAGATCGTCGCTCCAGCAAGCGTCAGCCCTTTCTTCATGAGTGGAGCGAGTGCGATCAACACCGCGGTTGGATAACAGCCGGGATTGGCCACGATGGAAGCCGAGCCAATTTCAGCGCGAGTCAGCTCCGTCAAGCCATACGGGATGCAGCTGCGGGTTGTGGTTCCTGGACGCAGATCAGACGAGAGGTCGACAACCTTTGCGCCGGCGGCAGACGCGCGGTTGACCCATTCTTCCGACGCGCCGTGCGGCAGAGCACTGAAAACCAGTGCTGCGCCACCGAGAGCTGCGTCTTCGCTGGCGATGAAGCTGATGTCGCGGCCGGCAATACGCGCCCTCTGGCCGGATTGGGAATTCGCGGATGCGAACTTCAGCTCGAGCGCGGGGTGCTCCAGTACGAGACGGCAGAGCTCACGGCCTGCGTAGCCGCTGGCGCCGAGGACGCCGATCGGGAATTTATGCACTCATAATGCATAACATTCCACTACGGTCGCGTCAATTGGATTGGGATTTCGAGGCTCGCCCCCAGTCAGTGCTCGCTGCTCAGGGTTCCCCTGCCAGCGACTTGAGCCGGCGCAGAACACGATCCCTCGCAACCCCCGACCGGCAGACGATGAGGATCGTGTCGTCGCCCCCGATTGTCCCGAGGATGTCGGTCCATCCCTCGCCGTCCAGCGCTGCCGCAATTGGCTGCGCCCCGCCGGGTACCGTTCGCAGCACGATCATCTCGCTTACGCCGTCGATCCGAAGAAAGAGCTGCGGGAGCAATGTCTCGAGCGCAACCCGGCTCTCCTCTATCGTGCCGTCGGTAACGGCATACCGCGCGCCTTCCGGCGTTGGGACGCGCGCCAGCCGCAGCTCGCGCAAGTCGCGCGAAAGTGTAGCCTGAGTCACGTCCCACCCACGGTGCAGGAGCAGCTTTCGAAGATCCTCCTGGCTGCTCACCAGCCTCGAGTTTACCGTCTCGAGAATCGCCGACTGGCGTTCGCGCTTGTTAGCCATGCGTTGCATTCCCCCTGTCCGGCTGACGATACCACTTTCCGCGACGCGAGGCGAGGGCATAACGAACCCGCCAGCATTGACGCATTTCGAGGATATGATTAAATATACGTTATCTATGAATAGTTATTTAGAGGCCCTATGACCCAGACAATCGTCCTCGCCTATTCCGGCGGGCTTGATACATCGATCATCGTCCCGTGGCTCAAAGAACACTACGACGCGCGAATCGTCTGCGTCGCCGGTGACATCGGTCAGGGAGATGAGCTGGAAGGCGTTCGCGAGAAGGCGATCGCCTCCGGCGCGGACGAATGCTACATCGAAGACCTCCGTGATGAGTTTGTCACCGATTTCATCTGGCCCACCCTGCGTGCCGGCGCCATTTACGGGCGCAAGTATCTCCTCGGCACATCCATGGGCCGCCCGCTCCTTGCCCGGCGCCAGGTCGAAGTCGCGCGACGGATCGGCGCTGACGCGCTGGCTCACGGATGCACGGGCAAAGGCAACGACCAGGTTCGATTCGAGCTCACTTACGCGGCGTTCGCTCCGGACCTTCCGGTCATTGCTCCATGGCGTGAGTGGGACATTCGCAGTCGTGAGGACGCGATTGCATACGCAAAGGAGCACAACGTCCCCGTCACAGCCTCGCGAGAGAAGATCTATTCACGCGACCGGAATATCTGGCACATCTCGCACGAGGGCGGAGTGCTCGAGGATCCCGCCCAACCACCGCCGGCAGATCTGTTCATGCTTACCACCGCGCCCGAGGCGGCGCCGGATGAGCCGGAGAACGTCACGATCGGATTCACCAATGGAACTCCCGTCGCAGTCAACGGAACGTTCCTCGATCCTGTTGCGATTCTCTCGACACTGAATGAGATCGGCGGACGACACGGCGTCGGCCGTATCGATCTCGTCGAGGACCGGCTTGTTGGAATGAAGTCGCGCGGCGTGTATGAAACGCCGGGCGGTACCCTGCTCTACACCGCTCACAGTGAGCTCGAGCAGCTGATCCTCGACCGCCGGACGCTTGCCGCAAAGGATTTGATCGCCCCGCGCTACGCAGATCTCGTTTACGAGGGACGCTGGTGGACAACCGAGCGCGAGGCCTACGACGCGTTCGTCAACGTCACGCAGGAACGCGTTACCGGCGGTGTCACCCTTCGCCTGTACAAAGGCACGGTGACGATTGTCAGCAGGGCGAGCGAATACGCTCTCTACGACGAACGGTTCGTAACGTTCGGCGAAGACGACGTCTACAAGCAGAGTGATGCAGGCGGGTTCATTCGCCTCTATTCCCTGCCCAGCCGCGTTCGTGCTCTGCGCGATCAGGAGCTCAAGGCCCGGGCCGTCGCTCCCGTTCCGGATAAGGACGAGTCCCCGGTGCTGGCCTCCTCCTGGCAAGACTAGCCGGTGTCTGACCAGCCGCGCTCCCACAAGCTGTGGGGCGGACGCTTTTCGATTCCCACTGCACAAGCTCTCGAGGCGCTCAATCGATCCATCGGAGTTGATTTTCGCCTGTGGAAAGCTGACATCCGGCTTTCCCAGGCATGGGCAATGGCCCTGTGGGGTGCCGGCATACTCACGCTCGAAGAGAGCAAGCAGATCGAACATGGCCTTTCGGCAGTGCGGAACAAACTTGCCGCCGGCGCCGAGCCGGATGCCTCCGACGAGGACATCCACACAATGATCGATCGCCTGCTCCATGAGGAGATCGGAGATACGGCGTCCAAGCTCCACACCGGCCGCAGCCGCAACGACCAGGTCGCCACAGCCACCAGGCTCTGGACTATGGAAGCCTGCGCAATACTCGACTCATCGGTTCGCGCGCTGCAACAGGTGATGGTCGACCATGCGGCCCGGCTCGAACAGACTCACATGCCGGCGTACACTCACCTTCAGCGCGCACAGCCGGTTTCAGCCGCACACTGGATGCTTTCGCATTTCTGGCCTCTCGAGCGCGATCGCGGCCGCCTCGCCGCAGTTGCCCGCGGGACGGCAGTGCTGCCCCTCGGCTCCGGCGCGATTGCTGGCTCCGCGTATCCCATCTCCCGTGTGTTGCTTCAAGGAAGTCTTGGCTTTACGTCACTCTCGCCAAACAGCATCGACGCCGTTGGCGACCGTGATTTTGCGGCCGAGCTGATCTTTGTCATTGCCCTGATGGCCGCCCATCTATCGCGTCTCGCCGAGGACCTGATTCTCTACGGCTCGAGTGAGTTCGGCTTCGTCCGCTTTGGCGAAGCATTCACTACCGGGTCGAGCATGATGCCGCAGAAGCGAAACCCTGACGCGCTCGAGCTCGCTCGGGGCTCCGGAGCCCGCGTTCTGGGCGATCTCGTTGCGACCCTTGGGATGCTCAAGGGTCTGCCGAGCGGCTACAACAAGGATTTGCAGGACGACAAGCGCGCATTGTTCGACGCAGTCGATCTGATGACCCTGGTGCTGCCGGCGGTAGCGGGAACGCTCGCTGAGATCAGCTTTGACGAGAAGCGGATGGCTGAAGCGCTTTCGAGCACAATGATGGCGACTGATCTGGCCGACTACCTGGTGATGAAAGGAACAACTTTCCGGCAGGCCCACGAGGCTGTTGGGTCACTTATTCGTGAAGCGGAAGCAAAGAAGTGCGAGCTCGGTGCTTTGGAGTTGAGCTCTTACGTTGCTGCCAATCCACTGTTCGAGGCGGACGTGTACAAGTGGCTGGAGCCGGGGAATTCAATTTCCCGGCGCAACATCCCCGGAGGCACGGGCCCGGAGGCGGTCCGCCAACAGCTCCACGAGGCGCGGGAGGCAATTCGTCCGGTGAAAGAGACTCCTCGGGGCAACGAGCTCAATCTGCGAGCGATTTGATTACAACCTAACCAGAGATTAAGAAGAAGGGCGCCGGATTTCTCCGGCGCCCTTCTTTGGTGTGCCGCCCTCAACCGCCTGGCTGTTAGACCATGATCCCGAACGTACCCGGCACGAACTGCGTCGAGCTGACGTCCGTGAAGACATTATGGAATCGGGCTTCAACGTAGGCGTTGAACCCGCTCAACGGAAACAGCGCCCCTACACCGCCGTTGATTCCGAACTTGTTCACGGATTGAGCACCGGGCCGGTCGAGCTGGAGGCTGTAAATACCGGCGCCACCGATCACGTACGGACGGATTCCCACACCCGGAAGCGCGTAAACGACGTTGGCAGTCCCGTCGATGACCCGCGAGTCGGGCTGGTTTACACCCAGGTCGTCGCGCCCGAGCAATTTGTTGTACGAACCCTCTAGCCGAAGTCCTATCGGCGATCCGAACGACGAGAGCCCGAGGGCGATCGTCCCGTTGAATCCGGTATTGTACGCGTCCGAAAAATCACCCACCGGAATAGCGGCTCCGCCGGCGATTCCGATGGACACGGGCTTGGAGGACTGCGCGGAAAGTTGCACGCCGGCCAGCATCACGGCGGTTGTGGCCAGTCCCATCAAAATCTTTCTCATACGTCTTGCTCCTTAGTGAGGCGAAAAGTCATTGATCCAGCTTCCGAGCCTCGGCGTATCGCAGGACTTGCGGCGCGCATCGAGGATTCCGGGTTGTACCCGAAACATGCGGATCGTTGCACAAGCCATGCTTCAACTCTATGTTTTAAATAATCCTTTTGTAAAAGGTTAATAAACTGAGAGCCTATACCGTTGCCGCTTCAGCTGTTACCCTTGGGGTAAGCCCCAAATGGCTCGATAACGTGCTGTCGCACTATAGAATCCCGGGTGTATTTCAGGAAAGGCAGGGAATCAGTCGACGAGTGACGCCGGGCGCTCTGTTGACGCTGGAGATTGCGGTTCGGCTCGGGCGAGCGTTTGCGATCCCCCTTAGATCAGCCTTGGAGGTTTCTACTCAGCTGATCCAGGCCAGGGGGGAGGGAATCGAGATCCCGGAAACGTCTTCGATACGACTCTCAGCAGAAATCGAGGTTATTGCTGCCGAGCTGGATGCGCGTCTCGAGCGAGCGGTGGAAATGAGTCCGACGCCGAGGCGAGGGCGGCCCAGCCGGAAATGAGAAGCGGGGCGTCGTGAGGACGCCCCGCTTCTACATGCCGGCAAGATGCGGTGCTACTCCGCGCCTTAGCTGCTCTTCGTGACGTTCTCCGCCGCCGGGCCCTTCTGCCCCTCGACGATGTCGAACTCTACGGCATCGCCCTCTGCGAGCGACTTGAAGCCATTCCCCGTGATTGCACTGTAGTGCACGAAGCAGTCTTTCTGCCCGTTATCAGGGGTGATGAAGCCGAAGCCCTTCGCATCGTTGAACCACTTTACCTTGCCGGTCGTACGCATTCCTGCTCCTGGTAATGAATGTCCGCCACGAAATTCTTCGCACCGGACACAGCCGGTGGCAAGTCTTCACTGGACCAGACTCGCCGAATGAAACGCGCTGACGGTTCCTCCGAAAAGAGCCCCGAGGCGCGGGTTGCTGGCGGAAATTATATCACGGTCGGTCGGGACGGACAATAGAAAGTTGTTCATTGCTGGACTAGTCGCACATTTGTGACATAGTACCCCGTCTCAGCGAAGCATGACGTCGGTACTCCCCGGTGTTCCTCGTACGTCAGGGTTACTTGCTTTCCAATATCCTTTTCGAGCACTCGCGCGATCGAGTCATCGCGCACGCTGAAGCGGAAAATCTGGGGCATCGTGCCGGGAAGGTTCGCCATTGCCAGCTCGCCTTCCCACGTTTTGCAGACCCAGCCTTTCTGGGAAAGCTTCTGGATGTATCCTGCGCGAAAGCCCTTGGAGTACGAGTAGCTGAGCGTGAACCATGACCATGCTCCAAAGATCAGCGCAGGTACGAGCAAAATGATCAGGAGCACGATCAGTCCCAGCCGGCGCCGGTGATGAGTCGGAGGCGGCGCGCTTGGCCCAACAGGGGTATCAGAAGTATCAGGCATTCGGCTTTGATCCTGGCTGGGAATGGAATATTGGGCTATCGGGGCAGGGAAGAATGTCCCCGGATTGCCTCATCGAATTAGCTTTAGCCCTGTAACCCGAGCAAGATACCATCGTGGGAACTGATAACCGCAGAAAAACTGTGACCGTTCGAGTTGGTGGCGTCGCCGTCGGCATGGGTCATCCCATTGTCGTTCAGTCGATGACGAACACCGACACCGCCGATGCTGCCGCAACGGCGGCGCAGGTGGTCGACCTTGCCAACGCCGGTTCCCAGCTCGTCCGAATCACGGTCAACAACGAGCCTGCGGCGGCAGCTGTTCCGGAAATCGCCTAGCGCGTTGCCGATATGGGCGTCGATGTTCCGTTGATCGTCGATTTTCACTACAACGGCCACCTCCTTCTCGCCAGGTATCCGGATTGCGCACGCGTTCACGCCAAATACCGGATCAATCCCGGAAATGTCGGCAGCAAGCGCCGAGACGAGAATTTCCGCACCATCGCCAGGATTGCCGCCGAGAACGACAAGGCCGTTCGGATCGGAGTCAACTGGGGGTCGCTCGATCAGGATCTCCTGACGCATCTGATGGAGGAAAACGGCGCGCTCGACGAACCGCGCGAGGCCGGTGAGGTCTACGTCGAGGCAATGCTCGAGAGCGCTCTTCGGTCGGCCGTGCTTGCTGAGGAGGCTGGAGTCGGCCACGACAGAATTATTCTTTCGGCCAAGGTGTCCGGGGTTCAGGAGCTTGTCGATGTGTATCGTCGCCTTGCTGCCCGCTGTGACTATCCGCTTCATCTCGGACTCACCGAAGCGGGGATGGGCTCCAAGGGAATCATTTCCAGCACTGCGGCGCTGTCGATCCTGTTGTCGGAGGGAATCGGCGACACTATACGGGTTTCACTGACTCCGAAGCCGGACGGCGACCGCACCGAAGAGGTGACTGTCGCGCAGCAGATCCTTCAGTCGCTGGGACTCCGGCGTTTCAATCCCCAGGTGACTGCTTGCCCGGGGTGCGGAAGGACGACGTCGACCTTCTTCCAGCACATGGCGCAGGACATCGAGACGTACCTGCGCGAGCAGATGCCGGCGTGGCGGGCACGTTATCCCGACATTGTCGACCTCAAGGTCGCTGTGATGGGTTGCGTCGTGAATGGACCCGGCGAATCCAAACACGCGAACATCGGCATCTCGCTGCCCGGCACGGCAGAAGAGCCCAGGGCGCCGGTCTATGTCGACGGCAAGCTGCTCGTCACTCTCAAGGGCGACACCATCGTTCCGGACTTTCTGCGGATTCTCGACGATTACGTCGAGCGGCGTTATGCCGATCCGAACGCCGTCCTGGTTTACTAGGACTCCTTCTCGAGCGCTTCCACCGATTCTCGAAGCTCATCCATGATCGGAGCTTCGAATCCCACCGCTTTCAGTCGGTCGTAGACGTCGCGGTACCACTTGATCGTCCCGCTCCTAGCGCCGCTGAAGCGGGACCAGATCGCCGCGGAATCCACCGTCCGTCGCAAATCCGAAAGAATCGAGTGGGCATTGTGGATCTTGTCCGCCGCGCATACCCAGCGTGCAGCCTCGCCGGCCTCCGACAATCGCTCCAGATAGTCGGCCTTCCTGTCCTGCGAGGAAAGCTCCACGCCGTCGTCGTCGAGCTTGCGATGGGTAACCTGCAGCACGGTCTCGAGCACGGACGCTCCGAACTTCTCTCCGATTCTCTGCTGCAGGGTTGCTTCCGAGTATCCGTCGCGGACACAGTCCTCGACCACGTCGTGAAGGATTCCGGCCACGATGGTGTCTTCGTCGCGGTCGTACCGCGTCAGAATGACTGCCACGTTCGCTGGATGGGTGAGGTAGGGAAGTCTCGTTCCCTTTCTCACCTGACGGTCGTGATGCTTGGCGGCAAACGCGAATGCGTGGTTGATCTTGTCCGAGTACCCCCGCTTCAATTTGCCGCTGCCGTTCGAAACCATTTCACCATCTCCTCGAGCCCCGATCGATCCTCGTCGCCGAAAGCGGCGAGGTCCTCCGAATCTACGTCCAGCAGCGCGATCAGCTCACCCGAACGATCAAATACGGGCACCACTATTTCAGATCTCGACCTGGCATCACATGCAATGTGACCGGGAAACTGATCCACATCGTCCACGATGACCGTTCGGCGCTCCGCGGCCGCTGTCCCGCACACGCCCTTTCCGAAAGTGATTTCGAGACACCCGAGGCTTCCTTGATATGGCCCGATCCGGAGAAGCTTGCCAGGCACAGCGACTCGATAGAAGCCGGTCCACAAAAAGCCAAGAGCGCCGTGCAGAAGTGCCGAGATTGTCGCCATTCCAGCGATGGGATCATCGATGCCCTCGAGCACGGCGTTCACCTGATCCCTCAATTCCGCATACGCGGCCTCACGCGGAAGTCCGCGCAGATCCGTAATTGTCTCAGCCATTGTCTGTCAGGTACCGACCAACGCCGACACGCCTGGCTCGCGTCTGCTCACCTTGTCAGTAATTGCCTCACGTGCATCGATCTGCGGGAGGTCGTCATCCCAGAGAACGAGACCGTGTACGCGCAGATTGATCGAGCGGAATCCGTCAACCGATT
>Ga0157372_10005615_pt1 | contig 13340 bp, 11 predicted proteins | sample C55metaG_FD_115307 | JGI IMG/M metagenome (GOLD analysis project Ga0157372, IMG submission 115307) | Corn rhizosphere microbial communities from Kellogg Biological Station, Michigan, USA - C5-5 metaG | ecosystem: Host-associated > Plants > Roots > Rhizosphere > Soil | place: USA: Michigan... | reverse complement strand
TCGCGCTCCTCCCCCGCTCCCGTGAAGGCGCCCTTGCGGTGGCCGAAGAATTCGGACTCCATCAGGTTTTCGGGGATCGCGCCGCAGTTCACGGCGACGAAGGGACATTCGGCGCGCGCGCTGCCGAGGTGGATCAGGCGTGCGGCGACTTCCTTGCCCGAGCCCGATTCGCCGGTGATGTACACGGGTGCCTGCGAGCGCGCGAGCTTCGCGATCATCTCGCGGGCTCGCTCGATCGGCGGCGACTGCCCCAGCAGCCGCGGCGTGCCCGGCAGCGGCGATTCCCCGATCGACACGCGCCGCTGCTGCGCCGGGCGCGGCAGCTTGAGGGCGCTCATCACGAGCGGACGCAGCTGCTCGAGCTTGATCGGCTTGGCGAGGTAATCGAAGGCGCCGGCCTTCAGCGCCGCCACGGCGTTCTCGGTCGAGCCGTAGGCCGTGATCACGGCCACCGGCGTGTTGCCGTAGGTCTCCGCGATGTGCTTGAGGAGCGTGAGCCCGTCGCCGTCGGGAAGCCGCATGTCGGTGAGGCACAGGTCGTACGGCCTCTGCTTGAGCGCCTCCCCGGCTTCCGCGATGGTGGAGGTCGCGTCGGCGTCCACGCCCATGCGCGAGAGCGTCAGCACCAGCAGCTCGCGGATGTCGGCCTCGTCGTCGACGATGAGCACGGCCTTGCGATTCATCAGGCTCCCTTCACGGTCATGCGGAAGTGCGCGCCACCCGGATTGTCCTCCACGTACTCGAGCCGCGCGGCGTTACCTTCGCACAACTCCCGCGCGATGTAGAGGCCGAGCCCGGTGCCCTGCGCCTCCGTGGTGAAGAACGGCTCGAAGAGGTGCGCCTGGTTCTCCGCGCTCACGCCGGGGCCGTCGTCGACGACGTCGATCAGCAATCGTCCCGGCGCCGGGGCGGGCGATGCGATCACGCGCACCGAGCCCGCCTGCTTGCGCCCGTGGCGCCAGGCGTTGCGCACGATGTTCCACAGCACCTGGTCGAGGTGCTGCCGGTCGAAGAAGAAGCGCTGCTTGGTGCGCACCTGCACGTCGATGCCGTCGTCGGGGATGCGCTCGGAATCGCGGAAGTCGCGCACGAACTGCGGGAGGTAACGGCCGGGGTCGATCACCTCGGGCTGCGCGCGATCGCGGCGGTTGAGGTACAGCACCTCCTGCACGATGCGGTCGAGCCGGAAGACGTTGTCGCGGATGATCGCGAGCAGGCGCTGGTCGCCGTCGGCGAGATGGCCGTCCTCCTCGAGGAGCTCGGCCGCGTGGCCGATCGAGGAGAGGGGATTGCGGATCTCGTGCGCGATCGAGGCGGTGAGCCGCCCCAGGGCCACCAGCTTCATCTGCTGCGCCTGCACGCGCATGCGGCCCACGTCCTCGACGAAGATCACCGCGGCGGACGGATCGCCGCCGCCGATGGGCACGAAGTGCACCTGCAGCTCGCCCGAGCTCCTCGGCGCGCGCAGCTGCATATATGTGGTTTCCGAGCCCTGCCGCCACGAGTCGAGCAGCCGCGAGATCTCGGGCGCGTACTCGGCGATGCCCGGGCGCCGCCCATGGGGCAACGGGCCCAGAAGCTGCGTCGCGCGCGGGTTGTGCTGGCGGATCTGCCCCTGGCCGTCGACCACGAGGATGCCGTCCTGCATGTCGCGGATCACGAGCTCGTTGATGGTCGAGAGGTTGGCGAGGTCGAGCCTGCGCTCCTCGGCGATCTGCTCGCTCGTGCGCGCGTAACGCGCGAGGGTCGAGGCGAGCCCGGCGGTCGCGAAGAAGGCGGCGCTCGTGAGCCCCGCCTGCACCACCTCCGAGAGCGGCGCATCGAAGCGCAGCGTCTGGAAGGCCTGCTCCATCAGCACGGCGATCGCCGCGAACGCGGCGTGGAAGTACGCGAGCCGCCCGCGCGTGATGAGGCCCGCCGCGGCGAGCGACACGAGCAGCAGCAGCCCCAGGCCGCTCTTCACGCCGCCGCTCGCGTACATGAGCATCACGATCGCGACCACGTCGACCACGATGCCCGCCGTGACCTGGAGCGTGAGGTTGGGCTCGCGCAGCCGCGCGGGCGCCAGCAGCACGAGCGAGGCGAACGCGTAGGCGACCACGGTGGGCATCACGAGCCACCGCGCGACCACCCCGAACGAGAAGAACACGTTGAAGAAGGCGAAGGCCACGCCGATCACGATCGCGAGCAGCACGCGATACGCGCAGAGCACCGCGAGCGTGCGCCACGTGGTGTCGTTGGCGGCCACCGCGAAGGGCAGCCGTGACGGGGCCGGCTCCGCCCGCGCGCTCATGGGGACGGCTTGCAGCGCGGATTGTCCGCGCACACGAGGCGCCCCGCTTCCTCGCGCAGCTCGCTGCGCGGCACGTTCACGCCGCAGCGCGCGCACGCGACCACGTCCTCGCCCGCCGGGGAGGCGGCGCGCGGAGGCGAGCCGCGCTCGCGCAGCTCGCTCTTGCGTCCCAGCCCCTTCAGCAGGAGGTAGACGACGAGCGCGATGATGACGAAGGTGAGGAGGCGGGCCATCGGGAACGCGGGTGGGAAGTTTGAAAATTTTACCGGGAAGGGCGCCAAAAGCCCACCGGCTCAAGCGAGCGGCAGCTCCGTGACAAAGCGCACACCGTGCGTGGGCGTCACGTTCTCGGCGTGCACGCGCCCGCCGTGGAATTCCGCGACGAGGCGCACGATGTAGAGGCCGAGCCCGAGGTGCCCCTCGTCTCGCGCGCCGTGCGGGTGTCCGCGCAGCGACACCATCGAGTCGAAGACGTGCGCCGTGTCGGGCAGGGGCGGGCCGTCGTTCTCGACCACGAGGCGCGCGGCCTCGGCCTCGCGCAGCAGCGACAGGCGCACCGGCGTGCCGGCCGGCGCGAAGTCGTTCGCGTTTTCGATGAGCTTGTCCAGGAGCTGCGCGATGGCATCCGGGGCGCCGCTCATCGCGAGCGGCGCGTCGACCCGCTGCAGCTCGAAGGGACGTTCGGGATAGGCCATGCGATAGCCCTCGACGCATCCCGCCACGAGGGCCGCGAGGTCGAAGCGCTCGCGCTCCGCGCTCTCGAGGAGCTTCTCGAGGCGCGTGCCCTCGGAGAGGCGCGAGATGAGGCGCGCCAGGCGCTCGACGCCTTCGCCGGCGCGGTCGACGTACACGCGCGCCGCGTCGGGCAGGGCCTGCGCCTTCAGGTTGTCGAGCGAGGAGCGCACGACGGCCACGGGCGTGCGCAGCTCGTGCGAAAGGCGCCCCGCCATCGCCTCGAGATAGGCGTTGTAGTCGCGCAGGCGCGCGAGCACCGAGGCGATGGTGCGGCTCAGGTCCCCGATCTCGTCGGGCGCCGCGCTCGGCGCGACCGTCCCGCGCAGCCGCCCCTGCGGGTCGATCGCGGCGTCGGCCTGCGCGTGCAGCTTGCGGATGCGCGCCGCGAGCCGGCTCGCGAACGCGAGCAGCACCGTGAAGCAGAGCGCCACCACCGCGAGCGTGACCGCCAGCAGCCGCTCCATCGCCGACTGCTTGAGGAGCTGGATCGACGCAGTGGTCTCCTCGACCACCACCGCCCCCACGATGTCGTCGCCCACGAAGATCGGCTGCGCCGCGGACAGGATCGCGACGTCGCCATCGCGCGTGCCGCGCCACTCCGTCGTGGTGACGCCGATCAGCGCCTGGTCGATCTGGCTGCGCTCGGGCTTGTTCTCGTCGCCCTGGCGCACGGCCGGCGTCGGCACGACGAGCGTCGCGAGGGGCTTCAGCCACCGGTTGAGCTTGCGTGCCTCGGGATCCTGCAGCGAGCCCCACAGGCCGCGCACGCGCGAGCGCGTGTCGACCACCCAGAGGCGCGAGCCGCGCCGCCCGATGATGCCGAGCAGCCGCTCGATCTCCTCCGACGGCAGATAAGCCTTCCCCAGGCTCGCGGCCGCATCGGTATCGGCCGCGGCGAAGAGGGCCACGATGCGGCGGCGCTCCTCGCCCTGCGGGTCGCTTTCCGCGGCCGTGGCCTCGAAGAGCGAGGGACGGTCGGAGAGTGCCGCCGCGATGGCGCGGGCCGTGGCGCCGATCGCCCGCTCCTGGCTTTCGCGCAGGAAGCTCTCCATGCTCGAGATGAACTGCGCGGCGAGCAGCGGCAGCGTGAGCAGCACCACCGCCACGCCGAAGAGCCGGAAGCGGATGCCGTGGAAGAGCCGCGCGGCCACTAGAACGAGAAGTGCAGCGTGAGCGAGCCGAAGGGCTGCGCGGCGAGGTGCTGGCCCTTGAACTCGCGTGTGTCGGCGGCGATGTCGAGCTCGACCGAGCCCCAGCGTCCGCCGTAGGTCGCGCCCACCGCGAAGCGGCCCACGGCGCGTTCGAGCTCGAGCTCGGGCTTCGTGGGGTCGTAGTCCTGCGCGATCGTCTGGTTGCGCGCGACGCCGCGGACGCTGGCCCCGGCGAAGGCGCTCCAGCCGAGGGCTGGCGCGCCCGAATCGGCCACGGGCGGTGTCGCCGCGAAGCGCAGCAGCCGGCTCGAGAGCCCGCGCGCGGCATCGTCGCCGATGCGGTACTCGGCGCCGAGATGCGCGAAGAGCTCCTGGTTGCCGAGGACCGCGCCGAAGTGCAGCTTGAGCCCTTCGCCCATGGGGCTCGCGCTCGCCGAGCGCTGCGTGCGCGCCCAGATGACCGACGCGTCGTACTCGTCGGGCCGCATCTGGCGCGTCCAGTCGATGTCGGCCCCGCTCGGCACCACGCGATGCACGAGCTTCTGCGTCTGCTCGCCGAGCGCGGACGGGCCGCGCACGCCGAGGGCGAGGCCCACGGTCTGGTAGGCGAATTCGCCGCGGAAGTGCTGGTCGACGGTCGCGAGCAGGCGTGCGGTGGGCGAGCGGTCCGGCGCGCCGGGCGGGCCGTGCTGCACGTCGGGCGTGTAGATCTCCTGCGTGATGCCCCACTCGACGTCGTGGCTCACGCGCGCGATGCGCACGCCGCTCGTGTACCAGCGGTCCGTGTGGAAGAGCACGTCGTTGTCGAGCTGGAGGTACCACAGCGGGGCGTCATCCCCGCGCAGGCGGGGATCCAATGATTGGGCCCCCGCCTGCGCGGGGGCGACAAGCATGAGCGCGGGGGCGACAAGCATGAGCGCGGGGGCGACAAGCATGAGCGTGGAGGCGACAAGCGCGAGCGGGACCCGCGCAACGCGAAGCGCCCGCGTCAGCCGCCCTCGGTCCACCGATATCCCATCCCGTACACCGTCTCGATCGCGTCGAAGCCGGGATCCACCGCGAGAAACTTCTTGCGGATGCGCTTCACGTGCGAGGTGATGGTGCCGTCGTCGACCACCATCTCGGCGTCGCGCATGAGCTGGTCGCGGTTCTTCACGTGGCCGGGATGGCGCGCGAGCGAATGCACCATCCAGAACTCGGTCACGGTGAGGCCGAGCGGTTCGCCCTTCCACGTGGCCGCCATGCGTTGCGCATCGAGCGCGAGCGCCCCGCGATGCAGCACTTCCTCCGGCGGCGCATCGGCCGCGGCCTCGGCGCGGCGGAAGAGCGCCGAGATGCGCGCGAGCAGGTGCGGCAGGCTCACGTCCTTGGTGACGTAATCGTCGGCGCCGAGGCGCAGGCCCGACACGATGTCGAAATCGGAATCGCGCGCCGAGAGGAAGATGATCGGCAGGCGCGCGCTGGCGCCTCGCAGCTCGCGGCAGAGCGTGAAGCCGCCGTCGATCTCGTCGCCCAGGCCGATGTCCACGATCGCGAGATCCGGCAGCCGCGTGGCGAAGCTGCGCGAGGCGCTCGGGCGGTCGGCGAACGCGGCCACGTCGTAGCCCGCGCGCTTCAATGCGTCGGCGTAATTCTGGCGAATGGTGGGGTCGTCCTCGACCAGCGCGATGCGGCGTGCCATGGCCCGCGATTTTACCGGAGTGCAAATGGGGTACGTCCCTGATTCCTTCACGTCATTTTTCCGCCAGAAACCAGCGGCACCTCGCCCTTATTCGCGCACGCGCTCGCCCGCGCCCCGGAGCGAAATGACCCTGCCCAATGGCGGGCGAACCGGACGGGAGACGGGCATGGCGGCGGTGAAGGCAACGGGCGGGCGCGGCGCTTCCGCGCTGTGGGACTTCCTCATGCTGGGCGCGAAGGCGTTCGTGAGCGGCCTCGGCGTGGCGCTCGTGCTGGGCTTCGCCGCCGTCGTGCTCGCCTCGCACGCGGAAGCCGCGACGACGGTGACGCTGAAGGATCCGCGGGCCGGCGAGCTGCTCTTGCGCACGGATGCGGCGGGCCGGTACGCGGTGGCCCCGACCGTGGAGACCGAGGTCGCGATCCAGGTGACGGGCATCGTCGCGCGCACGAAGGTGACGCAGGCGTTCCAGAATCCCGGCTCCGAGTTCGTCGAGGGCATCTACGTCTTCCCTTTGCCGGAGAAGGCCGCCGTCGACCACCTCTCGATGCAGGTCGGCCCGCGGCTCATCGAAGGCGAGGTGCGCGAGAAGGAAGAGGCGCGCCGCACCTACGAGGCCGCGAAGAGCCAGGGCCGCAAGGCGGCGCTCGTCGAGCAGCAGCGCCCCAACCTCTTCACGAACTCCGTGGCCCACATCGGGCCCGGCGAGACCGTGCGCGTGACGATCGAGTACCAGCAGTCGCTCGCGTACGACGACGGCCAGTACAGGCTGCGCTTCCCGCTCGCGGCGACGCCGCGCTACGTGCCCGCGGTGGCGAAGGCGAACGCGATCGACGGCGAGGTCGCGGCGCCGGACGCGCAAGACGCGCCGATCCTCTCCCCGGCCTACGCGGTGGCGAGCGTGGGCGGGCCGGTGAATCCCGTCGACATCGCGGTCATCATCGATGCCGGCGTGCCGATCGCGAACGTGACGAGCTCGTATCACGAGGCGGCGCTGCAGAAGGCGGGCGATGGGCGCGTCGGTGTCACGCTCGTGAAGGAGCAGGAAGAAGCCGACCACGACTTCGAGCTCACGTGGACGCTCGCGGGAGGGGCGACGCCGCAGGGCGCGATCTTCCGCGAGCGCGTGGGGAGCGCGGAGTACGGCCTCCTCATGCTCGTGCCGCCGCAGCCGGATGCCGTGCAAAAGGCCGCCGCATCCGCGATCCCGCGCGAGACGATCCTCGTCATCGACACCTCGGGCTCGATGGACGGCGCCTCGATCGCGCAGGCCCGCGCGGCGGTGACGCAGGCGCTGGATTCCCTCACGCCGCGCGATCGCTTCAACGTGGTCGAATTCAACTCGATCCTGCGTCCCTATTCTTCCGTCCCGCTGCCCGCGGCCCAGGGCAACGTCGCGGCGGCGAAGCAGTGGGTCGCGGGCCTGCGCGCGGGAGGCGGCACGGAGATGGAGCCCGCGCTCGCCTTCGCCCTCGGCGGGTCGTCGCCCGCGGGATACCTCAAGCAGGTCGTCTTCATGACCGACGGCGGCGTGAGCAACGAGGACGCGCTCTTCAGCCTCATCGCCGCGAAGCTCGGCAACGCGCGCCTCTTCACCGTCGGCATCGGCTCCGCGCCCAACACGCACTTCATGACGAAGGCCGCGGAATTCGGCCGCGGCACCTTCACCTACATCGGCGACGTGCACGAGGTGCAGCAGAAGATGGGCGCGCTCTTCGCGAAGATCGAGGCGCCGGTGCTGCAGGACGTGGCGATCACGTGGCCCGACGGCTCCCCCGTCGAGACCTTTCCCGCGCGCATTCCCGACCTTTATCTCGGCGAGCCCGTCGTGGTGAGCGCGAAGGCCGCGAGCCTCGCCGGCACCGTGATCGTCTCGGGACGGCGCGGCAACGAACCCTGGAGCGTGGCGCTCACGCCGTCGGCGGCGCAGTCCGGCGTGGGCGCCCTCTGGGCCAGGGCGAAGATCGCGAGCCTCATGGACGAGCTCGTGCGCGGCGCGGATCCCGCGACGGTGCGCCCGTCCGTGGTCCAGGTGGCCCTCGAGCACCATCTCGTGAGCGCGTACACGAGCCTGGTCGCGGTGGACGTCACGCCCACGGGGCCGTCGTTCGTGAAGACCGCGATGGTGAAGTCGGCCCTTCCGCGCGGCTATGGCAACAACGCGGGCATCCTGCCCCAGACCGCCACGGAGTCGACGCTCGAGCTGCTGCTGGGCCTGTTCGCGCTCGCTGCCGCGGCGCTCGTCGCGGTGATCGGCTGGAGGTCCGCGTGAGCGCGCGGCGCAAGGCGTGGGGCGCGATCGCGCTCGCGCTGGCCCTCGCGGGCGCCGCGGAGCTCGCCGCCGCCGGTTGGATCCACGCGAAGGCGTGGCTCGCGCAGCGCCTCATCGCCGCCGCATGGCAGGTGGGCCGCGTGGACGCGCAGGCGCCGCGCCCATGGCCCGGTGCGGACATCCGTCCCATCGCGCGGCTCACGGTGCCTGCCCGCGGCGTCGAGCTCTATGTGCTGGAGGATGCGAGCATGCGCTCGCTCGCGTACGGCCCGGCCCACGTGAGCGGCACGGCGCTTCCGGCGCACCGGGGGAACGCCGTCGTGGTGGCCCATCGCGACACGCACTTCGATTTCCTGCGCAATCTCGAGCTCGACGACGTGATCGACGTGGAGGATGGCCGCGGTGCTGCGGCGCAGTATCGCGTGCGCGAAGTGCAGGTGGTCGACCAGGCCGAGACGCGCGTGCTCGACCCGACGGACGCCTCCCAGCTCACGCTCATCACGTGCTGGCCGTTTGATGCAGTGCAACCGGGAACGCGGCTGCGCTACGTCGTCGTGGCGCAACGCGTTGCGTGAAGCGCCGCCATGGTGCAACCTTTACCCCGTGCGGCAGTCGCAGCTACAACACGACAGCGGAGGCGTTGGGAGCGAACCCATGGCCATCTCGCGCAACCGGAGGAACGAGCGGGATCTCTTCGAGACGCCCGCGGGATTCGACGAGCCCCTCGAGATGCTGCAGGGCTGCCATCGTCGCATCGAGCGGCAGCTCGACACCCTCAAGCGATTGCGGGTCCATCTCGCCGAGCGCGGCGTCGATCCCGAAGCGAGCGCCGCGGCACAGGCCGTGCTGCGCTACTTCGCGCTCGCCGCGGCCAACCACCACGAGGACGAGGAGAAGGACCTCTTCCCCTTGCTCGAGTCGCGCATCGGCGATGCCGGCGAGGCCGCCCGCTTTCGCGCTTTCCGTGAGAGCCTGGAGCGGGACCATCGCGCGCTCGAATCGGCGTGGGCGCGCCTCAGGAAGCCGCTCGAGGCCATCAGCGACGGCATCCCGCGGCCGCTGCCCGAGACCGAGGTGCACGCATTCGTCTGCGCGTACGCGCACCACATCCTCGCCGAGGAGCGCAACCTCCTCGAGTTCTGCAACCGCTGGCTCACGGATGCGGATCGCGAGACGCTCGGGCGATCGATGGCCGCGCGGCGCAGGGTCGCCCCGCCGCCGCGCCTCTAGCGCGGCTCGAAACGGCGCAGGAAGTCGAGGAGCGCTGCCGCCGCGGCGTCCACATCTTCGGCGGTGATGGTTTCGGCGGGGTTGTGGCTCACGCCGCCCGCCCCGCAGCGCACGAAGAGCATGCCCACGTCGCTCACCTGCGCGAGGATCATCGCGTCGTGGCCCGCGCCGCTCGGCAAGCGGTGCGCGCGGACACCCGCACGCTCGACGCTCGCCGCGAGCGCATCCTGCAGCCAGGGCGCGCACGGCACCGCGCTCACCTCGTGGGTCCTGGTGCGCTCGACGCTCACGCCGCGCTTTCGCGCAATCGCCTCGAACGCCGCGAAGACATCCTGCTCCGCGGCGCGGCGCACGGTGTCCTCGCCCGCGCGAATGTCGATCGTGAATTCCACGTCGCCGGGAATGACGTTGCCGGTGCCGTCGCGGACCTTGAGGATGCCGACCGTGCCGACGAGCGAGCCGCCGGCGCCGCAGCGCTTCTCGACCGCGAGCACCATCTCGGCCGCGGCCGCGAGGGCGTCGTGGCGCAAAGCCATCGGGACCGTGCCCGCATGGCCCGCCTCGCCCTGCACGCGCACGATGTGGCGCGTGCCGCCCGCGATGCTGGTGACGATCCCGAGCGGCACGCCCTCGCCCAGCAGCACCGGCCCCTGCTCGATGTGCACCTCGACGTAGGCGGCGAGCGATGAGGGATCGATGCGCGCCTCGGTGGCACGGGCGGGATCGAGGCCGGCCCCGCGCATCGCATCGGCGAGCGTCGTGCCGTCCGCGTCGCGGCGCTCGAGCAGTTGCGGATCGAAGCGGCCGATGAGCGCGCGGCTGGAGAAGAAACTGGTCTGGAAGCGCGCGCCCTCCTCGTCGGAGAACGCGGCCACCTCGATCGCGACGTCGAGCTTCTCGCCGCGCGCGGCGAGCTCGGCCACGCACGCCATCGGCAGCAGGATGCCGAGCACGCCGTCGTACTTGCCGCCGTTGCGCACGGAATCGAAGTGCGAGCCCATGAGGAGCGTCTTCGCGCCGGGCGCCCTCGCCTCGTAGCGCCCGATCACGTTGCCGACCGCGTCGACGCGAACGGCCATGCCGGCCGCGCGCATCCAGTCGCCGAGCTGCCGCGCCGCGGCCTGGTGCGCCGGCGTGAAGAGGGTGCGCGTGTAGTGGGCGGGGCTGTCGCTGTGGCGCGCGAGCGCCTGTGCGCGCCCGAGGATCGCTTCGCCGATCGAGGCCATCGAAAGAAAAGGGGCCGACCCGAAGGCCGGCCCGGAAGGATCCCGGAACTGGATCGATACGAAGCGTACTACGGCCCGCGCGCGTTGCGGGCGCCGTGACAAGGAGTTTTACAAATGAGCCGCGTCCTGTCGCCGCGGCCCGACATGCCGCGGTCAGCCGCGCGAAAAAGTGTATATAGTTTTGTATCCGAATTTTTTGTATGCTGGACCCATGTCGCTCGCGCTTTCCCCGCAGGATTTTCGCCGCCTCGAGCGGTTCCTGCCCATGGGCATGGCCCCGTCGGAGGACGCGACGCCGGTCGAGCGCGCGGCGGGCGCGCTCGCGCAGCTCGTGCTCTCCCACCGCGTGACGCCGGGCCAGAAGATCCCGATGGACGACATCGCCTCGCACATCGGCGCGAGCCGCACGCCGGTGCGCGAGGCCCTGCGGCGGCTCGAGACCGACGGCCTGGTGGCGTCGTTGCCGAACCGCGGCTTCATCGTGCGGCGCATGGAGCCGCGCGACGTGCGCGACCTCTACGAGGCGCGCGAGTGCATCGAGGCCTTCTGCGCGCGCACCGCGGCCGCGCGGCGCACGGCCGCCTTCGTGGGCGAGCTTCGCGCGCTGCATCGCATGTATGCCTCCGTCCTCGCGGGCCGGGGCGACCGGCGCCGCCTCGGCATGCTCGTCGACAAGGCATTCCACGTGCGCATCGCCGAGCAGGCGGGAAACCCGCACCTGACGGCTCTCCTCGCGAACATGTTCGACCGCCTCATCCTCACGCGTCCCATGGAGGACTTCCCCCTGGACCGCATGGGCACGGCGGTCGACGAGCACGCACTGGCGCTGGCGCAGCTCGAATCCGGCACCCCGCGCACCTTCGAGGCCGCGGTGGCCCGCAACATCCACGACGGCGGCGCGGCGATCCTCGCGCACATGGAGTCGACGCGCAGCCTCGCCTTTTCACCGACATGAACAAGAGGAGCATGACGATGAGAGTCATCCTGGCGGCGATCGCCGCGACCGCGGCGGCGCTCGCAGCGGGCAGCGCCGCCGCGCAGTACCCGGACCACCCGATCACGTGGGTGGTGCCGTTCGCGCCGGGCGGCGCCACCGACACGCTCGCGCGCCAGTTCGCGGAGCGCATGTCGCGCAATGCCGCGCAGACGATCGTGATCGAGAACGTCCCCGGCGCCGGCGGCACGCTCGGCGCGGGCAAGGTCGCGAAGTCGAAGCCCGACGGCTACACGCTGCTGGTCGGCCACGTGGGCTACATGGCCGCGGCGCCCGGTCTCTATCGCGAGCTTCCCTACGACCCCGTCGCCGATTTCGACGCCGTCGTGCGCTTCCCCGATACGCCCATGGTCCTCGAGTGCGGCAAGGGCGCGCCCGCGGCCGGCGTGGGCCCGCTCATGCGCTACGCGCGCGAGCACCCGGGCAAGGTCACGTTCGCCAACGCGGGCGTGGGCTCCGCGGGACACCTCGTCGCCGCGCTCTTCGCGACCGCGGCGAAGGCGAACGTGGTGCACGTGCCGTACAAGGGCAATGCGCCCGCGCTCGTCGACATCGTCGGCGGCCGCGTGGACTGCATGTTCGACCAGTCGAACACGGCGCTGCCGCAAGTGAAGGGCGAGAAGGTCGCGGCGTACGCGGTGACCTCGCCGCAGCGCATTCCGCAGATGCCGCAGGTGCCCACGCTCGACGAGTCGGGGCTCGCCGGCTTCGAGGCGGCGACGTGGTACGGCATCTACGCTCCGCGGGGCACGCCGCCGGAGGCGATCCACTGGCTCGTCGCGCGCTTCAACGATGCGATGTCCGATGCCGCGTTCACCTCGATGCTGGTCGAGCAGGGCTACGTGCTGGTGCCGGCGGCCGAGCGCGGGCCCCGGGCCCTGTCGGCGTTCACGAAGAGCGAGGTGGCGCGCTGGAAGAAAGTGATCGAAACCGCCGGGATTCCCCGCAACTAGGAGCGCTGCCATGCCGAAAACGCTGACATCCGCGCAGGTCGAGCATTATCGCCGCGACGGCTACCATTTCCCGGTGCGCGCGCTCGACGCGCAGGAGGCCGCGCAATTGCGCGGCGCGCTCGAGCGGCACGAAGCGTCCACCGGCGCGCCGCTGCAGGGCAAGTGGCGCGTGAAGAGCCACCTCCTCTTCACCTGGGCCGACCGCATCGTGCACGAGCCGCGCGTGCTCGACGCCGTCGAGGACCTGATCGGCCCGGACATCCTCTGCTGGACCACCAACTTCTTCATCAAGGAGGCGGGGAGCCCCGGCTTCGTTTCGTGGCACCAGGACGCGGCGTACTGGGGTCTCGATCCCGAGGAAGTGGTGACGGCATGGGTGGCCCTCAGCCCCGCGAACCTCGAGAGCGGCTGCATGAAGGTCCTGCCCGGCTCGCACGCCGAGTCGCACCTGCCGCACGTGGACACGTTCGCCGCGGACAACCTCCTCACGCGCGGGCAGGAGATCGCGGTCGAGGTCGACGAAGCGCGCACGGTGGCGATGCCGCTCGCCCCGGGCGAGATGTCGCTGCACCACATCCGCCTCGTGCACGGCTCGGCGCCGAACCTCTCGCGCGACCGGCGCATCGGGCTCGCCATCCGCTACCTGCCGGCGCACGTGCGCCAGACCAAGGGCCGCGACTCCGCGATGCTCGTGCGCGGCGTCGACCGCTACGGGCACTTCGATGCCGAGCCGCGCCCGCAGCGCGACCTGGGCGAGGCCGAGCTGCGCGCGCACGCCGCCGCCGTCGAGCGCAAGGTCGCGGTGCTC
>Ga0157372_10005614_pt1 | contig 13341 bp, 16 predicted proteins | sample C55metaG_FD_115307 | JGI IMG/M metagenome (GOLD analysis project Ga0157372, IMG submission 115307) | Corn rhizosphere microbial communities from Kellogg Biological Station, Michigan, USA - C5-5 metaG | ecosystem: Host-associated > Plants > Roots > Rhizosphere > Soil | place: USA: Michigan... | reverse complement strand
CGGTACGGCGTTCCCGTGCGGGGCTCCAGGATCCCAATCGTCCCATTGGCTCGTTCATTTTCCTGGGTCCCACGGGCGTGGGCAAGACGGAGACCGCGCGCGCGCTGGCGGAGTTCCTCTTCGACTCCGAGCACGCGATGGTGCGCATTGATATGTCCGAGTACATGGAGCGCCATGCGGTGGCTCGGCTCATCGGCGCGCCGCCGGGCTATGTGGGCTTCGAAGAGGGAGGCCAACTCACGGAAGCGGTGCGGCGCCGTCCCTACTCGGTGGTGCTCTTCGACGAGATCGAGAAGGCGCACCCGGACGTGTTCAACATTCTGCTCCAGATTCTCGATGACGGGCGGCTCACCGATTCACAGGGTCGCACGGTGGACTTCCGAAACACCGTGATCATCATGACCTCGAACATTGGGAGTCAATACATCCTGGAAGGGATCCGCGCGGACTGGGCGGAGGTGGAAATGCAGGTGACCGCCGCACTGCGCCAGCACTTCCGTCCCGAGTTTCTCAACCGGGTGGACGACATCATCGTGTTCAAGCCGCTCACGCTGGAGCAGATCGAGGAGATCATCTCCATCCAGCTCCAGCGGCTGGAATCGCTCCTGGCGGAGCGCAAGCTGTCCATCGAGCTCACGCCGGAGGCGAGGCACGCACTGGCCGAGGAAGGCTACGATCCGGCCTTCGGGGCGCGGCCGCTCAAGCGTGCGATTCAGCGGCTCATTCAGAATCCACTGGCGCTGGCCGTGCTCGAGGGGAAGTTCGGGGAAGGCGACCGGGTGCTGGTGACACGTGACCCGAACGGCGAGCTGGAATTCACGCGTGCCGAACCGGCGTTGACCGGCGCAGGAGAGGCGCACTGAGTGGCGTGGTGCGCCTCGCAGCCAGCGCGCCGCGCGTGATGCGCGACGCGGACGAGGAGTGGATCCGCCAGGCGCTGGCGGCCGCGCATGACGCGGCCGCGGCGGGCGAGGTGCCGGTTGGGGCGATCATTGTCCGCGCCGGCGCCGTGCTCGCGCAGGACTCCAATCGCACGATCCGCGATCAGGATGCCTCGGCGCACGCCGAGATGCTTGCGTTGCGCGCTGCATCACGTGCACTCGGCACGTGGCGGCTGGAGGGATGCGCGGTGTACGTGACGCTCGAGCCGTGCGCCATGTGCGCCGGCGCGCTGGTGCTCGCGCGCGTGGATCGGGTGGTGTTCGGCGCGTGGGACGAGAAGGCCGGCATGGCCGGATCGGTGGGCGATCTGCTGCGGCACCCGCGGTTGAATCACCATCCCGACGTCCGGGGCGGCGTGCTCGAAGCCGACTGTGGTACGCTGCTGCGCGAGTTCTTTGCCGCGCGGCGTCGCGCCGACATGCCGGGTGACAGCCAGCTGTTGCCGGAAAGTTCAGAATAGTACCGCCCGGCGTCCCTGACGTCCTGCGTCGGTGACGTCGGTGACGTCGGTCGCGGTCAGAGAGCGCTACGGCATGTGCGTCCGGGCACTTCCTCGATTTGCGTGACCTGAATCGTATCGGTGCCGGCGCGCGCGTCAGCGGTGAGGATCACGCGATGGCCCACGAAGCTCTGCAGGTCGAGCGTGTCGACTGTAGACGCCGGCACGAGCGTGTGCCTGCCGAGCGCGATTCGGAAGAGATTGGGGTCAGTGGCCGAATATTTGTTGTACTGCACGCATCCCTCGAAGCGTCGCGCGGTGGTGCGCGTCGCGTGTGGCGCCGATGCACACGCGGCGAGCAGGGCAGCGCATGTCGCCGCTCCACCGAGCGTGATCCTCCAGGTTCGTTGTGTCCTCATGCTCGCACCTTCTAAAGAGTGAAACGCCCTGATGCTGCGCACGGAACCATGACGACGATGCGGCAGGAATCACCGCTGCGCAATACGGCACGGCGCGTGTGACGCGATTCGTGCGCGGCGCTCGACGACCGAATGGAATGCGTTGACACGACTTTTTCGCCCGGGTAACATTCGTGACTGGACAGGACGGGTGGCCGAGTGGCTGAAGGCACCGGTCTCGAAAACCGGAGTACCGGCAACGGTATCGTGAGTTCGAATCTCACCCCGTCCGTACACGCGAGTCCCTCATGAGGGCGCCAGCCGTGAGCGCCCATATCCCGCAAGGCGGGCCGCAGCCCGCCTTTGGTGTATCGGGACGACTCGCATTCAGCACGTGTCGTCAGGATGGGTGGCCGAGCGGTTTAAGGCGCACGCCTGGAAAGCGTGTGGGGTGTCACAGCCCTCGCGGGTTCGAATCCCGCCCCATCCGTCAATCCGATTCATCGTTCATGTCGTACACCTCTCGTACGCGGGGCTCGCACCTTTCGCTTCCCCTTCCGAGAGAAGTTCGTGATGCAGATCCGTTCCTTCAGCGCACTCGGTGTGCTCCCGCTTGCTGCAGTTTCGGCCCTCGGCGCGAGTTCGAGTTCATCCACCGCGCCGCTGCCCATGATCCTGGGCAGTACTCCAGCCTGGCGCGACGGCGTCGCGGTCACGACCGACTACACTGCCAACTTCGAGTGCAGGAACCCGCCCAGTGCGAACTCGGCATCGCAGTGTGAAATTGGCGCCGATCCGAATGGGACGCATATCACCGGAGGCATCCCGACGAATCTGTCTCTGCGCTTCAAGGTGCGCTGAGATGGTCCCGCGCAGCCGCATGGGCCTTGCCGCGGTCGCGGGCGGCACTGCCCTCGTCGCCGGCGCCTGGCTCCCCTGGATGTCCCTGTTCGCGGGGCTCTATCCCATGCGCGGCGTCATTGGTGTGAACGGCCGCATCATCTTCCTTGCCGGCATTGCGGCGCTCCTGCTGGGCGTGATACTGCTTGGGCGGGACGTGCGCGGCGCCCCCGTCATGCTGAGCGGAGCTGGACTGCTCCTGCTCGCGCTGGTGGCATCGATCTTCATCGGCATTCACCAGCTTATGGCCGGCGCCGGTCATCAGGCGATGGTTGTGCCTCGGGCGGGCGTCGGCGTCTACGTGGTGCTGCTGGGCGCACTGCTCACGGCCATCGCTCCCGTTTTCGCGCGATCCCGCCACCCCTAGCGCGTGGTGCCCGACTCGTAGCCAGCAATCACGAATGGACCGGTGGGTTGCGGCACGCCGCCCGCCGGTTCATCCGTGACTGCCACCCCCTTGAGCGCACCGCGGGGCAGTGCGTAGGTTGCCCGCACAATTGCTTTCCCATTGCTCGACGGCGCGAACGTGCCGGCGCTGATCCTGGCGGTGGCGGTGACGAGCCAGAGCTGGTAGATGCGGCCCGGCTCGGGCTGCGGCAGGTTGTGCGCAACGAAGGTCCAACTGTTCGTCGAGCGATTCCAGAACATCAGCGCCCACGCCTGGCGCGGCGTGCTGGCGGTGAGTGAGACAACCGCCATGTCCTCGCCGGTGACTCCGGCAATGAATGTGTCGCGCTCGGCCACCAACGCGCGCAGCGAGTCGGTCTCGGCACGCAGGTCACCCCCGCGCTCGGAGGCGAGGTGCACCGCGCGCTCGAGCTGCGAGCGATCTCGCATCAGCCACAGTGAGACGCCGACACTCACCGCGAGCAGCACGCAGGCCGCGGCGGCAATCCACGAAGACCACTGGGAGGGGCGCGCGGGTGCTGCCGATCGTTCATTGAGCGGCACCTCCTTGCCGGCCCGCGCACGCGCCAGCAATCGGGCACGCATGGCATCCCGCCGGTCGGCTGACATGGGAACGGCGGGCGCTGCGTACGCCATGCCTTCCGCCGCATTCCGCAGTGCGCGGAGTTCCGCGGCGCATGACTCGCACGTACGCACATGCACCATGACGCCTGTCATCTCATCCGGATCGAGCGCGTCCAGCGCCGCTGCCGGAAGCAGCTCCATGGACTCTTCGTGACGCACAGGCTCGTGACTCATCGCGCTTCCTCGCGCAGTACGTCCAACGTCTGTCGCAGCTTCTGCAACGCCGCGCGCACGCGCGTCTTCACCGTACCCAATGGCTGCTGCGTCCGCTCGGCAATCTCACTTTGACTGAAGCCGCCAAAGTACGCCAGCTCCAGCGCGAACCGTTGTGCCTCCGGCAACGCCCGCAGCGCTTCACGAACCAAGGTCCGCCGCTCCGATTGCTCGGCGTCGAGCGATGGATCATCCCGCGACACGGTGTCCCCATGGCCGGTCTGCACCACGGACCCGACATCATCGTCCCCGATTGATTCTTCCCTGCGTCGCCGGGCCGCGCGCAATCGGTCGAGCGCGCGCGTGCGCGCCATCGTCAGCAACCACGTCTCAACGGACCCGCGTGTGGCGTCGTACCGCGGCGCCAGTCGCCACGCCTGCCAGAATGCCTCCTCCACCACATCCTGCACGTCGTCCTGATCGCGAAGGATCCGTGTCACGATCGCGTGTACCAGCCCATTCCACCGATCGAAGCACGCCGCCAGTGCACTCTCATCGCCAGTCGCCATTCGCAGGACCAACGCGAGATCGTCAGTCTCCACGCTGTTCACCCGAGGGTACGCCGGCTGTGGCGCTGGTGGATTCATGGCACTGGAATCTAGTGCTGCATGACTCGAAGGTGAGACCCGTCGCCGGGACGCGCCGCACGGTGGTGCGAGCGAACCGGAAATCCGAATCCGCTTCCCGCGTCGTATCAGGGTGTCCGCCGCCGGCACCCGTGGTGCGCGTGCGGACCGGCGCTTCTGCCGCACAACCATTTGTCCGGAGGACTGCGATGCACACACGGTATCTTGCGACCATGGCGGCGCTCGTGAGCGCGGCAATGCTCACGGCCGCGTGCAGCGACCAGAGCACGACAACGGGGCCAGCGCTGCACCCTGGCATGGACATGAGCGCGTCGAGCACCAACGCGCGCGATGGCGCGCCCAGCGGCACCACCCTAGGGTGGTTGAATGGCACGACGGTCACCTTCTTCTACCATAAGTCCTTCTTCTGCGCGCAGCCGCCATCCAGCGGCGCTCCGAGCGGCTGCGAGGTCGGCGCCGACGGTCCCGATCCGCGGCCTGGCAAAATTCCCGTTCTCTACGTGATGACGCCCATCGGATTCCGACCCGACGCCTCGACACTGCATTGCCCAGTGGTGGGCAGCTGCATCAACCATCCGTCGACGATCGATCTGTCGCGCGTGTTCGGACCGGGCTCGGCCGACGTGCCGCTGCCGGCGCACAGCCATATCATTGACAGCGCGCTCCCGGAGTCTCAGGCCAACGGAGGAATGGCTGGATGGTGGGACCTCGAGGTGATTGGCGTGACGGATCCTGCCGTGTGGGACCAGATTGTGGCCGGCAAGAGCCTGGCGACCGTGCGTGCGTTGCAGGCAGCGGGGAAGGGCATCACCGGCGACATCCCGTCGAACACGTATTTGTTCTTTGGGGTGAAGCAGTAGCGGGTCGCGCGTCAGCATCGCACGCATTGCCCGTGCCGCCGGAATGTGGGACGTGCTGCGCTCGCCCGTTGAGAGCGGTACGTCCCGCGACCCGTTGCAGGCGTGGTGATGCCGGAGACAGCGAGGGCTGTCGGCCTCGCGCGATCCGCCGTGGCCTGCGTGGATTGCCCTTGACAGGTGAATCCGCCGCGGGCGAAGATGGCGGCGCCATGGTCAACGCGCCATTCGACGTTTGCGAGTGCCCGAAGCCTTCCTGTCGCCGGTCAGGACGCCGCGCGTGAGCGCGGTCGCTGCGCTGACTGCTCGCCCCGTCCCTCGCGCTGCACGCCTTCGCGCCTCACTCCTCTGCGCGGCGTTCGGATTCCTCCTGGCCTATGCCTCCATGAGTCGCCCGGGTCTTCCCGGCGACTTTCTCTACTGGCGCACCGCGGCGCGAGCCCTGCTTCACGGGCAGAATCCCTACCATGTCATTCCCGCCATTGCGCCCGAACGGTTTCTCACGCCGTTCTTCTATCCGCTGCCGGCAGCCATCGCCACTCTCCCGTTCGTTGCCTTTCCCTACGCGCTCGGCGGCGCGCTCTTCGTCGCACTCTCGGCCGGCCTCCTTGCCTTCGGCCTCTCGCGCGACGGCTTCTATCGTCTCACCGTCTTCGCGAGCGCGCCGTTCATCATTTCAGCGACCAGCGGAACATGGCCGCCCATCATCGCCGCGGCGGCGCTCCTTCCGGCGCTGGGCTTTCTCATCTGCGTCAAGCCCAACGTCGGCCTCGCCTCGCTGGCCTACCGGCCCCGCTGGTCCATGATCCTCGCGAGCGCACTGTTTCTCCTCGTCAGTCTCGCCATCCTGCCGAGCTGGCCGCTCGACTGGTGGCACCAGCTCGCATCCGTGAAGAGTCGCACCATTCCGCTTCTCACGCCGTCGGGCCCGGTGCTGCTGCTCGCGCTCACGCGCTGGCGGCAGCGCGAGGCGCGACTGCTCCTCTGCTTTGCCTGTATTCCACAGGCGCCCTGGTTCTACGACCAGATCGTGCTCTGGCTCATCCCGCGAGACATGACGGAAGCGTTCGGCTATACGGTGGTGAGCCAGCTCATGCTCATCGCGTGGAGCGCCTTCACCATGCTCGCCTGGCGCCACGGCGCCTGGGTGCTCGTGGCCGCGCTCTACCTGCCGCCGCTCGTCATGGTGCTCCGCCATCCCAATACGGGCGAGGTTCCCCGCTGGCTCGACACATTCGCGGCGCGTGTGACCGCTGCACGGCGCTCCGAGCCTGCGCCGGAGCCGCCCGCCTGAGGCACGACACCTTCACCCCGTCCCGCTCCGGTCGCATATATTTCCCCGCCATGCCCTCTTCCCCCACCACCGTGTTCGATGCGCGGGCCATGGATCGCACGCTCCGCCGCATGGCAGACGAGATCATCGAGCTCAATGATGGCACCGACGGCCTCGTGCTCGTTGGCATCCAGCGCCGCGGCGTGCAGCTCGCCGATCGTCTCGCCGCCATGATGAAGGAGCGCGAGCACGTGGACGTCCCGCGTGGCGCGCTCGACATCACGCTCTATCGCGACGATCTGCAGACCGTCGGGCCGCGTCCCGTGGTCGGTCCAACCGATATCCCCTGGGACATCGGCGCCAAGCATGTGGTCATCGTGGACGATGTCCTGTACACCGGCCGCACCATTCGCGCGGCGCTCGACGAGCTCGCCGACTTCGGCCGTCCCGCGCGCATTGGGCTCGCGGTGCTCGTGGATCGCGGCGGGCGCGAGCTGCCCATACGCGCCGACGTCGTGGGCAAGACGCTCGCGGTCGCGAATGGAGACCGGGTGGACGTTCTGGTGAAGGATCTCGACGGGAAGGACGCCGTCGTCGTGGTGCGCCCCGGGGACGGCGCGTGACCGAGACGCTCGGCAAGGATCTGCTGGCACTGGAGCCGCTCACGGCCCGGCAGATCCGCCTCATTCTCGATACCGCCGAACCGTTCAAGGAGATCAGCGAGCGCGCGATCAAGAAAGTCCCCGCGCTGCGCGGCAAGACCATCGTCAATCTCTTCTTCGAAGCCTCCACCCGCACCCGCATCTCCTTCGAGTTCGCCGAGAAGCGCCTCTCGGCCGACACGGTGAACGTCGCATCGTCCGGTTCCAGCGTGCAGAAGGGCGAAACGCTGGTGGATACGGCGCGCAATCTCGAAGCGATGCGCATTGACATGGTCGTGATCCGTCACGGCGCGTCGGGCGCGGCACGCTTCCTCGCCGATCGCATCGAGAGCAACGTGATCAACGCCGGCGACGGCACCCACGAGCATCCCACGCAGGGGCTCCTCGATCTGCTCACGCTGCGCGACAATCTCGGTGACCTCACCGGCCGGCGTGTGTGCATCGTGGGCGACGTGCTCCATTCGCGCGTGGCACGCTCGAACATCTGGGGACTCCAGAAGCTCGGTGCCGAGGTGGCGGTCTGCGGACCGCGCACGCTCCTGCCGTGGGCCATTGGCGAGTTCGGCGTGCGCGTCTTCTCGCGCATCGAGGAGGCCATTGAGTGGGCCGAGGCGCTCAACATTCTTCGTCTGCAACTCGAGCGCATGACCGCGGGCTACATTCCGTCGCTCCGCGAGTACAACCGCGTGTTCGGCGTCTCGCGGGAACGACTCGCTCGCGCACCGCGCGACATTCTCATCCTGCATCCGGGCCCGATGAACCGCGGCGTCGAAATCGACAGCGACGTGGCCGACGGCCCCCACAGCGTCATTCTCAACCAGGTGACCAACGGCGTGGCGATCCGCATGGCGGTGCTCTATCTCCTCGCGGGCGGGCGGCCCGAGCTCGCTGAAGCGGCCAAGGGCGCGAGCGATCGATGAGCCAGCCGATCCTGCTGCTGTCCGGCGGCACGCTGCTCGATCCATCGCGAACGCTCAACGAACGCGGCGATCTGCTCATTGTCGACGGAAAGATCGCGCGCGTGGGGGGCCGCATCGATCCGGGCGAGGACGCCGATGTGCTGGACTGCTCGGGCGCCTTCGTGTCGCCCGGATTCATTGACGTCCACTGTCACCTGCGCGAGCCGGGACGGGAAGATGTCGAGACGATCGCCACGGGCGCGCGTGCCGCGGCGGCGGGCGGATTCACCGCCGTGTGCGCCATGCCCAACACCGAGCCGGTCACCGACAACCAGGCGGCCGTCGGCTTCATTACACGACAGGCGCTGCGCGCGCAGGCGGCGCGCGTCTATCCGATTGGCGCCATCTCGGTGGGACAGAAGGGCGAGGCGCTGGCGGAGTTCGGCGAGATGGTGGGCGCGGGCGCGGTCGCGGTGAGCGATGACGGCAGGCCCGTGGCCAGCGCGCATCTCATGCGCACCGCGCTCGAGTACGCCCAGACCTTCGGCATTCCGGTCGTGGATCACTGCGAGGAGCCCACGCTCGCGCTCGGCGGCTCGATGAATGAAGGCGTGATGAGCGCGCGGCTCGGCCTGCGCGGCATTCCGTCCGAAGCCGAGGAGATCATGGTGATTCGCGACATTCTCCTCGCGCGCCGGACGGGCGGACACGTGCATCTCGCGCACATGAGCACGAAGGGAAGCGTCGAGCTCATTCGCTGGGGAAAGGAGCGCGGGATCAACGTGACCGCCGAAGTCACGCCGCATCATCTCACGCTCACGGAGGAAGCCGTCGGCGCGTACGATACGCAGGCCAAGATGAACCCGCCGTTGCGCACGGCCGACGATGTCGCGGCGCTGCGCGAGGCGTTGCGGGATGGGACGATCGACGTCGTCGCCACGGATCACGCGCCGCATCACTACGATGCCAAGGAACGCGAGTTCGCCGACGCGCCCTTTGGCATTATCGGACTCGAGACCGCGCTCGCGCTCGTGGTGACCGAACTGGTGGAGACGGGAATTCTGGACTTCCCGGCGCTGGTGGATCGCATGGCGACGCGTCCGGCGCGCCTCTTCCATCTGCCAGGCGGGACGCTTGAGGAGGGCGCGGTGGCGGATGTGACGGTCTTCGATCCGACGCGTGAATGGAAGGTGGACCCGACGCGATTCCTGTCCAAGGGGCGGAACACGCCCTACGCCGGGCGCACGTTGCGCGGGCGGGCGCTGTACACGATCGTGGATGGGCGTGTAGTATATCGGTTGCCGGAGTGAGCGGTGGCCGAGAGCGGCTCGGCCGTGCGGCAGGAAATTGTCGCCGTGTGCAGGCGGCTGTACGAGAAGGGGCTGATCGCGGGCCCGGACGGCAACGTCTCGGTGCGACTCGGTTCCGGAGTCATTCTGGTCACGCCGGCGGCCATGTCCAAGGTGGACGTGACGCCGGATGATCTGGTGGAGGTCTCGATGGACGGCGCCCGGATATCCGGTTACCGGGAGCCGTCATCGGAAGTCCAGCTTCACGTCAGGCTGTACGCGCGTCGTCCCGATGTGCAGGCGGTGGTCCACGCGCATCCGCCGGTGGCAACGGGATTCGCCGTCGCGGGGGAGGGATTCGAGACCGACGTCCTTCCCGAGCTGGTGTATCAGATGGGACCGGTCCCGCTCGTGCCGTATGCCACCCCCGGGACCCTGGCCGTGGCGGACGCATTCGAGCCCTTCATTGCGGGCCATGATGCGTTCCTCATGGCGAATCATGGAGCGACGACCACCGGCCCCTCGCTCCTGATCGCGCATCAACGGATGGAAAGTGTGGAGCACTCGGCGAGAATCCTGCTCGCGGCACGACTTCTGGGCCGAGTCACTGAGTTGAGTACCGAACAGGTCGCCGAGCTGCTTGCGCATCGCGCGTGAGGCACGGCGCTGCCCGGCACTCCCGGATTTGGCGGCTCGCGAGGGCCAGCGGAGAGACGAATGACGCAATCGACAGTGAATTCCGAACAGGTGACCGCGCTGTTCGAGGAACGGCAACGCTACGAGTCGTGGCTCGCGACGCTGGAGAGTCGGCGGGGCGCGACGCCGGCGCACATCTATGAGCGGGTGCACACGGACTACTCCGCGCGCCTCCGCCACGTGGTCGAGCAACTGGCTGGTCATCGCGCCGTGCTGCAGGAGATGGAAAGCGGTCTGCTCGGCAAGCTCTCGGCGCTCGATGTCCAGGAGGCCCGGCACCGCGATGAAGCGGCGGAGACCGACTTGCGCGCGGCGGTGGGCGAACTGAGCGGCGAACAGCATCGCGAGGTGACCGAGCGCACATCTGGCGCGGTGACCGCTATTCAACAGGAGCGCGGATCGCTCTCCGATGAGCTGAACCGGCTGCGCGCCGTGCTCGTGGCCGCGGGCGCCACGCCGCAGCCGTTGGCCAACGCCTCAGGCGCGGCCGCGCCCGCCGCGCCCGCCGCGCACGCCGCACCCGCGCCGCACGCGCCATCTGCCGCACCCGTTGCCCGTCCGACCTCCGGCCCCGTCGCCGCCCCGGCATCGCGGGAGCAGGACGAATGGGATGCCGCTTTCGACAAGGTGACCTCGCCGGCGCCACAGCCTTCCGGCGGCGCGACGCCGGCACCTGCTGGCGGTGGATTCGACGACCTCGAGTTCCTCAAGTCCATGTCGAACCCGAGGACGAGCGGAGAGGGCGTGACGGTAGGCAGCGGAGCAGGAATGGGTGGCGATCGTGCAGCCGCGTCCGGTGGACGTCAGCGCCCGGGCAGCGGAAAGGTCAGGGCGCAATCCGGATCCCAACCTTCGGCCCTGCGCACGACGCCGTCTGCACAGAATGCAGAACAGGTGAAGACGCTCAAGTGCCAGGAGTGCGGCACGCTCAACTATCCCACCGAGTGGTACTGCGAGCGGTGCGGCGCTGAACTGGCGGCGATGTAGCGACGCCGGAGTGGATCGAATCCGCGAAGCGCGTGCTGACGAAGGTCAGCCGCGCTTCGTTGCCATCCGGCTCTTGCGTCGGGCCGCTGCGTTGGGGTGAACGAGGCCCTTTCGCGCGGCGCGATCCAGCAACTGCACCGCGGAACGCTGCTGGTCCGGCGTGGCGTCCGCTGCGCCCGCCTTGCGGAGCGCCGTGCGCAACGCGGACCGCTGGGCCTTGTTGCGCGCCGTGGCGGCGCGGGTCTTCCGCATGTTCTTTTTCGCGGACTTGATATTCGGCACGAAGTTCTCCAGACACTCACAGGGATGTTCGCGGCAGGCGCGAGGGGAAAAACCTAGAGCTGACAGCAATGGATGTCAAGGCGCCACTTCACTTTGACACCGCTCTGCTCACCCGATAGCTTTCGCGCCGACGAGCGTGATCGTCGCGCTGTCCCCGCCATTTACCGTGCGAGCTCTTGGACCCACTCGACATCGAACGGTTCGTCCTGATTGCGCCCGTTCTCCTCTTCGCGATGATCGCGCACGAGTACGCGCACGGCTACGCAGCCCTGCGCCAGGGCGACGCCACCGCGTACCAGCTCGGGCGGCTGACATGGAATCCGATCAAGCACATTGATCCGTTCATGACGATTCTGCTGCCGCTGCTCATGTTCCTCACGCATGGGCCGATTCTGGGCGGCGCGAAGCCGGTTCCGGTGAATCCGCGAAACTACCGCAAGTATCGCCGCGGCGACATCATCGTGTCGCTGGCCGGCGTCACGACGAATCTCGTGATCGCGATCGTCAGCGTGCCGGTGATCGTCGTGCTGGGACTCGTGGCCCAGGCGGCGCCCGGCGCGGCCCAGGTGCTGGCCATCGTACAGGCGATGCTCATTTGGGGGATGCTCATCAACCTGATCCTCGTGGCGTTCAACCTGATGCCGCTGCCGCCGCTCGATGGCTCGCACGTGGTCAAGTATCTGCTGCCACCCGCGTGGGCCATGCAGTATCAGCGCATCGGCCAGTACGGCATCATCATTCTCATTGCGTTGCTCTACTTCGGCGGGCGCCTGATCAATCTCTGGATGTACCCGGCGTATGCCCTGTTCACGCTGCTGGTGCATCCGGTTGGCGGCTTCGTGCTGCCCAGCAGGTTCCTGCCGTGATCGACACCGCCGAACTGGTCGAGGCGCCCTTCGTCATCGAGCTGGAACAGTTCTCCGGCCCGCTCGATCTGCTCCTCACGCTCATTCGTGACGAGCGCGTCGAGATCACCGACATTCCCATCGCCCGGATCTGTGAGCAGTTTCTCGCGCGCATTCACTCGCTCGGGCTGAGCGACGCGGCCGAGTATCTCGAAATGGCCGCGCGGCTGCTGCGCATCAAGGTGCAGATGCTGCTGCCGCGACACGGGAGTGGTGACGAGTGGGAGGATCCGCGCGCCGAGCTCGTGCGCCGGCTGCTCGAATACCAGCAGATGCGCGAGGTGGTGGATCTGCTCGAGCGCCGCGGCGACGACCGGCGCGAGCGGCTGGGCCGCGGTGCGACGTTGATCGAACCCGTGCGCACCACGCGCCCGCTGTCGCTCGCGCTCCCCGAACTGCTCGCCGCCGTGGATCGCGTGCTGCGCATGGCGCGGAAGCCGGTGTTGCATGACATCGTGCCGCGCGCACTCGACGTGGACGGCGCGATCGAGACCATACGCGCGCTGCTGCACCTTCGGGCCACGGCGCGCTTCAGTGACATCGTGTCCGCCGGCGCGGAGCCGTGGCGGATACTCTCCGCGCTGCTGGCGCTGCTCGAGCTCGCCCGCCGCGGCGAGTTGCGCGTCCGCCAGCTTCGCCCCTTCGGCACCATGGACATCGCTCGTGACACCGCTGGCGAAGCTGCTTGAGGCGGCGCTCTTTTCCAGTGGCCATCCCGTGCCGCTGGATGAGCTGCGGGCACTCGATCCGGACGCGTCAGCGGCCGCGGTCGCCATGGCGCTGGATGAGTTGCGCGAGCATTACGATACCGGCGGCCATGGGGTGGAGCTGGTGGAGATCGCGGGCGGGTGGCAGATCCTCACGCGACCGGAATTCACCGAGACGATCGAGCGCGTTCAGCTCGCCGTGCGTCCGCAGCGTCTTTCGTCCGCCGCCCTCGAGACGCTGGCGATCATTGCCTACCGGCAGCCGATTGGTCG